>Ga0070735_10002943_pt1 | contig 15093 bp, 13 predicted proteins | sample Coa_R1_FD_66443 | JGI IMG/M metagenome (GOLD analysis project Ga0070735, IMG submission 66443) | Surface soil microbial communities from Centralia Pennsylvania, which are recovering from an underground coalmine fire - Coalmine... | ecosystem: Environmental > Terrestrial > Soil > Unclassified ... | reverse complement strand
GGCGCTCTTCCGTACGCAATTGAACTTTGCCCTGTTTCCCGACCAGGAATGGCATTGGGCGATCATTAGGGCAAAGGGCGTGCCTCCTTCGCCGCCACCGATAGAGATTGCTCAACCCGCAGCGATACCGCCAGCAACAGCGCAGCTTCCTAACTCACAGGCAGCAGTAGAACCTGCGGCGAAACAGTCTTCCGATGTTGTTCCAGCCAGCCCTCGAACTGATCCTCTTGTCCCGATTGCTGTTCAGAGTCCGGCTTCCAAACGCTGATCTGGCCATCGTTGCCCGCCTTCAACTGGTTGCCGAGTTGCGCAAGTGCGCATGTTAGACTGAGGGCAAATCCCGACAATAAGGACAACCGATGAAATTTGGAGTCATCATCTTTCCAGGTTCCAATTGCGACCACGATGCCTATTGGACGATTCGAAACGTAATCCAGCAGCCGGCAGTTTTTCTGTGGCACGAATCGCATGATCTGGAAAATTGTGATGCGATCATTGTGCCGGGTGGTTTCGCGTATGGCGATTATTTGCGCACCGGAGCGATCGCAAAGTTTTCTCCCGTCATGGAGTCGGTACGGCGTTTTGCGAATTCCGATGGATTGGTCCTGGGGATTTGCAACGGGTTTCAGATTCTGTGCGAATCGGGACTTCTTCCCGGCGCTCTGATGCGCAACGTCGGTTTGAAGTATGTGTGCGAACCGGTGCAGGTGCGGGTAGAAAATGCGGCGACTCCGTTTACAAATTCATGCGCGCAGGGCGAAGTTTTGACCATCCCGATCGGCCACATGGAAGGAAATTATTTCTGTGACGAGGCAACGCTGGATGAGTTGCGGCGGGAAAATCGCATCGTGTTTCGTTACTCGACTCCATCGGGAGAAATTGTGCCGGAAGCCAATCCGAACGGATCTCTCGATAATATCGCCGGCATTTGCAGCGCGGGCGGAAATGTAGTGGGAATGATGCCGCATCCTGAACGCTCCGCTGAAGCTGAGCTGGGCTGCACGGACGGCGTAAAAATTTTTCATTCCATGGTCGGCGCCATGGCGGGCAAGTAGGTCTGCTCCAAAACTCTCCTCTAAATTCTGTTTGATAATCGCCACGCTACCTGTTAGTGTCTCGGCGAAAGCACTTCCCCTATCAATTTTAAAAATCACTTGTAACGCCAAGGGAGGAGTGTGTCCAATGACATCGAAACAAATTCTTGATGCATTCTCCGAGACATTGATAGGGGACGAACGCATCCTGAGTTGTCGCGAACGCGAATTCGTGATGAGCTTGCTGCAGAATGCCAAAGCGGTGTCCAGCGGCAACCACGAGGTTCAAAATGCGGTGATGGAGGCTATCCAGCGATCCATTGGGGAAACGGTTGCACAGCGAGCATTGACGATACTCGGCGGCAGCATCGTGGAGCAGATCGTATCCCATGGAGCAGGAGCGACGCCTGGTGAGCAGGCTGCACGATCGGAGCCATGGATTGCTTCGGGTCCGCAACCGCCTACCGTGCCTTCACCGGCGAAACCGACAGAGCCGTCGAAAGAGCCGGGACCGGTGCCGCAAGGTCCGCAACCCCCGACGATTGATATGTCAAGGTGGGACCTGTCTGGCGGAAAGGGGTCGGCAAGAAGGCGCAACGGAGCAGGGGTTTTGGAGGCAACAAAGGTCAAACGGGCTCGATGCGTCGTGCTGGATGAGTTCCTGGCGCCACCGGAAATGGAAGAGTTGATGCGGTATACGTTATTGCATGAGGAGGAGTTCAGGAACAGCGAGGTCATCTCCCCGAGTGGGGAGGCCGGAGTGCAGGATTACAGCCACCGGCGTTCGCGTGTGCTGATGGAGTTGAGAACACACGAAGAGCTGATTGTGAAACGAATCCGGCATGTATTGCCATGGGTGCTCGAGGAACTGGAGATGGACGAGTTTCCGATCACGAGGACCGAAATGCAAATTACTGCGAGCAACGATGGAGATTTTTTCAGGGCTCACTGCGATGATGCGCAGCAGTTGATCGCGAGCCGGAGGCTAACTTTCGTCTATTTCTTCCATCGCGAACCGGCGGCGTTCACTGGCGGAGAGCTGCGTCTGCACGACTCACCACGGAACAACGACCACGGCGCAACGGGAAGATATGAAACGATCGTTCCGCAACAGAACCAGGTTGTGTTTTTCCCGTGCTCGACACTGCACGAGATAACTCCGGTGGGTTGTGAGTCGCGCGCGTTCGCGGATAGCCGCTTTACGGTGAACGGATGGCTGCATCACTAAGCGACCCGGTATGGATTGAGTGGATGGCAAGACTGATGGGCATAGCGTCGCGGCAGCGGGATACCGCGACGCTGCCCATGCAGAAGTTTCATTGTCTGCTGGAGGAGTTGCCGCTGCACTTGATCCCGAAGTGTGCGTGGCCCTTAAAGAGCAAAAGGGATTTTCCTTCGGATTCCAGCCCGGAGCCCCTTTTTCTGAATCCCGATTGTTCAGTGCTTCCTGCAGGCAAGGTTCCAACGGAGCTCCAAACCCGGAGGGATTTATTAGAGGGCTTTTGTTTAGATCGCACCATAGCGTGGGTGCGCGAGCCGTTTGCCAATTCGATTTATCCATTTTGGCTGGGTCCACGGCTGGAAATGGCGATTTCAGAACTTCGGGTAAGAAATCGCATCACGAGCCCGCTGTCCCATCAAGACAAGCTGCTACTGAGAACGGCCGGGATTCTGACAACGGCAGGTCAGGGCGAACAAAAGTCTGCAAAGTGGTCGAAGGAAGTGAAGCTTGCCGCAGGTTTTTTCCGAGAGCGGAACTATGCGGTACTGAGTGATCTGATCCATCCGTTCAATCTGGCCGCTTTGCGTCGCTACTACCGGAACCTGATCCGGACAGGGAAGATCCATCTCGGCGATGGGCAGAGTTCCCGCCGGTACGTCGCCCACAACGAGCCTGTGGCGCGCTACTTTCATCATCAGATTTCGAATGTTGTCAGCGCCACCGTCGGTGAACCGGTCAAGCCTTCGTATGTGTATGTGGCTTCTTATCTGGGTGGCGCTGAATTGAAAAAACATATCGACCGTGAACAATGCGAGTTCAGCGTTACTCTTTGCCTGGATTTCTCACCCGATCCCGAGCAGGCGACTTCATGGCCAATTTTTCTTGAGACCGCCGAGAGTACGGTTACCGTGTATCAGGCGCCTGGCGATGGGTTGATTTATCGGGGAACGCGAATTCCCCATTACCGCAGCCTGTTGCGCGAGGGATACACTTCGACTTCGATCTTTTTCCACTATGTTCCGGAGAATTTCCAAGGGGACCTCGATTAATTTTCCCTTGGCCTATCGCAATCCAGAGAGGACGTAGAGCACAGAGAAGACCTGATAGTAGCTGAAGGCGAAGCGGGTTGCGTCGCGATTGGTGACCAGGGGGGCGATCAAGACCAGGCCAGTGGTTGTTTCCGGCTGAATATCTTGCACAAATGTTTCCCGGCCGGTCGCGACCTCGACTCTCGATAGTCTTGCTGGAATGTGTCCCGGGCGGTAACCATAGATTGCGGTTCCGTCTTTGGACCACTGCAGCGGCGTGAAATCTGTTCCAAGGCCGGGGATCTTGCGCGAAGCACCGAGCGAACCTGGAGTCAGATCGATTGTGGTGCCGTTGTAAGCCAGCAACTGTTTTCCATCAGGAGAAACGAAGCCGCCGGCGACGCCCTCGGGGGTGACGGGAATCGGCTTGCCTCCATCAAGGTTTACGAAATAGCCACGCACCCCGTGCCCGGCTTCGTTGGCGTTGATGGTAATGCGCTTGCCATCAGGTGCGAAATGCGATGAGCCGGTAACAATGTGTTCCAGCCCTTCCACGGGAATGTTCCGTGGTTGGCCGGGCCCGATTGGGTAAAGCATGATTCGTCCGGGTTTACCGTCGATGATCCCGATCGCCCACTTGCCATCCGGCGAAAGACCTCCAGCAGCACCTTCGCCTAACTGAATTGGCGGAGCGCCATCGATCCTGCGAATTGCTACCCAGTAGTTTTCTGAGGCAGCCTCGCTGGCGTCTTCGAATAACACGGACTGCCCATCAGGTGAGATTTCCTTGGCAACGTCCCAGTCATGCCAGGAAATGTCTTGAGCTTTTCCGTTCCGCGCTTCCGTCGCCATGGCCAGACGCTCGGAGTCGAGACTGATCAGAACGCGGCCATCCGGAGCGATATCCTGCAAGGTCAATCCTGCCGGAATCCGCAGGATCGTACGAACATGCTGCGGGCTCTCTACGGCAAGGAGGGCGCGGGTGTATCCGTTTTCCGCCGCGGTAAACCAGATATCTTTTCCATTGGCGCTCCACGCCAGCCCATCGGCTGAATCCCATTCTTGCGTAAGAGGGGTTACATGTCCGACCAGATCCATTCGACAAACAAGGCCACGATCATCCCAGAGCGAGGAATGGTCGATGAAGGCGATAGAGTCGCCATCCGGGGAAAGACGCATGTGGCTGATCCAGCCGCTGCTTTGATACAAAACGTGCCCGATGGGGTATTCGATTCGATCGCGGTCCTGAACGTGGTGAACGACTGCCAACTCCCCCTTCGGGTCCCAGTCCGCCCAGCGAACATCTTCAAGGATCTCTCTGGGCGAGCCGCCGGCAAGGGGCGCGCGAGCGAGCGTGCCATGCTCAACCACCAAGTGCTGCATGTGCACGCCGTTGAGAGTCAGCGCCATCTCGCCTGTTTTAGAGATCGCGAGCAAGTTTGCATTCGTAACGTTCAGGGGCTGGGCTAAAAGGGAGTCTCCCACGGTCGAGAACAGTTGAAGTTCTCTACCACCCCACGCTGCACCGTAGACGACCGAGTGAAAGCCTGGAGCGAAACGGGCTGAGTAAAGAGTGCCCTGTTCAAAGGTGACGCGATGGTAGGTAATTGCATCCGGCCTCGGCTGAGCGAGTTTGGCTGCCAGCAGTACGGTCGCAATGAGCAGTAGACCGGCAATAATCCATGGCACGAAACTGGTGCGTCGAGCCGTGCCACCTAATCTGGCGCGCCCCGGCGCGAGGTCGGAGAGAGTTTCGAGACCAAACGCAAGGTCTCGGGCTGTTTGAAAGCGATTCTCCGGTTCCTTTTCGAGGCAGTGAAGCAGAATCTGCCGAAGCGGCAGAGGTATGCGTGCTTGATCCAGATCGAGTTCCGGAGGATCTTCGCGAAGGACGGCGGTGATGGTATCTACTTCGGTTTCGCCGCGGAAGGGACGGCGTCCGGTGAGCATTTCATAGAAGATTCCGCCCAGACTGAAGATGTCACTGCGATGGTCGACCGGTTTGCCGCGGAGTTGTTCCGGAGACATGTAGGCAATGGTGCCGATGATCGAACCCGTCTTTGTGACGGTCGTCATCTCTTCTACGGTGCGGACTGACTCGTCAGAGGGCGATTGCAGCTTGGCAACTCCGAAATCCAGAATCTTGACTCGGCCATCGGTAGTCACGATAAGATTTTCGGGCTTGAGATCGCGGTGAATGATGTGGCGCTCATGAGCGGCAATGAGACCTTGCACGATCTGGTGGGCGTAGTCGACGGCCAGACCGGCCGGCAGCGCGCCAGAGCGCAGTCGCTGGCGCAAGGTTTTGCCTTCCAGCAATTCGCAGACGATGTAGGGCGTTCCGCCTTCGAGGCCAACGTCATAAATGGCGACGATGTTGGGATGGTTTAACGCGGCTGCGGCGCGCGCTTCGAGTTCGAAACGGCGGACATGATCGGGATTATCGCTGGAAGCTGCGCGGATGAGCTTCAGGGCAACATCGCGGCCGAGGCGTTCGTCGCGTGCCCGGTAAACCTCGCCCATGGCCCCGGCCCCGATTTGCTCGAGGACTTTGTAATGTCCTATGACACGCCCATTCATGCGCTAAAGTCTCGCTGGCATGTTAGGGGTACTATCTGCAGTAGTCAACAATGGAGTGGGGAAATGGGCCCTGAAGGCGTAAAAAGGGGAGCTTGCTCTGTTGCGCTAGGCTGTTTATTATCAATAAGTCGGGCGGACGCTTATGGTCGCGTTGGAGTTTCGGTTCGCCTGCAGATTTGCCGAGGCTGCCTGTGACCCTCTACGGGCGAATCCCGCGCCAATCAAGATTCCTAAACACGAGGTCTAACCATGTCTGGCCATTCAAAATGGGCCACAATCAAGCACAAAAAGGGCGCGCTCGACGCCAAGCGCGGCAAGATTTTTACCCGCCTTATTAAGGAAATCAGCATCGCCGCCAAGAATGGCGGCGGCGATCCCGATTCCAATCCCCGCCTTCGCGGGGCCATTGTGGCTGCCAAGGCGGAGAACATGCCGGCGGATAACATCAAGCGCGCCATCCAGCGCGGCACGGGCGAATTGCCGGGAGCAACCTACGAAGAGTTTTCTCTCGAGGGGTACGGACCCGGTGGGGTTGCGATTCTTCTCGATATCAACACCGACAACCGCAACCGCACTGTCAGTGAGATTCGACATGTCTTCGGAAAAAACGGCGGCAATATGGCCGAGGCAGGCGCGGTTTCGTGGATGTTTCACAAAAAAGGTGACATTGTCATTCCCAAGACCGCCGCGAAAGAAGACGATTTGATGAACATCGTTCTTGAAGCGGGCGGCGAAGATCTTAGCGATGATGGAGAGAACTGGGAAATTCTCACCGAACCTTCCGCGTATGAGACCGTGCTTGAGGCGGTGAAGAAAGCGGGGATCGAGCCAGCCTCTTCCAGCGTTGCCATGATTCCGCAAAACTACATCAAGATCGAAGGTCAGGCCGCCGGCACGATGATTCGACTGATGGAAGCTCTGGAAGAGCACGATGACGTGCAGAACGTGCACTCCAACTTCGACATCGATCAGAAATTGCTGGAAGAAGTCGCGGGATAATGGCGTAAAAATTTGGTTTGGAAGCCGCCCTACGGAGGCGGCTTTTCTTCTTGCGGTCGGCTTGCTTTCGCACCGGACAAAAGTTTTCAACACCTCCGTGGAAAATTCTGTGGAAAACTGCGGTTGTATCGTTGTAAGTAATTCAACACAGGATGCTTCAGCATTTTGCACCGCAGCGGGTGCTGGCACTTTTCGGCTATAAGAAAATCGAGCGCACGCCAGTTTTAACTGAGCGGCAACATTGAAACTGAGACTAGACAAACTCCTTGTAGACCGCCGTCTGGTTCCTTCCCGAGAACGCGCGCAGGCGCTGATTCTCGCCGGTAAGGTGCTGGTGAACGAACAGAAAATCGAGAAGGCCGGAGAACAGGTTGTCGATGATGCTGTGGTTCGGTTGCTTGGCGAAGATCTCAGATACGTCAGTCGCGGCGGATTGAAGCTTGAGCGAGCCCTGGATTACTGGCAGATCGATGTGAGGAACAAGCTTTGTCTCGATGTTGGGGCCTCGACCGGCGGCTTTACGGATTGCCTCCTACAGCATGGCGCTGCCCGCGTGATTGCCGTAGATACGGGTTATGGGCAGATGGATTTCAAGTTGCGGCAAGACCCTCGCGTGCGGCTTTTGGAAAAAACCAATGCGCGGTATCTGACGAAGGAAATTATCAGCGAGACCGCCGACCTGATCGTGGTTGATGTTTCGTTTATTTCGGCGAGTCTGGTGCTGCCGGCTGTGACGGGTGCAGCTTTTCCTTCGTCTGCAGAAGCGCGCAGTGGCCGGCAGGTGATCGTACTTGTGAAGCCGCAGTTTGAGGCGGGCAGAGAGTTTGTTGGCAAAGGAGGGATCGTGCGGGACGAAACGGCGCAGTTGGCCTCCGTGGAGAAGGTAAAACAGACTGTGAGGGATCTCGGCTGTGCTGAACTGGATGTTATCGACTCCCCGATTCTTGGCGCGGAAGGGAATAGAGAATTCCTGCTGCGGGCGGGTTTTTGATTCGAGGGCTGCGGTGTATTGCTCTGAATTCTGTACAATCTTTACTTCTCGCACATCATGCCTAGATCGGGTGGGTCTTCAAAAATAGCGGCGATTATCTCCCGTCCGGCGCGGTCCGAGGTTGCCCGCACCCTCCCCGAACTTCTCAAGTGGCTGCACGCGCATGGCTACCGGGTCATCGTTGATCGGGAGACGGCCAAATATTCGGACGGAAAGGAAGAAGAGGTAGAGCGCTCGCAGATGTCGTCGAGGGCAATCGACCTTGTAATCGTGCTCGGCGGTGATGGAACTTTACTGTCGGCGGCGCGAGCTACGGCTCCGATTGATGTGCCGCTGCTGGGCGTGAACCTGGGTTCGCTCGGTTTCCTTACCGACGTTCCTTTGCCCTCGTTGTTTTCGATGCTCGATAAAATTGCTCAGGGAAGTGCGGCGATTGAGCAGCGCTCGCTGATGCAGGTCGATTTGCTGCGAGGGGACGAAACGCGGGAAAGCTATCTGGTGTTCAACGACGCGGTCGTGAACAAGACTGCGCTGGCGCGGTTGAACAACTACGAACTTTTCGTCGACAGGGTATTCGTATCCAGCTATCGCGCGGATGGAATGATCGTGTCGACTCCGACAGGCTCGACGGCTTATTCGCTTTCCGCGGGTGGTCCGGTTTTGATGCCGACGGTAAACGCCTTTGTGATTACACCGGTTTCACCGCATTCGCTTACGCACCGGCCATTAGTAGTGCCGGATTCAACGGTTATTGAGATTTTGTTGCGTAGCAATGAAGAAGTGGCATATCTCAGCCTCGACGGGCAGCCCGGGATGGATCTGCGGGACGGAGACCGGGTTCGCTGCCGGCGCTCGCAGCATCGGGTGAGCTTGTTCCGCACTGAGCATGATTTTTTCCACGTGCTGCGCAGCAAGTTGAAATGGGGAGAACGATAGGATCCGAGGAAACTCGGAGTCTCGGCTGAATCTCGCGGCTACAATTCTGCCCGATAAAGGTCGTGGATGGTTTCGCGACGCCGAATGATTTTGGCCGATCTTCCCCGCACCAAGACTTCTGCCGGCCGTGGGCGTGAATTATAGTTTGACGCGAGCGCCATTCCATAGGCGCCGGCATCGAGAATAGCTAACAACTCGCCTTCTTCAACGGACGGCAGTTCGCGGTCGCGAGCTAGAAAATCTCCCGATTCGCATACCGGCCCGACCACATCGACAATTTCTTTTTTCGTAGAACCATGCTTCGGCTGAACAACAGGGACGATCTGATGGTAAGCCCCGTAGAGCGCCGGCCGGATAAGGTCATTCATCGCGGCATCGACCACGAGGAATCGTTTGCCATTATTCGATTTCCTATAAATCACCGATGTGAGCAACAAACCGGCAGGAGCGACGATCGACCGTCCGGGCTCGAGGAGCAGATGTATGTTCAATTTGCGCAGCGGGTCGATCACGGCACGAGCATAACGCGAAAGGCGGTCAGCAAACGCGGCCTGGGATTGCTCATAATCGATTCCCAGTCCTCCACCTACATCGACGTAGACGATTTCATGTCCATCGGCCCGCAACTGCAAGACGACGTCCGCGACGCGCTCGACCGCATCCTTGAAGGGCGCGGTATCGACGATCTGGGAGCCTATGTGTACGCTGACCCCGGCTACCTTCAGATAGGGCGTTTCTGCCGCTTTTTTGTAGAGTTCACGGGCCTGGCGAATTGGCACTCCGAATTTGTGTTGATGCAATCCAGTTGAAATGTAGGGATGAGTTTTGGCCGCTACGTCGGGGTTTACGCGGAGAGCAATTCTCGCGGACGTTTTCAGTTTGCTCGCACACTTGGCTAGCGCTGAGAGCTCAGATTCACTTTCCAGGTTAAACAGCAGAATTCCAGCTTTCAGTGCAGAGGTCATTTCTTTCGACGTTTTGCCTACGCCCGAAAAGACCGCGCGCCTGGAGGCAAGCTTATCGGCGACAGTTACGCGTTCAAGTTCGCCACCGGAGACCACATCGAAACTACATCCAGCGCGCGCCAGAAGTCGTAGGATGCTCAGATTGGAATTTGCCTTCACGGAATAGCAGATTGTGTGCGGAACGGCGCTGAACGCGGATTCGAAAGCGTTGACACGTTCGAGAATAGCGCTCGCCGAATAAACGTAAAGGGGAGTTCCATACTGCTGTGCAAGCTTAGTGAGCGGCAATTGCTCGCAGTGCAGAACTTGACAAGCACTCGCGTTATTCCAGGCCTTTAATGGATGAAAGACGAAGTGGGATGGGCTATCCGTCCTATTAGTACCGCTGCGAGGCGTCATTTGCGCTTGCCGCTGGCGTGGCCATCTTTCACTTTGATGGCGACCACGGTCTGGTCATCGAAAGCTTCGACTCCGGCGGAGTGCTCTGCGACCGCCTTGAAAATCAAATCGACCACGCAACCTACCGATTTCCCGGAACATTTCGCGATAAGCGCCTCTACCCGCCCGCGGCCAAACAAATGCCCATCACGGTTGCGGGCGTCGAGAATGCCATCACTGAAGAAAACGAACATGTCGCCCGGCTTGGTTTTGAATCGCAGTTCGTCGTAGTTGGCATCGTCAAAAAGTCCCAGCGGCAAGCCGGTAGCTTCGATCACCTCGTTTTTTCCGGCGCGCACATAAATGGGGCGCGGCAAGCCCGAGTTGGCTACCAGAAGGGTTCGTCTCTCGTCATCCCAGACGGCGAAGATGAGCGAGACGAATTGGGCTTCTATTCGCCGCTCCGCCAGCGACAAATTTACCGCGCGCAGCATTTCGGCCGGGCCAGGCTCAATGGGGGCATGCGAGCGCAGAATCCCGCTAACAAGCGCGGCGTAAATCGCAGCCGGAGCGCCCTTTCCGCTGACGTCGCCGATGACGATTCCCAGGCGGGAAAGCGAGTAGGGAATGAAGTCATAGAGATCGCCTCCAATGGCGCGCGCGGGAACGAATTTGGCCGCCAGTTCCAGGTGAGGCAGTTTAGGAAGGGACTGCGGGAGAAGGCGCATCTGCAGCTCTCGTGCCAGCGCCAAGTCGCGTTCTAAACGGCGCTCCTGCCGGGCGATTTCCTGGTACAGGCGGGCGTTTTCGATGGCAATTGCGACCTGCGCGGCAAGCGTCATCATGGTGCGGCGATGGTCGTCGGTAAAAAAGCCGCGGCGCGTGTGCTCGAGATCGAGAACTCCGATGACTTTATCTTTGTAAATCAATGGAACAGCCAGCTCCGAGCGAGTTTCTGGATTGGCCTCAACATAGCGCGGATCTTTGCTGACATCAGGCACCAGAACGGCCTTGCAGGTTTGCGCCGCAATTCCGACGATTCCCCGGCCGAGCGGAACCTCATGCTTGAGGTGAATGTTTTCGTTGAAGCGCAAGGAAAATCGATGCTGCAGTTTTTCGCCGGAAGAATCGAGCAGCAGGATGCTGAACATCTGGTAATCGATGAGCTTTCGGAGGAGCTCCGCGACGCGGTTCAGCAATTCATCGACATTAAGAATCGATGAGAGCTCGCGCGCAATTTCGTTGAGCAGTACCAGAATGCGTGCCTGCCGAGTAGTGCGGGTATAGAGCTGGGCATTCTCGATTCCGCCTGCGATGCGAGAGGCCACCAGAGTAAGCAACCGGCTGTGTTCTTCGTTGAAGTAGCCGGGATCGCGCGCTTCGATGTCAATCACGCCGATCACCCGGTTTTTCACGATCAGCGGAACCGCCAGCTCGGAGCGCACGTTGGGAACGGCGGCGATGTAGGTTGAATCTTGCGTGACATCATCGACGCGAATCGCACGCCGTAATTGCGCCGCCTGCCCGGTTACACCGTCGCCCACTTTTATACGAGATTTCTCGGCGAATTCGGGCGGATAGCCGACCTGGAAGCGGAAGCGCAATTCTTGCGTTTTCTCGTTTAACAGGAGAATGGCAAAAATCTCGTAGTCGATTACGCTGCGCACAACCTCGGCAACGCGGCGCAGAGTGGTGTCGAGATCGAGGGAAGTCGCCAGAATGTCCGACACTTCCAGCAACAGCGATTCAACACGTAAATTGTCCAGATTGCTCAGAGCCGAGCCCATCGTTTTCTATGATAGCAGTCGTGATTGCACAGGCGGCGGGCGCCCGGACGAAGTATTGACAATCGTGCTACTCGCGTGGAATTACACAAATATCGGCCAAATTGCGATAGCGTTCGGCGTAGTCGAGCCCGTATCCGACCACGAATTCGTCGGGGATGGTGAAGCCGACGTAATCACCCTGCAGCGGCAGCTTGCGGCGGGATGGCTTATCGAGCAGGGCGGCAATTTTGAGCGTGCGCGGCTGGTGAGCTAGAAGCAGCTTCTTCAAAACCGTCAGGGTCAGGCCAGTATCGAGAATGTCTTCGACCACGATCACGTTCTTATCCTTCATGGATTGGTCGACATCCTTCGTCAGCTTCACCTCGCCGGTGGAGTCCCAGCCGCTTTTCAATTCCTGTGTAGGAGTCGGCCGGTTGCCGTAGCTGGTGACGCCGACGAAGTCGAACGTCGCGTCGAGTTTGATTTGGCGCGCCAGGTCGGCGAGAAAGATGGCCGAACCCTTCAAAACTCCAACCAGGATTACCGGTTGCCCGCTGAAATCGCGCGTGATCTCTGCGCCCAATTCCCCAACCCGCTTCGTGATTTGTTCATGCGAGATGAGCACCTTGAGTTCCATCATGGCGTTTCATATTAAACTAAAACTTCTGCTGCAGCCCACGTAGGGTTCTTGCCCGAAAGCCTGCACGACAATACTGGGAGGAAAAACATCCATGAATCTGAAGGGCATCCATCTCACATGGCTCGGCCATGCGACCTTTCGCGTCGAGACCCCCGGCGGGCAAACCATCATTATCGATCCGTGGATCATGAATAATCCGGCATGTCCGCCGTCAGAGAAGCGGGTTAAGAAGGTCGATACGCTGCTGGTAACGCACGGCCACGGCGATCACATTGGGGATGCGGTTGAAATTATCAAGGACCACAACCCGCAGGTGATTGCGATTCCGGAGATGTGCGGGTGGCTGGAGAAGAAGGGTGCGCAGAAGACTTCGATGATGAATAAAGGCGGCACGCAGAGAGTTGGCGATATCAAAGTCACCATGGTGCACGCCGATCATTCCTGCGGGATTCAGGATGGCGATCAGCTAATCTATGGCGGCGAGGCGGTGGGATACGTGATCGAGTTCGAGAACGGCGTCAAAATTTACCACGCCGGGGACACGAACGTGTTTGGGGACATGGCGATCATCCGGGAGTTGTACGCGCCTGAGATTGTTATGCTGCCGGTTGGGGATCACTTCACCATGGGTCCGCGTGAGGCGGCATACGCATGCAATCTGCTTAAACCTAAGACTGTGATTCCCATGCATTTTGGGACCTTTCCCGTGCTCACGGGGAGTCCGGCTGAATTGAAGAAGCTGGTGAGTGGCATCGAGATTTTTTCGATGAAGCCAGGCGTGACAGTGCACGATTGAAAATTTCCAAACAAAGTTGAGGGCAAACGATTGCCAACAGAAAAGCCGAAGAAAAGTAGCAAGCCAGGCTGGCGGCATTTTAATTTCGTAACTGCTGGACCGGTTGACGATTATCTTTATTCGCTGCTCCCCAAGCGAGATGAAGTACTCACCGAGATGGAAGATTATGCGACCGCGCACAGCATTCCGATCGTCGGCCCGGCGGTGGCACGAGTGCTCCAGCAATTGGCGTTGACGATCAATGCGAGGACGGTTTTTGAGTTGGGATCGGCCATTGGTTATTCGACAATCTGGTGGGCGCAGGCAGTCGGCGAGAGTGGCCGCGTGATTTATACCGACGGCGACCGGAAGAATGCTGAACGCGCCCGCGGATACTTCAGCCGCGCCGGAGTTTCGAGCCGTATCGAGGTTCACACTGGCGACGCTCTGGAAGTCCTAAGCGAACAGAAGCAGCAGTTCGACGTCATTTTTAACGACGTGGATAAAGAGGATTATCCGCGCGTGCTGCGCATGGTTTCGGCGCGGTTGCGCAAGGGCGGCTTATTTATTACCGACAACGTGTTGTGGAGCGGGAGAGTTGCGCAGAAGAATCCAAAGGACGGCCACACGAAAGCAATTCTTGAATTCAACCGTCAGTTGTATAACTCGCCCGAGTTTTATACGACGATTCTGCCGATTCGAGATGGGCTGGCTGTGGCGTGGAAAAAATAGTTGTAGCAGACGTTTGCCGGAGCAGGTATCCAACGTCAAGTGTTGCGCCCGTCCCCAGGATGAAGGCAGTCAGCGGGAGGATGTCGTCCATAAATATGACACGTTAATTAATTGTGTACTAACGCCATCGGTCGATCGCCTCCCACCAGAGCAGGCGCACCCACTCATCGAAAAACGTTTTCGCCCATTGCCGGTGGGTCCACCATCTGGCTCCGAAGCCTTCTTCATCGTGTGCCCCGGCGATGGAGAAGCGATATGTGGGCAATTCGTGGCGGAAGATAGCCAGTGCGCGGCGCGTGTGGAAATCCGAGGTGACGATCAGAACGCTCCTGGCGCCTTCGCGTTGTAAACATTTCTCCGCGTCTCTGGATTCTTCTTTCGTAGAGAGACCGTCGATCGCGCAAACGCTAACGAGTTCAGGTTGGGGCAGGTCTTGTATGTAGCGCTCCGCGAGTTGAATCTCCGTGAATTCGTAGATAGTGGCCTTTGCGGGAACATCAACAATGATGCGCCTGGCAAGGTGCTTGTTCAGGAGTTCGAGAGCGAGCTGAGGACGGTGGTCGGTTTCGCCCGCCAGAACTAGGATGACATCGGAGGGATGAGGTTGATCGACGATCAGGAAGCTTCCAGCTTTTGTGGCGAGAACAATCGCGACTCCCAGCAGAGCAGCCACTAGAAAGATAATTCCGAGCTTGCGGGTTCGAGGCGACGTCATGAGGTCGTGATCGCGAAAAACTCCAGACTGTGCACGAGACCCGTTGTTTATCTGGCGGGCGAGGCTTTAGTTTTGCGCGTCGATCGTGGCTTCGAAGGCAAAGTTTTCACCGCGCTTCCTGTGCGTTTTCCTTTGACGCCGAAGACCCGGGAGAAAATCTTATCTACATTCTTGAGCTGGCGCGAGAGATCGAACGCGTACTCAAGCTGCTTTCGGGGTACTTTGGCCGTGATTTCTTTATCAGCGAGAACAAGCTGGTGAAAATCAAGTCCTTCTTTCCAGGCGCGCATCGCGTGAGCCTGAACGGCTCGGTAGGCATCCTCGCGCGACAC
>Ga0070735_10002942_pt1 | contig 15096 bp, 11 predicted proteins | sample Coa_R1_FD_66443 | JGI IMG/M metagenome (GOLD analysis project Ga0070735, IMG submission 66443) | Surface soil microbial communities from Centralia Pennsylvania, which are recovering from an underground coalmine fire - Coalmine... | ecosystem: Environmental > Terrestrial > Soil > Unclassified ... | reverse complement strand
CCCATCGTGCAGCGGCTGGACTGACGCGACGAGATTGTTGTTATCCGGCGCCATGCCGGCTCGACTCGAGTCGGCATGGCGCTGTGATCGCTGGCGACGGGCATCAGCCTGCAGGACTCTCCAGCGCCGCAATGAGCGGACAGCGCCTGCCGGCCGAAAAGCAACTCGATGACCGCCGGGGTTGCGTCCGGTCGGGCGACAAGTTAGCGTGAGCGGGATGAGGACCGATCCTGCAATGTGAGATGGATTCCGTAGATCAACAGCTTCTCGGCCTCCTGCGGATGGATGCCCGCACGAGTATCGCCGAGTTAGCGAAGAAACTCGGCGTCGCGCGCGGCACTGTGCGCAACCGGATCAGGCGTCTCGAGACCTCTGGTTTGATCGCCGGCTACACCGTGCGCTTGCGGCCGGACGAATCTGCCGAGGGGATTCGGGCATGGATGAGCATAGCGATTGAAGGTGACCGGACGGGCGACGTCGTTCGGATTCTACTGGGCGAGGCCGCCATCACGTCTCTGCACGACACCAACGGCCGATGGGACCTGCTCGCCGAGGTCCGGGCCGCCTCGATCGCTGAACTGTCCGAAGTGCTCGAACGGGTCAGGAAGATCAAGGGTATCGAGACGACCGAGACCAGCATCCACCTGCATACCTTCCGGTAGGCATCCGCATTCAGACTGCCCAAAGCGGCAGCCACTGCTGCCACTTTGGCCAGGCCATGGGCTGAATTGGCCGGATTGGCGGCTTTCGGCTGATCGCTACCGGTCTGTAAGCTGGTTTGGATGACCTTGAAGTCCAGGGTCGTTCCCGGAGAATTCCATGGTCGATTACATCGGGGTCGCGACCCTCGAGGCCCTTATCGCGGAAATGGGCGTTGCGCCGTTCATAGAGGCCCTGGCCGCCGAAATCGAAGCCGACTACCGGCGCTGGAACAACTTCGATAAATCTGCGCGGCTGGCCAGCCATTCCGCCGTTGGCGTGATCGAGCTGATGCCGATCACGGACGGGGAGCTGTATTCATTCAAGTATGTCAATGGGCATCCGAGGAACACCGCCGCTGGGCTCCTGACGGTCACGGCGTTCGGGGTGTTGGCCGAAGTCGGCACGGGTTATCCATTGCTCTTGTCCGAGCTTACGGTCACGACTGCATTGCGTACCGCGGCGATGTCCGCGCTGGCGGCGAAATGGATGGCGCGGCCGGAGAGTCGTGCGATGGCCCTGATCGGCAATGGCGCGCAAAGCGAATTCCAGGCCATCGCTTTCCGTCGCATACTCGGTATCGAGGAGCTGCGGCTGTTTGATACGGATGCGTCGGCGAGCGTGAAGTTGGAACGCAACTTGCGCGCCATGCCGGACTTTGCCTCGGTGAGGATCGTTCGGACCGGCAGCACCGCGGAAGCCGTGCGCGGTGCCGATATCGTGACTACCGTGACAGCCGACAAGCGCAACGCCACTATTTTGACTCCGCCCATGATCGCCGGTGGCATGCATCTCAACGCGGTCGGCGGCGACTGTCCGGGCAAGACTGAGCTGCATCCGGATATCCTCTTGCGGCCCGACTGCCGGATTGTCGTTGAATATGAGCCGCAGTCGCGGATCGAGGGCGAGATCCAGCAGCTCTCGCAGGACGTGCCGGTTATCGAGTTCGCGCAGGTCGTGATGGGTGAGAAGCCCGGGAGAGTTTCTCCGCGCGAGGTTACGTTGTTCGACTCTGTCGGGTTCGCGCTGGAGGACTACAGTGCGCTGCGGTTTCTGCACAAACTGCTACCCCGGTATCCGCAGCATCGGCGGCAGGTCGATCTGGTGCCGGAATTGGACAACCCGAAGGATTTGTTCGGCGGGACGCTGGGGGGACGAGGCCGGGCGCGGATGCGCAAGGCGGCTTGAGGACAGTGTAAAGTACTGATTACCAAGGCTGAAGCCTCTGATAGACCTCCCGTCGCGAAATATTCCCGCCGCAAGCGGTATCCGATTGCTCCAAAAATGCTCTTCTAGATAATGGGGTACCGTTTTTAGATCGGGAGTGGGGACTATTGCGGGTCGAGGACCCTCAAACGTTGGTGGCGGACCTCGAGGCATCGCACGGAGATCAGCTCCGGCGATTCCTGGTCGCGCGCGTCCGCAACGTGGCCGACGCGCCCGATATCATCCAGGAAGTGTACTTGCGCATGCTGCGCATACCGAACATCGAGTCGATCAGGTCACCCGAGGCCTACCTCTTCACGGTGGCACAGCACGTCGTCCAGCAGCACACATTGCGCCAAACCGCGACACCACCATCCGTCGAGCTAACCCAGATGCTCGACCTTCCATCCGCCACACCTGACATCGACCCGGTCCTGGCCACCGACGCGGCCCAGTGCGTCGAGCAGCTGCAGGGTGCCATCGAGGAGCTATCTCCCAAAGTGCGCGCCACGTTTCTGCTCCACCGCCGTGACGGCCTGTCTCTCGAGGACATTGCCACCCGGCTTGGCCTCTCGCGCGCCATGGTCAAGAAAAACCTCATGAAGGCGCTAATGCATTTTCGTCAACGACTCGAGCAGGTCCAATAGGAGCGCCGTCATGGAACGCCCGGTGCGCACGAAATTCAACACACAGATCTACGAAGAGGCTTGCGCCTGGTTCATTGAATGCCGGGCCGGCGACCTGGATGATGCCGCTCGTACGGAGTTTGACCGCTGGCTGCGCAAGTCCCCGGAGCATCAGAGCGCCTACCTCGAAATTGCGGCCATCTGGAACGAAAGCCCCACCCTGGATCCAGCCAACAGATGGGACGCCGACACACTGATCGCCCAAGCCGCGGAAGACTCGAGCAACGTTATTGCATTGGAACGGGCTCTACGGGCTCCCGGCAATACACCGCAACCTGTCCCTGACAGCGCCCCGGCTTCGGACTCTTCCGCTGTTGTGGACACTCGCACGAAGGCAACCAGTATCGGCCGACGACGCCTATTCACCATTGCGGCCTCGATCCTACTCCTCACGACTGCTCTCGCCACATACCTGCTCGCCCCCCGCGGCGTCTACGCAACCACGCTCGGCGAGCAACGCTCGCTCGCACTCAATGACGGCTCGACCGTCCAACTGAACTCACTCTCCAAGATCCGTATCCGGTACACCGATCACGAGCGCACGGTTGATCTTATCGAAGGACAAGCACTCTTCCACGTCGCGAAGGACGCCAGGCGCCCCTTCGTCGTCTACAGCGGACAAACTCGTGTCAGAGCCGTAGGCACACAATTCGACGTCTACCGTAAGTCAGACGGTACCGTCGTCACCGTCGTCGAAGGCCGCGTCGCCGTATTCCCCTCACCCCCTCTTCCATCGGGAAAGGAGCAGCGTGAGGACCTTTCAGGCACGTTCGTCGACGCCGGCGAACAGGTTACAGTTACGCCCAGAGCCGCCCACCGGATCCCACACCCCAACCTCGCCGGCGCCACAGCCTGGACTCAACGCCGACTTGTCTTCGACTCCGCCTCCCTCACTGATGTCGCAGACGAATTCAACCGCTACAACGAACGCAAGCTGGTCATAGACCCCTCCGTCTTCGGCACCCAGCACATCAGCGGAGTCTTCTCCTCCACCGACCCCGCCTCCCTCATCCGTTTCCTACGCGACCGGCCCGGTCTGCGCATCACCGAGACCGCAACTCAGATCCGGGTCGAGAAACAGATCTGAAAGAATATTTTCAACAAGCGGTAACCGATTGCTCGCGAAACGCTCTTCTTGAATATGTGCCCACCGAAAACTGAAGCGGCGGGCCTACATAACCTGCTCAGAACAGGAAGGGGTTTCATGCGCATTACCGTCACCGCTACCGCCATATGCCTGTCCATTGTCGGCCTGTCCATCGCCGACGACGTCCGGGCATCCATCAAACAGTCGACCAACATTCCGGCGCAACCCCTTGCCCCGGCCCTGCAGAGGCTCGCCAAGGACCGCAACTTTCAGATCGTCTACATCTCCGAGGAGATCGGCGATCGCCGCACGGCAGGTGCCGTGGGCGAATACACGCCCGAGGAAGCGCTGAAGCAACTCCTGAAGGGCACCGGGCTGACCTACAAATACCTCGACGACAACACAATCACCATCGTGCCGCCGACAGCGGCGCCGGCTGCGCAAACAGCGCGCCAGGCCCAGGGTGAGGCTGGTGAGGCAACTGCCCAACCCGCCGTCGAATCGAAGCCGCAGGAGGCCCGAAGCTCGAGCTTTTGGGAGCGCTTTCGCCTGGCTCAGGCATCTCGAGGAGGTATTGCGCAGTCTTCTGCCGTAGAGCAGGGCGGCGCTCAACAGACCCCTCAAAAGGGACCGGTTGAGCTTCAGGAGATCATTGTCACTGCGCAAAAGCGCGAAGAACGCGCGAGCAACGTGCCGCAGTCGATCACCGCCGTCAGCGGTGATGCGCTGCGTGCCGACAACGTGCAGAGTCTCGCCGATCTGTCGGCCGCCGTACCCGGCTTGACGATTACCAGCCCGGGCGGAGTGGGTCAGAATCAAATCATCCTGCGCGGCATTACCAGCGGCAACGATTTGAGCCCGTCCGTGAGTGTCTATGTCGATGACGTACCCTACGGCGGAGTCACGGCGCGAAGCCAGCAGACAGGCACGGCGTTTGAAACGGGGAGCTTCGATCTCTCCCGGGTGGAGGTGCTGCGCGGGCCGCAAGGGACGCTTTACGGGGCTGCCGCCTTCGGTGGCATCGTCAAATACGCCATGACACCACCGTCGCTGAGCGGTTTTTCCTCCACCATCCAGCTTGATGGCTCGGGTACGGACGGCGGCGGTTTCAACAACGGGGTTCGCGCCGCGGTCAATCTGCCACTTGTTGCGGATGTGTTCGCAGCGCGCGCGTCATTCATTCGTAATCATGACGCCGGCTACATTCGCAACGTCTTCAATGGCGAAACGGGTGTCAATCGGAGCACGACCACGGCGGCGAGACTCTCTCTACTCGGAAAGCCAACCGAATGGCTGACCTTGAGGGCAACCGTCCTGGGCCAGGACATTCACCGCAACGGCACTGGTGAGGTGGACTTCACTCCCTCGCCTACGGATCCCACAAGCGTTAGTCCCACTCACGGTGATCTGGCCCAGTCCACCATGGCCGGGCAGGGTTTCGTACAGAAATTCAGGTTGTATTCGCTTGGCGCCGATGCGGATGTGGGATTTGGCCAAGCCTCGACGACGGTTGCCTACCAGACGGTGCGGATCGACCAGTCGCTGGAGGGACCCCTCTTTGTGGGCGTCCTGGGTCCCATCCTGGCTTCCATGGGATATCCCATTGACGACACTGCTGTAACGCCGACGCCGGCCAGCAACATCACCACCGTGGAGACTCGACTGCAGTCCAATCCTGGTGCATCACTCGAATGGCTGGGCGGTATGTTTTACACGCGAGAGCAGAATACCTTCTCAAACTACCTCGTCGGCTATCTGAACGGCGCGACCGTACCATTCAACATCTTCACGTATCACTCGCCGACGGTCTACAAGGAGTACGCCGGCTTTGGCGATCTAACCTATCACTTCACGCAAGCGTTCGATGCCGGGGTCGGCCTGCGCATCAGTCACAATCAGCAGGACATCTCGCAGGTCTATTCGGGCATCATTGGCGGCCCCAGCGCGGCGGACATCCGCAGCGATGAGAGCGTCAAGACCTACCTGGCTACTCTGCGCTACCATCTGAGCGAAACCAGCATGCTGTATGCCCGTGCCGCCAGCGGCTATCGGCCGGGGGGTCCGAACGTGCAAGTCACGGATCCAACGACGGGACAGGTTCAGGGAGCGGCGACTTTCAAGTCCGACTCGCTCTGGAACTACGAAGTCGGCATGAAGCTGTCGCCCTTGCCCAATCTCACTGTGGATCTGTCTGCCTTCCATATCCTTTGGAAGGACATACAACTGATCACGGTGGTCAATGGATTCAGTGCCTTCGTCAATGGCGGTCGCGCCAAGAGCGATGGCTTGGAGACTTCCGTGGCGTATCAGCCGATTGCAGGCCTGACTGTCGGGGCGAGTGGGGCTTACGCCCATGCCCGACTGGCGGATGACGTGCCCGGAATCGGCGGTGCCGCGGGAGACCGCCTGCCCATTGCGCCGCGAATATCGGCTGCTCTGCGCGCCGACTATCGCACGAACGTTGGCGGCGGGTGGCAGGCCTTCGGTGGCGGAAATTTGAGTTACGTCGGGAGTCGTACCACCGGCTTCGATAGTCCGGGCGCGCCGCAGTATGTCCTGCCCTCCTATGAGACGGTCAATCTGCGTGCCGGTGCCGCGCGCGGCGGATGGGAGCTCATGGTCTACGCCAAGAATGTCTTCAACAAGCTCGGACAAAATCAAGCAGATACCAGCTCAGCGCTGCCGCTCTATCGGATATCGATCATCGAGCCTCGTTCCGTGGGTGCGCAGGTCACGTTCGACTTCTGACAGCGGCGTGATCATGCGCCGACCGGGTGTATTAGTACTCCTTATCATCGAATCTCAGGCGACTCATTCGGGAACAGGCTACACTGCGCTCCAGTCGGCGCAAAGCCGGCGAAAACAAACAACAAGGGAGCGATATTCACATGGGCTTGGATAAAGGTATGGGAATTGCGGCTGTGTGGCTGCTGTTCCTTTCGGGCATGGGCCCGGCCAACGCACAGACCGCCGCCCGTGCGAAGTACATCACTACTTACTCCGGCGACGGTACGAATATTTCCTGGATCACCTGCGGATCGACGCCGACGAGCGAAGGATGCTTTGAATCGGGAAGTCTCGGGCCGTTTGGCAGAGCCTGTGCCTTCCTCGAAGGATCAACGTGGAACTCGAGAAACGTCGCCACGCGCCGTCTCTACGTGTTGGATACCGGCAAGACTGACGGCGGGGAAGTGACTCTTCACGTCTACAAGAAGGTAGACACAATATCCACCAAGTACATCACGACGACCATCACGCCAGTCACGTCTGTCGCACTTGGGCTTACGGGCGGCGCGACGGTGGGTTGTTCGATGGCTGCCAATACTGTGGCCATCTTTGCGGGGACTTCGACCAGCACAAATGCCGTCAAAATCATGAAGCATGATTTGAGCACTCAGGCTCTCGGTGGATGGTCTCCGCCTCTGGTTGTCAGCACGATCACCGCCGACAGCGCCGGGTACGTGACCGTCAACTTTAAGACCACGGCCAACAGCTGGGACGAGGGGTTCATCCTGTTCGGGCCCGACGGTTCTGGCATGGAAGAGGGTGGCGGAGCGCAGCTCGTCCCGAACACGCTCAACGCGATCGGGCTGGAGTAATCAGGATCCGATGTGTCTGGGTGGGGCACGGAGGCCCCCCTCGCCGAGTTCGACGCCCTCGCCCCCGATGAGTTTGGCGGCCCAGCGCCGTCTAATCATTCAGCTGAAGCCGACGCCCGCCGGCAGATGCGCATGGCCCTTGAGTGCGTTCTACGCCGTCGGCGTGGACAGCCGGGAGGCTGTCCGAGCCACAGTGGTGCTCGCGCTTCCATGCAGGTTTTACTGAGTGGAGTAACTCGTGACTGACAGCGCGGCAATGCACGCCGGGCCCCTGGGCCTGCTGCTCGTCGAGCCCGATCCGGATGCCCGCGCGCGCATGGCCGATCTGTGCGCGGGCGCCGGTGGCGCGGCACAGGTGATTGCCGAAGTGTCTTTGGGCGCCGAGGCATTCCAAGTGGCGGAGGCGTTGCGGCCAGACATCATTTTCGTTGCGTCGTGTTTGTCCGATATGGCGGGCCTTGATGCGGTGCGTGCGCTGCGCGATCGGTACCGACGGCGCGCTGTTCTTGTCCTCGCGAGCCTGCGGGAACGACCGGATGCGCTGGCCGCCGGTGTTCTGGACTACCTCGTGCGACCTATCGAAGTTGAGGCGTTCGAAACGACGCTTCTACGCGCCCGGGCCCGCTTCAGCGCGCGAAAGTCAGCCACCCGGTCTGCAAACTCCCCTTACTCGGCCGCAGCACTTCAGTCAGAGCTGGATTGTGTGCAACGGCCCTTCATACTCATCGCAGAGCGCGAGCAGCGGCTGTATCCCGTACAACCCAAACGCATCGACTACGTGGAATCCGCGGGAAATTATGTGAAGTTTCACGTGGATAAGTGCGAGTACATCGCGCGCGAGTCGATGAAGCGGCTCGAAGTCGTGTTGGCTCGCGCAGGATTTGTGCGCATCGAGCGCACCTTGCTGATCAATATTCTGGCGATTTCCTTCGTCGAGACCGTTGGACAGGGCACGTTCGCGTTCACGCTGAATAGCGGGGTCTGCCTGCATTCAGGCCCCGGGTACCGGGAAACGATCCTGCGGGCGTTACCGTTGCGACGCCGGGGTTGGGGTCTGCGACCACTGCATCGGCAGCCCGAAGCGCGGAAACAACGTTTGGGTATCGAGAAAGAACGTCAGACTCGAGATCTGCTGACCCCGTAGCTCGAGCAGGACGATCGCAAAGGGCTTGGCGCCCAGATCATGGTACTGCGCGAAGGCAGGAGTTCCACCGCATGCCGCAACCGGAATCAGGCGTCCACCGCGACATTTGGCACCGAACCCGAGTAGCCACTGCGATACCGACGAGGGCCCCTGGATCCACAACTCATACGGTGGCATCGAGAATTTGACATCGTCCCGAAGGAGCTCGCAAAGAGCTGGGATGTCGTAACGCTCAAACGCGTTCACAAAGCGGGCGAGCAGCGCATCATGCTCGGCCGATAGGGCACGGGGAGTGGTGACTGGGTTGCGCGCTTCCAGCGTGGCCCGGGCGCGCTGCAAGGCGCTGTTTACCGCTGCGACGCTCGTCTCCAGAGTCTCGGCAGCCTCTTCCGCGGAGAAATCCAGGACCTGGGTGAGCAGAAGGGCGGCGCGTTCACGTGGGGACAGGTATTGCAGGGCCGCGACAAATGCGAGCCGGATGCTTTCACGCAGAACCGCCTCCTCCTGCGGATCGGAACTGCAGGGCAGTGCCAGTCCATCCGGGATCGGCTCGACCCAATATTCGCGCTCGCGTTGGGTCAGTACGAGATCCGGACTGACCGTGGCCGGCGCAGAAAGGTCTATCGGGCACAGGCGGCGCTTGCCTGTTGCAAGAGTATCGAGGCAGACATTCGTGGCGATTCGATATAGCCAGGTCTTGAGCGAGGACTGGCGATTGAAGCCGTTCAGTCCCTTCCACGCGCGTAACAGCGACTCCTGCACGGCATCTTCAGCCGCGATGACCGAGCCCAGCATCCGGTAGCAGTGACCGGTCAGGGCGGACCGATGTTCCTCAAGTTGGGTGAAATCGGTCGCGGACATGCCGCTATCACAGCGACTTCCCCGCACATCGTCCAGAGCGACTTCTCGCAGTCGTCCCGGAATTGCCGACGGTCGTCCCGGGAAGTGGTGGTGTGCGACCGACGAGCCCGCTCGTTGCCGTACTCAGCTGTCGGCTTTTCCCTTTGGATCACCGACCACAAACTGTCCGATGTGTTGGCGCACTTTGTGCCGAAAGCGCTCACTGCTCGTGACGATGGTGCCGCCACTGAGAAGGAATACGTAGTCGCCACGGGCAGTACGACTCACCTTCCTGACATGATTGACGTTGACCAGGGTGGAGCGATTGATCTGCAGCAGGGGCTGTGTGCGCAGCGCCTCCTCAGCCTGACCGAGGGTGCTGCGCGCATGGAATGAATCCTTCCCCACCGTGAACACCACGTAATTGCGGTCCGCCGTCACCAGCTCAATCTGTGCCACATCGAGCATATGCAGCGTCCCGCCCATTTCGACCAGGACACGTGGCCGCGCGTCACTTGTCGATGTCGAAAGGCGCTGTAGCTGGGCGAGAGTCGCGGCGGCGATTTGATAACTCGAGGCATTACGTGCAGAACAGCGCTCGCGCAGCCGATGCATGACCGTCTGGAATCGCTGGCGATCGAATGGTTTCAGCAGGAAATCCACCGCACCGACATCGAACGCCTGAATCGCGTAACGATCGTAGGCGGTGACAAAGACGACCAACGGCATCCGACCCGGATCGAGCGACCGCGCAAGCTGCATGCCGGATGTCCGCCCAATCTTGATATCGAGAAACACCACATCGGGTGCTCCTTGAGCGATCGCCGCAAACGCACTCTCCGCATCCGCGTACTCACCTATGACCTCGATGTCCGGCTCCGCGGCGCAGCGCTCCCTCAACGCACGCCTCGCTGTTACCTCATCATCGACAATGATCGCTTTCATGGCTACAGCACCTGCGGTGCCTCAGGCATCCCGCGCCACTCGCGAAGTATTGGCAACCGTAGTGTCGCCACCCAGTTCGAATGATCGACACGCTTGGAGTCCAAACTGGCCCCGCCGGCGAATTGAACGGCCAGGCGCTCACGTATGTTGTGCAGTCCAATGCCTTGTGACGGCCTATTGGCACTCGAGCCAGTGGAGTTCTCGACCCGCAGTTCCAGGCGATCTGAGGTCAGCTCGTAAGTCACGCGAACACTCACGGGTCCACTGTGATCGGCAAGTCCGTGAACGACGGCATTTTCCACCAACGGCTGCAGGATGAGGCTCGGCAGCCAGACGGCCGGTATGTCCTGACCAGCCGGCAGCTGTACGGCGAGACGATCGGTGAACCGACCCGCCTGCAGCTCAAGATAGAGCCGCACAAAGTCCAGCTCTTCCCGTAACAGAGAGTAGTCTCGCTCACCCGCTCTTAACAATCCCCGCAACAGATCGCCGAGGGAAGCCACCAGCGTCTGAGCCGCTTCCGGCTCCGAAGCTATACGTGCCTGGATGGCGTGCAGAACGTTGAAAAGCGCATGCGGTGAGAGTTGGCTGCGCAGTGCCGCAAGGCGCGCACCGGCCCAGTCCCGTCGCAACTCTGAATTACGCAACTGCAGGCTCTGCGCCTTCCTGACAGTGGCAATACCGGTCAGCAGCGCGAGACCGAAGCTGTACGCGAGAAACGTGGTCACTGTGGTCGACACCCAGGTCGCCCACTGGCCTCTGGTCAACGGACCCGAAAAATCGAGGGCCATGCCGATTGTCACATGGAAAATGAGGGTGCTCAGGCGTGCCAGCCAAAACATCGAGAGCGAGAAGCCGAGCGCGATCAGAAACTGCGCCGCTGCCCGCCTCCATACCGGCCTCCAACCGAGGCGCATGGCGGTTTCGTAGCACAGAACGAGCAGCGGGAACATGAGAATGTGCTGGAGGGTACGGTGCTGCCACGGATAGAAGACCCACTCCTTGGTGAAGTCGGACACGTAGATACGCATGGCTTCCGCATACACCAGATCCGCAGCTGTCACGTAGAGCCAATAAATACAAGTCAGTACGAATACCTGACGAGCCGTTATGGCCTGATCGTCACGATCGGACAATGCCTCGAGTAGCATCGCTGCGGAGCGCCCTGCCCCCCTCCTGAGGGTTTAACACTCGGAATGGTACCACCATCACTCGAACCACACGCCTCGTCACATTTTTTCATCGCGCCGAGCCGCGGTTGATACCGTGGGCTCATGATTCTGGCAGATCAGATTGCCGAGTGTCGTGAGCCGTTTGTTGTCTTGGACAGCAGCGGCAGGCAGTGGAGATTGAACAATACCGCCGACTGCGCGGCGGCCGTGACAGCCTGCCCCGCTCGCTATGTGCTGGCCGATGAACTGACACGCCTGTGCGCAGACCTGGCCTACTCGAAGGGCGCTCGCACGGTCGCTTGTGCTGACTTAATTCACGTCCCCTCCACGGCTTTGTGGGTCGAGTGGTGTAACGCGCCCTGGCAGGATGCTCTGCATCGCTACGGCTTTCCGGTGGTGGAAAGCGGCACGCAATGGGTCGGACGGCGCGGAGCCCTGATACAGGCGACAGCCGACGGTCGCCGCGGACTCGTTCGCACCTTTTGGACGGCCGGGTTTCACAACAATGAAGCCTTGGCCAGCAGCATGGAGGCTTTTTTTGATTTTGATACGCCAGAGGGCGAAGCGCCTGAGCCGCTGGATCGCCATCCAGTAGAGCCCAACATGTGTGTGCGAGACAGCGGCCGCACGGCGGGTGATGATGTGCTCGCGCGCTGCTTTCGGTTCCGCTACGAACGCAGCTGGCGCGACTACTACACTCACGGGAGTCTGTCCGCGGCTCACAGCGAGGTGGTTCGACAGCATACCCTCGCGACGATTGCCGTGGATATTCCCATGCTTTTGGCCTTCTTCCTGTTGCTGTCGACGCGCAGTGGGTTGCCCCAGCGACGGCCGGATCTTACGCGACTCAATCGGGCCCGCGGGAAGCTAAACCGCTCCCTCCTAATGGATCGCATTGAGGTGTGTGCTCCGATATTACCCGCATACGTCGCGCACGCCAGCGCAGAGGTAACAAGCACACGTCGTGGTCCCCGCCTGCATCACGTGCGAGGTCATCTGATGCGTCACGGGAGCGAGCTCATTTGGCGCGTGCCCCATCTTCGCGGACATGCACGAAGCGGGCGCGTCGTGTCTCGGACTGTCGTCTGGACATTTGATGGTGCGGCTGCGATAGACCGGCGAGCGCGGTCAACAAATATCGAAGGGGCCACACCAGCTGCTGCGAACGGCAATGAGTATGGCTTGCATTGATTCGGCTTGCCGGCGCCGCGACTCGATCCCGCGGCTGCGCCTGCTTGCGCTTTGGCTCGCTCTCAACGTACTAGACGCATGCGTCGCGCACACGCCGCCACGACCTGTGCCGGCGATTACGCGCGCAACCGCCGATGCGCTCGCAGCCCGCGGATTCCAGTGCCGCTCGGAAACGATTACCGGCTCACTCGTTGCGACACGCGTGTGTACGACCGCCGAGCAGCGCGCGGCCCTCCGCGCGCAGACTCAGCAATTCAAAGATGAGTTGAACCGCATGCCGGCGGGCTGCTCACGCCCAAGTGCTACGACTTCAAGTGTCGGTGCGTGCGTCGATGGACAATAGAGGCCGCTTCCCTATACCACCTCACGCCGCCGCCTCTCTCGTGCCCCTGAATTGACAACCCGCTTGGGGAGTTGTCGTACCTCGCAGGCCATGCAAACTCCACCGAAGCATCATCGCAACGGTGCCATCGACTTGCGCAATAGCTGAACCATCAACATCCAGGCCATCTCGCAATAGGCAATGCCGCGCACCAGGTGCGTGACCCGACTTCCTGCGGCCCTCGTAAGCCTTAGACGGGGCCTCATCACAACAACCATTGCCGCTGTCACATTTTTTCATGTGCGTGATCGGTGGCGCCTATTCTCTGGCGCAAATGGAGCCGTCCTGGCCAGACCTCTGTGGGGAGATCCAGCGGGTCGTGGCCGAAACGCAACGAGCAGTTGCTGTTGGCGTCGACGGCACACTCTAACATTAGAAAGAGCGAGCACGATGAAAGCACCCATTCACGTCCATCGAATTCGCAACGCGCTGCTTGGAGGCCTGCTCACGGTGTGCACTGCGCTTCTGGGGCCCGCCGCCCTGGCTCAACAGGCGCCACCACAAGCGGCAGCCTCTGGTCCAGCTCTCGAGGAGGTGGTCATCACGGGATCGAGAATCCCCGTGCCGGCCAATATCTCCGCCACGAGCCCCACCACGGTCGTGTCAAGCCAGGAGCTGCAGCTGCAGGGACACACCGACATCTCGGATGTGATCAATCAATTGCCCCAAAACACCATCGGCGGCAACTCAGATTACGGCAACACATCCAGTCCACTGACCTCCACAGGCGGCTTCACCACGATCGACCTGCGCGGCCTCGGGCCCCAGCGCACGTTGGTGCTGGTCAACGGGCGACGGCTCGGCGCCGGCGACCCCAGTACCACAAACCAGAACGTGGCACCCGATATCGACCAGATCCCGGTGCCGCTGCTCGAGCGTGTCGATGTCGTCACCGGCGGCGCCTCCGCCACTTACGGCTCGGATGCCATTGCCGGGGTTGTGAATTTCATCCTCAAGCGGGACTTCGAGGGAATTCAGATCGATGGGCAATACGGGTTCACTCAGCACGACCAACACAGCAGCCACATTCAGGCCTTGCTGGGCGCGAATGATCCCAACACGGGCTTCACGGCCCAGACCGTACCCATGGGAAGCATCCGTGACGGCTACAAGCATGATCTTTCCATACTCATGGGCAGCAACTTCGATGACGGCAAGGGCAACTTCACGGGCTACTTCGTCTATCACGAGCAACAGCCCGTGGCGGCTTCCGCGCGCGACTTCTCGGACTGCCAGCTGGGGTCGAACGGAGATATTGCCTCGCCGACCTACACTGACGTCGAGTGCATCGGCAGCTCGAACTCGAACCGTTTCAGCCCTCTGGCGGGGACCGGTCCACGCTACACGGTGGTGGGCAACCAATTCCTGCCCTGGCCGCAAGCTGGCTCGAGCCCGCCGGCGGAATTCGATTTCTCCCGCTACGAGTATCTGCAGCGCGGCGACAAACGCTTTCAAGCCGGGTTCATCGGTCACCTGGATCTGAATGACCACGTGAAGCCGTACGCGGAGTTCGGTTGGATGGATGATCGCAGCACCGCCGTTACCGCGCCTTCCGGTCTGTTCGTCGCCTCCAACACGCAGACCCCTGACGGCAATGAGCTCGTCAATTGCAGCAATCCGCTCTTGAGTGCCCAGCAGCAGGCGATACTGTGCACGCCTGCGCAGATTGCCGGAGATCTGGCGAATCCGGGCTCGAAAGGCAATAGCGCGGACGTGCAGATTGGCCGCAGAAACATCGAGGGCGGCGGTCGCATGTCACTCTACGAACACAATAACATCCGGGCGGTGATCGGCACGACGGGCGATGTCGTCAGCGGGTGGACCTATGACCTGTACGGCTCCTATTACTATGTCACGACCTTCCAGGGCAATACGGACTATCTGGACTATTCCAAAGTCAACAACGCACTACAGGTGACGACGGATGCACACGGGAATCCGGTGTGTATCAGCGGCGGCGCGTGTGTGCCATGGAACATCTTCACTACGGGCGGCGTGACACCAGCTGCACTCAAGTACTTACAAACCCCTGGGACCGCGTATGGGAACAATACCGAGCAAGTGGCTCACGTCGACTTTACCGGCGACCTCGGCGAGTATGGCTTGAAGACGCCGTGGGCCAACGACAACGCGGCCGTCAATCTC
>Ga0070735_10002940_pt1 | contig 15099 bp, 14 predicted proteins | sample Coa_R1_FD_66443 | JGI IMG/M metagenome (GOLD analysis project Ga0070735, IMG submission 66443) | Surface soil microbial communities from Centralia Pennsylvania, which are recovering from an underground coalmine fire - Coalmine... | ecosystem: Environmental > Terrestrial > Soil > Unclassified ... | reverse complement strand
TTTTGCCCTCACCAACCGCGTGGGGTCTCGGGCGGTGGGGGCGCCGGCCTTGGCGGAGGCGGTGTCCTTGCTCGACTTTGCCCATCGCCCGGAGACCGAAACCTGCCCGCAATCGGTATGCACGGTCCGGGATCTCGCCTTGTGCTATGCCGCGATCGATGGTCCGGGCTATGCGCAAGAGCGGATCGCGGTCTGCACCGAGACCCTGCCGCGCGTGCCGCTCGATTGGCCGTGCTTCGCTTGCCTCAGCGAACATCGGGTGCGCGCGCTCATGGATGCGGAAAAGGTCGAGGAGGCCAGGACCTTCTTCGACCAGCAATGCGCGCGCCTTGAGGCGGAAGGCGAGGTACTCCCATTCAAAATGCTGAAAGCGGAATTCGATCTCTTCCTGAAATCGGGGAAGCTCGACGAGGTCCCGCCGCGTCTTGTCGCGGCGGCGGAAGCCGAGGATCCGGTTTTCGGGGCCCACTCGATCGATCTTGCCATCTTCAAGGCGCGCATCCTTGGCTTTCTGGGCCGCGCCAAGGAGGCGTACGATCTCCTCCCCGCTTTCGACCAGGTTGTCCGCACCCCCGCCTACTACCTCGCCTGGACCGATGCGGTCGAAAATCTGATCAAGGCGAACGCTTTGCCGGCTGACGCCCCGTGGAGCGCCACGCTTCGTGCCATGGCCGCGACCCTGACGAACCAGGGCGCTCATGGTTTCGCTTACGAGATCTGGATGATCGCGGTCGCCAATGCGCTGCGGCGGGACCGAGCGGCGGTGGCCGCGATCGATCTTGAAAGCGCTTCGGCCGCGGCGAGGAGCCTGCGCCGGCCCGAGCGGGCCGAGGCGCCGCTTGCCGATCTGCGCCGGCACATTGCCGAGGTGCGTGGTCGCGCCGCGATCGAGCTCACCCCCACGCCCGAGGCTCTCTTGGACTCGCTCGGCGAGGAGCAGGATCACGAGCGCGCTCTGGAGCGCCTGGTCGCGGCACGCCAGCACTGGCCGGCGCATGGCGGGCTCGTGCTGGAGGAGGCGCGGCGCCTCTTCCGGCTGGAGCTCCGAGCGGCCGCGATCGCGCGGCTCCTTCCGCTTCAAGCCAAGGAGCCCCGCAACCGGCAGGTGATCGAATTGCTTGCCGAGCTCTACCTCGCGGAGCGGCGCGAGGAGGATCTCATCGGCCTCATGCAAAGCGCACGTGCGTTCGAACCGGCCCTTGCCCATTGGATGACGGCGCGGCTTGACTATGCCATGAACCGGGACGCGCAATGTCTCGAGCATCTGGCCGAGCTTCTGAAGCTCGATCCCCAATCGATCGACGCGCGCAAACTATGGGTCGATGCGGCGCGGTATCTGGGTGATTTTCGCGGCATGAAGGAGCGCTTGACCGAGCTCATTGCGCTCGAGCCCGATGCGGAGACGTATCATTGGAGCCGCATGGTTGCCGCGACCATCGAGGGGGATTGGGACGAGGTCAGGCAATCGGCCTCCGCTCTCGGCATGACCCTTCCGGGAACCGGTCCGATCGATCACGAAGACGGGCGGATCCGCATCCGTTTTCGGGACGAAGATGGACAATTCTACATCCGTGAAGCCATCCGCAATGGTCCGGTGACCGGGCGGATCACCGAGATCGCGCGCGGGCCGAACCATTTTCGTGATGTCGTGGTCTTCGATCCAAGACCGCTCGACCGGCGCGAGGACAACGAACCGCTTCACCTCTTTCTCTATGTGAGGACCCTGTCCTACGGGAATTATCGCCTTTTCGCCGTGGAGGGCATGCATCCGGGCGAGCGGGAATGGGCGGCGCTCGTGGCCGGGCTTGCCGCGCTCGGTGGCACGGTGCAGCCCTTGAGCAGCAGCGATTTGCGGCTTCGCGATCCGCAAACCAACCTCTCGCATCCCGCGATCTTCGCCGCTCTGGCGGTCCCGGAAGGGGCGAGCGTCATCGAGGCGCATCGTTACCTCCAAGAATGTGCGGCAAAACTCAACCTGCCGCTCATCTGGCCGGTTCTCGCCAAGGAGGCAGGGGATGAGGCGGAGTCGCGGCGGCAAGCGCCGCTCCTCGATGGCTGGGAGAGATATCGCGCTGACGCGCCTTAACCGGGACTTCGGCGCGATGATAACGCCATGCTTATGGCTGGATCCAGTACTGGTCGCCATGACGCGTCGGTGCGCGTCGCTCCCGGAATGTTCAGCACAGGGCCGGCACCGGGAGATGGTCGCCGCGACGCTCTCACTGCGCAAGATTTATCAAACCCGATTGTGCGAGCCTTCTATGATCGCAATGAATTGGGGATGACCGCTTATGTCTACGTCAACTTACCACTGGCATCGGATCTATCACGCGGTCAGAGGGGAAACCATCGCGGCAACCGTAAAGCGCCTGCGGCTTCAACGCGCCGCCGTCGATCTCGCGCAGACGGCAAAGACGGTCGAGGCCATAGCGCCCCGCGCGGGTTATGGCAGCGTCCAGGCCTTCACGCGGGCGTTCTCGGAAGCTTATGGTCTGCCGCCCGCCAAATATCGCGAAGAGGGCAGTCACACCGAATTCAAGCGTGGCCGGCTCGACGCACCCCGCGCAAGCTGGCGTATCGGGACCAAGCGCGCAAGATCAGGATGATCGGAATCTTCTACGACGACCCGACCCCGGTACCGGAAGAGAAAAGGCCGCGATATCGCCGCCGAGGGGTACGGTCCCGCCGATATTTCAGCGCGGCAGGATCACAACCACCTTATCACGCCGACGCAGTCCATGACGAAAGCCCTGACCGTGCGTCCCATCCCGTCCTTGGTCGTTCCTTGCTGAGCACAACCGCAATCACACACGCCACCTGCCACTTCGCTCAGCTCTTCCACAACCAGTTCTCTGGCTTTATCGAACGTGATTCTACCTTTGTCCATCGCCGTCAGGCCTCCGGTCTCTAAAACTCATCATAAAGACGATGATCATTTTTAGCCGAAAAATTGTGCGCCGTCAATTTTTATGCAAGTGTTGATTTTCCTCAATTGGAAACCGTCACCTCTTCCCATCCCTCGGCGCCCCTCCAAATCATTAACTGGCCAATCCTTAGCTGGACAACCCCGGCTTAGGGATGCTATCGCAATCATCCTCGGCGAACACCAGGGAGGATCGCATGCGAGCGAGAGGGTGCGTACTCATTTTGGCCGGGCTCCTCGGGGCTTGCGGCATGGTCGATCAGGATCCCTCGCGCGACGTCTTCGGCGTCTCCGCCTCGCGCCCGGCTTCGCAACCCAATGACGCCAAGCTTCACCAATATCTCGAGGGAAGGGTGCTGCAAATCTGCACCCATGATTATCACCTCGAGAAGGAGGAGGTGGAGCAAGGCGAGAATCAACAGGTGCTGGTCGATTGGCTGGTCCGGTGCGAGCCTTATCATTTGACGGTGTTTTGATGCGAGCCTTCGTCTTTCCAGGTCAAGGGTCGCAAGCGGTCGGGATGGGGCGGGAGATTTCGCAAGCCTTTAGGGCGGCGCGCGAGACGTTTGCGGCGGTGGATGAAGCGCTCGGCCAGAACCTGTCGCGCCTCATGTTCGAGGGGCCGGAAAACGAGCTCGTCCTGACCGAGAATACCCAGCCCGCGCTGATGGCGGTGAGCTTGGCGGTGATGCGGGTGCTGGAGCGCGAGGGCGGGTTTGATCTCAGCCGTCATGTGGCGTTCGTCGCCGGCCATTCGCTCGGCGAATATTCCGCGCTCGCCGCTTCGCATTCCCTAGCGATCGAAGATACCGCGCGCCTCCTCAAAAGGCGCGGCCAGGCGATGCAGCGCGCGGTGCCGGTGGGCGAAGGCGCGATGGCGGCGCTTCTCGGGGTCGAGCTCGAGGCGGCGCGCGACATCGCGCGCGAGGCCGCCCAAGACGGGATCTGCGCTTGCGCCAATGACAATGGCGGGTCGCAAATCGTGGTGAGCGGCGATAAGAAAGCAGTCGAGCGGGCGATCGCCATCGCCTCGGCGCGCGGCGTAAAGCGCGCCATCCTCTTGCCGGTAAGCGCGCCCTTCCATTGCCCGCTGATGGCGCCGGCAGCGGTCGAGATGGCGCAGGCACTGGAGACGGTGCGGCTTTCGGCACCCGAAGTGCCGCTTGCGGCCAATGTGACGGCGAGCGCCACCCGTGATCCCGCCACCATCCGCCGCTTGCTGGTCGAGCAGGTCACGGGGCTCGTGCGCTGGCGGGAAAGCATGCTCTATCTCAAGAGCGAGGGCGTGCAAAGCCTGGTCGAGATCGGGTCCGGCCGGGTCTTGAGCGGCTTGGCCAAGCGCATCGACCGCTCGCTCGAGGCGAGTGCCATCGGGACCCCCGGTGAAATCGAAACCTTCCTCAAATCCCTCTAGGATGGATTATGTTTGATCTGAGCGGCAAGGCCGCCCTCATTACCGGTGCTTCAGGCGGCATCGGCGGTGCCATCGCGAAAGCCCTCCATCAGGCAGGGGCCAAAACCATGCTCGCGGGCACGCGACGGCCGGTGCTCGACGAGCTCGCCGCGGCACTGGGGTCCCGCGCCTTCGTCGCTACCGCCAATCTCGGCGAAGCGAGTGCCGCCGATGCCCTCGTCAAGGCGGCGGAAGAGGCGATGGGGCAGGTCGATATCCTCGTCAACAATGCCGGCATCACCCGTGATCAGCTCGCGCTCCGTATGAAGGATGAAGAGTGGCAGCAAGTGATCGAGGTCAATCTGACCGCCGGTTTCCGCCTTCAGCGCGCAACTTTACGTGGGATGATGCGCCGGCGGTGGGGTCGGATCGTCAATATCACCTCGGTGGTGGGGGCGACCGGCAATCCGGGGCAGGCCAATTATGCTGCCGCCAAGGCCGGCATGGTGGGGTTGTCGAAGGCCCTTGCCGCCGAGGTCGCCTCGCGCGGGATCACCGTCAATTGCGTGGCGCCCGGCTTCATCGCGACCGCCATGACCGAGGCGTTGACCGAGGGTGCGCGCGAGCGGATCGCGCAATCCGTGCCGATGGGCCGGATCGGCACGCCCGAGGAAGTCGCGGCATGCGTTCTTTTCCTCGCGAGCGAGGAATCGCGCTATGTGACGGGGCATACGCTCCATGTGAATGGCGGGTTGGCGATGATCTGAGTGCCACTGGTAAATGGCATCGAACTATGGTATCTGAGCGCACCATTGAAAAAGCGCGTTAATCTGTCGAGGTAACAGGTCATGAGTGATGTTGCTGAACGAGTGAAGAAAATCGTCGTGGAGCACCTTGGCGTCGATGAATCCAAGGTGACCGACAGCGCCAGCTTCATTGACGATCTTGGCGCCGACAGCCTCGACACGGTCGAGCTGGTCATGGCCTTCGAGGAGGAATTCGGTTGCGAGATTCCTGACGAAGCCGCCGAAAAGATCGTGACGGTGAAGGATGCCGTCAATTTCATCGAGCAGCAGCCCTGACCCTATTTCCATGATGGCCAACCCGTCATCGAGGCGCGTCGTCGTTACCGGCCTCGGCCTCGTCACCCCGCTCGGGGTGGGAGTCGAGACAGTATGGAAGCGCCTTATCGCCGGCGAGTCCGGGGTTCGCGGCATCACCAGTTTCGACGTCTCAGACCTGCCGGCAAAAATCGCGGGCCAGGTGCCGAAGGGGACCGGTGGCGATGGTCTCTTCAATGCCGATGACTGGGTCGCTCCCAAGGAGCAGCGCAAGATGGATGAGTTCATCGTCTATGCGCTGGCGGCGGCCGAGCAGGCGGTGAAGGATGCCGGCTGGACACCCGAGGAGCGCGAGGAGCGCGAGCGTACCGGGGTCCTGGTGGGGTCCGGCATTGGCGGCCTTCAAGGCATCACCGATGCCGCGATAGTGGTGCAAGAGCGGGGGCCGCGGCGCCTCTCGCCCTTCTTCATCCCGTCGAACCTGATCAATCTGGCGTCCGGCCATGTCTCGATCCGCTATGGCTTTGCCGGTCCCAATCACGCGGTGGTCACCGCGTGCTCGACGGGTGCGCATGCCATCGGCGATGCCGCGCGCATTATCGCCTGGGATGATGCCGATGTGATGATCTGCGGCGGCACCGAAGCCGCGGTATGCCGAATGGGACTCGCGGGCTTTGCCGCGGCACGCGCTCTTTCCACCGCCTTTAACGAGGAGCCGCATCGTGCCTCACGACCCTGGGATGCGGCGCGTGACGGCTTCGTCATGGGCGAGGGCGCCGGTATTCTCGTGCTCGAGGAGCTCGAGCATGCGAAGCGCCGGGGAGCCCAGCTCTATGCCGAGGTGATCGGCTATGGCATGTCGGGCGACGCGCATCACATCACCGCGCCCGCCGAGGATGGCGATGGTGCGCTCCGCGCCATGCGCGCCGCGCTGAAACGCGCGGGGATCGGTCTCGATCAGATCGATTACGTCAATGCCCATGGGACCTCGACGCCCTTGGGCGATGAGATCGAGCTCGGCGCGGTGAAGCGTCTCTTCGGCGATCACGCCTATAAGCTCGCGATGTCCTCCACCAAATCCTCGATCGGCCATCTCCTGGGGGCGGCGGGAAGCGTCGAGGCGATCTTCTCGATCCTCGCCATGCGCCATGGAATCGCGCCGCCGACGCTCAATCTCGAGAACCCGTCACCGGGCTGCGATATCGATTTGGTGCCGAATACCGCGAGGGAGCGTCGGATTCGCTACGCGCTTTCCAACTCTTTCGGCTTTGGCGGCACCAACGCATCGCTCGTTTTCGGCCCAGTCTCTTAAGATTGAGTCTTTTAAGATTGAGTTTCCTAAGATGAGTACCCCATAAGATGAGTGTGGCCGGCGCACGTCGCTGGCTGGGCCGGGTCGTACCGGCAGTGCTGGCGCTCGGCACGGTGATCATGGTGGCTCTCGCGGCTTGGGTGTGGGGTACCTACACCGAGCCCGGACCTTTGACGGGTGAGGCCACACTCATCGTGCCGCGCGGCGCGACGCTTTCCGCGGTGGCCCGTGATCTCGCTGCCGCCCACATCATCGCCCATCCGCTGGTGTTCCGGGCGGGGGTCATGATAGAGCGCCGATCCGGGGCCTTTAAAGCCGGTGAATATCAGTTTCCGCCTGAAGTCAGCGCCCAAGGGGCGGCGGTGATGATCGCCTCGGGCCGGGTGGTGCAGCACCGTCTGACCATCCCCGAGGGTTTGACCAGCGCGGAAATCGTGGCACTCGTCGAAGGGGCGGCGGGTCTTGAAGGGCATGTGGACACGCATCCCGCGGAAGGGGTGCTCCTTCCCAACACCTATTTCTATGTCCTTGGCGATCATCGCCAGGAACTGGTCGAGCGCATGGCGGAAGCGATGAAGCGCGCGCTGGCGCAAGCCTGGGCCGAACGCGCCGCGGATCTTCCCTTCGAGACGCCGGAGGAAGCGGTGGTGCTCGCCTCGATCATCGAGAAGGAAACCTCGCACTGGGATGAACGGGCGCGGATCGCCGGGGTCTTTGCCAATCGCCTGCGCCGCGGCATGCGGCTTCAAGCCGACCCCACCGTGGCCTATGCCCTGACCGGGGGCGAGAAGCCGCTCGACCACCCGGTTGGCCATCATGATCTTACCATCGATTCGCCCTATAATACTTATCTCTATAAGGGGCTGCCGCCGGGACCCATCGACAATCCCGGGCTTGCCGCCCTTCACGCGGCCCTTGCCCCGGAGCGCCATGACGAGCTTTACTTCGTGGCCGACGGTAGTGGCGGCCATGCCTTTGCGCGCACCTTGGCCGAGCATAACCGTCATGTTGCCGAGGAAAACCGCCGGCTTCAGGAGATGCCGCAATGAGCCTCATGAGCATGACCGGCTTCGCCCGCGCCCAGGGACATGCCGAAGAACTCTCCTGGGTGTGGGAGTTGAAGAGCGTCAATGGCAAATCGCTCGAGATGCGGGTGCGCGTGCCGGGGGGGTACGAGGCGTTGGAGCTGCCGCTTCGCGCGACGCTCTCGCGGCGTCTCGCGCGCGGGGCGGTGAATGCGACGCTCGCCTTGATCCATCGTCCCGCGGGCTCAATGCTCCGGGTCAACCGCCCGGCATTGGATACGCTGATCGCTCTTGCGCGTGAGCTTGCCAAGGAAGTCGTGATCGACCCGCCGCGGCTCGACGGGCTGCTGGCGCTCAAAGGAGTGCTCGAAAGCGGCGATGAGGGGGACGAGGTAGAGCAGGCCCTGCGTCATCAGAACGCGATTCTCACGAGCGCTGAAAGCGCGCTCGACGCGCTCATCGCGATGCGCGCCCAGGCGGGGGTGCGGCTTGGGGCGGTGCTCGCCGCGAGGCTCGATGAGATTGCCTCCCTGGTCGAGGCGGCGGAGCGCAATGAAGCCGCGCAGCCCGCTTCCCAGAAGGCGCGCCTCAAGGCATTGGTGAACGCGCTTCTCGAGGCATCGCCCGCCCTTCCCGAGGAGCGGCTCACCCAGGAGGTGGCGCTTCTTGTCGCCAAAGCCGATATTCGCGAGGAACTCGATCGTCTTGCCGCGCATCTTGCGGCGGCGCGCGGGCTTTTGGCGGAAGGGGGGGCGATCGGGCGCCGTCTCGATTTTCTGTGCCAGGAATTTCATCGCGAAGCCAATACGCTTTGCGCCAAGTCGCAGGATCTTGCCTTGACCCGCATCGGTCTTGGCCTCAAGGCCGAGATCGAGCGGCTGCGCGAACAAGTCCAGAATATCGAATGAAGGGCCAAGCCCCATGGCTTATGCCCCGCCCGCACGTCGCGGCCTGATGCTCGTCCTGTCCTCGCCCTCGGGCGCGGGCAAGAGCACGCTCGCGCGCCATTTGTTGGAGCGCGATCCCGGGATTTCGATGTCGGTCTCGGTGACGACGCGGCCGCGCCGGGCGAGCGAAATGGAGGGGGTTGATTACCGCTTCATCTCGTCCGAGGCGTTTCGGGGGATGGTCGAGCACGGCGAGCTTCTCGAGCATGCCAAGGTCTTCGATCATCATTACGGCACGCCTGCTTCCGGTGTCGAGGCGAGGCTCGGGACGGGTGAGGACGTGCTCTTCGACATCGATTGGCAAGGAACGCAAGCGCTGAAGCAGGTCATGCGCGAGGATCTGGTGAGTGTTTTCATCCTGCCGCCCTCGACCGGGGAATTGCGGCGCCGGCTCGAGCTGCGGGCGCAGGACAGTGCGGAGGTGGTCGAGCGGCGCATGGCGCGGGCCGCCGATGAGATCAGCCATTGGGCGGAATATGATTACGTGGTCATCAATGACGATATCGATCTCTGTCTCGACCGGATCCACACGATCTTGAGAGCCGAACGCACCCGCCGCCACCGCCAAACCGGCCTCCTCGACTTCGTGCGTGGCTTGAGCACGGGGAGCGATCCTTCGAGGTAACTTGAAAGACACCGCGAGATCCTGAGGGTGGGGGGCGCCGCTTCCCTCACCCCCCACCGCTTCGTGGGCCAGGTCCCCCTCTCTCCCACTTCGTGGGAGAGGGTGCTGAGCGAAGCGAAGCGGGTGAGGGCAGCCGCCGTGAGTAAAGGTCGCCGCAAGCCCGCGCGAGCGAGCAGAATTGGGGGATGGAAAGTTCTTCGGCGCGGGCGGTGGGGGGAATGGAGGCGGCGGCCAGCAAAGCCTCGACCTCGTACCCCAAGCTCTTGAGACTCGCCCGCAACATCTTGCGGCGTTGGCCGAAAGCAGCAGCGGTGACGCGTTCGAGATCGGCTTGAAGACAAGCGGCAAGTGGTGTCGGGCGCGGGGTGAGGCCGACCAATGTCGAGGTGACCTTGGGCGGCGGCACGAAGGCTTGCGGCGGAATGTCGAACAGCAACCGTATCTCCGCTCGCCACTGGGTGAGGATCGAAAGCCTGCCATATTCTTTGCTGCGCGGGCTGGCGACGAGGCGCTCGGCGACTTCCTTCTGAAACATCAGCGTAAGGCTCTCATAGGCGCCGAGATTGGGGATCCAGCCGATGAGCAAGGGAGTGGCGATATTATAAGGGAGATTGGCGACGATCTTGCGGGGCGGCGGCACCAGCGCCGCCGGATCGAGCGTCATGGCATCGCCCTCGATGAGAGAGAGCCGATCCGGGAAAAAGGCGGCAAGCTCCCGGAGCGCGGCGATGGCGCGCGGGTCGCGCTCGATCGCGGTGACGCGCTTGGCACCCGCCTCGAGGAGGGCACGCGTGAGACCGCCGGGGCCGGGGCCGATTTCGATCACTTCATGCGCCTCGAGCGGACCCGCGGCGCGGGCGATCCGCCCGGTCAGATTGAGATCGAGGAGAAAATTCTGCCCGAGCGCCCGGCGCGCGCCAAGCCCGTGGCGTCGGATGACCTCGCGCAGTGGCGGTAGCCGGCTCAAGAGCGCGTGAGACGGCCGGCGAGCCGCAGCGCTTCGATGAGGCTCGAAGGGTCGGCGCGGCCCAACCCCGCAATATCGAGGGCGGTGCCGTGATCGGGCGAGGTGCGGATGAAGGGAAGCCCCAGCGTGACATTGACGCCCCGCGCGAAATCGATGGTCTTCAAGGGAATGAGCGCCTGGTCGTGATACATGCAGAGAACCGCATCATAAGAGGCCCGCGCCTTTTCATGGAAGAGCGTATCGGCGGGAAACGGTCCCGCCACCGCGAGTCCCGCCGCCCCGAGCTCGGCGACCGCGGGCAGGATGATATCGATCTCCTCGCGGCCCATCGTTCCTTTCTCGCCGCCATGAGGGTTGAGCGCGGCGACGGCAAGTCTCGGGCGGCTCACTCCGAAATGGCGGGTGAGCGCCTCGGCGGTGATCCTGCCGCAGGCGACGATATCCTCGCGCCGCAACGCAGCCACCGCCTCGCGAAGAGCGAGATGGATGGTCACCGGTACCACCCGCAATCCCGGGCAGGCGAGCATCATCACCGGCCGCACCCCGCCCACAAGCTCGGCCAGGAACTCGGTATGGCCGGGATGGCGATAGCCGGCGGCGTATAAACTTTCCTTCTGGATCGGATTGGTGACGAGAGCCGAGGCCTGGCCCGCCCTCACCAGTGACACGGCCATAGTGATCGCCTCGAGCACCGCGCTTTCATTGGCGATATCGGGGGTACCGGGAAGGACGGGACGCGCCAGGGTGATGGGCAAGACCGGCAAACCATCTTCGAAGCATGAGGCGGCTTCGGGCGCGCCGGTGATCCGGCGCACCGGGACCTTGAGGCCGAGTGTTTCCGCAAGACGCTGGAGCTCGTTTGGATCGGCGAGGGTGAAGAAAGGCGGAATTCCGGCTTCACGGCGGGCGTACCAGGCGCGGAGCGTAATCTCGCCGCCAATCCCCGCCGGCTCTCCCATGGTGAGGGCGAGCGGGGCGCGCATCAGCGATAATCGACGAAAGCGGCGCGGCGCAGATCGCGCATATAACGCCGCGCCAGCGTATCGAGCCGCTCCTGGCCCAGCGCATTGGCGACTTGCTCGTGGGTGGGAAGCACGTTCTCGGGATCCTTGCGTTCGCATACCATGACGACCCCGATACCGCCGCGTAACGGCAAGGGGCGGCTCGGCTCGGCAATCTTCAACCCGAGAATGTCGGAGCGGATTTCCGGCGGCAGATCGCCTGCCCGCAATTCCGGAATTTGGCCCGATAATTGGGGCGAGCGGTCGCGTCCGATCTTCACCATCTCGCCGCAGCTTCGCGCGCCCTCGGAGACCTCCAGGGCTTGCTCTTCAACGCGCTTGCGCTCTTCCTCGCTCGCATTCGGGCCAAGCGGAAAGACCACTTGCGCGATCGAAAGCGTAGTCTCGGCGGCGGCGTTCTGGCCAGGGAGGCGGCGATCGATGAGATAGATCATGTAATAGCCGCCGGGCGTGCGAATGGGATAGGACATCTCGCCCGGTTTCATGCGCTCGACCGCGGTGGCGACACTGGGATTGAGCTGGTCGAGCGTCACCCAGCCGAGATCGCCGCCCACCGCCGCGGTCGGCGACTGGGAGAATTGTCTCGCCACCGCCGAGAAATTGGCGCCGCCCCTGATCTGACCGATGAGCTGGTCGGCGAGCTTGTGGATCTCGTCATCCTGAGTGGGGTTATCAAGACCCAGGAAGATCTCGGCCACCCGGTGCTGCGCCGCATTGGCGTTTTCCTTGATATGCTCCATCGCCTCGGACACTTCCTCGTCCGAGATATTGACATCCTGGGAGAGACGGTTGCGCACGAGCTTGCGCCAAGCGATCGAGGCACGAATCTGCGAAGCCAAGCTCGTTCGGGAGACGCCCGCCTGCTTCAAAATATCGTCGAGCTGGCCTTTCTTCATATTGTTCTGCTGCTCGATCGAGATGAATTCCTGCTCGATCTCGTCCGGCGGCACCGCGATGTCGAGGCGCTTTGCTTCCTGTAATTGCAGATGCTCGTCAATGAGGGTCTTGAGCGTCTGCGCCTCGAGGCGGCGGCGATTGGCCGGATTGTCCTCGATCTTCGAGGTGAAGAGGATGAGCTTCAGGCGCTGGCCCAAATCATCGATGCTCACTACCTCGTCGTTGACGATGGCGGCGATCCGGGTTTCCTGTGCCTGGGCGAGCTTCATGCTCACGGCCAAAAGAACGAGGGCAAAAATCCATTTCATGGGTGGCATGACCGATTCAAAAAAACTCATCATATCCATTCTCGTTCAGAAGCCGCTCGTGTTCAATCCTTGAACCCCGATCTCGCCCAAATTACGGAACACCAGCGTGAAGACGACGGCGAGGCCGGGTTTCACGTCGCCGACGGTGAGGCGGGAATTGGTCACCGATGTCGAAAAGGCGATGCAATCGTCGCGGTAGGTGGCAGATACTCCGGTGGCCAGCGTGCCGCCCAATCCGCTCGAGAAATCCTGAGTATTGGTGAAGGATGCCGACCAATAACGGGTGAGGTTGGTGGTGAGCGAGCCATTGATCTGCCGGCTCGCCTGGAAACCGGCGATGCCCGGCACGGCATTGATATCGATATAGCTGAGATTGAGGCGCAAATCGCCGGGTCCCACGGCGAGACCTGCTTCCTGGCGCTGCGGCGTATAAGTGTCGCTATCGAGGCGAAACCGGTAATAGAGGCTGAAATACTGATCGGGGGAGAGCACCAATCGCCCGACAACATCCGAGAAGCCGGCATTGACCCCCGAGCCCGCGGGGAAGGCCGGGTTTGGCTGGAACGCATAGCTTTGACCGATTAGGAGATGCGCATTGCCGCTGGTCGGGCCATAGAGCCCGACGCGAAGGCCGTAATCGACGCGTTGACCGGAATCGACGCGGTCATAGCCGGGGAAGCGATCGGGGCGAAAGAGGCTGGTCTCGTCATATTCGAAGCCCTGGCTATCCTCGTTCGGGATCTTGGCGGGATTGCCGCCATTGGGGCCGGCGATGAGAGCGGCAATGGGCTCGATCGAGGTGTTCAAGGTACTTCCCGGACGGATCCAGGGATAGTTCCATTGGAGGGCCCCTTGCGGAAAGACGCGGGCCGCGAGTGCGGAATGCGCCTCGGTGCCGGCCGTGTCGACCACGACATCGTTCGAGTAATAGGCGTCGGAGCGGAGCGAGGCGGTAAAGGTAAAGCGATCGCCGATGAGCCCGTCAAAGGGGAGACGCCATTGCGGCCCCAGCGACAGGCGCCGCTCATCGGTGCCAGTGAGGCGCAGGAGATTGAGGGCATTGCTATCGAGGCTCCAGCGGCCGCCGAGCGCGTCCGGATCGCTGGTGGCGACATAGGAGGCGATCGGGGCGACGATCGGCTCGCCGCTATCGCCGAGGCCGGCATGGAGGCTTTGAAAGGCGAAGGCATTGACGGCGCCATAGCTTTGGGAACCGAAATCCTCGGCATAGGCGCGGCTCGTCAAGAAGGTGGTATCGGCCAGGAAATGATAGCGCTGAAGGTAGGTAAAATCGGAGGCGCGGCGTATATCGAGGCCGGTGCGGACATCTTGCGTCAGATCGAATTCGGAATCGGTGAAGAGGTGGCCGCGCACCTCATTGTTGATGGGAGCCGCGGGAACCAGCGCATTGCCGCCCGGCCCGTTGCCGCCGTAATTGATACTGCCATTGGCAGTGAAGTAGCCGTTGCCGAAACGCTGGCGATATTCGCCGCCCAGCACCTCGCCGCCCTCGGTGGTGAAGATCGGGCGGATGGTTGCGTCTTTGTCTTGCGAAATCACCCAGTAATAGGGGATCGCGATTTGGTAGCCGTTGGTCGAGTCAAAGCCGGGGCTTGGAGCGAGAAAGCCGCTTCGGCGCTTCACCGAGGGGTCGGGGTGCGAGAAATAGGGGGCATAGGCGACCGGGATGCCGTCGATCTCCATGACGGCATCGCGATATTCGATGAGCTGCAACTCTTTGTCATGGATGATTTCGTCGGCCTTGATCTGCCAGACCGGCGGGCGGCTCGGGTCTTCGCGGCAAAGCTCGCAGGGTGAATAGACACCGTGGCGGATCTCGGTGCGGTTGCCGGCAATGCGGCGCGCGGTGTTGCCGGCGACACGCGATCGATCGGAAAGAAGGAGGCGCGCATTCTTGAGGAAGCCGTCACGCATATTGTCGTCGAGTTCGACATAATCCGCGAAGAGGATATCGCCGGTGGGCTGCAACAGGCTCACATGGCCGGAGGCGGTGAGGGTATTGGTGCGCTGGTTGTAGCTTACCGTGTCGGCGAGAAGGATCTGGTCCTTCTGGCTGATCTCGACATTGCCGCGCGCCACCACGAGGCCGAGATCATCGTCATATTGCACCTCATCGGCGGAGAACACCAAGGGCGTCTCGTCATTCCCGAGATGCGAACGTGGCCCGGGGGTTTGCGCGAGCGACGCGCTCGCGATCCCGATGAGGCAGAAGGCGAGCAGAAAGCTATCACGCATCGCCCTCAGCCATCCTCGAGATGGAGGAGGAGGCTGGTGCCGAGGAGCCAACTCACTCCGGTGGGCGTCCAGGCGGCAAGCGATACCGGGATGGTGGCGGAAAGCCCGAGCGCGAATACCACGTCGGACACGAAATAAAGCAGAAAACCCGACGCCACTCCCCCTGTTACCATCAGTGAAATCCCGCCACGGCGCTGCATGCGCAGGCTGAAACTTGCCGCTACCAGCACCATTGCCACGAAGAGGAAGGGGCGCGCCAGAAGCGCGTTGAAATAGAGGCGGTGGCGCTGTGCCGAGAAGCCCGAGGCTTCGAGGAGCTCGATGAAGCCCGGCAGCTCCCAGATCGACATGGTCTCGGGCGAG
>Ga0070735_10002939_pt1 | contig 15102 bp, 12 predicted proteins | sample Coa_R1_FD_66443 | JGI IMG/M metagenome (GOLD analysis project Ga0070735, IMG submission 66443) | Surface soil microbial communities from Centralia Pennsylvania, which are recovering from an underground coalmine fire - Coalmine... | ecosystem: Environmental > Terrestrial > Soil > Unclassified ... | reverse complement strand
CTGCGGCCTGGGCGTTTCGACCGGACGGTGGAGATTCCGCTGCCCAGCTACGCCGAGCGGGCCGCGATCCTGGCTATCCACAGGCGGGGCAAGAGGCTCGCACCGGACGTAGATCTCGACGTGGTATCCCGCGGCACACCCGGATTCTCTGGCGCTGATCTCGCCAACCTGGTGAACGAAGCGGCGATCAACGCCGTGCGCGATGATCGCACCGTGCTGAGTGCCGCCGACTTCAGCGCAGCCCGGGACCGTCTCCTGATCGGCCGCCGCGACGCGTCGAACGCGCTGCTGCCCGAGGAGAAATATGCCGTGGCTGTCCACGAGGCCGGGCACGCGCTCGTAGCCATGCTCTCGGAGCACGCCGATCCCGTCGCGAAGGTCACGATTCTTTCGCGTGGGGCCGCTCTTGGCGTGACCGAGCAACTGCCTGAGTTCGAGCGCCATCTGTATTCCGAGAGCCACCTGGCCGACTCACTCGCTGTGCGCCTTGGTGGCCGGGCCGCGGAGATTGTCGTCCTGGGCGAACCATCGACCGGTGCGGCGGACGACCTCGCGGGTGCTACCAGGCTCGCGACGCACATGGTGCGAGAGTGGGGATTCTCTGCAACGGTCGGACCTGTCAGCTACGGGCCGGAGGGGCCGAGCCGCGACAATCCCTTCGCCGGCCGTCCTTACGCCGAAGAGACACAGCGCTCCATCGACCAGGAAGTAGCCAGGCTGCTGCGTGACGCCGAGGAGACGGCTACCACCCTGCTCCGCGGCCATCGTGAGACTCTCGGCTGTGTCATCGACCTGCTGCTCGAGCGCGAAACGATCGATGGCGACGACCTGGCGGCCATCGTCGGGACGCCCGTGCAGGTCGGTCGTGAACCCCCTGGGGTGCCGCTCGCCCTGACGACCATAGCGATCCCTCCGGGAATCGTTGGGACCAGCACAGCCCGCGCGCCTGTCGTGTCATGCGCAGTCTGCGGCGCCCGCACCAGGTAGAGACGGTACTGCGGCATCGCGCTCATGGGTGCGACCGCATCCTGATGCCGGTAGATGGCGCACCACCGCTCGGATTGGCGATCGTACGTCACGGCCGGACTGGAGCGGGCCGGCAACTGGCCGCCTGGATCGTTGACTGGCGGTGCCCGGACAGTCCGCTGCACGTACTGGGGGCGTGGGCTAGCAAGATGGACACCGGCGCACCCAGGCACGCGATCAGGCCGATTGCGATGATCAGTTTCCGTGCCCGCCGGTGCGGGGACCAGGGTCGCGACAGCGTCCGTTTGGCCAGGGCCTGTTCGGTTCCCGGCATCGCCTCATCGCACGTCAGCCTAGTAAAGGTCCCGAAGGCTGACCCTAGACCAGGATCTTCCGCGACGAGCGTCTTCTCGATCTGATCCAGGGTCGTCCGCAGGCGGCGCCCCGACGGCCAGGCCGTCCGCCTTCCTGCTTTCATTTCAACGCCGGTTCATGTCAACGCCGACGGCCCTGGAACACGGACGGCGGTTCCGTGCGCAAATGCGGTGGCCATGAAGCAGGGCCGACAGGCGCCGGCTTGCTTTCGGTGGCATTCCGCACGTCTCCGGTCCTCCGTCCTCAGGCAGAGCGCTGACTGACATCTCCAGCAAACCTCATCTGCGGCGCGTCGGATATCGGCATTCCGTGCAAGCCTCATCACCGGTTTCGATCACCATCCGCCAAGCTCGCCGCGGCGTAAGTCGGTGAGTTCAGGTGGCCGTCCAGCCAGCAGACGGAATGTCCGCGGCTCTGACCCCATCTACGGCATGGGCGGCTCCCGGAGGGCGCCTAGGCTCATAGTCCGACGGTCGTGGGCTTGAGCCCACCCGCCCCACCCGCCCCATCAGTCGTGGATTCTCACAGGTCAGAGCATCCGGAGTGCTCGCAAGGCGCCTCACGCCGCCACTATGCCGCGTTCCTGTGCGGCTCGACACGCACGCGCGCGGTCTTTCTGCGCGTAATCGGCGAGGTGGGCCCGGCTACGCGCGGCTGGCACGCTGGGGACGGCTTTCGCGGGTTTGAGTGGTTCCCGAGGCGTTAGGCATAGACGTGCGATTGAGGCGAGGACTCCGCTGGACAGCCGGGTCAGGTGCACGCGGTTTCCAGAGCGTATCCGGCCATGACTGGCGGCGGTTCGTCGGCATCGCGTCGATACGACGGCATGACTAATCCGCGAGGAACCCCGCCAGCGCGTCCTCGAACTCCGGTGACATCTTGACGGTGAAGTGGTCGCCGGGCAACTCTGCGTGCCGCGCGTGCGGAAAAGCGTCAGCAAGCGCCGTCGCGGTCTCGGTGTGAGGTTCGTCGTCCCCGGTCAGGACCAAGACCGGGACAGCGATCGTACCCAGTTCCGCGGGAGTCGTGTTCACCCATGAATCGAGGAGGAGCAGCAGTGCCTGTGGGTCACAGTTCATGGCACGGAGCCAGTCCTCCGTGTTCTGCTCCTTCGACCCAGGCTCGAAACCGCCGGCTCCGCACGCGCTAAGAAAGTTCCGCTCCCACCTTGTGTGTTCCGCCGGACGCAGGACCGCCTCAAGCCCTTGCCCGGTAATGACCGCCCGCCGCGGAGTCGCGCCATGGACGAGCATCCTCGCCACCGTCCGCCCGCCGACCGAGTGCCCGGCCAGGTCGTAGTCGGCCAGCCCGAGGTGGTCGACCAGCGCGAGCCCGTCGTGGGCGAGCACGTCGGGCGGGTAGGACCTGGCGTCGCGCGACTTGGTACTGTCCCCGTGCCCTCGCAGGTCCGGCATGATCACCCGGTGCCCGCGATCAGCCAGTCGCCACGCCAGGCCTAGATCGACCCAGTGCGAGCCCCGCTCCATGAGCCCATGAAGGAGGATGAGCGGCCGCCCCTCCCCGGTTTCCTGGTACGCCAGCCGAGCCCCGTCCCTGCCACTGAAGTACATAAGATCATTGTGCTAGACGTTATGCTCGCCGCCGAACCTGGACATAAAGCCGCCGTCATAGATGGTCTTCTGGCTCGCATGGTCGTGACAACCAGCCGCCTATGTGCACGTTCCCCATTGACACGAGTGTGCGGGGTGCTGGCCGACCGGAGTGCGGTAGGCGGTTGCGGCGGACCGAATTCTCGCATTTACCGCGAAACGAGGCGCACTTCCCGGCGTCCCCGCCTGCTCGTTGTGACAACCAGCCGGCTATAGGCGGCTGGTTGCCACAACCAGCCGCGCCCCAGCAGGACGGGCATGCTAACACCGTGCGGACGAATCACTCAAGGCCGTACATAGCGGTCCCAACATCGCGACGCACCGGGAACTCAGCTCAATCCGGAACGTGCAAACACCGGCTGGTTGCCACAACCATGCGACGGGAGGCGGCGAGCGAAAGGCGAGCGAAGGCGAGCGAAGGCGAGCGAAAGGCGAGCGAAAGGCGAGCGAAACGTCACCTGCGCGGCCGGGGAGGCAGCAGGACTGCGCCGACTCCCGGGATGGCCTGGGCTCGCGCCTCGGCGAGCAGCGCCTCGGCGGCCTGCCGGCCGTTCTCGCCGGTACGGGACATTCGTGCCGCGATCAGGCCGGTCACGATGGGCGTCGAGAACGATGTGCCGCTCCACCTCGCCATGCCGTAGAACTTCCGCTGCTGACCCACGTAGGGAGCGACCCGGCAGGTGTAGGTGCCGGTGGCGTACGCGTTGATGAGCCCCCTGCCGGGCGCGTACACATCGACCCAGCCGCCGTAGTCGCTGAAGTCCGCGCGGCTTCGCCAGTCGGCCGCGAGCGCGCCCACCGAGACCGTCTCCGGGAAGGCGGCGGGCCATTGGGGCAGCCGGGAGCCGCTGTTGCCCGCGGCGACGACGCACACGACGCCCTTGTACTGCCGGGCACGCTTGAGCCAGGCCCTGAACGCCTGCAACGGGACATCGTTCCTGGTGGGCGCCACTATGGACAGGTTGAAGATATCGACCCCGAGGTTGAGAGCGGCGTCCAGCTTGCGCACGAAGTCCGTTTCTAGCGCGCTGCCCGCGACGGAGAAGATGTTGGCGACGAAGATATCGGCCCGCGGTGCCATGCACCGGGCCACGCCAGCCACGAACGTGCCGTGCCCGGCATAGGGCGGTATCGGCTGTGTGCCGTCCGGCAGCGGTTTGGGCAGCGGATCCGGGTCGCCCTCGACGCCCGCGAGCCAGGGAGCGGTGGTCGCCGCCCCGTCAAGCAGCCCGGTGTCGGCCACGAAGATCAGCACTCCGGCACCTCCGTCGCCCACGTCGACGGAGGGGCTCGGTTCGATCCCGTCGTACACCTCTTGCGGTTCGGTTGCCGGGCAGGGGCGCATCTCGCCGGCGGCGGTCAGCACCTGGTTGGGTGTGGCGACTCCCTCGCCAAGTTCCGCGTCGATGCGCGGCAGCAGGTCGGCCACGCTGGGCTGCTCGCCGGATGCGTCCTCAGACATGCGCACGAGCATGATGCCACCGGTGATCCGCTCCGCCGTGGCCGGGCACGGCAGCATCCGCTGCACCCGCTCCAAGTGCTCCTCCCGGACGACCAGGTGGCCTTCGGCGTACATGTAGCTGACGCCGCGGTCCGCGGTGACGACACCGATGGGGATTCCCCGCTCGCCGAAGGCAGAGACGATGTAGTCGACCTGTTCGGCAACCACAGGGTCCATGCCCTGATCCTGGCCGTTCTCTCCTGCCACGACGCCTCCGCACGTTCCGATCACCGACGGGTCACGAGCCCGCGAGCGCTCCCCCGGAAGCAGCCCGCGGACTCGGACGCTAGTACGGAGTGGCCGGTAAGTCTGTTTAATACATGAATCTGCCGGGGCGAAGACGCCTAAAATCTCGTGCGTGGCCGGGCGTGCCCGGGCGATCGCGCCAGTCCCGCGCGACGTAGAGAGCCTGCTTCCGCTGGCCTTGTCCCGCCCAAGGGAGGCGCTGGTCAGGGCGCGTGCCGTGCTGGCCGGGCGGCCTGATCACTACGAATCGTCGGTGGCGCATCAGGCCGCGGGGATCGTGCTGCGCGAGTTCGGCGATGTCGAGGCCGGGGTGGGTGAGCTGCGGGCGGCGCTGCGGCTCGCGCGGCGGACCGGCAAGGCCGAGCGCGAAGCCGACGTGCTGGCCACCCTCGGGGCGGCCCTGGTCTACGCCGGCCGGACCGCGGCCGGGCTGGCCGCGCTTGACCAGGCAGTTGAGCGATCCGCCGGGGTTCTCGCGGCACGGGTCCTGGTGCGGCGCGGGATGATGCTCGTGACCCTTGCCCGCTATCCGGCAGCCCTGGACGATTTCCGCAAAGCCATGCCGGTGCTGCGCCGGGCGGGCGACGCGCTATGGACGGCTCGCGCGCTCAACGCGCGGACTCTCGTCTCGCTGGCGCTGGGCGTCACCGGGCGGGCAGACGCCGATTTCGCCACTGCCGGGCAACTGTTCACCGAGGCAGGGCAGGAGGTCGAAGCGATCGACACCGTGCACAATCGCGGGGTTGTCGCGTTCTTTTCCGGCAACCTGCCGACGGCGCTGTCATTCCTCGACATGGCCGCCTCGCGGTACGGACCGCTGGGGATACCCACCCCGTCGCTCAGCATCGACAGGTGCGCTGTCCTGCTCGCGGCGGGACTGGCCGGCGACGCGCTGGCCGAGGCGGACGCCGCGGTGGCGGATATGGAACGGGTTCGCGGTCGCGCGACCAAGAAGGCCGAACTGCTGCTGATGGCCGCGGAATGTGCGCTGGCCGCGGCCAGGCCGCAGGTTGCCCAGGACTGGGCCCAAGCCGCGTACCGGTTGTTCCGGTCGCAGCAGAGTGCGTGGTGGCAAGCACAGGCCGCGCGGGTACTGGTCCGGGCCCACTACGCCGTCGGCCCGGTCTCGTCTGGTCTGCTGCGACAGGCGAACCAGGCCGCCCGCCGGCTCGACGCGCTCGGCGCCGGTGACGCGACGCAGGCGCACCTGCTCGCGGGCCGGATGGCACTCGAACTCGGCCGTCACGACCAGGCCGAACGGCATTTGCTCGCGGCAGCGGCGGCGCGCGGCAGATACCGCGGCAACCCGATGTCACGCGTCGCGGGCTGGGTGAGCGAGGCGCTACGGGCGCAGGCCGCTGGCAACCCGCGCCGGCTGCTGTCCGCGTGTGGTCGCGGGCTAGCCATCCTGGACGAGCACAGACTCAGCTTCGGTGCCTCCGAGCTAAGGGCGCAGGCCACTGCGCACGGCGCCGAACTGGCCATGCTCGCCCAGCGCCACGCGATGCGCGCGCATCGGCCGCGGCTCCTGCTGTCGTGGAGCGAGCGATGGCGAGCTACCGCGCAGGTAGTCCCGGCGGTCCGTCCCGACGCCGATGCTGAGCTGTGCGGTGCCCTCGCCGCGCTGCGCGAGGTGACCAGGCGATTCGAGATCGCGCGGAGCGAGGGAAGGCCGGCTGCCGGCTTGCAGCGGGAACGACGGCGGCTGGAGACCTCGGTGCGCTCAAGCGCGCTGCGCTCAAGCGCGCTGCGCACACCAGGCGGCGTCACCCTCAGCGCGGAATTCAGTCCCGCGGACCTGCTCGACGAACTCGGTACCGCCCGGCTGATCGAGATCGTCGAGATCGACGGCGACTTGTATCCACTCGTCTGCGGCGCGGGCAAGGTACGGCAGTTCACGGCCGGGCGTGCCGACGATGCCCGGCGCGCCGCGGACTTCGCCCGCTTCGCCCTGCGCCGCATCGCCCGCAGTCGGCCCGAGGACAACCTGGACAGCGCGCTGTCCATCCTGTCGGCGGCTGGGCCCAGGCTTCAGCAAGCGCTGTTCGGAGCCGCCGCCCATCATCTAGGTGACGGACCCCTGGTGATCGTCCCGCCCGGCAGGCTACACGCCATCCCGTGGGCACTGCTGCCTGAGCTGAGCGATCGCGTCGTCGGCGTCGCGCCGTCCGCGGCGGCGTGGATGCGCGCGCGCTCCTCGCCGACGCCGGACTGGCGTGGCGTGACGATCGCCCGCGGACCCGGCCTGGCGTCGGACGGGGCCGAGGTGCCGTCCGTGGCGGAAATGTACGATGACGTCACGCTGCTGACAGGCGCTGAGGCCACGGTGGAGAAGGTTCTCTACGCGCTCGACGGGGCATGGCTTGCTCACATCGCCGCGCACGGGGTATTCCGCGCGGACAGCCCGCTCTTCTCGTCCCTGCGCATGCATGACGGACCGCTGACCGTGTACGACTTCGAGCAGCTCCGGCGGGCGCCCCATCGGCTGATCTTGTCGAGCTGCGACTCCGGCATGCTCGCGCCTGCGGGCGCCGACGAGCTGCTTGGCCTCGTCAGCAGCCTGCTGCCGCTCGGCACCGCCGGGATCATCGCCGCCGCCTTGCCGCTCAATGACATGGCGGTCGTCCCCGTGATGGCCTGCCTGCACCGGCACCTGCGGGTCGGCCGGACCTTCGCTGAGTCGCTGTGCCACGTGCGCCGCGAGATGAGCGGCGATCCCGTGCTGCGGGCGACCGCGGCGTCGCTCGTCGCGCTTGGCGCGGTCTGACCCGCCACGCCTGCCCCGGGAGTCACACCACGAACCAGTTCGTCACCACGTCAACGCCGTCTCCGGTCTTGCATCGCAGCCGGAACGAACCCGTCGGAACCGGCTGGAGATAGAAGCAGCCGATCTCGTCGATCGGCACGATCGCGGTCTCGCCGCTCATCGCCTGCTGCTCGACCGTTCCCTGCCGCGGCGGGATGATCTGGCCGACCAGGGAGTCCGCCGTGACCTCGAGCTCGATGGACAGACGGGCCGAGGTGAAGGTGAGAGCGCGGATCGAGGCCGCCTCTGAGCGCATGCCCGCTGACCTCATAACGCCCTCCAGCTCCTGGTCATGGTCCGAGTCATAGGTGAGCCGTGCGAGCTGGGCAGCAATGTCATGCCACGCGTAAGCACCCTGTCCAGCCTGCGTGAACCACGGCGGGACATCCTGGCGTGCTCGCTGCGACTCGCGAAGTGCGTCCAGGAGCCGCTCGTCTTCCCAGTCCTCACGCACAGCCCTCACCTCCTGATCGGCTGACCCGCGCCTCGCTCGCGCCGAGCCTCGCGAGCGCTCTGGAGCGGCGCAGTCGCTCCAGGCACCGAGCCCGCTGCGGGCCGATGCTCCCGACGGGGATCCGCAGCGTGGCGCTGATCTCGGCATATGAGCGGGGCGGGTCGCTGATGAGCATCGCCAGCAACTGCTGGCAGGAGACCGGGAGTTCACCGAGCGCGTCGCGCAGAGCCGCGTTGCGTTCGGCCGCGAGGATCTCCTGCTCGATCGCCTCGGCGTCCACGACAACCGGTGGCGCGTCGTCCAGCGTTCCCGAATCCTGGGTCCTGCGGGCGGCGGTCAGCGCGCGCAGGCACTCGCGCTGCGTGGTCGTCGCCAGCCAGCCCGGCAGCGCGGCCGGCTCGCGCAGCTTGCCGAGCTGCTCGACCAGCAGCAGCCATACGGTCTGCCCGACGTCCTCGATGTCCTGTGTTTTCAGCTGGTAACGAGCGCAGATCGACCAGACCAGCGGAGCATAGCGCTCGACGATCTCGTTCCAGGCGTCCTTATCGCTGTTCACCGCACGTGTGACCAATGCGATGACAGTCGGGTCGTCACGCATAGCAGGCATCGGTTCCCGTCGTCCGTTACTGGCCCTTAATGATTCAGAGGGCGCAGCGCCCATCCTGATACGGCCCGATACGGCGTATTAAACGACGCGTCCTCGCACTCCGTCCCATAGGAGCCCCGTCGGGGGGGCGGGGCTCCTGCCAGCGGCGCTTCCGCCGTTCAGATCTCGCGGATGAGATCGAGAAGGATGGCCCGCGTCTTGCCTGGCGGCGTTGCCTCGGTGGCCAGGCGGTTGAGGATGTTCCAGTAGTAGAGCCGATCGGCGGGCTTCGTCAGGTAGCGCGCGGTGGTGTGCTGCTCGAGATACACCAGGTCGTTAAGTTCGGCTTCGGGAAAGCGGAGCACGGTGACAGGCCCGCTGGCGATCGCGCGGCTGCCTCCGCTGAACGGCGCTATCTGGATGGTGACGTGGCTGAGCTGGGTCATCTCGACGAGGTGCCGGAGCTGAGCGCGTGCCACGTCAGCGCCGCCGATCGGACGTCGCAGCGCCGCTTCGTCGATCACGGCCCACAGCCGCGGCGGGCTAGGGCGGTGCAAGATCTGCTGCCGCCGCATCCGCACGCTCACCTGCTGGCCTGTCTCCTGCGCGGTGATGTCGCTCGCCCCGATACGCAGCACCGCGTCGGCGTAATCCTCGGTCTGCAGCAGGCCGGGGATGAACTGGACCTCATAGGTGCGGATGATCGCCGCGGCCTGCTCCAGCCCGAGGTAGGGCGCGAACCAGGCGGGTATCACGTCGCTGTATGCCTGCCACCAGCCAGAAGCATTGGCTGGCTCGGCCATGGCGAGCAGCGTGGCGCGCTCATCCTGGCGCACCTGGTACAGGACGAGGAGGTCGGCGACGTCACGCGGCTTGAACCCGGTCCGGCCGAGTTCCATCCGGTAGATCTTCGACGCGGACGCACGGATCGCGAACGCGGCATCTTCCGGGCTGATGCCGGCCGCTTCCCGTAGCTTCCGCAGCCGGGCGCCGAGCAGGATCCGCACCGCGGCCGGCCCGGCCTGGTCGTAGTCGAGAGCGCCGTCGGCGTACTCGGGCTGGGTTTCGGTGGGATCCATGGCACTCCTGCCGGACGATGACATCACAGCTTCTTCGCAACCCCACCCAGGTTAGTCAGGTCCTTGGGCGGGTCAAACGGGGTATGGTCCGGGCGCCACTGCTGGATCGGCACCACACCGGGCTCGATCAGCTCCAGGCCGTCGAAGTAGCGGGCTATCTGGTCCGGCGTGCGCACGCGGTACGGGTCGGCCCCGCTTTCGTTGTACTTGTGCAGCGCGTCGTTGAGGCCGGGATCCACGTCGGAAGAGTCGTAGATCGCCAGGTAGCCGCCGGACGGCAGAACGGCCTTGAGCGTGTCCATGATCGTCCGGACGGTGTGGTCCTCGTCTTCCGCCGGGTTGCCGATATGGGCAAGGACGCCCATCAGCATGATCGCGACGGGACGGCTGAAGTCCAGCTTCTCCCGGGCGAGATCCAGGAGGGGGCCGGGGTAGTTCAGGTCGGCGTCTATGTAGTCGGTACTGCCTTCGGCGCTGCTGGTCAGCAGCGCCCGTGCGTGCGCCAGCACGAGCGGGTCGTTGTCGACGTAGACGATGCGCGAGCCCGGCGCGACCCGCTGGGCGATCTCATGCGTGTTGTCGTGGCTGGGCAGCCCGGTGCCGATGTCGAGAAACTGGCGGATACCCGCCTCGCCCGCGAGGTAGCGGACGACCCGGGCGATGAAATAGCGGGACGCGCGGGCCTCATCGAAAATACCCGGGTAGAGCTGCGCGAACTGGTCGCCGGCGTCTTTGTCGACGGGGTACCAGTCTTTTCCGCCCAGCCAGTAGTTCCAGATCCGGGCCGAAACCGGCACCGTGGTGTTGATCTCGGCAGAGGACGAGATATCGGGATCCATGGCCACAAACCTAAACCCGATTGACCGTTGCGTGCATCTCCCAAGACTAGCGACCCTTTCACCTGGCACCCCTCAGGCCCCGAAGGGCACACGTGCTCCCCGTACCCCCCTGCCCGTCGCTCATTTCGGACCCTTATCGTGAAGGTTTCGCTCGGGACGTAGAGAATGCGGCCACATAGTGACCGCCTTTACTCCGTGATGCGCAAGCACTTCGTGATCATGAGGCCGGTAGTCGCTCGCGAACCCTGACTAGTCTGGGCAAAGCGGCCATCGTCTGCGCCGCGCCGGCCTGGGCCGCGGCGATCGTGCTGCCGAGCATCGACCCTGGGCTATGGCGCCGTGATCGACACTATTGGGACGGGCAGCATGCCGTCGCCGCCGTAGCGCCATCGCGTGAGCTGTATCTCTGTGACCCGCAGGTCGGTGATCGTGGCGGTGCGCCGGGCCGTCACCCAGTCCACCAGCGCCCCGGCGTCGCGGACCGGCCCGGTGAAGTACACCAGGTTGACGTACCAGATGTCAGCGGGCCTGCCGATGCCCGGCAGCCCCGCTGCGCCCAGCTGGTCCGCGAAGGCTTCCGCCAGTTCGTCCGCCGCCGCGTCCGCCGGGGCCGCGCATGCCATCACCGAGACCGGGGTGAGCGTCAGGCCGGTCAGCGCGAAGCGGATGGGCGACGGGTCGCTCGCGGCCTTGCCCAGCGCGGCCGCGTACGTGGCGACGCGCGGATCTCCGTCCGGTATCGCGGCGCGGTGCGGCTCCAGGCGTCCGCGGACGGTCAGGTGCGACGTGGCGGCGGCACCGGGCAGCCAGTGATGCGGACCGACGACGGCCGCCGCTTCGAGTGCCGTGCTCTCGATGACCGCGGCGGCGTCACGGTCAGGGCGCAGGATGACCGACACCCCCCACCGAATATCGCCGTCCGCTGGCGGGAACTGTACGTCATGGGTCCCGCTGAGCAGGGCTTCGCGGGACTCCACGAACATCGGGCCGAACTTCTCCTGATCCACCCGCCTTACCCTACGGCCCGCATGGCGCGGCGGGATCCGGGACGGAAACGGTTACGGGAGCGACGCGAGGTGCGGCGCCACGGTACTGGCGAAGTTGTACCCGTTCGACGCATCCCAGTTGATCGACCAGGTCATCACGCCGCGGATGCCCGGGTACGTCGCCGGGGGGATGAAGCTGCCGCAGTTGTTCTTCGCGGCCAGGCAGTCCAGCGCGTTGTTGACCACCGACGGCGACACATATCCGCTGCCGGCCGCCGACGGCGAGGCGGGCAGGCCGAGCCCGACTTGCGATGGCGACAGGCCACCCTGGAGTTCGGTGCAGGCCAGCGCGGTCATGAAATTCTCGGTGGCCTCGGAGTAGACGTTGCCGTCGCATCCGTTCATCGATCCCGAGTTGTAATACTGGGTGTTGATCATCGTGAGGATGGACTTGATGTTCAGCGCGAGCTGGAAGTAGTCGTTACCGGTCGACTGGGTGTCTACCGTCTGCGGCGCGAGCGTGATGATCAGGCCGGAGCCGACGTCGCTCTCGAGCTGCTCCAGCGCCGAGGCCATGAACTGCGGGTTTACCCCATTTTCCAGATCGATGTCGACACCGTTGAACCCGTACTGCTTGATGATCGAGAACACGCTGCTGGCGAAGTTGCCGGCGCTGGTCGCGTCGTCCACCGATATTGTGCCGTTCTGCCCGCCGACCGACAAGATCACCTTCTGACCGCGGGACTGCAGTGTGTGGATGTCGTTGATGAACTGCTGCTGCGTGTAGCCGCCAAGTGCCGACGACAACCCGGAGTCCAGGCTGAAAGTGACCTCTCCCGGTGTGGCGTCCGCGTTGCCGAACGCGACAGCGATCAGGTTGTAGCTTGCCGGGACGCTGGCAAGGCTGAGCGGCTGCGCGCCGTTGGTGAAGTCCTGCCAGTACCCCATCAGCAGATGCGCGGGCAGGCCGCCGCCACCACCGCCGCCGCCGGACGCGGCGGTGGTGCCGCTGACCGCGCCGGACTGCGGTGACTGCCCGGCCGAATTGGACGCGGCTACCGTGAAGCTGTAGGTCGTCGATGCGGCCAGGCCGGGAATTGTCGCGCTGGTGCCGGTCACGCTTGCCGCCTGGGCGCCGTTCTTGAAGACGAGATAGCCGGTGACCGGGCCAGACGGCGCGGTCCAGGACAGCGACACCGACGACGAGGTCGTCCCGGTGACGGTAAGGCCGGTCGGGGCCGCCGGGGGAGTGCCGCCTCCGCCCCCTCCGCTCCCGGCTGGTCCGGTCAGTGTCAGCTGGCCGGCGAAGAACTCCGGCTGTCCGTACCAGCCGTGGACGTATATGGTCACGCTAGTGGTGGCGGAGCCGGTGGCGAACGTGGTGGACAGCTGGGTGAACGACGGCGCCGAGGGCGTCCAGTTACTGGTGTCGCTGGTGCCCGTGCCACTGTCGCCGAGGAAGACATAGTCTCCCTGGACCATTCCGGTCAGTGTGTACGACGAGCTGGGCTGGACGCTGACGACCTGGCTGCACTGCGCGAAGTCGCTGCCGGCCGGCGTGCCCGCCAGCGCGAAGCGCGATCCGGATGGCACCGGCGAGCTCACCACAGTGTCGGCGGATGAGCAAGTCCAGCCCGCGGTGCTCCCCGTCGCGAAGTCGCCGTTCACGAGCAGGTTGGATTGCGCCAAAACGGACGGCGCGGTCGCGATCAGCACCGTCGCGGCAACCATTGCGGTCGCGACTGCGGTAAGCGCCGCCTTGGCCACCGTGCCCTTGGCGCGCGTGCCTTTGATGCGCGTGCCTTTGATGCGCGTGCCTTTGATGCGCGTGGCCTTGGTAAGCATGGCCTTCGTACGCGCGGCCTTAGCTAGCGTGCCCTTTGTACTCAAGGCATTGGCGAGCGCTGACGTTGTCGGCAGGAGCGGCTCTCTCACATGACCTCCCAGGAAGTGAGCCCCGCTCCGCACTAATAGTAAAGTTTCTTATTAGTTGACTGTAAATACAGTATCGCGCACTATCCGTGCCGTCAACGTCCGTCTCCGGTCAACGTTCGTCCCCTCGACGTCCGCGCCGTTGACGTCCGCGCCGCTGACTCCCCACCGACTAGCCCGCTCTCCGCCGCTCACCTGCCCACTTGCCAGCGCCACTCGCAAGTCGGTTTCGCCTAGTGCCGCCCATGGCCCCATACGCCCCCTCGGCCCCGCTTGCCACTACAGTCGCGTCACCCCACGGCGGCCTAGGCGCTAGCGCAGAGGGCGCCATGCAGACAAGACGCATCCCGAAGCGACATGCGTCCCGGCACGTAGCGCATAACGACCGTTTCATGCCGATTGGTGACGTTTGCGCTGGGTCGGCCGACCCTTGATCACGAAGTGTTTTCGCGTCGCGTAAAGAAAGCGGCTACATTCCGGCCACATTCTCTACTTCCTGCGCAACACCTTCACGATGAGTGCCCGATATGCGCCAGTTGCGCATTTCGAGTAGCGGATCAGGAGGTGTCAGCGGAGCGAATTCGAATGAGCTGCGCTTTCCACACCTCAGGACGGTGCGTGCCCATCTCTGGTGCGCGCAGCGGCATGCCGCCTCGCGGTGGTTTGCTTACCGGAGGGATGCGTCCCGTATCCGGGCGGCCGGGGTATGGCACGCGCCCCAGCGGGCGCGCTGGCTGGCGTCGCCGCCGCATGGTTGTGACAACCAGCCGCCCATAGCCGGCTGGTTGTCACAACCAGCAGACCAGAACCAGACGCGCCCGCGCCGGGCCGCCGGGAGAAATCGCTCGAAGCGGCACAAAACGGATCGCAACGGCGGCACTCAGCTGGCCGCCCGCCTCGGGCCGCCCGCCCGCGCCGCCCGCTCCCGCCCGCTCCCGCTCCCGCTCCCGCCCGTTCCCGCCCGCGCCGCGACCGCCCGCTCCGCGCCGCGACCGCCCGCTCCGGGCCGCGACCGCCCGCTCCGGGCCGCGCCGCCCGCTCCGGGCCGAGACCGCTCGGAGCGGGGCGGTCACGGGGGAGCTATGGGCGGGCTTCGTAGACGATGTTGAAGGGGGTCTCGCTGGCGCGGCGGAATCTGGTGAAACCAGCTCCGGTCACCACGTCCCTGATCCGGGCCTCGCCTGCCTGCGCGCCGAGAGCTAGGCCGACGTCCTGGGACAGTGAGGCGGGGGTGCACAGCAGGGTCGAGAAGCCGTAGTAGGCACGGCCCACAGGGTTGAAGTTGTCTTCCACCCGGTCGCCCGCGGCCGGCTCGACGATCATCCAGGTGCCGTCGGGGGCTAGCGAGTCCAGCACGTGCCGGGCGGCGCCGGCCGGGTCACCCATGTCGTGCAGGCAGTCGAACATGGTCACCAGGTCATAACCCCGGCCCGAATAGGACGCGGCGGGAGCTACCTCGAAGCTGACCCGGTCGGTCACGCCGGCGCTGGCGGCGCGCGACCGGGCGGTGGCGATCGACCCCTCGTGGTAGTCCGAGCCCGCGAAGGCGGACGCCGGGAACGCCTGGGCCATCAGCACCGTGGAGGCGCCGTGGCCACAGCCGACGTCGGCCACCTTGGCGCCGCGCTCGAGCTTGCCGACGACGCCGTCGAGGGCCGGCAGCCATTCCGGTACGAGATTCGCGTTGTAGCCGGGCCGGAAGAACCGCTCGCAGCCCTCGTG
>Ga0070735_10002938_pt1 | contig 15106 bp, 15 predicted proteins | sample Coa_R1_FD_66443 | JGI IMG/M metagenome (GOLD analysis project Ga0070735, IMG submission 66443) | Surface soil microbial communities from Centralia Pennsylvania, which are recovering from an underground coalmine fire - Coalmine... | ecosystem: Environmental > Terrestrial > Soil > Unclassified ... | reverse complement strand
TCAGTTCGATGGTCGTGCCGGCGTCCACCGTCGTGCCGGCCGGGGGCGTCTGTTCGACGATCCATCGCGACGGATAGCCCTTGCCTTCCATGCGAACCGTGATCCGGTCCGCCGGAATCCTCAGATCGCACAACATCGACAACGCCGAATCGATGGTGTGATGGAATCCGCAGAAGGATCGTGAAAGGTCGGGCATGCGGACGGCGTTTTCCATCAGTTCCACTCCAATTCGAGTGCCAGTTCTGTATCGTACAAGAACCGCTCGCGTAGAAAGCGCCCCAGATCGTCCTTCAGAACGCGCATTTCCACGTCGGGATCGACAAAAGCAGCGCGGTCCAGCTTGCAGATCACTTGCTGGAAGCGCTGCAATCCGCGCTCGCTTCTCATCAGGCGCGAGCTCACATCCGTCTGGACGATGCGGTGATCGAAGGAACGAGCCATGGTTTCCAGATCGGTGTGCGTCACCACGCGCCCTCGCGACAGCAACGCTTCTGCAAAGCGCGACTGCGCCTCTTCGTATCCCTCTGCATTGGTTCCGCCCGCCGCCGATGTCGGATTGGTGATCCGCAGGTCGCCAAAGGTTCCGCGTTTCAGGAATGACTCCACCTGCCCCGGTCCCACCGAGTTCCCCAACGCGCCTGAGGTGACCCAAACACGCAGGTTTGCGTAGGTTTCCGAGGTTCCGTCGGGACGCCTGGCGGGCTGAAGTTCGATCCTCCCGCTGCGAATCGAGAACCGGCCCACGCCCTTTTCGGCGCTGGGCTGAAACTCCGGCAGATAGGGAACGTGACCATCCCCGAAAATCGAAAGCGGCGCCACCAGGTAGCTCGCCGTACCGCCTTCACGGCTGATCGGGATCGAAGTGCCGTGTTGGTCGAAGTAAATCGTCTGATTCAGGCATTCCACGTTGGAAGCGGTGATGGCATGCATTGCGATGGAAGAAATCCCGTCGTGGAGCGAGGGCACCGATTTGGGAAACGAAATCCGAATCCAGATGCGCGGTTGGGCGAACAACAACCCGGCCTCGCGTCCGAAAATCCGGCCGAAGGCGGCCTCCATCCCGCGCGGGATGCGGCACGCAAACCGGCGCGTCACGGGAACTACGGGCATGACAAAAACGCGTGACCCGTAAAACCCGTTAGGAAGATCGGGCGACTCCTGCTCCGCCGGCAGCACGCCTGGTTCCTCCGCTCGATCCGCTCCCGGCTCCGACACCAGAAACTTCAGGCTCATGACGCCCGCGCTCGATCGCGTGGGACGCAGGATCCCTGCCGAAGCCAGATCGCCATCCTGGCCGAAAATGCACCAGGTTTCCAGTTCCAGCGCGCGCTGGATGCGGAAGGCGTCCGGACCGAGTTCGAACGCGAAACTGTGCTGTCCGATGTGCGTGGGCGGGGCATTCTCGATGGCCAGATACACGGCCGGGTTCGGCCCCAGGTTGACCCGCACGGGATCGAGTGCCGGCCGCCTGGACTGAAACGCCTCGGGCATTTCGATCCCCGGCATCAGTTGCAGCGCTCCGTCCTGATACGTCGCGCCCACCGCGATTCGGGCTGGCGAAACGGACACGGGGGCGTCGGTGGTGAAGGTCAGCCGCTCACCCGATTGAGCTTCGCCAAACAACTCGGTCCCGCCTCCGATGAAATGCGAGCCCGCGTTCGCCAGAAAGCGCACAATGGTCTGCGCCGGCCGCGCCATCCTTCTTTCAATTCCCAGGCCGGCAATCAGTTCATCCAGCAGAGCCAGCCGGATTCGTCCTGTTTCGCCGTACAATTGCTCCAGTTGTTGCGCAAAGGTGCGGAACATCACCGCCAGCAGCGGATCCGTCGTCTCGGCCGAAACACCGAAATCTCTCAGCCGGCGGCGGAAATCGTCGCGGAGCTTCCGGTCGATCTCGATCGCACTCACGCTCTGGTACGGCATAACTCAACCTCGAAGAAGCGCCTCTCCTCTCCAATTCCGCGTCAAGTCGTTCAAACCTGCACCGAATACGTTTTGCCCGGGTCGGCCGTGGACACCACCTTCACCGTGTACGAATCCACGTCCCGGTTCTCTTGCCGATCCTTGGTCACGCTCTCCACGCGCAAACCGGCGATCCCGAGGTCTGCCAAGGCCAGGTTGATCTCCTGAATTGCGTTCTGCGGAAGACCCGGCCTCGCCCGGGCCTGCTCGAAAAGATCGCGGATTCCGAAGTGCGGGCAGGCTTGCCAAGATCCGTGCGGGGTTTGGGCCATCACACGAATCAGCGACAGGACAGCCTGCACTTCGTCGGTCCGGCGAAGGAATGCTTCCCGGAATCGGAGCGGGAAGGAGATGAACGAAATAAGCCTCCTCCGCTCAATTACCGAATTTCCAGTTCTGGAAATTCTTGGTGTCGATTTGCGGCGTAATCTCGAGGATCATCATGTTGTTCATGACATCGGTCTGGCCTTGCTGGTTTCCTCCCGCGCCGCCATCGGCCACCGGATTCAACGTATGAAATGAGCTGATCCATCCGTTGAACTGATAAGAACACAGCGCGTTCTGCTTGGAGTCGTCCGTCCAGTATTCGAGCTTCGCCGCCTTGATCTTATCCGCCGTGGTGACGTTGGCATAACCGAACAGCTTTTGCACCAGGCTGAATGGCATGTTCTGCTGGTCGGAAGGATCCAGCACAATGCGGACTTTGGTCGAAAAACTCCCCATCGTCGGCATACCGTTGCGATCAGGAGTCGTCGCCATCATAACCCCGATCTCGACTGCGTCAAAACTGTTTCCGTCAAACGTGACGGTGCTGTTGTATGGATTTGCCACGGTATTTTCCTCCTTAATTCGTCATCGCCAAAGCGCTGTAGTTCTTCTGGTTCATCGCCACCTGCAAATCCATGACGAGCATGTGATTCAGCGGTGGCGCGGCGAAGTCGATACCTCCCGCGAGCCAGGCATCATGGTCGCCCCAGTTGATCGCCCTGGTCACATCGGAAGGATTGATCGTCATGAACCGCTGAATCCACCCGTTGAACTGGTAACTGTAGAGAGCGTCCTGCGCGCCGTCATCCTTCCAGAATTCGATCTTGATCGGAACGATGTTTTGCTGCGTGACGACGTTCGCCAGATTGAAGAATGACTGGATCGCGGAAAAGGGCAGGTTGGTCTGATCGTGAAAATTCACGTAGACCCGGACATGCGACCCAGACTGCCCAACATCGGGGTGCCGGTTTGATCCACCTGGCTGCTCAATCGGACGCTAGCCACGGGGGCGTTGAATTTAGTGCCGTTGATGGTCACTGTGACTCGATTCGGCGATGCTGCCATTACTTCATTCCTCCTTTGGATTGATCACTGCTTACGAGAAAATAACCCACGAAATTTCCCCCACAACCGCCCGACTGCCGAGGGCGGATCTGCTGGAGCCACGGGCGCTGCCTGGACCGGCACAGGCTGGGCCGGCTTAGCTGGCAGCGCCTCCCCGGGACCCTGCGGCCGCCCCTGCTCATATTCGAATTTGCGGCCGAGCTGACCGCCCACACGAATTCCCATCGATGCCCGGGGCACCGGATCTGCTTCGCGATTTCTTCGCTCGGCGTCCCTCGCTGCCGAGCCGGGACCTACACCGAACCCTCCCGTAGGCATCGCTTGCTCCTCCTCACTGCCCTCTATTCTTTTTTTTCGCCCTTCGAAAACTCGGGAACGTCGATCTTCAGAACGAACGTTTCCGCGGGCCCTGTAGGCATTACGTTTAAAGTGATGTCGCAGATGCCCTGCATGCGTTTATTTGAATCTTTGTCGACAAAAAGATCGTAGCCGAGGATGGTGCCCTGCTCAACCTGTTCATCCAGCAGCTTCTTGAGCGGGGCCTCGATGGATTGATCCATGAAATCGCGCGTCAGAACCTGGCCGGCCACCTGCAGCAGGTAGTGCCGGCAGCAGCGTTCGAGATAGCGCAAAATGCGGTACGACGTGAAAAACTTCAACACGCCGTAAGGATCTTCCGCCTGAGTCCGGCAGCCGAAAAAACACAAGTGATTGTCGGCATCGCGGATGATCGGAATCAGCTGGCGCTCCATGCTGAGGTGCTCCATTTCCCCGATCAGAGGTTCGACGCGGCATTTTTCGGAACCGGCGATTTGGCCGAAGCGCGATCCGACGGGTCCTTGCGCGATTCCAGCCGCATCGTCGGCGCGCGCCACTGCTCCGGCGAACACCAGCGAGGGCGGCCCCCACAAATCCTCGCCCCCGTCCACCTCTTTCTCAAACCAATGCGCCGGACGCAATTGCAAGTAGCCCATGGTGCAGACATCGGCGGCGGCGCGATCTTCCGGCCGCTTCATGAATTCGTACTTGCCTCCGGGCAGGAAGTTGCGCTCGACGTTTTTGAACGACTTTTCGTCGTCCAGGTCGCTGATCAGCAGCATTCCCCACGCGTTGGCGATATCCTCAAACTTCTCGCGCACCGGTTGGGGATAGTAGCCCGGAACAACCAGATTGCAGATATCATCGCGGAAATTGAAATTGTCGTTGCGTTTGCGGACGAAGTTTTCAATCGCAGCGACGTTCATGCTGAAAACGTCCTTCATCGCTTTGGCGTCTGCGTTCAGAATGAACAGCTCGACTGGTTTGCGCACCTTCCCGTCCGGCACTTTGGCATTTTCGAAGAACATTCGCAGTTCGCGATAGCTCCGTTCGATGGGCCGGATTTGAGTGAAAACCTGCGCCAGTAACTGGTCCCGGGTTTTTTCGGCTGCATCGATCTGCGCCTGAAACTTCTTGACGGTGTCCTCGTAGCTGTCGGTGTGGCTCAACATCGTCTCGAAGTTGGTGAGCTGCGCGAGGAACTCACCCGCCGATTGCCGGGTGAAAATGCTGGACAGATCGCGAGACTCATCCAGAAGCGCCGGGTGCAGGTCGGCGAAGATGTCCTGGAGTAGATCTTTCGCGATGCTTTCTCCCAGGATTTCGCCGGTCGTCTTGGTCTTAACAGCGGAAACGGAGTCGGCCATCAGGCATTCCCTCCTTTAGCGGCGACCTTCTCGAGTTCGCCTTTGAGCCGTGCAAGCGCCGCGACAATCTCTTTGCGCTGGGCTTCGTTACCCCATGCGCGCCGCACTGTCGGCAGTTTCCACCGGTCCTTCAGCCGGTACAGCAAGTCGATGTTCGACTTGAGATCTGCGATATCGTTACGCAGATATTCGGTCTCGCCGTCGGCGTTTTTTACCTCCTGGCGCTTTTGCAGATTCTCGGGATCGAAGTCCTTGATGCTCTTGAACCGGAACTCCGCTTTGAATTCGGTTTCTTCCTGGCCCGCATAGCCTTGGAACTTCAACTTCGGTTGAAATTTGGCGAAGGCATCGTTGAGATCCTCCACCTTAGTGAGTTCCTCGTTTTCAGTAGCGGCTTCCTGGCCCACGCGATCGAGCGTCACCGGCATCATCACCGCGCACGTCGACGTCGGCACCTTGCGCACCGCGGGCGTAATCCCTTTTCGAATGACTTTAACTAGCGGCATTGGCTGCTCTCCTGGCCGGTGGCTCCGGCGTTGGTTAGAAATTTCACAAAGAGAATGATCATAATACAAATCAGCTCCTGGGCCCACCCCTCCCCGGCGGGAGCGGACCCAGACGGGTCTTGGAGAAATCGCGCGGGGCGACCACGGTCTGATCCAACGCGGCGCGGGGGGCTTGTTGCGCCGGCTTGCCCGACTGAAAACCTTGCGGTGCCCGATCCTGAGGCGACGGTCCCTGGCTGGCCCATCGTTTGGTGGGAACCACGCCGATGTATTGCTCCGACCAGACTAAACGGGGAACCCAGAACCACAGGATCAGGAGAAGCGATCCCATCCCCAAAAAGACCAGCACCGGCCGAAGCACCGACATCCATGCACTGGTATTGGGCGCAACGCGCTGGTACAGCGCCTTCATTTCCTCCGTGTCGCAGTGGCCCTCAAACAGCGGAACGCCGATCTGGGGTGTAGCCCAGGTCTTTGGCTCGCTAGACAATTCCTGCCCGCTGGCCAGCTTGAGCCGGACCGAGATATGCAGCGTCTTGCCGGCCAGTGTGGCCCGGTCAGGCCAGAGCGATGTGAACGTCGCCTGGATGCGGCTGTTCAGCAGCGTCCGCGCCACGGTGAAAATCCTGGTTAGGATAGCCGCATCGGCGGTCATATAGTGTTTAGTGCTGATTTGGGTCAGCGCCGTTTCATCGATGTCTTTCGGATCCCCGAAGCCCACGCCGATGATCTGAAGTCCGGAGCTGCGTACCTTCTGGGAAGCGGCCTGCAGCCCGGATGGGCCGTCCAGCAACCCCGTGTCGTCGCCTTTGAAGACTTCGTTTTTTCCGTCCGTCATCAGGACGATCATCGTCTCGGGCGCGCCCGACGCGTTGGGGCGGCTTCTCAGTTCCTGCGAGAGCACGTCGATTCCGATCGAAACCGCCGAGTATAGCCCGGTATTGTTGTGAGGCTGCGGCGCGGGGAGGGATTGGACTTGCTGCAGCGCCTCCTGTTTGGTGGTCGCAAAGCGAGCCGCGCGAATCGTCGACTCGACCTGGTGGCTCTCGAACGGCACGATGGCCACGCGATCCGTTCCGTCCTGGAAGCCTTCCACGAACGTCGCCAGCGCCGATTTGGCCGCTTCGAACCGCGTCTGCCCGGTGGCCACCGAGCGATTCATGCTGCCGCTGATATCGATCAGCACCAGCGCAATCCGGCCGCGCACAGCCACCTTGTCGCCGCTTGCCACGGCGTAGAACGGCGCAATGGTTTGTTCACCGATCTGGACGGAAATGTTCTCCGCGAGTTTCTCCGGCGCGGGAAGTTGCACCGGCAGCGGCGCGCCTTGCGCATCGACGATGTTGAACTTCACGCGGAAACACGGCATCGTGGCTGCCGGATCGCCGTCCACCATGCGGATGTCGTCGGAAAAATCCAGCCGGCCTGTGACCGTCTGTGCCCGCAGCCCCGCCGCCGCGGCCAGCACCACCAGCCCGCTCCACGCGGCTCGCCGATTTGCCCACGCGCTCACTGTTCCTTTTTCCTCGTCACAAACCTCAAGGCAGTCCGTCCCACCTGGATGTCGTCGCCGTCATGCAGTTCCTGAGCCGCTATGATGCTTTTGCCCCGGATTCTCGTCACAAACCGCGCCAGTGCGGCGTTCCCCACCGTTTCCTGATGGCGCGCAAGATAGAACCGGCCCTCCTTCCCAAACAGAATCGCGTGATGCGCCGCAATGGAGGTGTCCGGGATGAAGACCTCGATATCCGGGCGATAGCGGGTCTTGCTGAAATCCTGGCTCTGGCTGCCGATGACGTAGGAATCGCCCTGCTGGAGTTCCCATTCCTTTCTGGTCCGGCCAAACTTGCTTTGTGCGCGGGCGTCTCCGCTGCTGACAAATTGCAGCAATCCATCTCGCAGCAGAATCGGCGCGAGCGTCACGCCGAAACAGATTCCGACTCCGATAAAAACGAATCCGAGCGCCTGCGAAAGATCCGGGATACTGCTGCCCAGCCCTACGAAAATCGCACCGCCGAGCGCGCCGCCAATCAGTCCTCCGGCGTAAGCGTGGACGACGCGAAGCCGGTTGACATGCACCCAGCGCAATCCCAGGCCTAGGCCGATGAAGGAGCCGGCCAGCATCCAAGCGATCATCCGGTTGATCAGCGGAGCCTGCGCAGCGACATGCTGGTTGATCGGAATCTGTACCAGACCGGCAATAACACCCGCGAAAATTCCGATGAACGTGCCGGAAATGATCCAGCGCGGCATCGCGCGATTGCCGGACCACCGGTCCGAAAAACCGACCGTGAGCCCGCCAATGAACCCGCCCAGAATCGCGGCAGCGATCAGATCGGAAGCCCATACTTCCTTCTGACTCGGTATGAGGGCGGCGACTAGGGTGGTGATACCCCAGGAGAACAGCCCCGCCATTCCTCCGACCAGAGACATGTAATAAAGTGTCTGGTACAGGCTCATTCTTACACCGCTGTTGGCTTGGGCTAGTGTAGCATTGACAGAGCATTCGGTAAACCTGAAAGATGCAAACGGCCCTTCGTATTACTGACTACTCGCGACTGGAACGTACGCTGTTTGCGCGCCCCTCGGTACTCAACCTGGAAGCTATCGTCGTCGGAGCGGGGGCCCTCGGCAACGAGGTGGTCAAGGCGCTGGGCCTCTTAGGAGTACACGCCGTTTTTTTGGTGGATCCGGATCATGTTCGGCCCAGCGATTTGAGCCGCTCGGTGTTTTTCCGCGACACGGACTGCATCGGCCGAAGCAAAGCCGCCACCGTGGCCGAGACCGCTCAACGATGGTTTCCCGACACCGGCTTTGAGGCGCTCGAATGTGAAATCGCCGACGTCGGATACGGCAAATTACTGGGGAAGCAGATCCTTTTCAGTTGTGTTGACAACGACTTAGCGCGTCTGGAAATCGCCTGTATTGCAACCGCTCTGGGCCTTGCGGTGTGCGATGCGGGTCTGGGAACTCCCAACTACTCCCACGGCCGGGTCAGTTGGTTTCCGGGTGGGGCTGGGGCCTGTTTCGGATGCCGGCTCACTGAGCGTAAGCGCAGGGAACTCCTTACCTTCTGGGACGCGACTGTGCGGCCGTGCAGCAACCCGGTGGAAGCCGAAGTGGCTCCCAGCACCCCCACCATGGCCTCAATCACCGGCTCGCTCCAGGTGGAACTCGGCCTGCGATGGCTTACAGAAAAAGTACTAGAATCGACTACGTTCGAGCTCTCACTCGATGCAGAGCCGCGATCCTCACAGTTCACCTCGCCTCGCTCCCGGTCCTGTCCGTTTCACGACGAAATTGCTGCTCCCCGCGTGGACCTTCCCAATCCGGACGCGACTTTCGAAGACCTGCTTCAATCCGTTGGCGGGGATGCGTCGGTGATTCTCGACTGGCCGATCATCCTGCGTCTCCGCTGTCTGGATTGCTCCACCGAATGGGCCCCCATGCGACGGGCCGCGGCCGTCCGGCGTCATTGCATTTGTCCCGGTTGCGGATCTCAGAGTATCCTGGAACAGGAATCGATCCGGATCATCGAGCGTGATTCGCGCTGGGCGCGCGTGCGTCCTTCCGCCCTCGGCCTTCCGGCGGACCACCGGTATCTGGTGCGGTTCCGGAACGGCGGCCGATGAACGCGAGAACCACTACGACGCTGGCTGCGGCCATCTTCCTGATGGCCGTGCTGCAACTGGTCGCGGCATTGGTCAACGGATGGACGGCCCTGGCGTGCGCGCTCATACTCGCCCCCTTCGCTTTCGGGATTTTTCATTTCTTCGACGTAGAACTCCCCTCCAGGTGGATCAAGATTGTCGCACCGGTGCTGGCGAGCGTGGTCGGCCTGACGATTGCGTACTTTACGTCCAATCCCGATCCACGATTCTTGCTCGCGCCTTTCGGAGTGGCCGCCACCGCCGCCCTGATCGATTGGATTCAGAACCGGGACGCCAGACGCTGCGCCTTGTGCAATCGCCGGATCTCAGGCGTTGCTTTCGACTGCCCGCGCTGCGGTTTGCTGGTCTGCGAACAGAATTGTTGGTCTTTCGATCATTGCCGGTGCCGGCTGTGCGAGCAGAACCGCGTGCCGGTTTTCTCACCCGATGGGCGATGGTGGGATCGGCAATTTGGTCCACGATCCTCGTATGGGCGGTGCCAGCTTTGCATGACCGTGGCCGAGGAAACCGATCTGCGCACGTGCGGAAAATGCGGCCGTCCGCAGTGCCGCGACTGCTGGGATTTTTCCAACGGTCAATGCAGCCGCTGCCAGTGGATTGTGGAGGATCTGCCGGAGGCTCTGCGCCCGTACGTGGCGGCTCCGACGGGTGGACCCGAGCGCTCCGGCCGCTATTAAAATGGGGAAAGCGATGGCCAAGTATCAGATTTACTTCGACACGATCAGCGGCGAAACCAAGTTCAACGTCGATATCGACGACGAGGAACTCCTGGACGTCATTCTGGACGAAATCCTGTACGACCTTCGCGAGCGCGGCAGCGTTTTGCAGGGGGATGGCGAGCCCCAAGTGGTCTGGAACGGGCAGTCGCTCGACTTCGCTACGCCGCTTCCGGCGCAGGGTGTACGCCCGAACGACGTCCTGCGCGTCTCCACCGTCGCGATGAACGGGTAAGGGATGAGCGTCCGCTCGCGCCGGCTGGAAAACGAGTGGGCGATGCTCGCGAAACTGGCCGATCACCATCGGGGCATTCTAGAAGTCGTGCGCAGAGAGACGCTGCCGGATGCCGATGTTTTTCACATCATCCTGCATCGAACGTCTGCGATGTCCCTAGGCCCGCCGCCGGAGTTGATGGAGTATGCATCGCATGAAGTGGCGTTCCGGTTTCCTGCGCTCTATCCAAGCGTCCCCATCGAAGCCTTCCTTGCGCGGCCCGTGTTTCATCCCAATGTGCACCCGGAAAACGGATTCGTGTGCTTGTGGGATCGATTCTCATCTGGAGACACCATCGTCGAGGCGATCCGGAGGCTGCAACGAGTCATCACGTGGGAGTTGTGGAATGACCGGACGGAACACATCATGCAGCCTGGGGCGCCAGAATGGCATGAGCGATTCGCCACAGGACTGTCATGTGACCGAATAAACCTGCCAGCCGAGCTTCAAGTCGTGACGCTGCCCCAGCCAAGAACACGGCGATCCCGCTTGAGTCTATTCTGAACTGAGCCGCTGAAGAAAATCCGTTCAAATCATTTCGCGCCACCGAGCTTTTTGAGAAGCTTGATTGAGAAGGTCATCATATCCGGCGCCAGATGTTGTTTCTTGGCTTTCTGGCCTTCGTTCACGTGAATGACCCTGCGCCGTACTAACGGATCTACGAAATCGACGGTGCGGTGCCGGACTCAATTCCCAATATCAATCACGTGATAGTTCTGCTGATCGAGCGTCGGCTGCAAACTCATGACGATCGTATGGTTCCCGCCGCCCGCGCTATGCATTTGGAAGTGACTGATCCATCCCTCGAATGTGAACGTGCAAATCACGTCCTTCGCGGCGTCATCCTTCCAAAACTTGATCGTCACCGTCTTTACCTTGTCGCGTGTTACCAATTTAGACAGCTCGAACAGCTTCTGCAGTGAGCCGAACGGCAGATTATCGGTATCGTGCGCGTCGATCACGACTTCCACGTTGGTGTGCAGTGAACCCATCAGCGGCAGCCCGGCGACGTTACTTTGCGTCGTGAACCCGATGCTCACCGAGTCGGAATTGAACATCACGTCATCGATCTGAACCGTAGTTACCCGTGGTGATGCCATGCTTGCTCCTCCTACTGTCTATACGCGAACTGCATCCATACAGGCGGTTTTCTCACTTCGATCCGGTAAGCGCCCCGGAAATCATAGTCCGTATCCGCAAATGTCTGATCGATATGAAGCTCGCGAACCTGAAAGCGAAGTTCGGCCGGCTTTACATTGAAGATCAGGTGATACCATTCATTCTGCTTGACATCGATTTTCTGATTCATCCGATCTGTCTTTTTGTTGTTGCGGTGTTCGGTGACTCGCAACGATTTGGGCGCTAATTCGAATTCCCAATAGTTCCGCTCGTCTTTATACCCGAGCTGCCACTTAACCCGCTCCCCGACGGCCCAAACGGCGAACTCGATGGTGCCGCTGTCAATCTTTTGCCCGTAGCTGTGATATCCGGCTGTTTCGAGCTTGCATCCTACGTCGGCGGCTTGCGCGCCGGTCCAGCCCTGACACACTCCCACCAGCGATGGAGCCGGCTTCGCCTCCGCCACGCGGCCCTTCGCAGTCAGCCGGAGAACAACCGGGTTGGTTCGCCCTGCGACTACCGAGACTTGAGTGTTGGAGTCGTTGTATCCATCCGCCTGAGCCCGGAACGTATAGTCTCCTTCGGGTAGCTCTTTGCTGCCGCCATCGAAGGATTCCGATCTGGAATCCCCCGCGCGAGAATAAGTCACCGTCGCCGCGGCGGGATCTTTCTGGAGGACCACGGTTCCGGTTGTTTTGGAAAGCGTCAGGGCCACGGTTTCGTTGGCGCCTTCGGGAAGGTCCTTTTCGGTCTCCACATCGCGGAATCCAGACAGTTTCGCGCCGAATTTGTGGCGTCCGGGAACAATCGAGCTAAACGGATATTTTCCGTCGCTATCCGCATCTCCCGCGGGATTGCCATCGAGGTAGATATGTGCCCGGGGCGCCGTCGTGATCAGCACGTGCGCGGGAGTGACCATTTTCTTGAAGTCCATCGAGACTTTTTGTTCGAGCCCCTTCTGGATCTTGACGTCCATCGTGCTCCGCTCGAATCCCTGCCGCGGCAATCCTTCGAGCGTGTAAGTGCCGGCCCGCAGCGCCGACGGCCTCCACTCGCCGTTTTGGGCGGTTCCGGAAATGTCCCTGCCTCCGGCCTTGTTGCGAAGGATCATATCGACCGCGCCCGGCGTATTCAATTTGACGACGAGACTGCCTAAGTTCGGGTCGGAGTCGAGTTGCACCACCAGCCCTCGAGTTTCAAACCGGATCTCGCGGCTCTTGGATTCCTGGCCCTCCTGCCACTCCAGCTTGTGATTGGACTCAGTCAGGTTGGCAGGAAGGGGCCGGCCTTCGGTGCCGACATCGCCAAGGCTGTTGCCGTCGATCCTCAGATTCTGGAGGCGGTGGCTCGCGTAGATGGTGCCTTGCCCATTCGCGGTGCTCACGAAGAAAGCGAGCACGTCCTTGTCCTTGACGTTCTTGACTGCCGCGGGTTGTCCCGCCTGGGAGGTGAACGAAAACGAAAGCTGGCCCGTCTTTCCCGAATACGCGTTGATGACGTGTTCGCCCCCGAGCGGAAATTCCTTGCTGAAAACCGATTCCAGATCCTGCGCCGGCGCACCATCCAGATCGAATTTTCCAGAGCCGAGAATGGTGAGCTGCTGCATTTCAGGTGGGGGCGCTAAAGCAGGCGCTGGTTGCGCGGCTGCCGGCTGAGTGGCGGCCTCGGGGGCCGGCACCGGAACACGGTTGCGCGACCGGACCATCCACATCACGACGAGCGCGGCCAAAACCAGTCCGCCAACTCCGCCCAGCACCAAGGGGGAGCGCCAATTGAATCCCGCACTGGCTGGAGGCTTGCCCGCGGCAGGACTCGGGGCGGCAATGGCCTGCACAGGATGTGAAGTGATCGGCTCGAGACGCTTGCGTGCTCCGTCGATCAAATCCATAAATTCTTCGTCGTCGTGATAGCGTGTGACGATCGTGTCCAGCCTTCGTGTGTAATCCTGCGCGGCTTGAGGATCGTTGACCGATTCGACGTCCCGATCGATCCGGCGAGCTTCGTCCAGATCACGGCGGCGCTCATCCTGCAACGCCTTCGCCAAGGTCGCATGCAGTTGCCCGAGACGCGTATCGTCGGGGTACTGTTGCAGGCTCCCCTTGACTTCCTGCATCGCGCCGCGAAGGTCGTTCTCGTTCTGGAGCTGGCGCGCATGAGAGACGCACCGTTCCACTTGAGCCACGCGGTACTGATCGTGAATCAAACCCAGCAAGCCCTTGGCCAGGGCGTGATTTGGTTCGATCTCCAGAGCTTCCCGTAGAAGAGTTTCCGCCGCCTGCGGCTCGTGCTCGTGAGCGTTTTGAGCGCGGCGCACCAATGTCTCGATCAATGTGGACCGGATCGCGGGATTCCGGTCGTCCAACTCCATCGCGCGGCGAAGTTGCAGAGTGGCTTCCTCCAGCCGCTGCGCTTCGTAGGCCGTTCGCCCCGCTTCAAACAGTTTCTTCGACTCTTCCCAGCGCTCCAGCCCACGCTCTGCGAGCTTGCCCAACTCGGCGAGCTCCGCATCCCCGGGAAAATCCTCCAGCGCATTCTTCAAGGTTTCGAGCGCGGCCGGGTACTCGCTGCGCTCAAGACTCCGCTCGATCTGCTCCACCCACCGCCCCTTGCGGTCCTGGCGCTCCTGCTGTAAACGGCGCTTGCGCAGACGTTCCAGCTCCAGGTTCAATCCGGGATAGCTGTTGTGGATGGTTTGGAGCGTCTCCCATTGCGTGATGGCCTCGCCGAACTGGCCTTTTTCCTCATGCGCCCTCGCTTTGTTGACAATAGATTCCACCAGCCCGCGGCGGTGCAGGGTCAATTCCAGCGCGCGCTCAAAGTGCGGCTCGCCGGGGTAATCGTGCAGCGCCTCCTCCAGGATGTTCACGCGGCGGTTCAAATCGGGCTCGCCCTCGACGGCGTGATCGACTTCAGCGATTCTCGCCGAAAGAGCCTGTCTACGCTGTTCCTCGATGTCCACGTGCAGCGCCTGAAACAGCGCATGGTTGGGGTGCAAGCGAAGCTGCTCGTCGCAAATCGCCAGGGCGGCCGCGTGATTGCGGTTGGCCAGAAGTGCGCGGGCTTCGTCATAGGCGTCTTTAAGCGATTCGCTGGCCGAGCGGATCCGGTTGTAGAAGCTTTGATAAGAGGTGCTTCGCCCCGGGTCCATCAGTTCGGGGGCTTGCTTGTCCAGGTCGAGCACGCGTTCGGCCTTGCTGAGCGCCTGGCTGATTTCTCCGTTCTGGGCGGCTTCCACCGCGGCGCGATACAGCTCTTCCTTCTGCTGTCGCAATTGCACGTAGGTTTGCTCGCGCCGGTCGACCTCGGAAAGCATCTGCAAGGCTCGCGGCTCACGCGGACGAAGCTGGAGGATGCGCTGAAGCGCTTCCCGCGCGTGCGAATACGCGAAATTGTCCAAGTGCTGATGCGCCACCCGGAACCATTCCTCCATGTCCGCTTCGGTCCTGCGGTTGTCGATGCGGCTCTTCAACGCCAGGGCTTCGGTGTGGCGCGGGTTGAGCTGGAGAATTTCGTGGATCTTTTGCAGCGCCAGCGGATATTCCTGGTGCTCCTCTCGGACTCGCGCGCTTTCGAGCAGCGCTGCGATCTCGCGATCCAGCCGGGCGCTGTCGATGCGTTGTTTCAGCTCGGCAATCGCCGGATCGAAATGACCTTCAGCTTCGAGCTCCCCGATGATTTCCGCGGCAAGCGACAGATCGCCGCGCTCGAAGGCGCCCTGCGAGCGCTGTAGACGGCCTTGAATCTTGGCTGGATTCAGGCTCTCGATCGGCTCGTTGCGGTAGGCTTTCTGGACCGTATCCGCGAATTCGCGCGCGCTCGCGAAGCGGTGCCAGGGAGCTTT
>Ga0070735_10002937_pt1 | contig 15112 bp, 13 predicted proteins | sample Coa_R1_FD_66443 | JGI IMG/M metagenome (GOLD analysis project Ga0070735, IMG submission 66443) | Surface soil microbial communities from Centralia Pennsylvania, which are recovering from an underground coalmine fire - Coalmine... | ecosystem: Environmental > Terrestrial > Soil > Unclassified ... | reverse complement strand
GGCGATCGTGGCGGACGCAGCGCTGGACGCGGGCGCTGGTGAGTCCTCTGAAGTAGGGCTGCTCCCTTGTCTTTGCTCGATCTGTCCCACGAAAGCCAATTGCTCACGTCCCTCCTGAGCAAGACAGAGGCTGCGATCATCTACGGTGCATTGCGTTGGCATTTCATTGTTGGGTTTTCGCTCGCCCATGTAAACTAAGAGAGTCCGTGCGCCCGTAGCTCAGATGGATAGAGCGATTGCCTCCGGAGCAATAGGTCGGGAGTTCGAATCTCTCCGGGCGCACCATCTTTTCAGGTTTTGCATCTCAGGCTCGATTTCGACTGTGGGCTGGCGCAAGCAAACCCTTCTAACGATCTGAGCACAAAGAAAAAATCCATAGGCCTCTCGGAAATATCGGCCTGCTACCCTGCTGAGCGCAGAGGCGGAACATGCGGGCATACGCCCGAGCAAGCGTATTTGTGGTTATTAGGATCGGGGCTGAGAACATCGCTCGCGTTCACGTCGGCAGAGACTGTGACATTTTCAACCCGCGGAGCAATCTGACTCATTCGAATCTCGATAACGGAATTGTTCGCCTTCCGAAGGCTAATCGGCCTCACGACCGCACGAAATCCTGGCGCCTCTGCTCTCAGGACGAATTCACCCCGAGAACTGAGCTTTACCGTAAATCGACCATCTGGACCCGACGTGGCCGTAGCCAGCGTTTGGTCCTGGGATGAGACATGGATTGTCGCATTCGATAGAGCATTGCCGGAGGGGTCGAGCACGCGGCCAGTCAGGATAATCTGCTGACCGTGAAGTGCTGCCGGCAGAAAGAGCAGAAAAAGCAGAAGTCTGGCCACTGCCATATCAGGCTTGTATCCGCGCCGGCGGGCAGGTTTTTTCTAATGAGGAGTCCATTGCGGGTGGTTGGTGAACAGTCCTTTGGCAAAACCCATTTCATAGGCGAGGAAAACTCCGAAGGCGAGGCTGACTAACCCGGAGGCCAGTCCCAGCCACTGCGAAAAATTCTCATTCTTTCGGCCAAAGAAATTGAAGGCCGAGGCAATGCTCAGAGTAATCAGCATCATGCCGCCGACCGTTCCCGCTCCGAACACCAGCAGGTAAACCAGCGCCCATCGCGCGTTTCGGATGGTGGTCAGAATCAACAGCGCAACCGCGGCCGATCCGGCGAGGCCATGCACGATTCCTACCAGCAGGGGCCGCAATTGTTGATAAAGACCGATCTGACCGAACAGGCGATCGAGCCACGTGATCGGAGTCTGATTCGAGTGCGAGTGGGTGTCGGGGTTGTGCCCATGGGGATGAGTGTGTAGGTAATCGCCGTGGGCGTGAACATGAGAATGTACGATTTCGGAATTCGCTTCTGGCGGAGAAATCGCGCGGGCGGTGCGCATGAAACTTGCTATGTTCATCGCCCCGAGGATGATAAGCATAATCCCCACCGAAAGCTCCATCGAGAGGCCGAGGCGGGCGGGAATCACTACATCGAAGAGTATGATGGCCGCGCCCACAATAAAGATGGTGATGGTGTGGCCGATACCCCAGAAGATACCGGTGAAGGCGGCTTTGAGCAGATTCCGCTGGCGAGCGACGATTGTGGTAACGGCAACCACATGATCGGGATCCGTGGCGTGCCGCATGCCTAGAAAAAATCCCACCGCGATTATGGAAAGGAACGTGATCATGCGTGCGTTTTTTCTTCGATCAGCTCACTCCAGCGCCGCGAAATTCGTTTAAGCGTTTTTTCAGATAATCCAGATAGTCGTCCATCCCTTCTCCGGTTTTTGCGGAGAGTTTGAATACCATCATGCCCGGCCGTACAGCCTGGATGTTAGCGTAAGCCGAATCCCAATCGAATTCGACTGCGCCTGCGAGATCCATTTTCGTGACCACAGCCACATCGGCGCTATTGAATATTGTCGGATACTTGAGCGGCTTGTCTTCGCCCTCGGTCACCGAAATCAGCACCAGGCGCAGGCTTTCGCCGAGATCGTAGGACGACGGACAAACCAGGTTTCCGACATTCTCGATAAATAGGTAATCGAGCTGGTTGATATCCCATTCCTGTAGCGCTTTCTGAACCATCGCGGCTTCAAGGTGGCACAACGTGCCGGTGGTAATTTGCCTGACCGGCGCATGGCTGCGCGCGAGTCGAATGGCATCGTTTTCTGTCGCGAGATCACCCACTAGGGCGGCAACGCCGTGGTCTTTACGGAGCAGAGTGAGCGTCTTCTCGAGAAACATGGTTTTGCCGGAACCGGGGCTCGAAACCAGGCTGACCACAAACACTCCCGCTGCGTGGAATTGGTCGCGCAAAGCGCGAGCCGTAATATCGTTCTGCTTGAGAACGTTTTTTCGAACCTCAATCAGGCGGGGCTGTGATCCCATTCCTCTATCTCCAATGCGACTACTTCGAGTTCCCTGCCCTGCACGACCTCCGCCGACGGGCTCCCGCATTCTGCGCAACAAAACAATTGCAGCGAACTGATGGGCCGCTGCGCGTTACATTTGCGGCATAAAATGCGGACGGGAATATTTTCAACGACCAACCGTGTGTTTCTCAACCGAGTTTGCTCGCACGCCAACTCAAAAGATCCGAGCAGAGCCTCTTTCACCACTCCTGAGAGCTCGCCCAGCTTTAGATGCACAGCAGTTACCTGCGCCCCTCCGCGTTTTTCAGATTCCTCTTCCACCAGTTCGATGATGCTCATCGCGATAGAAATTTCGTGCATAGATGGTGCCTAGCTGTTCGTCTGCCGCGCGAACGCGGCCAGAGCCGCTTGTCCCAGGCTGATCCCGCCATCGTTTGGAGGAACTGCGTGATTCGTCCAAATCTGGTAGCGTTCCGGTTCAAGCAACGATTTGACATCTTTTAACAGTAACTCATTTTGGAAAACTCCTCCCGAAAGAACGACAGTGTCGATATTCTCCGATCGACCGATGTCTGCGACCGCATTGCTCAGACCTTGTGCCAAACCGCGCTGGAAAGCTCGCGCAATTTCTGCCGGAGCACGGCCCCGCTGTCTATCCTCAACAACCGACTGCAGCAGCGGACGAAAGTCGAGTTCCTGATCTACGTAAGGAAATGGGTACTGGCCGGGATATTCGACGCTTGCGGCGAGCTGTTCCAGCCACATCGCCGCTTGTCCCTCGAATGTGACTTCCCGCGTGAAACCAAGCAGCGCAGCCACGGCGTCGAATAAACGTCCGACTGAGGTTGTCGAAAAACAGCGGACATTCTTCTGGACTAGATCAATCGCGTGTAGGTAGCGTTGGGGAAAGCAGAATCGAGGAGCGCCGAGATCGGGCAAAGCTTGCAGCTGCGCTAGAAACCCAGCCGCGGCCTGAACCGGAAACTTCGCCGCTGCATCGCCCCCGGGCAGGGACGCGCGCCGTAGATGTGCGCGCCGCTGAAAACCCTCCTTGATGCTGCCCACAAAAACTTCCCCACCCCAGATGCTGCCGTCGTCGCCATAGCCCGTGCCGTCAAAGCTCACGCCCACGACTTTCTCTTCCCACTCGCCGCGTTCAGCCAGAACCGAAGCTATATGGGCGCGATGGTGCTGCACGGCGACTCTTCGTAGCGCGTTCAATTGAAGTGCGTGCGAAGTGGAAAAATACTGCGGATGAGCATCGTGCACGAGGAGTAGATCTTGGGGACGAACTTCATACATGGAGAGCAAATCTTGAACCGTCTCGTGGAATGCGCGCAAGGACTCGTAGTGTTCGAGATCCCCGATGTACTGGCTGACAAATGCCTGGCCATCGACTACCAACGTAACCGCGTTCTTTAAATCGGCGCCCACGGCCAAAATTGGGCTGTGAGTAGGAAAAGTCGCCACGGCAGCCGGAGCATATCCGCGCGCCCGGCGAAGGATTACAGGGCCAAAAATGCTATCGCGTGCGACGGAATCATCGACGCGCCGAGCGATCGGACGTTCACCGATCAGAAATGCGTCCGCAATCCCACTGAGCCGGTCCAACGCTTCTTCATCTTTATACGCGATCGGTTCGCTCGAGCGATTTGCGCTCGTCATCACCAATACTTCTGGAGCGCCGGCGGCAAACAGCAGATGATGAAGCGGCGTATAAGGAAGCATGACCCCCAGTTCATCGTTGTCGGGAGCAGTGCCTGGGGCAATTTCAGCCGCGACCTCGCAGGAGTTCACTGAGACCAGAGCGAGAACGATCGGACGGGCGCTGGAGGTAAGCAGTTCTTCCGCCTGCGGAGAGAGATCGACCAACTCACGCGCAATTTTCAAATCGCGCGCCATGATGGCAAATGGTTTCTCCTTGCGGAACTTGCGCTCCCGCAAAGCCGTGACGGCAGCGCGATTCCGCGCGTCACATGCGAGATGGTAGCCGCCCAATCCTTTAATGGCCAGTATTTTGCCGTGGCAAAGAAGTCTCGCTGCTTCGCGGATGCTCGTTTCGCCCCCCTGAATAACTTGTTCTCCATGGCGCAGGTAATAGCCTGGGCCACAAGACGAACATGCTACCGGCTGCGCATGAAAGCGGCGGTTAGAGGGATCGCGATATTCTGCGGAGCAGTAGGCGTCCAACGGCCATTCTTGCATTGTCGTTTTTGGCCGGTCATAAGGCAGGCCTGTGATCACCGTGTACCGCGGCCCGCAGTTCGTGCAGTTGATGTACGGATACCAGCAACGATGGTCGGCGGGGTCAAACAACTCGTTGAGACAGGCGTCACAAATTGCGAGATCGGGGGATATTCGGACTGTTGGAGCCTCGTGATCGTGACTATCACGAATCGTGAACTCGCTCAATCCGGCCGGCTCGGCTTTATGAACTTCTATCTGGGTGATGTTCGCCGCAGGAGGAGACTGCGTTTTCAAGTCGCGAACGAAGGACTGAAGACTATTATCGTTGCCCTCGAGGAAGATTTCTACGCCCTCCTCGCCGTTTAAAACCCACCCGGCAAGAGTGTTCGCGCGCGCCAGACGGTATACGAACGGACGGAAACCGACACCTTGTACCACTCCGCGAACGCGAATGGAGCAAGCCTCCGGCATTTCACGAATGCTCACAAGCGAGTGAGATGTGCTATGACGCGTCCGCGTCTATTCTATCCAGGGGAAAATATCCACGCAGGGGTAGCGGCATTCAAAGCGCAGCCAGACGGCGCTGCAGCAATAGGAAGTAAAGAGCGACGATAATCAGGAGAAAGCCATTCACGCCCAGGACAACGGGCGCGGAAAAGATGGGAACCAGCCAGCCCGAGACAAGGTTGCCCATCGGCATCCCGCCGCGGAAAGCCACGTTGTAAACGCTCATTACCCGTCCCCGCATTTCATTCGTCGTGATCAACTGCACCAGCGAGTTCACGGTTGCAAAAACTGCCATCATTGCAGCGCCGCCCAGCACGAGAATGGTCCCGCTCAATCGCACGGAGGTTGACAGAGCAAACGCAGAAATGCACGCGCCCAGGGTTATCAGGGCAGCGAGCGCAACCAGACCTTTTCGCTTGAAGTTGCCCGCGCTGGCGATGCTCAACGATCCGAAAATCGAGCCCAGCCCCATGAGCGCGAGCAGGTTGCCGTAGGTTTCCGGGCCGCGATGAAAAATATCCTTCACAAAGACCGGAATGAATGTGCGCATGGGCATGGCCAATGCCGTCATACAAAAGGCCAGCAGAATCAGAGCCTCCATCGAGTTTTGCTGGCGGGCGAAGCGAATACCCTGCTTCAGACTGGCGAACATGGATTCTCCAGTCTTCGCCGGCAAAAAGCGCGCATTGATGATGGTCAGAGAAATAATCGGCGCAAGGAATGAGATCGCGTTCAGCGCGAAGCATGAGGTTTCCCCGAGTTTCGCCAAAGCCTGGCCCGCTAGCGCCGGTCCCACCATCACTGCAACATTGAACTGAATCGAGTTCAGCGCGATGGCATTCGGCATGTCGTCGCGCTCCACCAGGGTGGGAATAAGCGCCTGATACGCCGGCCCGCCGAAGGCTTGCGCGAAGCCGGAAACGAATGAGAGGCAGAGAATCTGCCACACTTGGACTACACCCGTCCAAACCAGCACGGTCATCAGGATCGCAGAAGCCATCTGCATGTACTGCGAACCGAGGAGAATCTTTCGGCGTTCTACGCGGTCAGCAACGACGCCGCCGATCAGAGAAAACAGAAAAATCGGAATTCCGCCAAGAAACTGATCGAGGGCTAACAGGAAAGCTGAATGACTCAGGCGGTAAACGAGCCAGCCTTGCGCGACGATTTGCATCCATGTCCCGATGCTGGAGGTGCAGGCGCCAATCCACATCAGGCGAAAGTCGCGATACTGAAAAGCTTTAAAGATCCGGCCGATCACGCTGGCGTCACCATGTACCCCCGCAGAAAGCGTACCATGCGAGTCGACGTGAGAAGATTGTGCCATTAGTTGCTTGATGGTGCATCCGCATGCAGGTAAACGGTAATATGGAATCTTGCACTACATTTGACTCGATCGCTGTACGGAAGGTAGCAAAATGATGCGGCGAATCAGAAGCTGGCTTATGCTGGCCGCAATCGGCCTCTGGGCAGCCGTGTTGCCGCATGGCGCAAGCGCCCAGGTGGTTGACGCGGACAGTGCGGGCTTGTACGTCAAGGTAAGACTCGACCATCCGATCAAGACCTCGAAATTGAAAGCGGGCGACGTGATCGAGGGAAGATTAACGCGAGATGTTTACGCTGCCGACCATGAGGTCTTTGCCGCCGGAGAACGTGCACGGATTTCGGTCGATCATATGGAGAAGAGACGCAAGATTCGCAACGACCATTGGCCGTGGGTGATCAAAGCCTTCAGTCCGCGGAATGAATTATTTCCGGTTTTCAAGACAGCTATCGTATCTGGAGCAAGCGGGGAAAATTCCCTGAGGGTTTCTCTGATTTCTTTCAGCCAGATCCGTAATGTGCTCGCACCAAGGCGGAAGTCCAACGAGACAGTGATGAAGGGAGTTGGCGAAAACGTTGCCCAAGCGGGTAAGTCAAATGCCACGCCAACCATGGTTCTTGAGGCTTATGAGAGCGGGGCGCCAAAATCTTTTCCCTCGCATGAGGAAGCCGAAACGTCTTTCGATGTGGCGTCGGCTAAGAGCATCCCGGCGGGCACGGCTTGCAGGGTTTTGCTATTAAATGAGGTGAGTGCTTCGAAGAGCAAGACCGGAAGCGCTTTTCAAGCCCGGCTTCTTGAGCCCGTACTAGTCAACGATCGCGTCGTGATCCCCGCAGGGAGCATGTTCGAGGGCAGGGTTCTGAAGAGAACTCCGCCTCGATGGGGCAGCCGGGCGGGATCGCTGCTTCTAGCTTTCACTGACCTGACTCTGCCCGGCGGGAATCGTTTACCAGTAACCGCATCGCTAACAGGAGCAGAATTGGACCAGCGCTCGCATACAAAGATCGACGCGGAGGGGAAACTGCACGGCGAACACCCGGGAAAAGCATGGATGGCCATTAATATCGGAGTCACGGCAGGCATCGCAAAAGAAGTGGACGACGGGACCCAGTTGATCATTGAAGCGATCGTTTCGACGGCAACCGATGCCTCAACCGCGGGCACTGCAAGAATTGCTGCGACTGCTATCTCTGCGATATTCGTAGTCACTCGTCATGGGCGGGACGTGATTTTGCCGAGATTCACCGAGTTGCAGATTGCGCTGGATCGTCCTTTGACCATCACGCCGGCAAGATGATGTGACACCTTAAGGCGATACCGATCTGGAAAATAATTCCCGATGAACTACGACGCAATTCTTCTGGTTTCTTTTGGCGGACCCGAATCTCGGGATGACGTCATTCCGTTTCTCGAAAATGTGCTGCGTGGGAAACATGTGCCGCGGGAGCGATTGCTGGCAGTCGCCGAGCATTACTATCACTTTGATGGCAGAAGCCCGATCAATGCGCAGACGCGGGAACTGATCAGCGCGCTCTCAACCGAACTTGAAGAACACAAGATCAAACTGCCGATCTACTGGGGCAATCGAAACTGGCATCCTCTGCTGCCCGATACTCTGCGGAAAATGAAAGAGGATGGAATACGGCGCGCGATCGGCTTTGTGACCTCGGCGTACAGTTCATATTCGGGATGCCGGCAGTATCGCGAAAACATCCTAGGAGCGCAACAAGAAGCCGGGCCGGACGCGCCGCACGTTTGCAAGATTCGCGCCTTTTTCAATCATCCCGCATTCATTGAAGCGATGGTTGAACGCGTGCAGGATGCATTGCAGGCAGTTCCTTCGCGAGTCGGGCAGAATGTGCAGATCGTTTATGTCGCACACAGTATCCCGGTGTCGATGGCTGATTCCAGCGACTACGTTCGGCAACTCGAGGAAGTGCGGCGGCTGGTTTCCAGCGCACTTGGACATCGGAACGACGCCTTGGTTTATCAGAGCCGCAGCGGAGCGCCGGGGCAACCCTGGCTTGAACCGGATATTTTGGATTACTTGCGCGAGGTGAAGGCGAAGAATCTTGCTACGGCTGTCGTCATCGCCCCGATCAGCTTCGTTTCCGATCACATGGAAGTTCTGTACGATCTGGACATCGAAGCACGGCAGCTTTGCGAAAAGCTGGGGTTGCCGATGGCCCGCGCCAAGACGGTGGGCATACATCCTAAATTTATCGGAATGATTCGCGAGCTGATTGAAGAGCGATTAAACCCGAAATTAGAGCGGCGCGCGGCGGGCTCGCTGGGCCCGCGGGCGGATGTTTGCGCTGAGGATTGTTGCCCTGCGCCGCAGATGGGCCGTCCACACCCGCACTAGGTGGTGCTGGAAAGTCTTTGGGGTTCGTAATCTGTGGCCCGCGGTCGCCCCTGGATCAAATGCATGGTTTGCAAAATAGTTTGGATAACCGCTTCGTTGCCCACAGCGGTATTGATCATCAGGTGGTAGAGAGAACGCGTGGGCCAGTCGGCATCGAAATAATGCTTCACAAAAGCGATGCGCTCCCGGTCTACGGAATCGACTCGCTCTTCCGCATCCGATTCGCTCAGCCCATCCTCCCGCAGGCGGCGGAGCTTTTCCGCGCGAGGGGCGTAAAGAAAAACGTGAAAAGCGGTTGGGTTCTCGCGCAGAAAATATGGAGCGCCGCGCCCGACGACGATCGCATTGCCTTCCTGGGCGATCTTCGCACTGATCTCTTCCATCATCGCCATCATGCAATCGGTATCGAACACCTGGTTGCCGAGCTGCGCGCTGCGCTCGTAACTGCCCCGCCAGAAGGTTTTGGCTAATCGATAGAAGCGGCTGTCGATGCGCTCATCGCAACGGTGGACTGCAGACTGGTCGACATTGGCGAGGCGGGCAATCTCTTCGGTGAGACGTTTGTCCCACAGATTCCATCCGAGTTGCTCAGCGAGTTGCGCGGCAATAGCTCCGCCGCCGGAACCATACTCGCGCTCGACCGTGATGATGCGAAACATGGCTTCCTACAGAACCCGGGTCTAGTGTACCGCGACTTCGCCACCGGGGCGTCCTTTTTTCATCAGGAATACCGCCGGAATCATGGCCAGGATCGCGATACCCAGCATCCAAAAATCGTCGATGTAAGCCAGCATAGTGGCCTGCCGCTGCAGCGTTCCTTCAATCAGGGCATAGGCTTGCTTTCCTGCAAAGGTCGCACTGGCGCCATGGGCCTGCATGGCGCGAGTGGCTCCTTCCAGCATGGACCGAAACGCCGGATTGCTGGCACTCAGATGGGCGGAAAGATAATTTAGATGCGCTTGCGACCGGCGATCGAGCATCGTCGTCACTATCGAAATTCCAACGCTGCCACCAATATTTCGGGCTAAGTTCATGAGCCCCGATGCGGCGTTGTTTTTATCGCGCGGCAGGAAAGCATAGGCGGCCGTATTGATGGGAACGAACAGGAATGCCATGCCCGCGGCTTGTAATATTCGCGCGAAAACAGTGGTGCGAAAATCGATCTGCAGGTCGAAATTGGTCATGTTAAACAACGACGCGGAGAGTACGGCCAGCCCGAACACCAGCATCCATCGCGGCGTGTAACGGGAAAGCAGAAATCCGACGAGTGGCAGCAGGATCATGATCGTCAGGCCGCCGGGCATGAGAGCTAATCCCGATTGTTCTGCGGTGTAGCCCAGAAGGGTTTGCATGAAAAGCGGCAGCAGCAGAGTGCTTCCCAGTAAGGCAAAACCAAGCATGAACATCAGAAGATTCGAGATCCCGAAGGTGCGGTCGCGAAACAAGTGCAGATCGACTATGGGATCTTTCTGATGCCACTCCCAGAATGTCACGAAGATGAGCGAGGCTGCCGCGATCAGTGAAAACATCAAGATGAAGTGCGATTCGAACCAATCGTCGCGTTGCCCCTTATCCAGAACCACCTGTAAAGTTCCCAGGCCCAGGGCGACGAAACCCAGGCCGACGTAATCGATTTTAGTTTCGCTGATCTTGCGGCGGCGGAGATACGGCGGGTCCTCGATGAGGCGCGACGTCAGAAGAATGGAGATAATTCCGACCGGAATATTAATGAAGAAGATCCAACGCCACGTAAAATTGTCCGTGATCCAACCCCCGAGGGTTGGTCCAATTGCCGGTGCGGTAACCACAGCGATGCCGTAAACCGCGAATGCCATCCCGCGTTTTGCCGGGGGAAAAGTATCGGCCAGAATGGCCTGCTCGCTCGGCTGTAAGCCACCACCGCCAACACCCTGGAGTACACGAAAAAAAATCAGCATGGATAGATTTGGCGCCAGTCCGCACATGAATGAGCTGACTGTAAAAAGGGCGACGCAGCTCATGTAAAAATTGCGCCTGCCCATGATGGAGGAAAGCCATCCGCTGAGCGGAAGTACGATGGCATTGGAGACAAGATAAGACGTTAGAATCCATGTGCTTTCGTCTTGTCCTGCGGAAAGGCTGCCTGCAATATGCGGAAGCGAGACATTCGCAATGGAGGTATCGAGCACCTCCATGAACGTCGCTAGCGTTACCGTGATCGCGATGATCCAGGGATTCACCGCCGGACGCCAGACGTCAGCGCCGCCCACAGTCGCGGAACCAGCACCCATCAGCGAATCCAGACCTTAGGCTCGACGGACTCTCCTGGTCGCAATGATTGATCTTTATCTTCTCCCGGATCGAGCACGATCTTCACGGGAACACGCTGCACAACCTTGACGTAATTGCCAGTTGCATTTTCCGGCGGCAACAAACTGAATCGTGCGCCGCTGGCGCCAGCGAAACTATCCACTTTGCCTTTGTATTTGCGTCCGTTGGCATCCACTTCAATAGTGACTGGCTGGCCGACTTTCATCTCACGCAGCTGGGTTTCTTTAAAGTTTGCCGTAATCCAGACGTCGCTAAGAGGAATGACCTTCATCAGTTCTTGTCCCGGCGCCACATTCTGGCCGACTTCGACGGTGCGATCGCTGACCACCCCGGCAACGGGCGCGGTAACCTTCGTGTATTGGAGATTCAGCGCAGCTTGATCGAGCGCCGCTTTTTTCTGTTGCGCTTGCGCTAACGCGGCTGCAGCCCTCGAACGGATGACCTCCATCTGACGGGGGGCGGTCTGCGCATAGCGGTAATTTGCTTCGGCCTGCGCAAGTTTGCTCTGCGCTTGAGTGATTTGCGCCTGCGCAGCGTCCGCCGTAGCGCGAGCGGCATTTACCGCTGCGGTACTGGCCTTGGCTGCGGCGAGCGCCTCATCAAACTGTTGCTGCGAAATCTCCTGCTTACCAACCAGTTGCTGATATCTGGCGAGGTCGTCCTGAATCTTCGTGTTATTGGCCTGCGATTGTGCCAACTGAGCCAGGGCCGCAGCCGACTGCTGCTTGGCTGCCGCAATTGCCGCACGAGCGCTGGCAATATCCGCTTCGCTGACCGAAACCTGAGATGTCGTGTTGACGCCGGTAATCGGAACGTTCACGCCGGCAGCGGACGCCTGAGCTCTCGCATCTTCGTAGTCCGCCTTCGCGCGCTCGTAGGCAACCTGATAATCCGCTGGATCGATCTCCACCAGAACTTGGTTGGCCTGCACGTACTGGTTATCCGTGATGTTCAGCTTGATGACATGGCCGGAGATCCGCGCGCTTACGGAATTGATGTGGCCATCGACCTCAGCATCATCCGTCGATTCGTAACTTGTGACGTAGCGATAGACGAAAAATCCGATTACCAGAATCACGACGATACCGATAATCACGGCAATCCGGAATCCGGGACTGGCGCTGCGCGCGGGACGAGTGTGAAAATCTCGCTCGGTGGCCGGTAAAGGCTTGGGCCGGCTTTCAGGCTCTGCCGGCGGGGCGGCGGTTGGACTTTGCGTCGTCGGTTCCATAGTTTGTTAATTTTTGCCTTTCAAATATCGCTCCACTCCCTGTTCGGCGTCACCGATTGCTCTCGCCAATTCGACCTTGGCCAGATTATGCGCGTAGAGGCTTTCGATATAGCTTTCATGAGCACTGGCAACGGCTTCCTGCGCCTGCACCACTTCGAGATTGTCGGTCACGCCGGCGGCGAAGCGGTCACGCGATTGGGTGAGTGCCTGCTCGGCCAAATCCACCGAACTCCGAGCCACTTCAACCTGCTGAGCAGCAGAATTCAAATCCAGCAGCGACGCCCGCACTTCGTAATCAATCCGGCCTCGCAAGTCGTTCAACTGCGAACGCGCCTGCTTTAATTGTGCCTCCGCTTGGAGAACATCGCTATGGGTCTTTCCGCCGGCGAAGATTGGAATATTGATGCCGCCATTCACTTGCCAGGTTCCGTTCGATTGCCCGGGAGTGGTTCCGATATCGCCGAAATTCGCGCTCAAGTCCAGCGTTGGGTAGTGACCGGCAGTGGCACCGCGGCGCACGAATTCAGCGGCCCGAACCTGCGCCTGGGCCGCGCGATAGTCTGCCCGCGAGGTGTAAGCACGCTCCAGGTAAGTTTCAACTGGCTGCGGGGTTAATGCTTCGTAGGGAGCTTTTTCGGTTAAAACAAATTCCTGCCCCGTAGGAAGGCCGATGATCCGTGCCAGAGAAAGTTTCTGCTTGGCGTAATCATTGCGCGCCGCGATTAATTGTTGCTCGCGCGTCTGCAATTCTACCTGCGAACGCAAAGCATCGATCGATGGCGTTAGCCCCGCTTTCAGTTGATCCGCCGCTTTGTTGTAGAGAGCCTGGGCGTTTTCGACCTGAGCCTCGGCGGTTTCAATTCGCGCTGAGGAGGCGATTGCCAGCAGGTACGCGTTGCCAACCGCCAGAACCACAAGTTCCCTCGCATCTTTTAGGTTGTAGTTGGCTGATTTCAGCCGCTCGTCCGCGGCGCGCTCCTGTTCGATGTTCTGGAAGTTGAAAAGGGATTGAGTCAATGAAAGCCGCGCATCGAAATAGTTAAAAGGTCCGATGACTCGAGGAATCGGAAATGGAAAAACGTTGCTTTTGAAACCGAGCGCAGTGAGGCTGGTTGTCTGCGCATCTTCCTGCACGCGTGCCCCAAAATCAGGCAGAAGATTGCTGAGTTCCTTCCATCGCTCGCCTTTGGCCTGAATGGTCTGGTCACTGGCAAGCAGCAGGCCCAGATTGTTGCGCAGACCGCGATTGATTGCTTCCTGAAAGCCAATTTGCAGGACTTGTGACGTGGCTTGGCCTTCTGGTTCGCTGCCAGTGTAAGGACTTTGCGAACCCGGCAAAGAAACGGAAGGAACCGGGGAGGACGTTTGCCCCATCAGCGCGGTCGCACTGAAGACCAGAACCAAACCGCCAACAAGGAATTTGGATCTTAAGTATGGCAAGAAGGCTAGCATTGCCGCTTCAAGGAAAGATTTCATTATAGCGTCTGCGAAACCATATATTTCCGCACAAACACGGCAGCGTCCTGTTATTGATTCTTTGGTGCCTCTGTGCGATGCAAAAGCTGAAGAGCATTTAGTTTAACCCGGTCGCGGGGGATATCAGTGTGCAGCGATCCTTTTTAGAGCAAGCGAAACAGGCGCCATCCTAATGGGAGTGTGACTTAGGTCATCTTGTTCTCAGGTGTTCTCAAGGTCAAGCTGAGAGCGGATTCGACTGCAAACAATCCGGACCGCATCTCTCATGGCAGATTCAAAACCGAACACAACTGTAGGAACAGACTGGACAGGTCTGCTTGCCGATCCGGATCTGGCGAAGAATTTCGGTAAACTGCTGCAGATTTACAGGGATGCGGCTCCTGAAGGCAGGGAGCAGGCGTTGTTGGCAGTCATGCGTGAGATCAAACGATCCTCCAATCAATCTGCAATTCCCGCTTCCGGCCACAAGGAAGCACCCAAGCCGTCGGCCCAGGAGCCAGCGCAGCCGTTCCCCGTTGAGACATCCTCTACCCCTCCCTTTGAGCCTGATCTTTTTGCCTCCAGTTGGGCCGACGATCGCAGACGGCATCCCAGAATTAAGTGTTTTGTAGCGGTGGAAATGCGCGTGAATGACGCTGACACTCCCGTCTGGGGCAATCTCTCCAACACCAGCCGCGGAGGATGCCAGGTGGAGACTGTTGCCCACATCGGGGCCGGAGCAAAGGTCGAGATTGGCCTTTGGGTCGCGAGCGGGAAAATCTGGGTTAAGGGCATCGCCTTAAATGGAATTGTCACGCACAGCGTTCCAGCCGGAGGCGTTCGGGTTCGTTTTGAAGGACTGGAAGCAGCAGCGAAAGAGAATCTTCGCCAGTTCCTCAAATATGTCCAGGAAACCACCCGCGCGTCCAAGAATGAAAGCAGTTACATGCAATTGCTGAAGTAGCCGGAAACGCCTGCAAGGCTTCTGCCTAAAGGTTCCCTTTTTCCACCGCAACCCCGGTTTTTCGAGAAATCTTAAGCATCTCGAATTCCATTCTTCGCAAAGAAATTGGTACACTCGTGGCGTATCTGAAACCCTTTTCTGTCCCGGTAACTCTAATAATCTGAAAAGTCTGGCCAGTGAAACCAAAGCGACAAAATCGCCGAGTCGTCTGCGAGAGGAGCACGTGTCCATGGCGGTAAGCGAACAGGTCCTGGTGACCGGCAAGCAACTCGATTTGCTCTGCATTAATACCATTCGAACCCTGGCAATCGATGCGGTCCAACAAGCCAACAGCGGGCATCCCGGCGCCCCCATGGGTCTGGCGCCAGTTGCCTATTGTTTGTGGCAGGAATTC
>Ga0070735_10002936_pt1 | contig 15113 bp, 16 predicted proteins | sample Coa_R1_FD_66443 | JGI IMG/M metagenome (GOLD analysis project Ga0070735, IMG submission 66443) | Surface soil microbial communities from Centralia Pennsylvania, which are recovering from an underground coalmine fire - Coalmine... | ecosystem: Environmental > Terrestrial > Soil > Unclassified ... | reverse complement strand
TTTTTTTTCACACCAGCCGGACTTGAACTATGACAACCCAAAAGTCGTGGAGGAAATGCTCAATGTAGTGCGTTTTTGGCTGGATCTGGGGGTGGACGCGCTCCGCGTGGACGCGATCCCCTATCTGGTGGAACGCGAAGGGACCAGCTGCGAGAACCTGCCGGAGACGCATCTTCTGGTGAAACAATTGCGTCAGGAAATCGACTCTGGCTTCGAGGGCCGCATGATTCTCGCCGAAGCGAATCAGTGGCCAACGGACGTCCGGCCCTACTTCGGAGCCGGGGATGAATTCCACATGGCGTTTCACTTCCCGCTGATGCCGCGAATCTACATGGCTCTCCGCCAGGAAGACCGGCTGCCGATTACCGACATCATGGCGCAGACCCCCGAGATTCCCGAAAGTTGTCAGTGGGCGCTGTTTCTGCGAAACCATGACGAACTTACGCTCGAGATGGTCACCAACGACGAGCGCGACTATATGTATTTCGCCTATAGCGCCGATTCACGAATGCGCATCAATTTGGGCATCCGTCGACGCCTGGCGACGCTGATGGACAATAACCGCCGCCGCATCGAGCTCCTGAATAGTCTGCTGTTCTCTTTCCCGGGAACTCCGGTGGTGTACTACGGTGACGAAATCGGGATGGGCGATAACATCTATCTCGGCGATCGGAACGGTGTGCGCACGCCTATGCAGTGGAATGCCGACCGTAACGCCGGGTTTTCACGGACCTTGCCGGCGAGACTGTACAGCCCGGTGATCATGGACCCGGTTCTCGGCTACGAAGCGGTGAATGTGGAGGCGCAGCAGGGCGATCCATCGTCGCTGTTGAGCTGGATGCGCAACATGATCGCCCTGCGCAAACTGTTTCGTGTATTCGGCCGCGGCTCCCTTCAATTCTTGAACCCTTCGAACCGGAAGGTATTAGCGTACCTGCGGCAGGACGGCGATCAACGGGTGCTCTGCGTGGCCAATCTTTCGCGATTCGCGCAGCCGGTGGATCTGGATCTGGCGGAATTGGAAGGAGCGGTACCTGTCGAAATGCTGGGCTATGTCGATTTTCCGCCGATCGGCAAGCAGCCCTATCGCCTGACGTTAGGCCCGTACGGTTTCTTCTGGCTGGAATTGCACGCGCAAACCGAAGCACTGGAAGCCGCGGCCAGTCATCTGGAAACATCGCCCCTAGTGGCGGATACCTGGGAACGCCTGCTGGACGGGGCCGGACGATACCGATTGGAATCCGTACTTCTGCCGGACTACCTATCCAAGCAACGATGGTTCAGCGGAAAGGCGCGCCGCGTTCGGTCCACCAAGATCCTGGACTGGATTTTAGTCCCAGACTCGACCGCCGTTTTCGCGCTGCTAACAGTCCAGTACGAAAGGGGTGATCCGGAAACATATTTCCTTCCGATGGTGCTCACGTTTGGCAAGGACGCGGATAAGCTGAGCGAGACCTTTCCCGCCGCCATCATCGCTCCCATCACGTCATCCAACGGAACTGGTTTCTTGCATGACGCCGCTTTCGACGAGGCCGCATGCGCGGCTTGGCTTGCGTTCATTGAGCGCGCGAAGCAAGCTTCCGGGCGGCAGGGATTGATCCGCGGAGTACCCGGAGAGGAGTTCGTTACTCTTCGTGGTCCCGTCGACATTTCGCTTGCGGTACGGCGCACAGGCGCGGAACAGAGCAATACTTCGATTGTTTATGACGATCGCCTCATCATGAAGCTTTTTCGCCGCCAGCAGCAAGGCCTGAATCCGGATTGCGAAATTGGAAGATATCTGACCGAAAAGATCCATTTCGATGGGGTGCCGCAATTCGCCGGCCTTATCGAGTATGTTCCGCCGGATGGAGAGCCATTGACCTTGGCAATGCTTCAAGGTCTGGTGCCAAATCAGGGCGACGGCTGGACGCTGACTCTCGAAGAGCTGTCCCAATATTACGAGCACGTCGCGACGACCGCATGGCCCGAGGGCGGGAATGCCGTCGCGGCCGCGGATCTGATGGATCTGGCCGCACAAGAACCATCCGAGCTGGCTGGAGAACACCTCGGCATTGCGCTCGATTCGGCTGCCGCGCTTGGAAGGCGCACCGCGCTGTTGCACCTGGCTCTGGCTACCACAGGGGACGATCCGACCTTCGCGCCTGAACCCTTGTCCGCGAGCGATGTGCACAGCCTGCTGGCAAGGCTCCAAAAGGATGCGGCCCACGCGTTGGATGAACTGAGAGATAGCATGGCTCGCCTGCCCGACGAATTCATCGATCTTGCAGGTTTGGCGTTAGGCAGGCGGAGCCAGATCCTTGCAAGCTTCGGGCTGACCGCGGCTGACGGTAGCCTGGGGCAGCGCATGCGCATACATGGCGATTATCATTTGGGTCAGGTGCTCCAGGTTAAAACGGATTACGTGATCCTTGACTTCGAAGGCGAGCCCGCTCGACCCATCGCGGATCGGCGCGCCAAGTTTTCTCCGATGAAGGATGTCGCCGGAATGGTGAGGTCCTTGAGTTATGCGGCCTATAGCGGCTTGATCGCCTACACCGCAAGGCGGCCTGAGGACTGGAAGACGCTCGAACCTTGGGCCCGCCTGTGGGAGCGCTCGATGGCCGGGGAGTTTCTGCGCGCATATCGTAAAACCGCTCAGGACGCGCCGTTTCTGCCATCATCGGACGAAGGTTTTCGAAAATTGCTGGCTGTCTTTTTACTAGACAAAGCGCTCTATGAGCTGTCCTACGAACTGAATAATCGCCCCACTTGGGTGGGCGTCCCTTTGATGGGCATCGTGTCGCTTCCCCTGGAAGCCGGAGGACGTGAGTGGAACTGGATGCCGTTTCGCAGCCGGAACTAGAACAGATCGACCGAATCGGCGGCGCCGACTTAGTGATCGGAATTCTAGGTGCTGAAAATATGACGGAAAATGGTTCCCCCATTTCCGTCATGCGCGACGCTCTCGCGGAATTGTCCAAGCCTCTGCGCGCCATGGTGGTCTGCAACAACGGCGCCCATGGTCCCGTAGCTGCAACGGATGGGATGGACCAGGGTAAACAGTCTCCCGCCGTGTTTTCGTGCACCCTGCCGGCGCCCACCCCGGGCGCTACGCCTCAACAGAACATATCGAATGCGTACCGAACCGTGTTCGCTGTAGGCGGAAAGCTCGGCGTGCGCGCGTGCGGCGTGATCGTTTCGCCGTCCGAGACCGCAGCGCGCCGATGGATCCACAATCTGGTCCAGCCGGTGTTGGATCTGGGGTTCGATCTGGTTGCGCCGTGTTATACCCGCCAGAAGATGGAAGGGTTACTCAACCGCAGTGTGCTTGCTCCGCTGCATCAGGCCCTCTACGGCCAACAGTTGCAGAATCCCGTAGGCCCTGATTTCGGACTCTCGGGAAGGCTTCTCCAAAAGCTTCTCAGCCAGGATGGCGGGCGTCGACCTGGATTGGAGCGCAACGCTCTCGCTACGGTCGCGCCAACCGCTGCGTTCGGTGGTTTTCAAGTGTGCGAATCGTACTTAGGCACTCGCACCCAGCGGCCGACCGACTGGGCGAATCTGAGTTCCCTCTTATCGGACGTTCTCGGAGCGGTATTTCTGGAAATGGAGGGACGCGCCGCTCAATGGCAGAGCATTCGGGGGTCGAAGCCCATGGCGAGCTTCGGACAGGCCGAAACGATCTCTCCAGATACTTCTGCTACGGTGGACATCCGTGACTTGATCGAGTCGTTTCAACTGGGCGCGAAAAACCTTCAGGATGTTTGGGGGCTCATTCTCCCCCCCACAAGCCTGTTGGAATTGCGAAGGTTGTCGCGACTGGCTGAGGACCAGTTCCGGCTGCCCGACCAACTGTGGGTCCGCATCGTCTACGATTTCGCGCTCGGACACCGGGTGCGGAACATCAGTCGTGACCACCTTTTGCGATCGATCACCCCGCTGTATCTGGGATGGATCGCCTCCTATGCGCTGGAAATGCGAACGGCTGGTCCTTCGGAGGTCGGCGCGCGAATCGAACGATTATCCCGGGCGTATGAGGAGAACAAATCCTATTTGGTTTCCCGTTGGCGGTGGCCCGACCGCTTTAACCCGTAATGCCGTGAGGAGGGAATATGTGGGATCAAGTTGGACAAGCACTCAGGCTTTCGATGACGAAAATGTTGAGCCAATTAGCCAGCCTGTTGCCCGGCATCGTGGCGCTGTTAACGGCGCTTATCTTTTCCGTGGCAGTGGCGTGGACGCTTTCGCTTATCCTGCAGCGATCCCTCGCCCGCCTCGACTTCGACCGGAGAGTTGCACGATGGGGTTTCCCGGCACTGGCAGAATGGTCGCCATCCTCCAGCCCCACGCGTCTGGTGACCCGTGCACTCGCGGGGATCATTATCTTCATCGGGTTTCTAATCGGGATCTCGGCGTTTGATGGCGCGCTGCCTTCGCAATTTGTAGTACGCCTGTTCGCTTATCTGCCAGATGTGATGACCGCCTTGGTGGTGCTGATCGCCGGCAATATCATCGCGCGGTTCCTCGCGCGCAGCGTGCTCATCGGAGCGGTCAATATGAACCTGCAATATGCACGACTCCTAAGTGTGGGCGTGAAATGGCTAGTAACCGTTCTGGCTGTGACCATCGCTCTGGAGCGTCTGGGCATCGGTGGTGGCATCATTCGTCTGGCCTTCGGCATTCTGTTCGGTGGAATTGTCCTGGCTCTTTCCCTTGCGGTTGGCCTCGGCTCGAAGGAACTCGTGAGCCGGTCTCTCGAACGAGAAGCGAGCAAGACATCCAATCCACAAATGAAGGAACCTGTCGGGCACTTGTAGTCTGGAGCGGTTCGGCACAGTCCGGTGCAAAGATGACCGGGTAGAATGTTCAAGTGACGGAAGCAGACGCGGTCTACAGCCAGGCAATCGATTCTTTGCGACGCTGCTGCTGCCAGTGGGGCCTGAAGGCTTCGGGTGGCAGTCTGGGACATCACCAGATATGGGCTCGTGACAGCATGATCGCCTCGCTGGGCGCTCGTTTCGTCCCGGATGGCCAGATTCAAGAAGCCCTGCTCGCGAGCCTTGCCGTCCTGAAAGATCACCGCGGGCCCAATGGTGCGATTCCGAATAACGTTGATTGCGTAACTCTGCGCCCCAACTTCCGCGCCTACGTTGACGGGGGATTGTGGTGGATCATTATCAGCACACTGGTTGCACCCGATCGAGATGCGGTGCGTGAGGTCCTGCGCTGGTACGAATACCAGGATGTGGACCAAACCGGCCTCCTCAGCATGCAGGAAGCTTCGGACTGGCAGGATCTCTTCTGCACGCGAGGCAAGGGTTTGTATGTGAATTGCCTGTATGTCATGGCGCTCCGCTGCGCCGCCAAACTCTTTTCAATGGATGAAGCCGATGCTTTGCACCGCCGGGCCGAATTGGTGTCGGCGCGAATCAATTCCTATTTTTGGTACGCCGGCGACAATCATACGCAGCGCCACATCTCAAATTCGTTCAGTACCGAGAGCACAGCCTCGAGAGACTCGATGGGTCGTCTCCGCGAAATGCCCGAAAAACGTTATCTAAAGGACGAGTGCTACTATTTGCCGTACCTTGGCTTTCGCGTTCTAGGCGAGTGGTTCGATTCGTTCGGGAATATTCTAGCTATACTTTCCGGCGTCGCCGATAAGCAACAGAGCGACATCATTCTGGATTTTATCCCGCGTTACTCACTCGACAAGTGGCCGCTCCAGAGTTTGAGCCCGGCGGTACGGCCGGACGACCCCGACTGGCGCAACTACTATGGATCGCTCAATACTCCGCACCATTATCACAACGGAGGCGTCTGGCCTTTTCTGGGAGGATTCTACGTTGCTGCGCTGGCAAAAACCGGCCGAGCCGATGCGGCCGCCACAGCTTTGGTCAGCCTGGCCGACTTGAACCGGCGCGGACAGTTTAACGAGTGGCACCATGGCGAAACCGGGGTCCCGATGGGCGCCAAGGATCAAGCCTGGTCCGCCGGCATGTACGTCTTCGCATGGGAGTGTGTCAGGCGCGGCGATCTGGCGATTGTGGACTAAGAGATTGGCGGCAAGAGATTGGCGGCGAGAAACCTGAACGCATGGACTAGCTTAGAAGAAAGGCTGTGAGGGGCGTGGAATAGCCGGAACGATCGACAACACAGTAAGATAACGATCAGTGTTTTGCGATGAAGTCGTATTGCTGACAGGCCAAATTCCTTAGCATCAGCTCCAGCTGGGTAATGCGATTCATGCTCGCCAGGACTTCTGGTGTTTGGTCATTCCACTGATTGCGGAAACGCGCCCTTGACCACTCACGCAAGGCCTTCCGGTACTCATTCAAAAGCGTCTCCCGCCGCTCAAGCGCGGTACGCTCTGCCGGTGTTTCGATGATTGCTTTCATACTTATATGATGCCCGCGGGGATGGACTAGTTTCCTTTGACCACTCCTGTGGTGGCTATGTAATAAGAAACAAAAGAACAGGGATGACATGAAAGACTCTGCCGAGGAAGCCGACCAGTAATCGAGTCTTGCGCGTCGTTTCGGCGGGTCTGCCGTCCACATAGTGCTTTTTGCCCGGGCCAAGATTTCCTGCCGCGTGCGCTCTTCGATTGACAACCTGCTGGTTGCACCCCGTTTGGAACTTGAGATGCGAGGTCCGAATCATGCCATTGACGAAATATCGGGAAAAGCGTGATTTCAGGCTCACGCCCGAGCCAAAGGGGGCATCGCACGCGGAAGCGCCGAACAAGGAGCTAGCGTTCGTCGTGCAGAAGCACCAGGCAAGCCATCTGCACTACGATTTTCGGTTGGAGTGGCGTGGGGTGTTGCTTTCGTGGGCCCTACCTAAGGGTCCGTCCTTGAATCCGTCTGTGAAGCGATTGGCAATGCCCGTAGAAGATCATCCTCTTGAATATGGCTCGTTTGAAGGAGTGATTCCTGAAGGTCAGTACGGAGGTGGAACGGTGATTATCTGGGATCGCGGGTTTTGGGTGCCGGAAGTTGCAGACGTCGATGCGGCACTTCGCACCGGACAATTGAAATTTTCCTTGCACGGGGTCAAGCTCCGCGGCTCCTGGGCGCTGGTTCGAACCGTCATTGGAGGCTCGCCGCGGGCGAAATGGCTCCTGATTAAACATCGTGACAGGTACGCCTCCACGGCGGATATTACAGTCGACAAGCCCCGTTCGGTCGTGTCCAAAAAGCTATTGGCCGACATCGCCAAGATGAACGGCGGCGATGTTCCCAAGGCCGGAAAGGGAGATCCGGTCAAGGCCGTTCGTACCCGCTAGCGATCTCCCGCATCGTGCCGCGAAACATACCCGGACCCCGGACTATCTTTAGTTCGGGAGATTTATGCCTGCACGAGTGGCAAAGCCGCATCCGCACGCTAGTACGTTCCGGCAAGGGACCGCCACCGCCAGAAATGCCTCGCGGAACAGGTCGAAGATTCCGCCTGGGATTCCGCCAGAAGGCGACGCTACGCTCGAAGTCAACGGGAAAGCCGTTGCTCTAACCAACCTTTCAAAAGTGTTCTGGCCGGATGATGGGATCACAAAGGGCGATCTGCTTCAATATTACGCTGACGTGTCTCCGTATCTATTGCCACATATCCAGTCCCGCGCGATGGTCTTGAAGCGCTATCCGAACGGGGCGTTCGGCGAGTTCTTCTTCCAGAAGCGAGCACCCGCGTCGCGGCCCAAATGGATACCAATCTGCGAGATCCAACATCCCTCGGCGAATCTGGTCGATTTTCCAGTAATCGACGACCTGGCGGGACTGCTGTGGGTGGTAAACCTAGGGTGTATCGATCTCAATCCCTGGTATGCGCGTTGCGATGATGTAGATCGTCCAGACTATCTGCACTTCGATCTCGACCCGACTCCCGGTGCGACCTTCGCATTAGTGAGAGAAGCCGCGCTCATACTGCGCGACGCTCTGGAGAGGCTTAAGATCAGGAGCTATCCCAAAACGACGGGTTCCCGCGGTATCCACATTTACATTCCGATCATGCGCGGGCCGGTGCAGAAGGAAGTGTGGACCTTCGCCAAAGCGTTCGCGGTGGCGGAGGCCAAAAACCATCCGAAACTTCTGACATCCGAATATCGCGTGGCGAAGCGGTCTCCCAATAGGATTCTGGTCGACTACAACCAGAACGCATGGGGGCGAACTCTCGCCTCGGTGTACTCCGTGCGCCCCAAGCCGCGTGCTTCTGTTTCGGCGCCAGTGACCTGGGAAGAGATTGAGCGCGGCATCGAAATCGAAGACTTTCGCTTGGATAATATGAAGCGCCGCCTTGCCGAAGTGGGTGACTTATTTAAGCCGCTGCTCCTGCAAAAGGGCCGGTTCAAGCTGACACCCCTCGGCGCGGATGTCGAATGAAACCATCCATCCACCTGAAACTGCCGGTCGAGCCGCCGTTCCCTCCCATGGAAGCCAAGAACGTGGCGGATATTCCTGCCGGCCATGAATGGCAGTACGAACCGAAGTGGGACGGATTTAGATGCATCGCTTTTCGCGATGGAGCAACGGTTGAGTTGCAGTCCAAAGCGGGTCAGTCACTGACGCGATACTTCCCGGAGTTGGTAGAGGCTTTGCGCGATGTGAAAATCCAGAAATTCGTTTTGGATGGCGAGATCATCGTCCTGGTTCAGAACAAACTTTCGTTCGACGATCTCCTGCAGCGAATCCACCCGGCCGCCAGCAGGGTGACGAAGCTTGCCAGAGAACATCCCGCGCGGTTTGTGTTGTTTGACCAGTTAGTGAATGAGCAAGGCCGCTCACTGGTGAATCAGCCGCTCATTCAACGCCGGGCGACGCTGGAATCTTTCGTCGCCAAGTACATGGCGGGGAATCCGGTGTTTGCCCTTTCTCCAGCGACTCAGGAGATGTCCGTCGCCCGGCGATGGCTCAAAACGATGCGGGGCCAACTTGACGGGCTCGTCGCCAAAAGATTGGATTTGCCCTACCTCTCGGGCGAGAGAGCCATGCAGAAGATTAAGAATCTCCGGACCGCGGATTGCGTCGTGGGAGGGTTTCGATACCTGGCGAAAGAGAAGCTCGTCGGCTCTTTGTTGCTCGGATTGTACGATAATGGCGGGCTGCTCCATCACGTCGGCTTTACGTCCTCGCTGGACGCGGCCAGCCGTCCCGTGCTCACCCGCAAACTAAAAGCTCTTATCGAGACTCCCGGCTTCACAGGCCGCGCCCCGGGCGGGCCGAGTCGATGGAGTTCAGAGAAATCCGCCGAATGGGAGCCGTTGCGACCCACGCTCGTCGTTGAGGTTCGCTACGATCACTTCACCGGGCACCGATTCCGGCACGGTACGAAATTCCTGCGGTGGCGTCCCGATAAGGCGCCGCGCCAGTGCACCCTGGAACAGGTGGAACACGAAGCCAAGTCGCCGTTGAGTCTGCTGCGTGAATCAGCGTAAAAGAAACCCTCGGGTGTTCTTGATATCGCCCGCGCGGATCGGAGGTCCGCGCTCGAACACTCTGCTTCGCCACGAGGCGGACTTTGATCTCGCGATTCGTCTACGAAGTGGGAGCGCCACGCTTGGGGAGGCTTACTCGTTCATTAGCGGCCTCTATTTTCGAGGAAAGATGGCGTACGTAGAGGCTTTCGCCGCTCCGCCGATGGGCGTACCGCCAGCGCTCATTATCGTTCCAGGGCTTGGTCTTGTGCCCCCACACGAAATGTTTGATGCCGAACGGCTGCGCGGCACAGCCGGTGTCCCTGTAAACGAAAGCAACCCGGCATTCACGGCTCCTCTGCTGCGGGATGCTGCCTTACTCGATCGGCAATGCGGTCCTGATTGCGAATATCTCCTGCTGGGCAGCATCGCCACGGCGAAGTACACAGATCCGCTCCTGCAGGTCTTCGGTGAGCGACTGCTTTTCCCGGTTGAGTTCGTCGGCCGTGGCGATATGAGCCGGGGCGGCCTGATGTTGCGCTGCGCCCAAAGTGGCGAAGAGCTATCGTACGTGTGCGTTCGTGGGTCGATCGTGCAGGGCCGCCGGCCCGAAAAGCTTACGCCGCTGCGCAAGAGGTAGGAAGCAAGAACTGATCAGGCTGCCTTCGCCCTTTTCGACCGTTTCGCGAGCTTGCCTGTAGTCTGTGAGTCTGGAGCAGCGGCGAGGCTACGCTTTAGTGCTTCCATCAGATCGATTACCGGGGCCTTCTTAGTCTTGGCGACCACCGAGATCTTTTGACCCTTCTGCTTCTGCTCGATCAGGTGCTCCACATTCTTGCGATAGGCGTCGTGAAACGTTGCAGGCTTGAACGGTCCGGCCAAATGCTGAACCAGGCTCTTAGCCAGATCCAACTCCTTTGGCGCCAGCTTCGCCGCGGATTTAAGCGCGGGCCGGTTGGCTTCGTGCAATTCATTGGGATAGAAAAGCGTGTGCAAAACGAGCGTTTCATCTACCGGACGAATAAGGACAATGTGTTCGCGGCCGTGCATTGCAACCTTAGCGATGGCGTGATACTTGGTTTGTATTAAAGCCTGGGCGAAGAGCGCGTAAGGTTTGCCGGCAGCTTCCTCCGGCGCGACGTAATAGGAGCTTTCGAAGTAGATCGGATCTACGTCATCCTTGCGGACGAACTGCAGAATCTCCATGGTCGTCGCTGTGGGAGGCGCGATCTGCTTCAATTCCTCGTCCTCGACGACCACGTACTCGCCTTTGCCAGATTCATAGCCCTTGACCATGTCGGAGCGGTCGATGGGCTTGTTCTCCTTGACGCAATACCAAACTTCCTTTACGCGCGATAAGTCTTTTCGATGAAGCAGGTGAAACTGGACGTGTTCGGGCCGCGCGGCGGCGAACAAGCGGACTGGGAAAGTGACCAGTCCAAAGCTGACGAATCCCTTCCAGGCGACAGCAGGCATATGTTTAAGACCAACTCCGCGGCAGAGTCGTTTCATCTAATAAGAAGAGCGCGAACGCCTTTCAGGTCAATGACGAAACGGCTGTATTCCTCATGACGTTGCACCGCGTCTGGCGCGCGCAAAATGGCCGACGGATGAATAGTCGCCACCACGTGCGGCGCCCACGGATGCTCTAAGGGCACGCCCCGGTTCTTCGTTAGACGAAATTTACCGCCCATAAGGGTCTGAGCGGCGGTGGCGCCCAGGCAAACGATAACCTCCGGCTTGATCAACTCGATTTCCGCCTCGAGCCAAGGCTCGCATGCCTTGATCTCGCCGACGCGCGGCTTCTCGTGAATCCGCCTCTTTCCACGCTCTTCGAACTTGAAGTGCTTCACCACGTTCGTCACGTACGTTTCTGCCCGGTCGATGGAGGCATCCGCCAACGCCCGGTCTAGGAGCACACCCGCCGGCCCGACGAAAGGATGACCTTCAATGTCTTCCTCGTTACCCGGTTGCTCGCCTATGAACACCAGTCTGGCTTTCTTCGGACCTTCGCCGAAGACCGCTTGGGTTGCGTGACGGTAGAGGTCGCATCCGCGACAGGATTGGACAGCGTCCCGCAACATGGGGAGCGTCCGCTTCTCCGGAAGAAAGCGGGCGGCCCCACGAAAGGGTTCGGCTTTCCTGGTTGCATCCAATGCGCAGTGGCTCCTTGCGCCAGGATTCGGCGTTCCACGATTTCGTTTCGCCGAACCGAAACACGATTACTGTCAGCATGCTCTATTTGACAAGGAGAATTATGCCTAACAAACCGGCTTCCACGGGTAAACGAAAAGTTCACAAGGTGATGCACGAGTTCAAGGAAGGCTCTTTGAAATCCGGCAGCGGCAAGAAAATCAAGAGTCGTAAACAGGCTGTTGCGGTCGCCCTGAGCGAGGCTCGATCCGCAGGGGCTCATATTCCGAAGAAGAACTCGTCTAAGTCTTGAAAAGTACCCTGAAATGACCTGAGCTCAAGCCTTCGTCAGCCGGAGGGTGCGAGGTGATTCGTTGCCCAACCATTCCGGATGCTGGATGGTGGAATCAAACGCCGTAGTCGTCTTAAATAGTTCGTACTCGCCGTCCTTTGCCGCGGAGGCGGACTTGGCTCGCAACCTCGCCACTTGGTGCCGGGTAAGGGGCCTAAACGTTTCGGCGGCGTGGAACGCCTGCTTCAGGATCTTCATACTATCGATTCCTGTGATCACCATGGAAGTCGGAAGGTTCATGGAATAATGAAGACACTCGATAGGCGTTAGGGCTTTACTCTTGAGAATGACGCCGCTCCCCATGCTCTTCATTCCCAAGACGCCGATATCAGCTTTGACCAGTTCGGGTAGGACGTTCCTTTCGAAGCTCCGAAAGTGCGTGTCCAGGAGATTGAGTGGTATTTGAACAGTGTCGAAACGAAAGCGGTGCCGGCGGGAGGTTTCCAGCATGTAGAGGTGAATGGCCGGATCCTTGTGTCCGGTGAAGCCGATGAAGCGGATTTTCCCGGCTTTTTGTGCGGCGACAAAAGCCTCCATGGCCCCGCCGGCGGAAAAGATCCGGTCGACTTCGTCGAATCGGATCACCTCATGATGCTGTAAAAGGTCGATCTCATCCAAGCGCAAACGTCTCAGCGACTGGTCGAGCTGTCGCGCGGCTTCTATTTTCGTGCGCCCATCTACTTTGGTCATCACGAAGGCTCGATATCGGTAGCCGCTCTTGAGGGCCTTGCCGAGCCGCACTTCGCTTTCGCCGTAGTGATAATCCCAGGAGTTGTCCATGAACGTGAGACCGCCGTCGATAGCCGCATGGATAATCCGTACCGCTTCCGCCCGCGAAAGTTTCGGACTGCCGATGTGAGAACCACCCAGGCCCAGTGCAGATACTCGGACCCCGGTGCGCCCTAGCAACCGGTACGGCATACAATCTTTGAGGGAAGTCATGAACCCGTTCAGAGGGCCCGTCGTCGCATTAGCAGAACTATCAGCAGCACGATCAAGAGGAGGCCCATTCCGCCGCTTGGATAATATCCCCAGGCCGTGCTGTATGGCCAAGTTGGTAGCAGGCCGATGAGGACTAGGAATAATACGACTAGGAGAAGAAGATTCACGCGACACGCTCCAAAAAACTTTCGAGCTGATTGACTCTCTCATCCAGGCTTTTTAGTGATGCTATAAAGGACTGTCCGGCTTGGGCGCCACTTCCGCGCAATCTCTCATAGGTGGCCTGCAGTGCGGCTTCAGCTTCGTGAAGTATCCGGAGTTCCGCCAATATCCTACGTTCGAAGGTGCTCATTTTCGATCTCCCCTGGCTAGCTATGACTAACAACTGAACTATGACTTGCAGGTGGCATACCAATGCATCCGTGGGGCTATAACCGTTGGAGGATTAGTCGTGTGCGTGAGATCGAGAGTCACGGAGAAAGTTCAGGCCGCGCAAATTATGCATTCCTTCCTAACCGTGGACTGTTAGTAGCGACATCACTCGGTCACACGATTCACGGCACCTTTGCTTGAGAGTGTCTAACCCGCTCGCATTTCCATCCGTGCTCGGCACAGGATAGCGGCTCGAGAATTGCTCATGAGATTCCGTATTAGAACATTGGCAGGGCGAATTTGCACGTTTCGTTTTTCAATGTTCGATCAGCCTGGACTGGTCCAAGAGCGACCGATCCCACGAGGAACGATCTGATGAGTGTTATTTTTGAAACGCCGCGGTTTCGTGTTCATATCTCTGGCCAGGTAGCTTGGCTCGAAAACATGGAATCAGGCCAATGGGTCTTGCGGAGACAACTTGCAATACCGATTTCCGTCGAAGCACTTCGGGCGGACCCTCAACCGAGCCTGCTCCGGGAGGCAGTCCTGGAATTCGAGCAAACACGGGCGGGAAATACTAATCTGCGAGCGGCCCTGACCGGATATAGAGGAGCGGAGACGGTGCAGATCTTGCCCCGCGAAGTTGCGCAGACCGCTCGGAAGGGCGCGCCACCTGCGAGACGCCTAAGTATCTGGACGCCTCAGCCCTTGAGGCCTCCTCTCGCCAAACCGCGGGAACGTCGCCCGGTCACGCTCGGTAACTCACCACTTCAATCCAAGGACCGTCCGCGATTGGCGAAGACTGTGTTTCCGTCCGGACAGCACCCCACTCCTTTCTAATCTTGATCGACAAATCCGGATAAGGAGGCGTCAGCAGGGTACTATTGTGCGACGCAATTGGATTGAAACCACTTGCACTCAGTAGTCGACGGAGCAAGTCCGGCGTGTAACCGTGAAGATACGGGAAGCCCAGCAGGTTGTTGTATCCCAGCAATCTCAACGATCGACTGGGAGAGCCATCCATAAGTTGCTTGCTCTTCTTTTGATAGAAGCGGAAGTTCGGAACACGCACCACCAACAGGCCGTGTGGTCGCAGCAGACGGTGCGATTCTTGCAGGGCTCCCGTGGGATCGTCGAGTTGTTCGAAACAATTCCAGATGAAGACTGCATCAGTTCGAAGCCGAGGAAAATAGTCTTCTATTGTCAACCTTTTCACTGACAGCCCTTGCCGCATGGAAAACGTGCTGGTGGATACACCGATATCGAGCCCGGTCGGCCGCCATCCCCATTGCTCGGCTGTCTGCAAAAACGCTCCCAGGTGGCTCCCGACTTCAAGGACTTCGGCATGCGCTCCTAGCAAATGTCTGTACTGGGTTTCCTTCTCCTCAAATGCCCGCAGATATCGAGGATAGAGATGGCGCATCAGATCAGGGTCGTAATGGTCCGAATCATAGTGCGCATTTACGCTTTCTTCACGGGAGAGCAGTCCACAGTTCATGCAGGAAATGAGACGGCCCCTTCCTCCATGCATAAACCGAGTTAAGTCCATCGCCTCCGTTTCTTGAGGCCGGTGATCCAGCCGCTCAGTAACGAAAGATTCTCGGATCATGCACTCCCGGTTGATCTGATTGGCGGGAGTACGAACGGCAAACCCTTCGAAACCGCAGATGGGACACGAGCGTAGGGCTGAGGGCGGCATCGCGTTTTGACGTGCAAAGCGAATGCCAAGAATGGTTCCCGGCGTGCTCTTGGATTATCGGGAGCATTGTTTATGGAAAGTCTCGTAACATCCGCTGCGTACGCGGAGGCGCCTCCACGTCAACCCTCGGGGAGGACTGAGGCCCACTCGTCCGGAGTGTCCTGGGGAGCCGTCATCGGCGGGGCGTTCGTGGCTGCCGCCTTCTACTTGACTCTGTTAGCCCT
>Ga0070735_10002934_pt1 | contig 15115 bp, 13 predicted proteins | sample Coa_R1_FD_66443 | JGI IMG/M metagenome (GOLD analysis project Ga0070735, IMG submission 66443) | Surface soil microbial communities from Centralia Pennsylvania, which are recovering from an underground coalmine fire - Coalmine... | ecosystem: Environmental > Terrestrial > Soil > Unclassified ... | reverse complement strand
GTGAGCAGGAGGCGGCGCGAGATCGGCAGGTGGGCGAGCGTCTCGCCGACGAGCTCCTCGAGCCCGACGACGCTGATGACGTCGCCGAACAGGCGCGTGTCCGCGCCCTCCGAGGCGGGCGACCGGCCCCCATCGCCGGTCGCGTAGGCGACGCGATAGCCGGTCACGCGGCGCTGGGCGTCGAGCACGGGCTGACGCGAGATGAATGCTGCCGTCCCGCGGGAGACGTCGGACGGATCAGCTTCTGCCGGCTGAAGGGCTGACATTCGCCCATAGATATCGGCAGCCGGGGCGCTTCGCAGTACCTGCGACTGAGGCCGGCTAGACGAATCTAGGCCAGGCTGTGCTGGGCCACGGCCGCCTCGATGCGCTCGGCGATCCGCTCGCCCGTGAAGCCGACCTCGCGATGCAGGAGCTTCGGCGCCCCGTGGGTCACGTAGCGGTCGGGCAGGCCGACGCGGAGGATCCGCGGCGCCAGGCCGGCGTCGGACAGGCACTCCCAGACCGCCGAGCCGAAGCCGCCCGCCAGGACGCCCTCCTCGACCGTGACCAGGAGCTCGTGCTCGGCCGCGAGCTGGGCGGCGAGACCGACGTCGATCGGCTTGGCGAAGCGGGCGTCGGCCACGGTCACGGAGATTCCGTGGTCGGCCAGGATGTCGGCCGCCGAGAGCGCCTTCTCGACGCCGGTTCCGTACGCCAGCAGCGCGACCCGGTCTCCCTCGCGCAGGATCTCGCCGGTGCCCACCGGAATCGAGACCGGCGCGGCCGGCAGCGGCACGCCCAGCGCCGCGCCTCGCGGGTAGCGGATCGCCACCGGCCCATCCTCGTGGCGAAGCGCCGTGTGCAGCATGTGCACGAGCATCGCCTCGTCCCGCGGGGCCATCAGCACGATGTTCGGCAGGCAGCGCAGGTACGGGATGTCGAACACGCCATGGTGGGTTGGGCCATCGTCGCCGACCAGCCCGGCGCGGTCCATCGCGAATACGACGTTCAGCTTCTGCAGGCACACGTCGTGCACGATCTGGTCGTAGGCCCGCTGCAGGAAGGTCGAGTAGATCGCCACGACGGGCTTGCAGCCCTGGAGTGCCAGGCCGCTCGCCAGCAGCACGGCCTGCTGCTCGGCGATGCCGACGTCGAAGTAGCGCTCGGGCAGCTCGCGCTGGAGGATGTTCAGGCCGGTCCCGGAGTTCATCGCCGCGGTGATCCCCAGCACGCGCTGGTCGCGACGGCACTCGCTGACCAGGGCGTTGCCGAACACCTCGGTGTACTGCGGGATCGGCGCCACCGGCGAGGGCGGGGCGACCGCCTTGGCGGGGGCGCCGTTGGCGATCGACTTCGGCTTGGCGGCATGCCACTTCTCCATGCCCTCGAGACCGCCCTCCTCGGCGGGGGCGAAGCCCTTGCCCTTGACCGTCGCGCAATGGACGACGACCGGGCGCTCGGCGTCCAGGGCCTCGCGCAGCGCGCGGCGCACCGCGGCCACGTCGTGGCCGTCGATCACGCCCATGTACGCCCAGTCGAGCTCCTCCCACCACAGGCCGGGCGCCCAGAAGGCCTTGATCGACTCCTTGAAGTGGGGGCCGAAGCGCTCGAACCTGGCGCCGATTCCGACCGGGAGCTTGGTCAGCCCGCCCTCGATGCCCTCGCGGGCGTGCCACAGCTTGGGGTTCAGGCGGACGCGGTTGAAATAGCGCGAGAGCGCGCCCACGTTGGGGGCGATCGACATGCCGTTGTCGTTCAGGACGACGACGATCGGGGTGCCGAGGCCGCCCGCGCCGTGAACGGCCTCGAAGGCCACGCCGCCGGTCATCGCGCCGTCGCCCACGACCGCCACAACCTTGGCGTCCTCGCCGTGCCCGCGGCGCATCGCCTCCTTGATCCCGACGGCGTAGCCGATCGCGGTCGAGGCGTGGCCGGCACCCATCACGTCGTGCTCTGACTCGTGGATCGCGCAGAACGGCGCCAGTCCCCCGTACCTGCGGATCGTGTGCAGATCGTCACGGCGGCCGGTGAGGATCTTGTGCGGATAGGCCTGGTGGCCGACGTCCCAGAGCACCTTGTCGTGGGGGGAGTCCAGCAGCGAGTGGACGGCGACGGCGATCTCGCAGGTGCCGAGGTTGGCGCCGAAGTGGCCGCCGATCTCCCCGACCGTGTCGATGATGTGCTCGCGGACCTCCTGGGCCAGGGCCTGGAGCTCGTCGTCGCTCAGGCCATGCAGGTCGCGGGGGCCGTTGATTCGGGCTAGAAGGTCGGTCATTTAGAAGCTACGGGTCGCGATGAAGTCTGTGATCTGCTCAAGTTCGGGGGCTCCCGCCGGCGCCGCCCTCGCCAGCAGCGCTCGGGCGCGGCGGTGGGAATCGAGAGCCAGCTGCCTGGCGCCGTCGAGTCCGAACTCAGTCACGTATGTGCGCTTTCCAAGTCGCTCGTCGGTGCCCTGTGGCTTGCCGAGCGCCTCTGCCGTGCCGGTCACATCGAGGATGTCGTCGACGATCTGGAACAGCACGCCGAGCTCGCCGGCAAATGATCTGAATAGGGTGATTGTGTCAGGTTGTAACGAACTCGCGAGTAAGAGAACGCACTCGATGCTGGCGCCGATCAGCCGCCCGGTCTTGAGCTCGTGCAGGTGGCGCAGCCCGTCCGGGCCCTCGGGCGCGCTGCCGGAGACGTCGATGTACTGCCCTCCGACCATCCCGCGCACGCCGGTGGCGGCCGCCAGCGCCCTGGCGGCGGCGAGCAGACGCGGAGGGTCGGCCTCCTGAGAGCTGAGCAGCAGCGAGAACGCCTCCGCGTAGAGCCCGTCACCGGCCAGGATCGCCACGTCCTCGCCGTGAGCCTTGTGGCAGGTCGGCCGGCCCCGTCGCAGATCGTCGTCGTCCATCGCCGGCAGGTCGTCGTGGATCAGCGAGTAGGTGTGGATGAGCTCGATCGCCGCCGCCAGCGGCAGCACCGACGCGGCCGGGAGGCCCACGGCCCCCGCGGTGGCGAGCGCCAGCACGGGCCTGATCCGCTTGCCGCCGGCGAGCAACGAGTAGCGCATCGCCTGATCCAGCCCGGCGGTCGCCGGTTCGTGCGAGAAGTGCAGCTGCTCCAGGTAGCGCTCGACCTGGGAGCGCAGATGCTCCGGATATGCGGGCGCCGTGACGGCGGCGGACACTACGCCGTGGGTAGCGGCAGCTGTCCGGGGAGATCCGGGAGCGGCTCGAGTGCCGCTCGCACGCCGCCGTCCACCTCGGTGCTCGCCTCCGAGGCCAGCCGCGCGCACTCCTCGATCAGCTCCAGCGTGGCGTCAGTCTCGAGATTGCCGCCGCGTAGGCGCTCGGCCGCGTCCTGCAGGCGCTCGCTCAGCTCGATCAGTGCTTCGGTCACGCGCTCAGCGTACACGGGGAATGTCCCAGGCATTCCCATCGAAGAGCCCGCTCGGCGAATTCTCCCTCCACATTGCACTAAAAACGCAGGAGGGCGCCGATGCCCTGGAACGGGCCGAGATCCTGGTAGCGGCGGATGATCATGACCTCGGCGTCCTGAGCCAGCGCGCATTCGACCGCCGCCTCCCGCAGATGGGCGGTGTGCTGGAGCTCGCCGCCGTCGGCCGGGCAGCGGCCGTCGGCGTCGAGCACGATCATCCCGCAGCCCTGGCAGCGGGCGGCCTCGCGGTCGAAGCCCGGCGCCAGCAGCAGCGTCTCCACCCGCCGCTCGTTGAGCGCCTCCACGGTGTCCTCGGGACCGGCGGCGGCGCGTCCGCCGCTGCCCAGGCCAGCGGCCAGGCGGTCGAGCGCCTCCCGCTCCCGCCGGCCATCGTCCTTCTCGACCAGCTGGGCGACCGCGGCTCGGATCTCGGCCTCGCCGGCGCTCGAGACGTCGACCTCCACGCGCTCGGGCGCCAGACGCGCCAGCACTTCCTCGCTCAGCATCCCCTCGAGGCGCGGCACGATCTCCGGAGGCCCGCCGAGGGCAAGGCGATCAAACCGGTCGCGGCGGAGGTTTCGCTCGATCAGCTCGGCCACGGCGCGCAGGTGGTCGTCGACCTCCTTCTCGACGCTGCGCTCGTAGTTGGCCTGCGACCAGCCGCCCTGATCGTGCTGGCCGTGGACCTCGTCCTCGCGGGCGTGGCTCTCGCGCAGCTCGTCGGCCATCCCGGTGAGCACCCGCGCCCGGCGGCGGCTGACCAGCACCACGCACCACTCCCGCTGCATGGCCGCGGCCAGCATCGGCTCGACGTAGGGGGTGCTGTCGAGCACCACCCGCCCGGGCACCGAGCGCGGAAGCCTCACGGTCTCGAACAGATCGTCCCGGCCGCAGCAGAAGACCGCCAGCCCGCGGGCGCCCTGGAAGGGCGGCTCTCGCGAGAGCAGGTAGTCCTTGACCCGCTCGAGGTCCTCGCGCAGGCCGAGCCGGTCCTCGCGGCCGAACTCGCGGGTGTTCTCGATCTCCTTGGCCGCCTCGTCGACCAGCGAGCGGACCTGCGAGGCCCGGGCCGGCGCGGTGGCGAAGCGCTCGGGGTCGAGGTCCAGATACAGGCTCAGCACCCGTCGCCCCGGTCGATGCTCGACCAACCGTCGCGCTGCCTGCACCACGGTGTTCATCGGGCTGTTGCTTACCCGTGGCGACGAGGCAGGAAACTGTCACCCGGCCGCATCGAGCGCCGCGTTGACCAGCGCGTCGGCGGCCGCGTTCTGCGCCCGGGGAACGGTCCGGATCCGCCATCGCTCGAAGCCCTCGAGCGCTCGCCGGGCCTCGGCGTGCAGGGGCTTCATCGCCGGGTGCTTGACCTTGTAGGCGCCGGTCAGCTGCCGCGCGACGAGCTCCGAGTCGCCGATCAGCTCGACCTCGCTCGCTCCCAGCGCCCGCGCTCGCTCCAGCCCGCGCAGCACCGCTCGGTACTCGGCCACGTTGTTCGTCGCCACGCCGATCCGCTCGGCCAGCTCCTCGAGGACCTCGCCCTCGGAGGCCGAGACGACGACGCCGATCGCGGCCGGGCCCGGGTTTCCACGCGCGCCGCCGTCGACGTGGAGGACCAGCTTCACGCTGGGAGGGCCACTTACTCGCCGTTTACGTCGAGTGCGAGCTCGGGCATCTCGCCCGTGATGCGCGGGCGCCGGCGGTCTCGGACCTGCCGGTTGCCACCGCCCGTGGAGTCGGGACGGCGGCGGGAGGCCTTACGGCGGTCGACGATCACCTCGACGTTCGGATCCTCGGCGTAGTAGCGCGACATCCTGTCGTAGAGCTCTTCGGCGAGGGGCTCGGGAATCACGCAGTAGATCACGCAGGCATCGTAGTCAAGGTCGGGGGGTTTCCGACATCAGACATTTGTCCAGTGCGTTGGGTGGGGGCCCGTCCAGCCCGCTGCCCCACGAGCCGCGCCATCAGCGCGACGGGAGCCCAGCCGGCCTGCCCCGAACGGGTGGCGGCGGCCATCCGCCGGGCGCCGCTGAGCTCGCCGAGCTCGATCAGCCTCACTCCCGGGAGCGCAGGCGTGGTCGCCGGCACGAGCGCGACACCGAGGTCGGCGGCCACCAGCCGCAGCACGACCTCGAAGGCGTCGGCCCGGTGGCGGATCTCGGGCTCGAACCCGGCCCGCGCGGCGACCCTGGCGACGAGCTCGTCGTCGTCGTGGCCGCGCGAGTTGAGCACCCATCCCCGCCCGGCCAGCGCCCGCAGCTCCTCCGGATCGCGCACGCGCATGGGCAGCCCGGAGAGGCCCGCCGGCACCGCCAGGCAGATCGGGGTGTGGCACAGCACGCGCGTCTCGATCCCGGGCCGCGGCGCGCGTGGAGCGAGCGTGTAGTCATACGTGAAGCCGAGGTCGATCTCGCCGTCGAGCAGCAGCGCGAAGGTCTCGTCGGGCTCTCGCTCCTCGAGGTGGATCTCGAGCGCCGGGTGGGTTTCGTGCAGCGCCCTGGTCACCGCGAGCACGTCGTCGGCGAGCGCGCTGGCATAGGCGGCGACCCGCAGGCGCCCGGCGATCGGGGCCTGCGCGGTCAGGTCGAGCCGCGCCGCGTCGGCCGCGGCCAGGATCGAGCGCGCGTGCTCGACCAGGCGGGTCCCCGCGGCCGTGAGGCGCACCCGGCGGCCGGCGGGCTCGAGCAGGACGACTCCCGCCTCCCTCTGCAGCGCGGCCAGCTGGGCGCTCACGGCGGACTTCGAGTAGCCGGTGGCCGCGGCCACCGCCTGCATCGAGCCCCGGCGCTCGAACTCGACGAGCGTGCGCAGATGTCCCAGGTCAAAGTCCACGATCACCGAACAATACGTCCAGAAACGTGCGCTGGACAAGGACTATCCGATCTGGCTGACTGGAGCCACGATGGCAATCGACGCCCTCACCGCTCGGCGCCGCGCGCTGCCGGGACCCGTTCCGCTGGTGCTCGGTTCGATGACCAGCGTCCAGGTCGGCGCCGCCCTCTCGGTCGGACTCTCGCACCGGCTCGGCGCCGCCGGCCTGACCTGGGTGCGCCTGCTGTGGGCAGCGGGGGCGCTGCTGTGGGTGGTGCGCCCGCGCCTGCGCGAGATCCCCGCGCCGGCACGCCGCGCCGCGCTGGCGCTCGGCGTCACAACCGGTGTGATGACGCTGGCCTACTTCGCCGCGATCGTGCGCCTGCCGCTGGGCGAGGTGAGCGCGCTCGAGTTCCTGGGGCCGCTCGGGGTCGCCATCGCCGCGCGCCACGGTGGGCGCAGCGGGCTCGTGCTGCCGTTGGTCGCCGCCGCCGGGGTGGCCTGCCTGACCCACCCGTGGAACGGGTCGGCGAACGTCACCGGCGTGGCCTACGCGCTGCTGGCCGCGGCCGGCTGGGCCGGCTACATCCTGCTCACCCGCCGCGTCGGCGACGCGCTCCCGGGCCTGACCGGCCTGGCCCTGTCGCTGGCCGTGGCCGCCGTGATCGCCACCCCGTTCGGGCTCGTGCAGGCCGCGGGACGCCTGACCTGGCTCGCGGTCGCCGAGGCGGCCGGTCTGGCGGTGCTCGTCCCGCTGCTGCCCTACGCCCTCGAGCTCGTGGCCCTGCGCCGGCTTCGCACCGCCGCCTTCGGGACGCTGATGTCGCTCGAGCCCGGGATCGGCATGCTCGCCGGCCTCGTGCTGCTCGGTCAGCGCCCGGGGCTGCTCGGGGTGGCCGGGATCTGCCTGGTCGTGGTCGCGGGCATCGGCGCGCACCGCACCGGCGCGCGCCAGCCGCCCCGGCCGGACTGACGCCCCGGCCGGACTGACGCGCCGGCCGGCGGACGCGCCCACGCGCCGCACCGCCCCCACAGGTGGTTAGTGAGCTTATGCCCCGCATGGCGGACAAAACTCAATCGCTCAGTTCCCCGGGCGGTCCAGGCCAGCGGCTGATGAGCTTGTGCTGCCTACCGCGGAGGAAACTCAATCGCTCAGAGTCACGGCCGGAGCCGCCGCCGAGCCCCGACCCGCGAAAACGCGTGAGCGCGACGCGTGGCCGCTCAGCCGGCGAGCGACAGCGAGCCGTTCTCGTCGGCCACGGCGTTCGGGCGCTTCTCCCCCTCGGGGAGCTCGTCGAGCTCGTAGCCCTGGGCCGCCACCCGCACGCCCGGCTGGTCCTCGGAGAGGTCCACCTCGTAGCGGTACCAGCAGAGCTCCCAGGAGACGGTCACGTCGACCAGGCCCGGCCCCATGTCGAGAGCGTGCACGGTCACCGTCGGCGCCCCCAGCGACCGCGCCACCCCGGCGACCGTGCGCCGGTGCTCGGAGCGGTTGAAGGCATCGACGGCGGCGGCGAACTTCTGCCCGTCCGAGGTCGGGATCGCCCGCACGTGCCGGGGCTCCCGGATCTGCTCGCGCGCCCGGGGTGCCGCGACCGGCGGTGGGGCCGGCGGCGGCCACTGGTCCTCGCCGGCCGGCTCGTCGTAGTCGTAGGCCGCTTCGGGGAACGGCTCCGGCTCCTCGTGCCGGCGCAGCCGGTCCGCCAGCGGACGGGACTCACGCGCGGGCGCGTCCCGGCGGGCCTTCAGCCGCCCGAACAGCGAGCGGCGCCGCTCGCTGGAGCGCCCGCCCTCGTACGGGCGCTCGGTGCCCTCGAGCACCCACCCCTCGTTGAGCGCCCGCGACGTGCACAGCTCGCACACCGACCGGCGAGCGGCGCCGTCCAGATACGCATGCGCGCGCTCACCCCGCAGCAGCGTGCGCCCGCAGACGTCACAGACGAGAATCGCTGTGGATGTGCGGATATCCCTGGTAGTCACGCGAATCGAGGCTAGCGGACCGGCGAGACCGTCAGGCCTTGACGGCCTCCTTCTCGGCTTTCGCGCCCTCGACGACCTTTCCTGCCAGGTGCGCGGGCACCTCCTCGTAGCGCAGGAACTCCATGCCGAACTCGCCCTGGCCGCCGGTGATCGAGCGCAGATCCGGGGCATACGACAGCATCTCCGCCATCGGGACCTCGGCCTTGACGTCGGTCATCCCGCCACCCGTGGGCTCCATCCCCAGCGGCCGGCCCCGGCGGGAGTTCAGGTCGCCGATCACGTCGCCCACGGTGTCCTCGGGCGTGGTCACGGTCACGAGCATGATCGGCTCCAGAAGCACGGGTCCGGCCTGCTCGAGCGCCTGCTTCATGGCAATCGATCCTGCGACCTTGAACGCCATCTCGCTCGAGTCCACGGTGTGGTAGGAGCCGTCGTAGAGCCGCACCCGCACGCCCTTGACGGGATAGCCGGCGACCACGCCCTCCTGCATGGCCTCGATCACGCCCTTCTCGACGGCGGGGATGAATCCCGACGGGATCACGCCGCCCTTGATCGCGTCCACGAACTCGAAGCCGCCCTCGGCCAGCGGCTCGATCTCGATGTGGCAGTCGCCGAACTGGCCGCGGCCGCCGGTCTGCTTCTTGTGTCGGCCGTGGGCCTTGGCCGGCTTGCGGATCGTCTCCTGGTAGGGCACGCGCGGGGGCTTGAGGTTCACCTCGGCGCCGAACCGCGAGCGCAGCCGCTCGACGATCACCTCGACGTGCACCTGCGAGAGCCCGGCGACGATCTGCTCGCCGGTCTGCGGGTCGCGGTGCAGGTCGATCGTCGGGTCCTCCTCCTGCAGCCTGCGCAGGGCGGTGAAGACCTTCTCCTCATCGCCCTTGGAGGCAGGCTCGACCGCGAACGCCATGACCGGCGCCGGGAGCTTGATCGAGGGCATCTGGATCGGCTCGTCGCGGGCGGCCAGCCAGTCGCCGGCCTTGGTCTCCTTGAGCTTGGCCACGGCGCCGATGTCGCCGGGGCCGAACTCGTCGGCGTGGCCGGTCTGCGTGCCCTGCAGGACGATCAGCTGGCCGAGGCGCTCCTTGACGTGGGCGCGGGTGTTGAGCACCTGGGAGTCCGGGCGCATCAGCCCCTGGTAGACGCGGAAGAGGTTGATCCGGCCGGCGAACGGGTCGGCGCGCGTCTTCCACACGTAGGCGAAGAGCTCGCGATCCTCGACCGGCTCGAGCGTCACCTCGCCCGCCTCGAGGCCGCCGTGCTTGACCGGCGAGGGGAGGTCCTCGACGATCGCGTCGAGCAGGCGGTTGGTGGCCAGGTTGCGCGTCGCCACGCCGCAGGTGACCGGGAAGATGTGGCCGTGGTTCGTGCCGTCCTTCAGGGCGGTGACGATCTCCTCGTGTGAGATCTCCTCCCCCTCGAGGTAGCGCTCCATCAGCGCGTCGGAGTTCTCGGCGACCTCGTCCATGAGCTTCTCGCGGTACTCCTGAGCCACGCCCGCCATCTCGTCGGGGATCGGGATCTCGGTGCAGTTCTCGCGGCCGGGGCCGTCATAGGCCCACGCCTTCATGTCGATGAGGTCGATCACGCCGCTGAGCTCGTGCTCTGAGCCGATCGGGATCTCGGTGGCGACGACGTGCGGGCCGAACGCGCTCTTCAGCGAGTCCAGCGTCCGGAAGAAGTCGGCGCGCTCGCGGTCGAGCATGTTCACGAACAGCAGGCGCGCGAGGTCGAGCTCGGCGGCGCGCTGCCACAGGCGGGTGGTGTGGACCTCGACGCCCATCACGCCGTTGATGACGAAGACGGCCGACTCGCACACGCGCAGTGCGCCGAGCGCGTCGGCGATGAAGCTGGGCTCGCCGGGGGTGTCGATCAGGTTGACCTTGCGCTGCTGCCACTCGAACGAGGCCAGCGCGGCCGAGATCGACATCTGGCGGGCTTTCTCGTCCGGGTCGGAGTCGGAGACCGTTGAGCCGTCGGTGACCGTGCCCATGCGGTTGATCGCGCCCGCTTCGAACAGCAGCGCCTCGTGCAGTGAGGTCTTACCCGTGCCGCGGTGGCCGACGATGGCCACGTTGCGGATGCGATCCGCGGCCTTGTGCATGCCTGTCTCCTCTCCTTCGGTGTGGCTGTGGCCCCGACCTTATCCTATGACCCGAGGGGCGCATGCGCCCCTCGGCCGGGTGGCGCATGCGCCACCCGGGGCCGGGGTGCATGCACCCCGGCCTTCCATGAGATGACTTACGACTACGTGATCGTCGGGGCTGGTTCAGCGGGGTGCGTGCTCGCCGCGCGCCTCAGCGAGGACCCCGGCACGAGCGTCCTGCTGATCGAGGCCGGCCCCCGCGACCGGGCCAAGGAGATCCGGATTCCGGCCGCGTTCTCGAAGCTGTTTCGCTCCAGGTTCGACTGGGGCTTTCAGACCGAGCCGCAGCCGGGCCTGAACGGGCGGAGCATCTTCTTCCCGCGCGGCAAGACGCTCGGCGGCTCCTCGGCCATGAACGCGCAGATGTGGCTGCCGGGCTACCCGGCCGACCACGACGCCTGGCCCGAGGGCTGGAAGTGGCCGGATGTCGCGCCGTGGTACGAGCGGATCCATCGCGGCCCGATCGCGCTGCATCCGCTGCGCGACCCGAGCCCGATGTCGCGCGCGTTCGTGGAGGGCGCCGCCGCCTCGGGCGTCGAGGCGGCGCTCGTCACGGTCACCCAGCGCTACGGCCTTCGCCACAGCGCCGCCGACGCCTACCTGAAGCCGGCGCGCCGGCGCTCGAACCTCACCGTGCAGACCGACACCCAGGTCGACGCAATCGAGTTCGACGGCCTGCGCGCGAGCGGCGCGCGCTGCGGCGAGGACGTGATCGAGGCCCGCCGGGAGGTGATCGTGAGCGCCGGCGCGATCGGCTCCCCGCAGCTGCTGATGCGCTCGGGCGTAGGCCCGGCCGCGCACCTGGCCGAGCACGGCATCCCGCTCGTCGCCGAGCTCCCGGTGGGCCAGAACCTCCAGGACCATCCGATGGCGATCGCCCTGTTCGAGGCCGGCTCCGATTCGCTCTTCAGCGCCGAGTCCCCGCTCCAGCTGGTGAGGCTGCTCACCCGCCGGCGCGGGATGCTGACCTCGAACGTGGGCGAGGCCGCGGCGTTCGTGCGCACCCGGGAGGACCTGCCGGCGCCGGACCTCGAGCTCGTGTTCGGGCCGGTGCTCTACCTGGACGAGGGCCTCTCCGTGCCCGACGCCCACGGCTTCTCGATCGGCTGCGTCGCGCTGCAACCGCGCAGCCGGGGCTGGGTCACGCTGGAGGGCATCGACCCCCGGTACCTGACCGACCCCGACGACCTGCGCGTGATCGCGCATGGGGTCGAGCTGGCGCGGAGGATCGCCGGCGCCGGGCCGCTCGGGCGCTGGCTGACCCGGGAGCGCGCGCCCGGGGAGGCCGAGCTCGAGCCGTGGATCCGCAGTGTCGCGCACACGATCTACCACCCGGTGGGGACGTGCGCGATCGGGCGCGTGGTCGACTCCGAGCTGCGCGTGCGCGGCGTGGAGCGCCTGCGGGTGATCGACGCCTCGGTGATGCCGGCGCTCCCGCGCGGGCACACGCACGCCCCGACGGTGATGCTGGCCGAGCGGGCGGCCTCGCTAATCCAGCTCGCCCTGTAGCTTCGAGCGCAGGCGCAGGACGGCCTTGGTGTGAAGCTGGGAGACGCGCGACTCGGTGACCCCGAGGACCTCGCCGATCTCGCGCAGGGTCAGGTTCTCGTAGTAGTAGAGGGCCACGACCAGCTTCTCGCGCTCGGGCAGGGCGGCGATCGCGTCGGCGATGCGGTCGCGCAGCTCGGACTGGTGCACGAGCTGCTGGGGATCGGGCGCGCCGCGGTCGGGCAGCGTGTCCAGGAGCGAGACCTGATCGCCGGTCGCGTCCGAGACGCTCCAGAGCTCGTCCAGGGCCACGATCGTGGAGTTCGAGATCTGCAGCAGCGCCTCCTGGAAGTCCTCGACGCTCATCTCCAGCTCGCCCGCCATCTCCTCGTCGGTGGGAGCGCGCTGGAGCTTGGCCTCGAGCTTCATGTTCGCGCGCTCGATCTCCCGGGCGCGGGCTCTGACCGACCGGGGCACCCAGTCCAGCGTGCGCAGCTCATCGATGATCGCGCCGCGGATGCGGGTGATGGCGTAGGTCTCGAACTTGATCTCGCGGGTGAGATCGAAGCGCTCGATGGCCGAGATCAGTCCGCCCAGGCCGTAGGAGATGAGGTCGGCCTCCTCGACGTGCGCGGGCAGCCCGGAGCCCATCCGCCCGGCCACGTACTTGACCAGCGGCGAGTAGGCGACCACGAGGCGTTCGCGCGCGCGCTCATCGCCGGTCGCTTTGTACCGTCTCCAGAGGTCTTGGAGTTCGATGGCTTTGACGTTGGTTTCCAAGTCACTATGCCCGTGGATGCGCACGGGAGTATGCAGATCTAAGGCGCGCCGCCTCAACCCGAGTGTAGACCTGGGTGGTCGAGATGGTTGCGTGTCCAAGCAGCTCCTGGATCGAGCGCAGGTCGGCGCCGCCCTCGAGCAGATGGGTTGCGAACGAGTGCCGCAGCGCGTGCGGGTGGGCGTCGGCCAGCGCCGGAGCGTGCGCGGCGGCCTGGCGCGCCCACAGCGCGAGACGGCGGCGGACGTCGCTGGTGTTCAGCCGCCTTCCCGACTTCGAGAGGAACAGCGCCGGGGTCTCGTCGGCCGTGAGCGCCGGGCGCCCGCGGGCCAGGTAGCGCTCGATCGCGGCCTGGGCATGCTCGCCCAACGGCACGAACCGGGTCCGTCCCCCCTTCCCCTCGACGCGCACCGACTCCGAGTCGAAGTTCAGCGAGTGCACGTCGAGGTCGACGAGCTCCTCGGCCCGCAGGCCGCAGGCGTAGGCGAGCTCGAACATCGCCCGGTCGCGCAGCTCGAGCGGCCCATCCCCCGGGATGCGGTCGAGCAGGAGCGCGAGCTCGGCCGGCTTCAGCACGTGCGGGAGGCGCTGGGCGCGCTTGGGCGAGCCGAGCAGCTCGGCCGGGTTCTCCTCGCGGTGGCCGAGCTCGACCTGGACCCGCAACAGGCTGCGCAGCGCGGCGAGCTTGCGGCTGATCGTCGCCGGCGCGCCGCCGTCCTCTGAGAGCGAGGCGGCGAAGCGTCTGAGCGCTCTGACGTCGATCGTCTCGGGCTCCATCGCGTGGCGGCTGGCCCAGCGCGCGAGCTGGCCGCCGTCGGTGAGGTAGGCGCGCAGCGTCTTTGCGGCCACCGCGCGGCGGCGCAGATCGGCCTGGAACGCGTTCAGCGCGGCCCGCCAGCGCTCGGAGATGGCGTCATCCACCATGTCCCCGGCCTATTCGCCGTTTCCGGGCGGGAGCCTTCCGGCTAGAAGACGTCCACGAGCGTCCCGATCGGCGTGTAGGGCCAGACTCGCCCCGCGGTGCCGACCGGCATCTCGACACAACCAAGGCTCTGCGGGAACCCGTACTGCGCCCGGTAGAAGCCGTGCAGGGCGTCGCCGCCGTTGAAATAGCTGATCCAGGGCACGCCGGGATCGTGGTAGTGGCTGCCGTCGACGTTGGTGCCGCTCATCGTGCCCGACTGGATGTGCTCGTAGACCGCGAACAGGCCCTTGGCCGTCGGCGCCTTGGCGACGCCGGTGTTCACGGGGGTGCTGAGGACGGTGTGGCCGTCGTGCCAGAGGGCGAGCTGCTGGGATGCCTCGGAAACGCTCACGAACGTGTAGCCGGCCGAGTTGGCGCCCTTGCCGGTCAGGACGTCGGCGATCAGCGAGTGCCAGGTGAGCGGGCCGGGGTCGCCGTCGGGAGCGAGGCCGTTGGCGTTCTCGAACGCCATCACGGCGCCGCGGGTCATCTGGCCGCTGACCCCGGGGGACCAGTCGCGGGTCAGCGCGCTGGGGGTGTTCCCGTAGCGCCAGCTGAAGCTCCCCGCCGGCGGTGCGACGGCAGCGGTCATCTGGGCCTGGACCGTGTCAGCCGGGGGCGTGCCGGAGTAGTTGAAGCGCAGCGGCAGGTAACCGAGCTGGGCGAGCAGCTGCTGCAGCCGGGTGATCGAGCCCGGTGGCACGCGCCAGCTCGCGGTAGTGCTCGTGGCCGTGGCGACGCCCCGGTCCAGGGAGATGCCGGCCGGGAGCGCGATGTGGACGTGCGCGCCGAACCCGTAGCCGTAGCCGGTGGGCTGGAAGACGAGCGTGTGGTCGCCCACCGTCTGCCACCTGCCCGCGCTTGCGGGCTCGATCGCGGGACGGGTGGCGCCGAGCGCGGTGGAGATCGGCTTGGAGAACGTGATCCGGATCGGTGTGCTCGGCGTGATCGAGCTGCCGGGCGCGGGCGTGGCGATCGCCGAGGCCTTCTTGCCCGCCGGGAACCAGTTGATGAGCGTCGGCGTCGCCGTCTCCCAGCTCCGGGCGGTCGCGAGGACGTACATCGAGCCCGAGGAACCGCTGTGGGGCAGCGTGACCGTGGTGCCGGATGCGGTCTGGTGGGTCATGTGGCCGGGAGAGCCGTAGGCCAGGCTGTTCACCGGCTGGGTGAAGTTGACCTGCAAAGGCGCGTTAGGCGTGAGCGTCACGTACTGCTGGATGGGTGTCGCTCGCGGCGTGGTCAGCGTCAGGCTGAGGTGCTCGGTGCGGCCCGCCGCCCAGGCGATCCAGCTCGGCCGCTTGAGCACGACCTGGATCGAGACCTGCTCGCCGGCGGGGATCGGGTGCGTGGGCCACAGTCGGTTGTTCTGCGTCGTGACCGGGATCGGCTGGGCGTGGGGCCCGGTGACCACGCTCACGCTGGCGATCTGCCCGCCGCCGGCCGGGAGCTTTATCTTCGCCAGCGCGCTCTGGTCAGCGGTGAGGCTGCCGCGGGAACTGGCCAGCGTGACCGCCGCGATGGCGCCGCCCGCGATGATCGCGAGCAGCAG
>Ga0070735_10002933_pt1 | contig 15121 bp, 12 predicted proteins | sample Coa_R1_FD_66443 | JGI IMG/M metagenome (GOLD analysis project Ga0070735, IMG submission 66443) | Surface soil microbial communities from Centralia Pennsylvania, which are recovering from an underground coalmine fire - Coalmine... | ecosystem: Environmental > Terrestrial > Soil > Unclassified ... | reverse complement strand
CTTAGCACCTGTCGAAGTCATTCCGCTTTCGACAACGTACAACCGGTTCATGTTGACCGAGTCTGGATTGCGGCGGCTGGCGAAATCGCGGGCATAACGCGTGAAGCCCGGGAATCCCGCGTAAAGAAAATCGGCGTCGAGCGACAGAATTACGTCGGCTTTTGCGAAGTCGTACCGCGTCTCGACCGGCTGGCCGAAGGCCAGCTTCGCGCCTTCGAGCAGGTTGTCGCGGTTGATTGGCTCGTAGACATGCCACTTCGCCTGCGGGAAAAGCCTGAGGACTGAGCGTAGTTGGTCCGCGAGGGTGGGCGAGGAAATCGTTTGCGTGAGAATGCGGATGCCGCCGCCCTGCACCGCCTTTTGCGAGTTGAGCGGCCCGCGCAGCGCTTCGACAAAATTCCCCCACGTTCGAACTTCGCCGAGATAAGTGATGTTCTGCGATCGATCTGGGTCATACATCCCCAGAATCGAAGCCTGTGAGAACACATCGGTTCCACCCAGGCTCGCCGGATGCTGATCGTTGCCTTCGATCTTGGTGGGACGGAAGAGATGGCTTTCGACCAGCAACGGAGAGGCGTATCCGCCTAGCGTGAAGGCCGTTGCAAAAAACTTCGGGATGCCGGGAACGATATCTTCCGGCTGACGCACGTAGGGAACGATCGGTTCAAGCGGCTGCTTGGTGCAGGCGGTCATGCCCGCCATCGCGAGCGATGCGCCCATCAGCTTCAAGAATCCGCGCCGCGAGACGGTGTCCAGCCATTCGGAAGCACCCTTGGGGAACTCGCGATGCATCATCTCGCGGAATTCTTCGCTGCCGGCCAGCTCTTCGAGACTGCGCCAGAACTCGGGCCCCTTGGTCTCGGCGATGCGCGAGCGAGCCTCATCCAGCGTGAGTTTGCCCTTCTTGCCGGGACAAATCTCTTCGCGATGCGGGTTCTGGTCTGGGTAGTGCGTTTCCATAGTGCTTTTTAACGATGACACGTCGAACAACTCGTAATATCTGCCTCAGTCCGCAGATTGTGTTTCTTGATCAAATCCTTCCCCAGTGAAAGCTGGTCCGTGTAAATCTTGCCGTCGAGAGTGATTGGTTTCAATGTCGAAGGCTGCTCGTACCGCATATTGAAAACCTGATCGCGGGGACGCAAATATTTTTCCGGCGCGCGATGGCAGTCGAGACACCACTCCATTTGCAGCGAAGCGTAGTTATACATCAGCGGCATACGGTCGACCGGGCCGTGGCAGGTGTTGCAACCTACTCCCTTATTGATATGAATGCTGTGGTCGAAGTAGACAAAATCGGGAAGATCATTCACGCGGGTCCAGACCAGCGATTTGCCGCTGCGAAAGCTCTCACGAACGGGCTCGAGCAGCGCCGCGTTGGTCCAAATCTGAGAATGACAGTTCATGCAGGTCTTGGTCGGAGGAATGCCGGCAAAGCGGGAGGTTTCGACCGAGGTGTGGCAATAGCGGCAGTCAAGACCGAGTCCGGCGACATGGTGCTGATGGCTGAAGGGTACCGGCTGCGGCCGGGCGACTTCGGCGTAGGTAATGTAAGGAGAGCGCTGGAGCTCGAGCACGGCCCAGAGAAGCGCCGCGAGCAAGAAGACCGCGCCGTAAATAGTGGCGCGAGAAATAGTATTCGTACTGCGATGAAAAATCTGCATCGCGATCAGAATTTATTAATGCAGCGGAACGATACGCGTTCCTGGTTGAGTGGCCGGTTGACTCAGATACTCACAGACGATTGTGATCTCGGACACGAAAACGTGTGATTATAACAGTTCGACGAGCACCTGTGGTGACGGCAAATTACATGTCGCAATTTGATTCAAAGACTATCGCAGATTCATGACGAGCAACTTGGGCTCCGTCATTTCTTCGATGGCATAGCGCAAGCCCTCGCGCCCCAAGCCGGAATCTTTGATACCGCCGTAGGGCATGTGGTCGATACGGAACGAGGGCACATCGCCCGCGACCAGGCCACCGACCTCCAATTCCTCATAGGCGTTGAACAACAAGCGCACATCTCGCGTGAAGATTCCCGCTTGTAACCCATACGGCGAGCGGTTCATCAGCCGCAGGGCTTCATAAGAGTCGTCGTAAGGCTCGACGGTGACAACCGGGGCAAAAATTTCGCGGCAATTGACCTTCATTTCCGGGCGAGTGCCGGTGAGGACGGTTGGTTCGAGCACGGGCCCATGGCGTTGCCCCCCGCAAAGCACACGCGCTCCCCCGCGAACAGCTTCCTGGATCCAGTCGCTTGCACGGATGGCATCGCTTTCGCGAATGAGGGGACCGACGTCGGTAGATTCCTCCAGGGGATCGCCCGTCCGCAAGTTTTTAACTCCCGCGACGAGAAGATCGGTAAATTTGGAGCAGACGGACCGCTCCACGAGGATTCGCTGTACCGAGATGCAAGTCTGACCGGCATAACCAAAACCGCCAGCGACGCAACGGTCAGCGGCATAGGCGAGATCGGCATCGCTGTGCACCAAGACGCCAGCATTGCCGCCAAGTTCCAAGACAACTTTTTTCTTTCCGGCGTTTCGCTTGATCTCCCAACCGACGGCAGCGCTGCCGGTAAAGCTGATCATCTTCAAACGATCGTCAGCGACGAGAAGTCCGGCATCTTCGTTGGAGAGCGGGAGAACATTCAGCGCGCCGTCAGGCCAGCCAGCCTGTTGCACGGTTTCTGCGAGAAGCAGAGCCGTGAGCGGGGTTTGCGGCGCGGGTTTGAGGACAAGGGTGCATCCGGCGGCGATGGCAGGCGCAAGTTTGTGGGCAACCAGATTCAAAGGAAAGTTGAACGGAGTGATTCCGGCGATGGGGCCCAGGGGAAAGCGGCGCACGATGCCCCAGCGTCCGACCGTGTACTCCTGCCAGTCGAGGGGCAGGTACTCGCCGTAAATGCGGGTGCTTTCCTCGGCGGCGACAGTGAATGTAAAGATGGAACGCTCGACTTCGGTGCGCGCGGCGCGGATCGGCTTCCCCGCCTCTTGTGCAATGGTTTGCGCGAACTCCTGCTTGCGCAGGGAGATCCCTTCGGCGATTCGTTTGAGAACTCGTTGCCGCTCGACGGCCGGCAGGCGGCGAGTTGTTCCGAAGGCTTTTACGGATGCCGCAATCGCGGCTTCGGCGTGCTCACGCGTCCCCTGAAATACATTGCCGATGACGCTGCCGTCGTAAGGTGACTTGATTTCGATTGGGGTGCCATTTTCGATCCATTTGCCATCGACAAGAAAACTTTTAGCGGTGACGGGTGTCACTGTCATCTGTGCCATGATGGATATTGGGGACCTCCTGGACCGACCGTACGATTATAGCTTTCGATACAAGCGGGATGCTTTGTACATGGAAAAAACCATCCTAGAAATCAGTGATGACCTACGCCACGGGAAGGTTTCACCGATTGACCTGACACAGCATTGCCTGGCGAAAATCGAGAAGCTCAACCCGGTTCTAAATGCATTCATAACAGTCACGGGTGAGGCGGCGTTAGCGGAGGCGCGCGCTGCCGAGGAGGAGATTCGGCGCGGTAACTGGCGCGGGCCGCTGCACGGCGTCCCGATCGCACTCAAAGACATCATCGATACAGCAAGGGTGCGCACAACCGCAGCTAGCGGGCTGTTCAAAGATCGTGTGCCCGGTAACGACGCAGAGGTTGTGCGGAGGCTGAGAAGCGGCGGGGCGGTCCTGTTGGGCAAACAGAACCTGCATGAATTTGCCTATGGCGGCAGTTCGCTCATCAGCTATTTCGGCGAGGTACGAAATCCGTGGAACACGGCGCATATCGCCGGAGGATCGTCGGGCGGGTCGGCGTCTGCGGTTGCGGCCGGCCTGTGCTATGGGGCAATCGGAACTGATACGGCCGGATCGGTGCGTGAGCCAGCGTCGCAGTGTGGCGTCGTTGGATTGAAACCCACGTACGGACGCGTGAGTGTGAAAGGAGTGATTCCGCTGTCACGGTCATTCGATCACGTAGGGCCGATCACAAAGACCACTGCCGACGCGGCGGTCATGGTGCAAGTCATCGCGGGATATGACGAGCAGGATCCGAACTCAGCGAATGTGCAAGTGGATGATTATGTCGCGGGGCTCCGCGAAGACCCAAAGGCGCTGAGAATCGGCATCGCGCGGAACTTTTTCTTTGAAGAGCTGGATCCAGAAGTTGCATTGGCGGTCGAAGGTGCGATCAACACTTTAAAGAAACTAGCCGGCGAAGTTCGCGACGTGGAACTCACCGTTCCCACCGACAGGCGGTTGCAGAGCGCCGAATCGTACGCTTATCACGCCGAGTTCGTGAAGCAGAGTCCCGACCTTTATCAGCAGGAGACGCTGCGGCGCATTCGCAGCGGCGAAGGCATCACGGGGTCAGAGATTGGAGAGCTTCATAAAGAGCTGGCGCGTACACGGGGGGAAGCTAACCGAATCTTTGACGATGTAGACCTAGTCGTCACGCCGACTACGCCGATTCCTGCTCCTGGTATCGACGAATTGAAGGAGCATCCGGAACTACTGCGACCGAAGGAACTCATTCTGCTAAGAAATACGCGGCCATTCAATGTGTGGGGCTTGCCGGCGATCTCGGTTCCGTGCGGATTCACGAAAGCTGGTTTGCCGATCGGCTTGCAGATCGCCGGCGCGCACTGGGCTGAAAGCAAGGTACTGCGAATGGCGCATGCCTACGAACAAGCAACGCAGTGGTCCATGCGCAGACCAGAGCTCGCGAGCGCCTAGCTGCGTTTCTACTGCGTATTAGTTTTGTCTACGAAGGCGGCCTGATCAGCCTTCATCTTTTTCAGGCCTTCGCTTCCCACATAGACCATGTGTCCAGACTCGTAGGTCGCAAAGGAAATGTTGTCGCGGTATTTCCTGGGAAGGTCAAGGTGTTGAATCGTGTAGTTCGCCGCATGGTAGGGAGTCGCGAGATCGTAGTAACCTTCCATCACCAAGACTTTCAGATACGGATTCTTGACGACGGCCTCACGCAAGGCGGTTGCGGTGTCGGGGAATCCGCGAATTGCCGAACCCCACTCCCATTTGTCGAATCCGGCTTCCTGCGCGAACGTGTAGTAGGGCATGTCGACCTTGTAGCCCAGTTCATTTCGCACGTAGTTATTGAACATCGAAGTGAATGGCGGGCCGATGGCCGATCCGGTCGGATCGTAGAACGGAGTATCGAGGACTCCATGCGGATCCGGCCCAGTGAACCGGCCATCGAGGCGGCCGACGCGAACTTTCTGATCGATCAAGAGGTAATGCGTGAACTTTTGAACGTTCACTCGCAGATCGGCTTCGTCGATCACCTCTTTTGATAAACCGGTATAACGCGACATCTGCTCGATGATTTTCTGCCGCTCTTGTGGATCGAGGTCGTCTCCCTTGGCCAGTGCGTTTGCGTATTCACCAGAGGACCAAGCCTCTGATTCCTGTCGCGCTTTATTCATGTCCTGCGCCAGATCAGGCGGCAATTTGTGATGGTAGCCGGCGATCATGGTGTAGGAGGGGATCAGAAAAATGTAAGGCTGATCGTTGGTCTTGGTGTCTTCGAGAGTTTCGAAGTTGAGAACCATGGACAGCAGCGTGATGCCATTGAACGAGATGCCGTGATCAGCCAGGTAGCCGGCGATGCCCGCCGATCGGGTGGTTCCGTAGCTTTCGCCGAGCAGATAGAGCGGTGAACCCCAGCGTTCATAGCGGCTGATGTACAGGCGGATGAATTCACTGAATGCCTCGATGTCGCCCTTGACGCCCCAAAATTTCTTGAACAGCTCGGCATCAGCGGCGCGGCTGAAGCCAGTGCCGATGGCGTCCACGAGGACCAGATCGCTTTTGTCGAGCAGCGTGTATTGATTGTCTTCGAGGCGATAAGGCGCCGGTGGCATGAAGCCTTCGGGAGTGAGCACGACCCGGCGAGGTCCGAGCGCACCCATGTGCAACCAGATGGAGGCAGAACCCGGCCCGCCGTTGAAGGCGAAGGTCAGGGGACGTTTGTTCGCTTCCTGGCCATCGAGCGTGTAGGCGACGAAAAACATTTCGGCTTCGATCTTGCCGTCGGCGCGCTTGATGGGAAGCCGTCCGGTGGTTGCCGTGTACTTCAGAAGCTTGCCGCTTACGGTGATCTGGTGATGCGTGACGATCGGCGGTACTTCACTGACATCGAAGTGTTCTTCTTTGTCTTTTTCTTTGTCAGCAGGGCTCTCCCTGGCGGGCGGCTTTTGTTCCTGAGCCGGGGTACTTGGCTCTGGATTCGTAGTGGCCTCCGGTTTCTGAGCAGCGGCCTTCGCGGGCTGGGACTTCTTTGCCGATGTGTTCTGTTGGGTCTCGTTCTGAGCGAACGCTGCGAATTGGAGGATGAGGACAAGAGTGACGGCGACGATAAGCGAACGCATTCGACCTCCGAGGCTGAGTCGATTGAATTTCTTGCAAGACGGCAAGGAGCGCATTATATCGCTTCGCCGGTTGCTAAGATGGCTATGTGCCACTGACTCGATCCGAACCCGGCATCGTTACGGCAGATTCTCTTGCGGGTATCCGCTGGCTCGTGCATGGCTTTTCGACGCGGCAGGGAGGTGTAAGCAAAGTTTACGGTGGCCGCGCCCTGAATTTGGGGTTTACGAAGCACGACTCGCGGAACTCTGTTGAGCAGAACCGCGCGTTGTTTTTGAGTCGCCTCGGCGCCGTGAGCGGGAAAAAACCGTGGCCGCTGGTTACGTTGCGTCAGATTCATTCCGACCTGATCCACTGCATTAACGAGGTGCCGGATTATCCATTGGTGGGCGATGGTCTGATTACCAACAAGCCTGAAATCCTGATTGGGGTGCAGACGGCGGATTGCCTGCCGGTCATTTTGGTAGATATAAAACGTCGTGCGGCCGGGGTTTTTCATGCCGGCTGGCGCGGGACCATCAAGCGAATCGTCGAGAAAGGCCTGGGAGAGATGCGTTATGCCTTCGGCACCAGTCCACGCGATGTCAGGGCTGCGATCGGGCCTGGAATTCACGGCTGCTGCTACGAAGTCGGGCCGGAATTACGGGAACAGTTTGAAGCGCAATTCGCGTATGGAGCAGATTTGTTCCGCGAGGTGAAAGAATCTGATCCGGTGCGAGAAAAATATCCGCTGTTGTTTTTGACGGCGCGGGCACCGGGACACAGCGAGCTGCCGAAGAAGATATATCTCGATCTTGTGGAAGCGAATAGGCGGCAGTTAATCGAGTCGGGAATACCTCGGAAAAACATTTCCGCATCGCCATTGTGCACCGCCTGCCGCTCGGACTTGCTGTTCTCCTATCGCGCTGAGAAGGGTGTCACGGGAAGGATGATGGGAGTGGCTGGAATTAAAAAGTAGCGCCTGGCGGTCTCGGCGACCGAGGCGGTGAAAAGCTTTTAAGCGCAAAAAACGCGAAGAAAATCCGCGAAGATCGCAAAAATTCAATTCACCAAGCAAACAGCGTCTTCTAATTCCTGGCTGCTTTGAGCCTTTGCTCGAGCGCCGCGACCTCTTCATGCAAACCCTTCGGCAAGCGATCGCCGAACTTGGCAAAATGCTCTTTGATGCGCGGGACTTCTTCGGTCCAGCCCTGAAGATCGACGTGTAAGAGCTTGGCGACTTTGTCGGCTGGCAGATCAAGACCCTTGGTATCGAGATCAGTCGGCGCGGGCAGGCGGCCAATCGGCGTATCGACGGCATGGACCTTGTTATCGCAGCGCTCGAAGATCCACTTCAGCACGCGGCTGTTCTCGCCATAGCCCGGCCATAGGAACTTGCCATTCTCGTCCTGACGGAACCAGTTCACATAGAAAATCTTGGGCAGCTTTGGGGACTTCTCGCCGATCTTGAGCCAGTGCGCGAAGTAATCGCCCATGTGGTATCCGCAGAACGGAAGCATCGCCATAGGGTCCCGGCGCAGTTGTCCCACTTTGCCGACGATGGCGGCGGTGGTTTCACTACTGGCGGTCGCGCCGAGGAATGTACCGTGTTGCCAACTGAAGGATTCGGTCACCAGGGGAACGATGCCTGCGCGCCGGCCACCAAAAAGAATGGCATCAATGGGTACGCCTCTGGGATCTTCCCACTCAGGCGCGATCGATGGGCACTGCATGGCCGGAGCGGTGAAGCGTGCGTTCGGATGGGCTGCCTTGCGTCCAGAACCCACAGACCAGGGACGTCGCAACCAATCGACCAGCTCCGCCGGCTTCTCGGCAGTCATGCCCTCCCACCAGATGTCTCCGTCCATGGTCATGGCGCAATTGGTGAAGATGGAATTCTTCGCTACGCTGAGCATGGCGTTGGCGTTAGATTTCATGCTCGTGCCCGGGGCAACGCCGAAGAACCCCGCTTCGGGATTGATCGCATACAAGCGGCCATCGGAGCCGAACTTCATCCAGGCGATGTCATCGCCGACGGTCTCGGCCTTCCAGCCCGGGATTGTCGGGATGATCATTGCCAGGTTTGTTTTGCCGCAAGCCGAAGGAAACGCCCCGGTGATGTACTTCACCTCGCCCGACGGGCTGATCAGTTTCAGGATGAGCATGTGCTCAGCCATCCAGCCTTCGTCGCGAGCCTGGACCGAAGCAATGCGCAGAGAGTGACACTTCTTTCCTAAAAGAGCATTGCCGCCGTATCCCGAGCCGAACGACTGAATTTCACGAGTCTCGGGAAAATGACAAATGTATTTATGGTCAGCGTTGCAGGGCCAGGTGGAGTCCTGCTGATCGGGTTTGAGGGGGGCGCCGATGGAGTGGACGCCACGAACGAACTCGCCGTTCTCGCCGATCACGTCGAGCACGCGCTGTCCCACGCGCGCCATGGTGTGCATGTTGGCGACTACGTAAGGCGAATCGCTAATCTCGACTCCGATCTTGGCGATCGGGGAACCAATTGGGCCCATGCTGTAAGCAATCACGTACATAGTGCGGCCTGCCATGGAACCGGCATAAAGCTGCCGCAGCTTGTCCTTCATCTTGGCGGGATCCTCCCAGTTGTTGGTGGGGCCGGCGTCGTCCTTACTGTCGGAACAAATAAAGGTTCGGTCCTCGACCCGCGCGACATCCGCCGGGTTGGAGCGAACCAGGATGCTGTTGGGACGTTTCGATTCGTTCAGAGGGATAGCCACACCGGACAGAACCATCAACCGCAGCATCGCCTGATATTCTTCCTGGGAGCCGTCGCACCAGTGGACGCGGTCGGGCTTGCAAAGTTGCCTGATCTCTTCGACCCACTGGATTAACTGCTGGTTTTCGCTGCGTGCGGATTCGAGTTCCATCGTGATACTGGCCATAGACTAACTCTCCTATTCATGCACCGGGCTTAAACCGCCGCGCGAAACAGGGGACGCGGACAGAAGGCGTGGCCGAGACAAACGGTGATCGGCGCGCGGGCGTTGTCGGAACCCTGGCAATCGTGGACAACTCGCGGCTGAGTCGCAAGACCAATTCCTTGCGCGGGATCGCTAAGGCTTTCCAACCTCAGGCCGACATAATATTGTGCCTGTTTCTGCCGATACTTCCAAGTGATTTGGGTTAAAGCCGGAGAAATGCGCCGCAAGTGACGCGAGAATCGATGGCCGGATCTAAGCGACGGAAGGTTGACCGGTGGTCTGTTCGGCGACGACAGCCTCCAGCTGATCGAGGGTCTGCGGGACGGTCAACGCGTACATTTCCTGGCCCAATCCCTCGCCGGATTCCAAGGCCGTTTTGAGGTAGTGACCGGCAATCTCGATCGCGAGCGGATCGGTGATCATCTTTCCGGTGCGCTTGTTGTACTCAACCCACGCCGGGCAAGGCAAAACGACCCAGACGGGATGGCCATCGACCAGAAACTTGATATCGACTGCGTCGGCGTGCCGCGTGGCGATGGCGACGATCAAAGCCTGGTAGAGGCAGTGGACTTCTTTCCGGGTCCAGCGGTCGAACACGTGGAAGTCCTGATACATGGTGTCTAGAAAAACTATATCGGAGCGGAAAGGGAGGAGCAAACCGTGGCGGCTTGCGCGTGCATGGTGTGGACGTGAATTATGATGAGTGACTGAAAACTCCTCATGAAGAATCTTGGGATTTTGTTGTCTGGACGTGGGTCGAATTTCGAGGCAATCGCAAAGAACATCGCTGCCGGACGCATTTCAAATGCCCGGATTGCCGTCGTCATTTCAAACCGCGCGGATGCCGGCGGAATTGAGACTGCCCGGAAGCTGGGGCTCACGGCTGTGGTGATTCCATCGAAGGGAAGGGACAGAAAAGATCACGATGGCGAAGTGGTGGGGGCGCTGCAAGAACATAAAGTTGATTTGATCTGCCTGGCGGGATACATGCGGCTTCTGTCGCCATGGTTCGTTCGGCAATTCCCGCATAAGATTCTCAATATTCATCCGTCATTGCTGCCGGCGTTCCCCGGCCTGGAAGCGCAGGAGCAGGCTTTCGCTTACGGAGTGAAAGTTTCCGGCTGCACGGTGCATTTCGTGGACGAGGAACTGGACCACGGGCCAATCATCGTGCAGAAAGCGGTTCCGGTGTTAGATACCGACGATGAGCAGACCCTCGCCGCTCGAATTCTGGAGCAGGAACACATCGCGTACAGCGAAGCGATCAACATTGTGCTGGAGGGAAAGTGGGAGGTGGTGGGGAGAAGATTGGTAGGGCCAAGGCAGAAGGCAGAAGTAAGAAGGCAGAAGTTAAGGTCATAGGAAACAACCGCCCAGTGACAAACGTCACGGCATAGCGGTTTCGAAAAACACAATATGGTTCGGTGATTGACACAAAGAATGACCTACGGGCGCGGACAAAACAGTTCGCGCTACGGATCGTGCGCCTCTATCAGAGACTGCCCCCCAAGGATGAAGCCAGGATTGTGGGGAAGCAATTGCTTCGCTCAGGCACTTCAGTCGGTGCCAACTACCGGGCCGCGTGCCGCGCCCGATCCAGGGCCGAATTCATTGCCAAGCTGGGTATTGTTCTCGAAGAGTCAGACGAAACCGTCTTCTGGCTAGAACTGCTACTTGAAACGGGCCTTTTGAGTCATGAGAGGCTCGAGCCGCTGGTCAAGGAAGCAAACGAACTCACGTCCATTTTCGTCAGTTCCCTTTGCACGGCAAAAAAGGCTTAGCGCGAGTTCACTTCTGCATTCTGCCTTCTGACTTCTGCATTCCTTATAATGCAACTGATGCCACAGTTCCCGCCGATTGACGAGCAGCTGGCCTACATCAAGAAGGGTGCGGCGGAGATTATTCGCGAGTCGGACCTGCGCGAGAAACTGGAAAAGTCTCGCGCGTCCGGCAAACCCCTGCGCGTAAAGCTCGGTATGGACCCGACTGCGCCCGATCTTCATCTGGGTCACACGGTCGTGTTACGTAAGCTGAAACACTTTCAGGATTTGGGGCACACGGTCATTTTTTTGATTGGCGATTTTACCGGGATGATTGGCGATCCGACGGGGCGATCGGCGACGCGGCCGCCGCTGTCGCGGGAGCAGATCGAGGAGAACGCGAAAACGTACCAGGCGCAGGTTTTTAAGATCCTCGATCCGCAGAAAACGGTCATCGACTTCAACCGGCGGTGGTTCGGCGAATTCACGGCGGATGACTTCATTCGCCTTGCAGCGAAGTACACCGTCTCACAGATGCTGGAGCGCGAGGACTTCCATAAACGGTTTCTCGAAGAGCGGCCGATCGCAGTACATGAACTGCTTTATCCGCTGGTGCAAGGCTACGACTCGGTCGCGCTCGAAGCGGATGTAGAACTCGGCGGCACGGACCAGAAATTTAACCTGCTGGTGGGACGCGAATTGCAGCGTGCTTACGGGCAAGAACCGCAGGTGGTGCTGACGACGCCGATTCTCGAAGGACTTGATGGTGTGCAGAAGATGTCGAAGTCGCTGGGCAACGCGATCGGCATTCATGAGGCGCCACTCGAGATGTACGGCAAAATCATGTCGATCTCCGACGAGATGATGTGGAGATATTACGAGCTGCTGACGGACGTGCAGTTGCGGGAGATCGAACGGATGAAGCATGAAGTGCATCCGATGCAAGCGAAGAAAGAACTGGCGCGCCGGATCGTGGCGGACTTTCACTCGGCTGAAGCGGCGGCCAAGGCGGGAGAGGACTGGGCGAAGCAGTTTCAGAAGGATGAAACTCCAGATATTCTGGAGCACGTTGTGGTAAAGAGGGACAAGATTCTTGCTGGTACCGGAGATCCTATTGGTATCCAGAGCCTCCCATCAGATGTCTTAGTGCTGGCTCAAGATCGCGGCAATCACTTGGTTGTGATAGTGAGAGTGGACAAACTTCTTCTGGAGAGCGGTATGGCGGAATCAGTCTCGGATGGCGGCCGGAAGCTAAAGCAGAAATCTGTCCAAATCGACTCGGAGATGGTTGACAAGACGAAGCTCGCTCTACCGAGTCCTGCTCGCCCCCTGATCGTTCGCGTTGGACGTTCGATGAAAAGAGTAGCCATCTCCTGAATCGCGTGGGGACAGCCGCCCTCGGCTGTCCGGGCGAGCGCAGCTCGCCGGCAAGTCCCAAATCAGGAAGGCTGGCATGAATTTTCTTAGGTGACTTCTCTCTTCCATCCAGCGGTTCCTTAGGATTGTCTTGAAGTATTACCTCCATCTATTGTTCTATCGTCGACAACTTCCACATCTGCAGCGCGACCGCAACCCCACTTTCTAACTTTCTGCACAGATGAGCGTCGGACGCTGCCAGCTGAAGCTCGAACCATAGTCCTCGCATGCTGCCGTCATGACCACGATGTAAGGATGGATCTTCGGGTCGTGGTCGTCATGCCCGATCATGTGCACCTGATATTTACCCCACAGATCGATCGGAGCAGAACGAAGGTTTACTCTTTGGCGGAAATTACCAACGCGATCAAAGGCGCCTCATCACACGCGATCAACGAATTGCTGCAGCAAAAGGGACGAGTGTGGCAGCCAGAATCGTTTGACCACGTTCTTCGCTCTAGTGAAAGCTTGCAAGAAAAAGTTGAGTATGTCTTACGGAACCCAGTGCGCCGAGGATTGGTCTGCCGGTGGAGTGACTACCCATGGATCTGGAAGAATCCGTCGGTCAATATGTAGGCTGCGGGGCTGCGCCCCGCCCGACAGCCGAGGGCGGCTGTCGCCACGTGATAGTAGGCAGTCCCCAGTCAAACCACTCAAGTTACAATCCAGCCCATGCGGGCCGCCGTCATCTTTGGGTTAGGTTCGTCGGAAAAAGATCTCGGGCCATTCTGTAAGAATTCGGCAGCCGAGTTGTCCATCGGGCTTCCCGCGAGTTCCTCAGAAGCCGATGCGATTCTCATCTTCGGCGGCGACGGCACTGTGCATCGTCACCTTCCCCAGTTGGTCAAGCTGCAGCTTCCGGTGTTGGTCGTTCCGTGTGGCAGCGGCAATGATTTCGCGCGAGCGCTGGGACTGCGCAAGGTCCGCGATGCAGTCAGTGCGTGGCAGAAGTTCTCAACGACGCGCACCAACGCCCATGCGATCGATCTCGGAGTCATTCACGCCGGTGAGGCGTTGCACTACTTCTGTTGTATTGGCGGCGTCGGATTGGACGCGGAGGTTGCACGCCGCGCGAACCGGTTCCCACGCTGGCTGCGTGGGCATGGTGGATACGTACTGAGTCTTCTGCCTGCGTTGCTCAGTTTCAAGCCGGTTCCGCTCAAGATAAGCACTGCCAACGCTTCCGGCGACTTTTGGGTTGAAAGCAACAAACCGACGTTTCTGGCCGCCTTTGCCAACACTCAGGCCTTCGGTGATGGAATGAAGATCGCTCCGCGCGCCCGCATGGACGATGGACTTCTCGATGTTTGCGTGATACGAGAGGTCGACAAGGTCAAACTGTTTTGCCTGTTTCCGACGGTGTATTTCGGCCGGCATCTGCAGATCCCCGAGGTCGAGTACTGCCAGTCGGATCGGCTGCGAATCGAAACCGAGAAGCCGATGTCCGTTTATGCGGACGGCGAGTATGTGTGCGAGACACCGATTGAGGTGACTGTGGCAAGAACTGCGCTGAGAGCGATTACCAGCCCCGCGCAAGATCCCTCGGCCCGCTCGTGAAAGCGCGGGCCTTCGGGATGACGTCAGATAATTAGAAACTAGAAACTAGAAACTAGAAACCCGAAATTAGAAACCCGAAACTAGAAACTGCTTTACTGCTACACTACGACGAATATGGCCGAGACAGGTCGCTCGCGCACGTGGCTATGGATTCTCATCGGCGGCGGTGCGTTCTTTCTCTTCGTGCTGGCGGTATTCACGCTGGTGTATCTCACGCTGCATGCCGGCGGCGAGCAGGCGTCGTTTGGCGGATTTGGCGATCGCATCGGCGTGGTTGAGCTCGAGGGAGTGATTCTCGATCCCAAGGTTGTCGTTGATCAGCTCAAGAAATTCGGCGATGACGATTCCATCAAAGCCATCATCATTCACGTGAACTCACCGGGCGGCGGAGTGGCGGCCTCCGAGGAGATTTACCGCGAGGTCAGGCGGCTGCGCGACAAGAAGAAACATATTGTGGCGTCGATCGAGACAGTGGGCGCGAGCGGCGCGTATTACGTTTCGTCGGCGACCAACAAAATCTACGCTGACAACGGAAGCATTGTTGGCTCGATCGGCGTGATTGCCGAGTGGGTGAATTACGGCGACTTGATGCGCTGGGCCAAGTTGAAGCCGGAACGATTGAAGGTCGGCGAATTCAAGGATACGGGCGACCCGACCCGGGAGATGACTCCAGCCGAGCGGGCCTATATGCAGTCCCTGATCGACAACATGTATGGCCAGTTCGTTGATGCGGTGGCCGAAGGCCGCCATGCCAAGACCGGCGACATCAAGAGCATCGCCGACGGCCGGGTCTGGACCGGGCAGGAAGCGCTCAAGATGCACCTGGTCGATCAGATCGGTGATTTTCAGGCGGCGGTTGACGATACGGCGAAGTCAGTCGGAATCAAGGGCGAGCCGACGCTGGTGCATCCGGAGAAAGATCGTAAGACACTGCTGGATCTGCTGTTTGGGGATATTTCGGAGTGGCTACCGACAAAAGCGAAGCTGATGGAGCAGCAGCAGATGGGGTTCTACTATCTGTGGAAGTGAGATCTGCTAGGGCAGTCGCTTGGCTTCGAGCTCCCCATC
>Ga0070735_10002932_pt1 | contig 15124 bp, 14 predicted proteins | sample Coa_R1_FD_66443 | JGI IMG/M metagenome (GOLD analysis project Ga0070735, IMG submission 66443) | Surface soil microbial communities from Centralia Pennsylvania, which are recovering from an underground coalmine fire - Coalmine... | ecosystem: Environmental > Terrestrial > Soil > Unclassified ... | reverse complement strand
GATGATCGCGGAAGTCGAGACCGCGAGCGCCCAGGTGTCGCTCGAGGTGCGCGCGGGCGCTCTCGCCCCCCGCGCCGTCGAGGATCCGGTACGCGCCCCGGCACACGACCGGACACCCGTCGACGATCGACGGAAAGTCCCAGAGATACCCCGTCAGTCCCGGCGGGCCGAGGTCGAAGCGAATGGTGTCGCGAGGCGGGTCCCCCGTCACGCCCTCGGTGTCCACCTCCACGGCCTGGGCTCGCAGCCGCCCGCGCGCGAAGCCGGCCGTCCGCCGGACGACCCCCGCGACCCCGTCGGCCCCGACGACGGCGCGGGCGTCGATCGTCTCACCCCCCGCGATCCGCACCCGCGCGCCATCCGCGCCCTGGGAGACGGCCTCCACGGGGGTGCCGTCGCGCACCTCGATCCCGCGACGCCTCGCCTCGTCCGCGAGCGCGCGGTCGAACTCGATGCGGCGAACGATGATGCCCGCGTCGGGCTCGCGCAGCGAGACGCTGCCCGCCGGCAGGCGCAGCTCGACGGCGTGCACTGCAACGAACGGCACCGACGGACGAGCTCCGACCGCGTCGAGCAACCGCAGCGCGCGCCCGCCGATGGCGCCGGCGCAGTACTTGTCGCGCGGGTAGCGCTCCTTCTCGAGCACCGAGATGCGCGGTGCGAGCGCCGGATCCGCGTGGGCGGCGTAGAGCGCCGTGACGATCCCGGCGGGACCGCCGCCGACGATGACCAGGTCGCGCTCGGCCATGAGCGGCTATCGTGCTTGAGCACGGAAGTACCGACAAGGGAGAGGGATGCCAAACGCGGCGGCAGACCGAGGTGGGTACGGCGACGGTTCTTCGATCCCGCCCGGCGCGACGAGATCGATGTTCTCGTAGATCTCGGCCAGAGGCACCGGTGTCTCAGAACTGCTTCTGGGCGTTGAGGTCGATGATCCCGATCCACTGCGTGTATTTGCCGCCCGCGTCCTGCTGGGCGGTCGGAATGGCCACGCCCATGCCGTTCGGGCCCGACTCGAGCGTGCTCTTGCCCGTGTTGTCGCGATCGAGGAACTGAAGGTGCGTGTACGAGGCGGAGAAGTAAAAGCTGTTGAAGAGATAGAAACGTCCCCCGAGCGCGATGCCGACGTTGTTCCCGTCCATCGTCGCCGCGTCGATCGTCGCGTCGGGCGTCGCCCCGGTCTCGTAGCCGAGACCGCCGAAGAGCTCGATCTCCGGCTTTACCCAGTAACTGCCGCCCGCGCGAACGCCGTACGTGTCGTTCCAGTTGCGCGGGATGTTCGTCGCGACGTTTCCACCGGAAGCGTCGCTGCCGTTCGCGTGGACGAGGCACGGGTGCTGGACGAGGCTACCGTCCGGGTTCTTCGTCTCGTAGGCGACGCACTGCGACTTCATGACGCTCCAGCGCGTGAAGTCACCGAAGACGCGCAGCTCGAGCGTGTCGTTTACCCGCCACTTGGCGCCGCCGCGGACGATGTCCGGAAGGGCTTGCGTGAACGTCGCAGGGGTGGATTGAGGCGGCGGATTGGGCGTCTGCTGCGTCGCGACGGCCGTGATGGAGAAGCTGCCGGTCAACGTTTGCTGTCCCAGCGCGGGCTGTGCCTGATACGAGGCGCCGAGCCAGAAGTGGTTCGGCACGGCCTCGAACATCGCGCCGACACCGAAGCTGCCGTTGACCCCGGACGCGTCGAGCGACGCCCGGCCCTCGCTCGTGGTGTCCGGCAGGCCATTGCCGTACGGGTTCTTGGCTTGCGTGAGGTCCACCTGGGAGATAACGAGGTTTCCGCTCGCGCCGATGCTCAGAGGTCCGAGGCGGTACGCCGCCCCGACGGTCGCGTAGATGAACGTGAGCGAGGCGTTGATGATGTCCCACCGCTGGACGCCGTCCTTCGCGTCCGGGTAAATCTCATTCTGCATCGCCGTCAGGGACTTGTTCCTGTCCCAGCTGACCCGGCCGCCGAACGGGACGAAGAGCCCGGCGCCGAGCGCGAGGTTGCCGATCTTCGCCGTCGCGCCGAGAGCGGGGCCGCCGAAGACGTTGAACAGACTGGCCGTCCCGCTGTTGCCGACCTCCTTGTCGGGCTGGTCGGAGAGACCGAGCGGTGGCGCCTGGTGCGTCCAGGTCGCGTGCCGGAACGCGATCTGCCCGTCGAGGAAGAGGTTGATCCCCTCGCTGAAGCCGATCGCGCCCGGGTTGTAGTAGAGCGCCGTCGGATTCGTATCGATCGGCGTGCCGTGCTCACCGCCGAAGCGGGCGCTGGCAAAACCGGCGCCTTCGGCGCGACCGCCCACGAGTGCACTCGAAAGAACGACTGCCGCTGCGACGACGCTTCGTCCCACTCTCATCTGGCTCCTGGCCCGTGCGGGTGTGACGGGTTACCAAAAGTCAACCGTGCCCCGCAAGAGCGGGCGGATCGATCTGCACACTTCCGCCGCTCCTCCGCCGCCGCGTGGCCGAATCCAGCTTCCTTTTCTTCGTGGGAAGGTGCCGACTTACGGGAGCGCGGCTCGCGCGTCCGCGCACGTCGCGGTGTTGCTGATCTGCTTGAGGGTGAACGTCCCCATGACGGGGTTCGAGGGACTGATGGCCGAAGGGCTCGACGCCATCTCGGTCCCCTTCACCGTGTACTTCGTGCGGTTCGCGTCGAGGAAGCTCGCCTGCGCGCTCGTGCAGTTGCCCGCCGGCGCGGAGGACGACGCCGTCGCGTGGCAGCCGACGACGTGGTTGTCGAAGAGCGTAATCGTCGCCGTGCCCGAGCCCTGCTGGCAATCGGTCGTGCGCATACCGCTCAGCGCGATCTCCTGCCGAAGCGCGATGTAGACCTTGTCCGCGGCCGGCTGCTTGAGCGCCTGCCCGCCCAAGCTGAGCGCCGTGGGCGGCAGGAAGTACGGGCTCGTCGAGTTCGGCGTGACCGTGATGCCGGGTTGCATGTCCCCGTCGTCGTCCTGGAGGTCCGACGCGGCGAAGCTTCCGGTCGAGTTGCAACTCGACGCGCTCATCGCGCAGTCGGGCGGCCAGGCCGTCGCCTCCATCATGTACTTGCTGCCTGGGGCGAGCCCGAGGCCGCCGAGCGTCTTCGTCTCGGTGATCGTGTCGCCCGGACCCCAGCCCGACTGCGTCCCGTTCGTCATGAACGTGCGCGTGATCGCGTCGAAGGTCGCCGGCAGGATGGCCAGCTGGATCTTGGGGTTCATGACGCTGCCGGCGCCGACCGCGAGCGACCCCGCCGTGTTGAGCGTCAAGTCGGGAAGCGTCGTGCCGCACGAGCGCGTCGAGCCCATGTACATCGTGCTCCCCATCGGGAGATTGAGCGTCGTCAGGAACCAGATGTAGATATCGCCCTCGCCCGAATTGCCGGCCGTGCTCGATGGCCAGCCGACGGGGATCGTCACTTTGACGGCCACCACACCCATGGTCTGCGTCGGACAGCCGCCGTCCGAGGTCGGCTGAGGCCCGCCGCTGTCCACCGGGCCCGTGCTGCCCGTCGACGCACCGGTCGATGACCCCGTCGTCGACCCGCTGGTGCTCGATCCCGTGCTCGACCCGGTGGTGCCGCTTCCCGTGCTGCTGCCGGTGGTGCCGCTGCCCGTCGAGCTGCCGGTGGTGCCGCTCCCGGTCGTCGAGCCGCCGCCGCTGCCTGTGCTGCTGCCCGATCCGCCGTCGTCCGCGACGGTGTTCCCGCTGCTGCTGCACGCGATCCCCGACACCGCCGCAGCCACTCCAACCCCCCCTACCAAGAACGCCAAACCCGGCCTAAGCCTCTGGATCATATTACTGTTCTCCCACTTGCGGTCAGCGTGGCTCGAAAGATCCGGGAGCCCAGCGCGACTGCAGCGTGGCGTGCTACCTCGATTCGTAATCGTCGGCAACGTTCTTTATGAAATGGCCGCCGTCTCTAGAACGTCTTGTAGGTTGAAACGATCGTACCGAGAACGGCCGTCACAAACGCGATCGCCGCCGCCGCTACGAATGCCACATGGGCCGCCCGCCTGAGCGCCGAGCGTACGTGTCCTTGGGCTCGCAGCGACCCCGCGTAGCCTGCGCCGCCGGCCCATCCGAACAGGATCGCCCCGAAGGCGAGGTGTTCTTTTCGCTCGAAGAGGTAACCAATCGTCGGTGCCTGTGCGAACAGGGGCGCCCGTAACGATTCCCTGTACGCGGGGTACATCGCGACGCCGAACGCCCCGGCGAGCGTGAGAAACGCGACCGCCAAGGCCACCGAGAGCGTGGCGCGACGAGCCCCCCCATCCCGACTCGGCCGCAAGAGGATGGCCGGATGGGTGACCGCGGCGGCGGCGAGCCAGCCGAGGTGCCCGTGGACGTGCTCCCACAGGCGCAACGGGTCGAACGCCGGTGGTACCTGCATCGCAGATGCATCCTAAGCGCAGCCCGAGCCGGTTGCGTGGCGCGCCGGCATCCCTCGTGAAAGGGGGCGGGTCGGTGCCGGGCAACACGAGGCTTTGGCGGTTCTCTGCGGTGCAAATAGGTCGGTTGAGCGCGCCCGGGTGGGGCCCCATGCCCCGGTCGGCAAAAGCGAGGACGGGATGACGGACGAAGGCATCAGCAAACCGGCAACGACCGCAGCCGCCGCGGCGGCATCGCCCGCCCACATCCTGCTCTTCGAGGACGACGACACGCTCGCGTCCCTCCTCGCCCGAGTCCTCCGGAACGAGGGCTACCAGGTCGATGTGCTCGACAACGCCGACGCGACGCCCGCGGCGTCGCGCCTGACGCGTTACGACGTCGTCCTCAGCGACATTCACCTCGCCAACGACACGAGCGGCCACGATGTCCTACGGCGGGTCCGTGAGTCGAGCGGGGCGACGCCCGTCATCCTGATGACCGCGTACGCCGACATCGAGGGGGCGATGAACGCCGTGGGCGAAGGCGCGTACGACTACCTCGCGAAGCCGATCGAGCCGACGGAGCTGAAGAGGATGGTCTCGGAGGCCATCGGCCGGCGCAAGCTCGCCCTCGGCGCGGCCGAGCCGCCGCAGCGCTCGGGGTCGCAGCCGGTCGCGCAGATCGTGGGCACGACGCCGGCCATGCTCTCGGTCTACAAGACGGTCGCGCACGTCGCGCCCACGACGGCGACGGTGCTCATCGTCGGCGAGAGCGGGACCGGCAAGGAGCTCGTCGCCCGCGCGATCCACGCCAAGAGCCCGCGGGCGACCAAGCCTTTTGTCGCGATCAACTGCGGCGCCCTCCCCGAGTCGATCCTCGAGAGCGAGCTTTTCGGGCACGAGCGTGGCTCCTTCACCGGGGCGAGCGCCACCAAGCGCGGCCTCTTCGAAGAGGCCAAGGGCGGGACGCTCTTCCTCGACGAGATCGGCGAGATTGGCCCCAAGATGCAGGTTCAGCTGCTCCGCGTCCTGCAGGAGGGGGAGATCCGCCGCGTCGGTGCGGCCGAGACGATCAAGGTCGACGTGCGCGTCGTCGCAGCGACCAACCGAGACCTGAAGAACGAGGTCGCCACGGGCCGCTTCCGCGAGGACCTCCTCTTCCGCCTTCAGGTGGTCACCGTGCGGGTGCCGCCCCTGCGGGAGCGGCGCGGGGACATCGCGCTCCTCATCCGTCACTTCATCGCGCGTCACTCGGACCGCCTCGGGCGCGCGGCGCCCCACGTCGCGCCCGAGGTCTTCGAGATCCTCCAAGGCTACGACTTCCCAGGGAACGTGCGCGAGCTTTCGCACATCATCGAGCGTGCGATGCTCCTCGCGCGCGAGGGGGTCGTGACGGGGAGCGACCTGCCGGCGGAAGTCACCCGCGCGTGGTCGGATCGCGGCCAGTCGACCGCCGGCGCCATGGGGTCGCTCGCCGACGATTGGCCGACGCTCGCCGTCCTCGAGCGGCGGTACATCGACCGCGTCCTGTCGCGCACAGGGGGCAACAAGACCCGCGCCGCCGAGGTGCTCGGGATCGACCGGCGGACCCTCAACCGCATGTTCGCGCGCGAACGCGCCGGGGACCACGCGAGCGCCATGTCCGACGAGGAGCTCGACGCGCTGTCGCACGAGCACGACGAGGAAGAAAAGCACTAATCTCCTGGGCTTGCGACAAACCTGAAAGCCGTGGGGAAGCGCCCGGCAGGCCCGGATGGCCTGCAGGAACCGGCCCGGCGTGGTACGCGACGGGGTGTGGTCGCTCGGCAAGAGTGTCAAAGGGTCATCGCACCACTGCCGGCAAACCTCGTGCAGGTGCCGATGGCGAAACAACAGAGGAATTTCAGCTGCGGAGCCGCCGCCACGCTGAACATCCTCCGCTACTGGTGCGTCGAGGGCTTCGCCCGTGCCGAGGAGAGCTCGCTCTACGACGCGCTGCGGACAACGCAGGCGCGAGGAACGGAGCCCGAGGCGATCGCCGCGTTTTTGGGCGCGCAGGGCCTCGAGGCGTCGTACCGAAACGAGGACATCGCCGTGGCGGATCTCGAGCGCGCCGTCGACGCGCACGAACCCCCGATCGTGGACCTGCAGGCGTGGAGCGACCATCCCGCGCCTTGGAGCGAGACCTGGGACGCGGGGCACTACGTGGTCATGGTGGGGTACGACGCGGAACGGCTCTTCTTTGGCGACCCGGGCAACCTCACCCCCGGGGCGTACGCATTCCTCGGACGCGCCGAGATGGAGGACCGCTGGCACGACCTCGCCGGCGACAACGACGCGCCGGTGCGGCGGATGGCCGTCTTCGTCCGCGGCACCCGACGCTGGACCCCGCCCGAGCCTCCGCCGGCCCACGCCACCGGGCTCGGATGAGCGGCGCGTCTCCTGCGCTTCTCGCCGGCGTGCGCGGGCAGCCGACGGCCGTCGAGACGTTGCGCCGCGGGCTCGCCGCGGGGCGCGTTCACCACGCGTACCTCTTCGACGGCCCGAACGGCGTCGGCAAGGAACGAGCGGCCTTCGGTCTCGCCCAAGCGCTCGTCTGCGAGCGACGGAGTCAGGGAAGCGCGGACGCCTGCGGCGAGTGTCGGGCATGTGCCCGCGCCGTGCCCCGCCCGGGCGAGGGGACGCCGCTCCACCCGGACGTGGTGGTCCTCGAGCGGGGTCTGTACGACCCGGCCGCGATCGGCCGGCGCTCGCCCGAGACGCAGGACATCAGCATCGACCAAGTCCGGACGCTCGTGCTCGCGCGCGCCGCCTTTTCCCCGCACGAGGGTCGCGCGAAGGTCTTCGTCGTACGGCGCGCCGAGGAGCTCAGCCTGCCGGCGGCCAACGCGCTCCTCAAGACTCTCGAGGAGCCGGGCGCGCGAACCCACTTCGTCCTTCTCACCGCGGTCGCCGACTCGCTGCTTCCGACGATCTTGTCTCGCGTCCAGCGGATCCGCTTCGGCGCGCTTCCCGACGACGTCGTGGCTGCCCTGCTCGTCGAGCGCGGCACCGACGCCGCGCAGGCGACCGAGCTCGCGCGCCTGGCGGGGGGGAGCATGGCCATGGCCCTCGTCCTCGCGGACCCGGAGGCGAGCGCACGCCGCGAGGAGTTCGTCTCGCGGGCCCTCGGGGCGCTCGAGGCGACCGACATCGGCGCGGCGCTCGAGCTGGCCGAGGAGGCCAAGAAGGTCGCGCGCGACGTGCTGCTCGTGCAAATGGAGACGCTCGCGGTGGCGCTGGCGGCGCGCGCGCGGGCCGGCCCCTCCGAGCGCGCGGCGGACGTGGCGGCCGCGCGCCATTCGATCGCCCTCGCGGCGATGCAGCAGGTCGACGCGAACGCCTCGGCGCAGCTCGCGGTCGAGGCGATGCTCCTCAAGATGCGCGACGCGTGAGTGTCTGGGCGGCAAGGGCCGTCGATTCGCTTGAAAGCGCGCGGGAATCGCACGTCGTCGCGCGTACGTCGCTGTACCTCGCGATGGGAACGCGCGTCATCGCGCTTACGCCGCTCTACCGCGCGATGGGAACGCGCGTCATCGTGCTTACGCTGCTCTACCGCGCGATGGGAGCGCGCGGCATCGCGCTTCCACCGCTCTACCGCGCGATGGGAGCGCGCGGCATCGCGCTTCCACCGCTCTACCGCGCGATGGGAACGCGCGTCATCGCGCTTGTCAACGGCGTCATCCCGATGACAAGCGGTGGAATCGCGCGGAAGCGGCACTTCCCTGCGCGGTATTGCGTCGTACGCGCGATTGCGCCGCGAGTACGCGCGCGGAACCGTCTCGCTCACGGACAGCTGACCGGATCTGCGCCCGCGTCGGGGTACGCCACCACCGTGTCGAGGTCCAGCGTCTTCGTGACGACGTACGCGCTCGCCGGATAGGCGAGACGCGCCGACGCCGGACTCGCGTACCCGCCGTCGGTGGGCACGAGCGACGTGAGCGCGCCCGGCGGAAGCCCCGCGTCGAGCCCGAAGTCGTCGAGCACCGCGAGGGTGTCGTACGGTCCCGCGCCGAGCACGAACCCGTTGGCCGCCACGGCCGCCGCGTCGGCGAGGTTCGCGCACGCCGCCGTCGCCGCGCCGAAGAGGGCGCTCGCGTCCGACGGGATCGGATCGTTGGTGACGACGACCTCGGCCGGCCCTTGCCCGTTGCCGAGGGCCGTCACGCTGCGCGTGAGGGTCACGCTCAGCGCCCGCAGCGCCGTCAACGCAACCGTCATCGACGTGGCCGACCCGGCCTGGAGCGTCACCGGCAATAGGATGGTCGGGCTGCGCAGACCGCGCGTGAGATCGTAGTTGCCGATCCACCAACCCGCGCCGACCTTCTTCGTGTCGCGCGAATCCACGAACACGACGCGCGGGTACACGACGCCGGAGGGCAGGCCGTCGAACCGAATCACCGGCGGCGGCTGGGACAAGTCGAGCTCCCCCATCCCCGCGTCGGCCGGGGGGGCCATGAACGACTGCAAGGCCATGAGCGACCCGCCGTCGGCGCCGTTCGGGTTCGCCGTGTCGTGCACGTCCGCCACCAGGATCCCCTTGCCGTCGAAGCTCGGGTCGGCTGAAACGAAGGTCACCGCCTCCGGCCGGACGGTGATGCACAGAGCAGCCCGGGTCGGGTCGATCGGGGGCGCGCAGGCCGAGCCGCCCTCGACCGGCGCGCCTGCGTCCTCGTCCCCCGCGTCGGCCGACGCCTCCACCGGCGCGACCACGTCCGGTGTCGCGACGTCTACGGCCGCCGCCGAGTCGCCGGCCGGCGGCGCGTCGACCGAGCCGTCCGTGGCGCTCAAGCTGGTGCTGCTCCCGCCGCACCCGGACGCGAGCGCGCAAGCGAGCGCCGCACCCCCCAGGCCCACGCACGCAGCTGCGAAAATCTCCCTCGCCATCTCCTGTCCCTCCGCCCGGAGACCCTGTGCACGGTTCGCGCCGCGGCGAGAGTGCCCGAGGATCCGTCGCCCGCTCCGCCGCGCGCCTCGGGGTTCACGTCGGCGCCGTAGCGGCCGGTTCACGTGGACCTTGGGACGTCCAGCGTCGCGCTCCCCCCGGGGAGGACCTCGTACTCCCCGTCGGAGAGGACGGCGCCCCGGCCCACCCACAGCGCGTCGGCGCCCGCCACGACGACCAGCCGGTCGACCCCGGCCCGCGCGGTGTACTCGCCGAGCACCGCGCGATCGCCGACCGCCGGCGCCCCGGTTCCCATCGCCTGCACCCGAACGGGGAGGCGGCGCGACCGATCGAAGCGAGTCCCGTCGACCTCGAGGCTAGACGGCGGCTCGCGGAGCGGCGGCGTCAGGGCGCCCGGCGCGGCGGAGAGCCATACGACGAAGCCCGGACGCACGTAGACGGCGCGCTCGCCGACGCCCTCGGGGGCGACGAAGAGCGCCGCGACGGGGGACTCTTCCGCGAAGAGCAGGCCTCCCGCGAGCCAGGCCTCGTCCCGCTCCACGCGGCGAACGAGGACGTCGCCGAGGCGCGCCGGCCATCCCTCGAACCGATCGGACGGCCCGGGCGACGCAGGACCGACGGCGACGCTCTTGCGCTTGCGCCGAACCACCACCCTCGCCAGAACGCGCCCGAGGAAGATGCCGCCCGCGACGACGAGGGCATCCGCCAGGACGGTCACCGCGCCGCGCCCACCGCCGCCGCCGCCGGTGCGAAGAGCGCGTGGATCGCGCGCGCGCGGGCGGTCACCTCGACGAGAAGGTCCCCCACCGACCGCCCCGGCGACGGGGGAGGCAGGAGGTCCGCCACGACGGCCACCGCGTCGGCCAAGCCGACCAGACCCGCCGCGCGCTCGCGGGTGATCCCGCCGATCGCCACGAGCGGAATCCGCGCCGCCGCCGCGCGCGCGTACGCCGCGCGAAGGCCCGCCACGCCGACGACAGGGGCCGGGTCCTTCTTCGTCGTCGTCTCGAAGACCGGGCCGTAAGCGACGTACACGGGTCGAGCCTCGAGCGCGGCCTGGAGCTGCTCCGGATCGTGCGTCGATACCCCGACGGCCAGCCCGGGCGCGAGCCGGCGAGCCCGGTCGATCGGAATGTCGGACTGTCCGACGTGCACCAAATCGCAACCGGCCATGACCGCGAGGTCCGGACGGTCGTTCGCGACGAGCAGGACGCCTGCGCGGTGGCACATCGGCGCGAGCTCGCGCAGCATGGCGAGCGTCTCCCTCGAGGGGAGCTCCTTCGCCCGCAGCTGAAGCGCCGCCGGGCGCACGGCCAGAACTGCAGCCGCGAACGCGACGGGCTCGACGAGCCGCCCGCGGAGCGTCCCGACATCGACGATCGCGTACAAGCCTCGCATCGTCAGACTCCGAGAGCGACGTAGTCGACGCAGAGGGCGGGCGTCAACGCGATTCGAAGGCGCCGCTGCGTTGGACGCTTCGCACGCTCGTCTGGGCGCCGACGCGCGCCCGGTCGAGCTTGGGCGCCGGATCGATGCTCAGGACGTCGCCCCGCTCCACGGTCGCCCAAGCCGCGTTCGCCGCGCTCGCGTCGCGATCGAGGCGTACTCCACGAGCTCGGCCCACGCCGTCCGCGAACGCCCCGCAGAGGTAGGCCTCGCGCTTGCCCTTGGTCGGCATCGGCCCGGAGACCACCCGCAGACGCGTCGAGCCGGGGGACGCCTCGCCGGCAACGGCGGCCAGCGACCGGCTGTCCTTGCGCAAGACGACGTAGCTGAAGCTCAGCCCCTCGCGCCGCAGCCCGGCGGCGCGCGCGACGGGCACCAGCCAGGGCGGAAGGTCGACCGGCAGATCCTCGTGGCACCAGTCGGACTCGCGGGCCAGCGCGGGGCAGGGCGCGGCGTGCAGACAGGGGGCGAAGACGGTCGCGCCGAGGGCCGCGCAAGCGTCGCGGATCGCGTGCAGGTGGCGGCTCCGCGCTCGGAGCGCCGGCTCCACGATGACGAGCGAGCCAGCCGGGCCGACGTGCCGGTCGAGAAGACCGCGCACGAGAGCGACGTGCCGTGAGACGCGCTCGTCGGCGTCGAGACCAACGTCGAGCTCGCTCAGGACGTTGCCCAACACCACCAAGTCGAACGCCCCGAGATCGCCGAGCGACTCGAGCGGTCGACGCAGCCGGCGAACGCGTAACTCGAGGAGGGCGTCCGAACTCTTGTTCCGGGTGGTCCGCGCGGCGACCACGGCGGCGCCCACGTCGAGCGCCAGCGCGTCGGCGTCCACCCAGGTCGCCTCGACCCGGCCGGTCGCCCCCGCGGCCTCGAGCGCCCGGACGACCCCCCACGTCATCGCGCCGAGTCCGGCGCCGACGTCCAGCAACCGCAGCGGAGCCTCCGGCGCCACGCGCAGCGCGCCCACGACGACGAGCTCCCGCACGGCTCCCGCCCCCTTCGGCACGTCGCGCGCGAACGCGAACCCCAGACGCGCGGCCCCCGCGTCCTTCGCGGCGGCGCGCGCACGGTCCGGGTCGTTGTACGCCTCGGAAAGCTCGGCCACTTTGGCGGCGAGGCGCGGCACCTCGCGGCTCGTGGGCCACCCCCGGGACCGGGCCACGCGGTCCAGCGTGTCCTGCCAGTCGCCCTCGAGCGGCACGGCGAGCTCGCGTCCGAGCATGGCGGCTACAATCCTAGCCCGGCCATGTTTGCGCAAGACGAGCCGCGCCGCACGCTCGCCGTAGGCGTCGTCGTCGTCGACGGCGGCGGGCGAGTCCTCCTCGTCCGCCGCGCGCACCCCCCGAGCGAGGGCGCCTGGACCCTTCCCGGAGGACATGTCGAGCCCGGAGAGCCGCTCGAGGCGGCGGCCCTGCGAGAGCTCCGCGAGGAGACGTCGCTTCGCGCGCGTATCGTGTGCGCCCTCGGGCCCGTGGCCATCGACCGCGAGGGGCGCGCGTTCGAGATCCACGAGTTTCTCGCGGCCCCCCTCGGGCCGACCGATCCGCGGGCCGGGGACGACGCGGCCGACGCGCGCTGGGTCGAGCGACACGAGCTCGACGCGCTCGGCGTCCACCCCGAGGCCATCGCGGTCATCGACCGCGCGCTGGCGGAGGCCGGGGCGCGTAGCCCAGCGTGATACCGTCCGGGCGCATGCTCCGGCGGCTCTTCGTCTGTCTCGTGCTCGCGGCACCGCTCCTGACCGGATGCGCGTGCGCGCCCATCGCCCCCCCCGCGTCGGCCCCGCCCTCCGCGGACGCGGCCCTCGCGCGGATGCACGCGACCTTCGCCTGCGGCAACGCGGTCCAGGCGGCGGCGAAGATCGACCACTTCGGCGAGGGCGGGCGCGTCCGGGCGGACCTCCTGCTCTTCGCAGCCCGGACGGCTCGCGTGCGCATGGACGTCGTCAGCCCCTTCGGCGTCGCGCTCGCGACGTTGACGAGCGACGGGACGCGCTTTGCGCTCGCGGACTTCCGCGACAAGCGCTTTCTCGAAGGTCCGGCCACCCCGTGCAACATCGCGCGGCTGACGACGGTCCCGATGCCGGCCCACGTGCTCGTGGACTTGCTGCTCGGCGAGGCCCCCGTCCTCAAGCACGCGGCCGAGGCGGCGACCATCGCCTGGAGCCCCGACGGCTACTGGGTCCTGACCGTCCCGAGCACCCGCGGGGCCCGCGAAGAGATTCACCTCGCGCCCCGGCCCGAGGACTGGGCCGCACCCTGGGACCGGCAGCGCGTGCGCGTCCTCGACGTCCGGGTGGAGCAGCAGGGGTTCGTCCTCTACCACGCGGAGCTGAGCGACCACGCGCCGGCGGCGACCGCCGGTCCCCGCGTCGACCCGGACAACATCGAGCCGCCCCTTCCCCCCAGCGGCCCGACGTGCGACGCGGAGCTGCCGCGCAAGATCCACGTCGAGGTGCCCGATCCCGAGGCCGACGTGCGAATCGTGTACGAGCAGCTCGCGTGGAATCCGCCCCTGCCCGACGGGACCTTCGTCCAGGGCGCATCGCCCGGGCTGAGGCCCGAGTTCGTCACGTGCGAGTGAGCGCCGCGAGGACGATGCCCGGCTCGTCGGTGATGATCGACGCCACGCCGCGTCGAACGAGCTCCACCGCCTCCACAGGGTCGTTGATCGTCCATGCACCCACGCGCAGGCCGCGGGCGCGGAGCCGCGCCACGAGCTCGGGCGCCGCCTGCGGGCCCTCCAGGTGAACCGCTTCGACGAGCGGCGGCCGCAGCACCGACTGCACGACGTGGGCCCAGCCGGCCTGCTGCGCCTGGGTCAAGAAGGCCCGCGGGATCTCGGGGGCGAGGACCGCCGCCAGGGCGAGCAGCGCCGGGTCGAACGACGACAGCAAGACGTCCGCGCCCGACGACCGCACGACGCGCACGGTGGCGCGGGCGAGCGCGGGGCGGCTCGGGACGTCGTGCTTCATTTCGACGTTGACCGAGACCTCGTGGCCTCGCGCCCACGCGAGCACCTGCGCCAGGGTGGGGATGGCTGACCCGTCGCCCAGATCGAGCGCGGCGAGCTCGTCGACCCCCACGTCGCTCACCCGGCGAACGTCGCGACCGCGCGTCATTCGATCGAGCGAGACGTCGTGGAAGACGACGACCTGCCCGCCGCGACACGTGCGTACGTCGAGCTCGATCGCGGAGGCTCCCTGCGAGCGCGCGCGCTCGAACGCCGCCATCGCGTTCTCGGGCGGCCAGCCGTCGCCCCGGCCCCCGCGGTGACCGACCACCAGGGGGGACGAGCGCCACGCCGTCACGCCGCGAGCTCTTCGGCGATCGCGCGCGTCAGGGTCCGCGCCTCTTCGAGCCTCTCGACCGACAGCGAGATCGCGCCGACGACCGGATGCCCGCCCCCGCCGTGGCGCTCGCAGATGGCCGCGATGTTGTGGGTTCGGCGAACCTTGGACCAGGGATTGTAGCCCACGCTGATCTTGCACCGGGTCTGGGAGCGGCTGAGGAGCACGGAGTACGCGCTCGCCGGGTAGAGCGCGTACGTCACGAACTTGCCGGCCACCTCGATGAGCTGATCGCTCAGGTCCACGACCACGACGCTCCCCAGGGTGCGCGCGTGCGACTCGACCTGCTTGATGAAGGCCTCGTGGCCTTGACCGAGCGGAGCGTACGCCTGGGCGACCTCCTCCGAGCGCGCCACCTCCGCCAGCGGTCGCTCGATGAGGAGCGGCACGGCGCGCGTCAGGAAGGCGTCGTCGCCGAAGTGCTCGACCACCGTCATCAGGCGAAGCTCCGGCTCTTTGCGCTCGACGGCCATCGCCGCGGTGGGGAACGAGGCGCTGTCGATCATGTCGGCCCAGCGCACCAGCTCCGCGGACGGCTCGAGGGGAAGGCCGAAGCGGGCCTGCCCGACGTCCGCGATGAGCTTGGTCGCCGACGTGTACGCCCCGTCGTGAAACATGCGTCGCTCGCCGTCCGCCTCTCCGGCGGCGGCCGCGCGCTCGTACGCGGCGCGGTCCTCGGGCGTGACGAAGGCGCTGACGTGGTGGTCGAAGTACCACGTGAGGTTCGGCAGAGCGCTGAAGCGAAAGTCGAGGATCGCGTTGACGTCGCCGTCGAGGACCTTGGGGTCCACCCCGTTCTGGCCCGGGCCATAGCCGGCCGCGTGGTAGTCGATCGACGCCCCGTCCCCGGGACGCAGGTGACGGTAAAGGCGCGTGAACATGACGGCCGAGCACAATCCGTCGAAGCAATGCCCGTGGGTAGCGACGACGACCCGAGGCGCTTGGGGGCTTGTCACGTCCGCCGGAGTAGCATGGCGGCGTGATGGTTCACCACATCGCGTTTCGATCCGGGGACGTCGCCCGGCTCGAGCGCTTCTACGGGGAGACGCTCGGGCTGCGCGT
>Ga0070735_10002931_pt1 | contig 15130 bp, 10 predicted proteins | sample Coa_R1_FD_66443 | JGI IMG/M metagenome (GOLD analysis project Ga0070735, IMG submission 66443) | Surface soil microbial communities from Centralia Pennsylvania, which are recovering from an underground coalmine fire - Coalmine... | ecosystem: Environmental > Terrestrial > Soil > Unclassified ... | reverse complement strand
GGCGGCGCAATCTCGAACTTGATTCGCAGCCCGTCCGAGCCTTCGCGGCTGTACGTAAAACGATACCGCGGCCCGGACCCCGGTTCGCTCGTGAAGATCACCTTCTCACCGAACATCGTAACGGTGTAATGGATCACGTGCTCTTCGTTATCGAAATAGATCGCGTGAATGCCGCGCTCTCCGTACGAATCGGATTCACGATAGACGATCATCATGTCGTCGTGCGCCGACGCAGGACGGTCCTTCGTGGCAGGAAACTCCGAATGATTCTTGCGCACCAGCACCTTGCCCTGCACATCGGGCTGAAACGAAAACGAGCCGGTGCCCTGCCCCGGTCCGCCGCCTCCTTCGCCTGTCCAATTGCCGATGAGGTATCGCAAGGAGCCCCAGTCGTCCTGCGCGTGCAGAAGAGGGCACGCCAACAACAGCATAAAGACCGCGAGACGCATTGCTTGTTAGTGTACACAAGGCGGGCGCGCCTCGGGAGAAGTTACATGTGGTTGTAACGGCGCGACGCTACAATAGATACGTCAAATGGTTCGAGACGGCATCTACTACGCGCTGGCACTCATCGCCGCCGGCGTGCTCCTGTCGTTCTTCATATCGCCGTGGTACGGTCTCCCACTCTACATCCTGGCGGCGTTCTGCCTCTATTTTTTCCGCGATCCCGACCGGGCAATTCCGGATGGCTCGGTGGTGGTCTCGCCGGCCGACGGCAAGGTGGTGGCGATTCGCAAAGATCCTCCCGAAACCACGCGCATCAGCATTTTTCTGAATATTTTCGACGTGCATGTCAATCGCTCGCCGATCGCCGGTAAGATCTCGAACGTCAAGTACCAGCGCGGCCATTTCCTGCCCGCAAACATGGAGCGCGCCAGCACCCAAAACGAACAGAACACCGTGACCGTCGAAGCCGGCGATACACGCGTGACGTTCTCGCAGATCGCCGGTTTGATCGCCCGCCGCATCGTCTTCTATAAGAGCGCCGGAGACGAAGTGAACATCGGCGAGCGCGTCGGCCTGATCAAATTTGGATCGCGTGTCGATGTATTTCTCGGACCGGAATGGGAATTGGCCGTACAGGAGGGCGTTCGAGTATCGGCCGGCTCCTCCGTGCTCGCCAAAAGAAAGTGAGCATGCCGAAACTGACGTTCAAAGAGCGATTCAAAGGACCGCGCGATCCGAACCGGCGCCCGCGACGCGCCGCCTACGCCCTGCCCACGCTGTTCACCGCCGGCAATGTCTTTCTCGGATTTCTCGCGCTGCTCCGAACCGTGCAGGGCGTGATGTACGCGGTCACCGAGAAGGGCGCGCACGGCCCGAATCACTTCTTCGAAACTGCGGCGATCGCGATCGGATTCGCTGTCGCGCTCGACGGGCTCGACGGGCGCATCGCGCGCATGACAAACACCGTCAGCGATTTCGGCCGCGAGCTCGATTCGCTCGCGGATGTCATCACCTTCGGCATCGCTCCGGCCGTGCTCGCGTACTCCTGGGGCATCCAGTTCCTTCCCACCGATCCGAACAATCTGCTCCACCGCGTCGGATATTTCGTGAGCTTCCTGTACCTGCTGTGCGGCGCCGCGCGGCTCGCGCGCTTCAACGTTCAGACCAATCCGATCCCCAAGAACCCGGGCCGGCCCGACCGCAAGTATTTCATCGGACTCCCCATCCCGCCCGCCGCCGGAATCGTCGCCGCCATCGTCTATGCCACCGACACGGTTCCTTTGCAGTGGTGGGTCTGGTCGGCGCTGTGGCTCACCCTTCTCGCAATCATCTCGTTCCTGATGATCAGCACCTGGCGATATCCGAGCTTCAAAGATGTGAACCTGGTGCGCCCGCGATCGCCGCTCATTTTCATTTTTCTCGCGGCCGTAATTTTCCTGATCTGCATCTTCCCGCAGCCGACGCTGTTGACCATGGCCGTGAGCTACGTGTTCACGGGCATCCTGATTCGCGCCGGCGGAGTGATCCGCCGCCGGTTCCGCCATCACCCCCCGCCGCCGCACCCGGAGCACCAGGTTGGCTGAGGCGGTCCCTATCGTCTGTGTGGTGGGCGCCGAGTCGCTGCTTGGCCGCGAGGTGATCGACGCGCTCGCGTCGCGCAAACTGCCCGCGCACGTCAAACAAGTTTCCGATCTCGAAGAAGACGACAAACCCGGCGGTGTCGTGACCGAGCGCGAAGGCGAACCGGTGTTCATCCCAACGTTCCGCGACGAGGATCTCGAAGGCGCACGCGCGGTGTTACTCGCCGGAACCCCCGAATCGTCCGCCCAAGCCGCGCGATGGGCGCACGGCAAGGACGATCCGCCGGTGCTCATCGACCTCACTCGCGCGCTCGAGGACAATCCGGCTGCCAGGTTCCGCGCGCCGATGATCGAGTCCTCCAAACCGACCGCTCCCATCTACGTCATTCCGCATCCGGCGGCGATTGCGATGGCGCTGTTCCTAAAACAGCTTTCGAAAGCCGGCGCCATCCGCCGCGTCGTCGCCAACATTTTCGAACCCGCGAGCGAGCGCGGCAAAGCGGGTCTCGACGAGTTGCGGCAGCAGACCGTGGCGCTGCTCTCGTTTCAAAAATTGAAGCAGGACGTCTTCGACACGCAGGTCAGCTACAACATGCTTCCGCGGTACGGAGAGGATGCTAAGGCCTCGCTCGAAGACCTGGAGAGCACCATCGAACGGCACCTGGTCACATTGCTTTCGGGCGACACCGCGATCCCGATGCCTTCGCTGCGCGTCGTGCATGCCCCGGTATTTCATGGCTACAGTATTTCCATGTGGGTCGAATTCGAAATGCGCCCTGCTCCCGATGCGCTCGCGGTTGCGCTCGCTACGGAGCGCATCGAGGTCCGCGGTAAGGATGCCGAAGCTCCCTCGAACACCGGCGTGGCCGGAGAGTCCGGTATCACGGTCGACGTGATCGCGCCCGACCGCAGTGAGCCGCGCGCCTGTTGGTTCTGGATGGTCGCCGACAACCTCAGGATCGCCGCTGAAAACGCCGTGGAGGTCGCCGATGAACTGGTTGTATAAAACGCCTCCGCTCCCTTGCGGTCGCGGCTCGGTAACATTACTATCCCTACTGCTTGTTACTGCCAGTTGCGGTTACCACGTCGACGGCAAAGGCGACACGCTCCCAAAAACGTTGACCACGATCGCGATTCCGCCGTTCGCGAACCTCACGACCCGATACAAGCTCACAGATCGCTTGCCCGAAGCGATCGCCCGCGAATTCATCGGCCGCACGCGCTACTCCGTCATCGGCGACACGACGCAGGCCGACGCCGTTTTGAACGGCACTATCGTAACCGCAACCGCATTCCCCATCATTTCCGATCCCACGCTCGGCCGCGCCACGGCCATGCAGATCAACATTACGATGGGCATCACGCTGACCGAGCGCAAAACCGGTAAAGTGCTCTTCACGCGACCGAGCTTCGAGATGCGGCAGCGCTACGAAATCAGCATCGACCCGCAAAAGTACTTTGAAGAAAGCGACACTGCGCTCGACCGTCTTTGCCGCGACACGGCGCACAGCGTGGTCAGCGCCATCCTGGTGAATTTTTGACGCCCGAACAGTTCTTGCTCCGGATCGCGAAGAACTCACCGGCGCCGGTTTACCTTTTCATCGGACCCGATGCGTACCATCGCAACGCTTGCCGCAAAGCACTGCTCGAGCGGCTTCCCGAAATCGACCGTTTCGATCTTGACGAAACGAGTCTCACATCTGTTCTCGACGACGCACGCTCCCTATCGCTGTTCTCAAACGAGCGGATCATCTGGGTCTCCTCCGCGGAGGCCGCTCTGCCCAAAACGCGAGCCGCCGACGCCGGCGAAGAAGACGCCGCCGCACTGCAGAGCTACCTTCAGCGGCCAACACCCGGAGTCGTGCTGATCTTCGATTCGAGCCGCTACGAATTCGAAGGCGAGGACAAAGCGAAGATCGAACGAGTTCAGAGATTTTATTCCGCGATACCGGACTACGTCGAATTCCGGCCGTTTACGCTTGAAGCGGCGCGCCAGCTTGCAAAGGATCTGGCCCGCGCCGGCGGCTTGAACATCGGACTGGCCGAAATCGGACTCCTCGTGGAAGCCCTCGCCTCGGACGCGAGCCGGATCGCCATCGAGATCGAAAAGCTGGCGCTCTATGCCGGCGGCCGAAAAATTACAGCCGATGACATCGCGCTGATGGTACCGAACGCCCGAGAGACCACTATCTTCGCGCTGGTCGCAGCGCTCGGCCGCGCCGACCGTAAGCGATCGCTCGACAGTCTCGATACGCTCCTGCGCGACGGCGAATACCTTCCGCTCGCTCTGACATTTCTCGCCACGCAATTCCGCCTCGCGATGGTCGCGCATGAGGCCAAGCTCCATACCTCGCAGCAGGTGCAAACATACTTCACGCGCCAGGGAATCCGAATCTGGCGCGACCGCGCCGAACAGGTCTGCCAAACCGTATCGGCATTTTCGAAAGAACGCCTTGCAACCGCGATGGACAAGGTGTTCCAGGCCGACCGCGCGCTCCGCGACGCCCGTCCCGACGATCGCATCGTGATGGAAGAATTGGTGCTGTCGCTAACGGCCTAAAAACTCTTGTACAAATCCGGTTCGTGGCCCGGGTCGAGCTTGACCACTTGCTTCGGATGCCGCACCAGCCACCAGCAGGCGCTCGCGCCCATGTGCGGAAAAAGCGAGTTGACGCATTGTTCCGGCTTCGGATCGTCAAACATATACTCAGTGGTATGGTTTTTCAACGCGACCTCGTACGAGCGTTGTACGATCACCGAACCGTATTGATCATGCCGCAGCCGTAGATAGAGATAGTCACCCGCATACGTGACCGCGAAAAACGCGATCACGATCAGCAAAAGATTCCGGAGCCTTCGCAACATCAGGCCAGATAGCGGTCTTTGATGATGCCAGCGTGATGCGCGGTGTGTCCTGCGGCGATGTACGCGAGAGCGCGAACGGTGAACGGATTCCCGCTCGCGATTCCGTGCCGCATCCACGCCTCCTCCGGCAAATTGCGGAAGAACGCGAGCGTCGACTGCCGCACGGCTCGGAACTCGGCCACGTGCGCCGCCCACGAGTAATCGTCTGCCCGCGCCGCAGTCGATGCGATGTTCTGGTCGAAGCTCGGAAGCGGCGTATCGAAATTCCGCGCGAACCAATACGCACGGAACGCCATACTCCGCTCGGTGTCATTGATGTGATTGAGCACCTCACGCAGGCTCCACTTATCCGGCGCGTAGCGGTGAAGTGATCGCTCTTCCGAAATCCCCGACGCCAACGAACCGACCTCGTCCAATTGCGTTTCGAGTACGCTCACGATGTCAGCGCCCGTGATGAGATCGATATAGGTGAAATAATACGGCGCGGTTTCGGTCCGTTCAGGAGGTCCGAGCATGTTTAGGCAAGCGCAAGATTCACGTTCTCAATGGCCTCGTCGATCTCGGCCGTGTTTTTGTAGCCGACCGTAACGCAATCGACGCCGTTCTTAAACGCGAATCGCATCGCCGCCTTGCGGTCTTCGCGATCGGTGAAACGGCCTTCGCCCACCAGCTTCATGCTGATGACGCCCATGCCCTTCTGCTTGACCTGCTTGACGTGCGACACCACCTCGGGCACGTTGCCGGGCCCGCCGGTGTTGTAGTCTTCGGCATCCATGATGACGCCTTTGTGGTTCATGCGAATCATCGCGACCTGCAGCCAGTCGTTCGAAGGGAACTTTCGCAGCGCGGGAAGCCCATGTACCGACGCACCGTGCGAGACGACGACCTTCTTCGACTCGGCCTCCAGAATGCCGTCCTGCCAGCGGGCGGTGTCGGTGGGCCAGGTTGGAGTGTGCTGCCAGTGCAGCAGCATGATGTCGAAGTACTCGGTATTGGCGAGTTTGCGCAGCTCGTCGAACTTCGCCTGCGGGTCGACGCCATCGTGCGTAGTCACTTTCGACATCAACTTATAGCTGTCGCGCGGGATTCCCTTGAGCGCGATTCCGAGCATCTTGTGCATTTCGCCGTATGACTCCGCGGTTTCGAAGAACCGGATGCCATGATCGTAGGCGTAGCGCACCAGGCGGTTGAAGCCCTCCTGGCCGAGCGCCCGCTGCGTCGCTCCACTGATGCTGCCAGTGCCCAACGCCAGGCGCGTGACTTTCACGTTGGACTTGCCGAGGGTTACCCAATCGGTGGCTGTTCCGGTTGCTGCTTTGATCGGTAAAACACCGGTGCCAGCGAGGGCGCCGGCCGCCAACCCGGCCTTCAAGAAATCGCGTCTGGAGCTGTGGTGCATGGTTCCTCCCTGGGGCGGATGTTACCACGAATCGGGCGGGCAGCCAAAGGGAGCCGGCGCTTGGTGTGTTTGTATTTCCGGTGACTGTTCGAAAACGCAATGCGACCGGGCCGGGCGCGCGCGCGTGTGTGAAATGATTTATTGCAATTAAAGGAGATATTCGAAAACGTGACAGATGTTGGGACTCAGAGTGACAGATATTATTTTTGGAATTTCTATCGGAGACGAGCCGAGGATCGAAAGAGTGAGATTATTCAATTGTCAAAGAACTCGGGCTTGCGGGTGGAAATTGCCTGCCCAGTTCAATGATACGGGATGGTGTCAAGTGGTCGTGGGAAGCGGAAGGTGCAGTTGGCGAAATTAGAGTGCATAGAACAGGATGAAGAGTGGGACCAAGTCTAGAACGGGCGACCGGAGTCGTCGAAAGTGACGGCAACCATCGGCGATGCAAGCGCGACCGTGCAATTCGCCAGGCCTCGTGCCGGGTTTGTGGGTTTGACGCAGGTGAATCTCCTGGTGCCCGCAGTCGCGGGTGGCGACCAGCCGTTGGTCGTCACCATCGCCGGCTCGGTGAGTAATTCGGCTTTCGTGACGGTTCAGCCGTAGAACCTGATTCGGCTGTACGGGCAGGTTGTTAGCCGCATTTACTTAACCTGCACCTCGATAGTCGACTGCGAAGTACCGAATTGATAGGTGGCGCCCGAGAGACGCAACGTGGCGGAACCGGGCGCGAGCGCCTGCAAGTTGACGACAGCCTGCTGATCGCCGGGCTTGAACAGGATCGGCGAGTTTACAACCGCGACAATCTTCGGATCGGATGAAACGACATTGACCGCGATCGGCGGTGTTCCCGGACTGATCATCGGTGGTGCGATCGCCTGAGTGGTTAATGGATATAAGGCCGGCGCGACGTTCAAGGTGAAGTTCGAGCCGTGTGCGATGCTGACTTGCTGGACCTGAAAGATGAAAGCCGTTTCTGTGATGAATACATTGCTGTCGAAAGGACCATACCGCGACGGACTGGAGACCTGCAGCGACCCGGTTCCCGTCGAGAAATGCGTCGAGACATAGAATGTTTTCGAAACGTGCTGGCCCGCCGGTACAACGGTCGAAACGCATTGATTCAAGCTATTCGTGACGGGATCGGAAGCGACGCCGAGCAGCCCATAGCTGCAGACGTTTACCGGCAGGTCCGCACCAGGAGCCGGCAAATGGCTTGATAAAGTCACGACCATTGGAACCTCCAGATCGTGGCCTAGTGAGAAATCCGGAATCGCAATCTCGGGTTCAGAGACGTTCAGCACGAGCTGCTGACCGGAGGCCGGCGTAACGCCACCGGGTAGCTGTCCGATACTGACAATCGCGGTTCCGGCGCTGAGGGGCTGCACTTGAATCTGTGGGAGCGAGTTGGCGGACGTGAACTGCAATATCGAAGGATTTACGGTGACGACACTATTGTCCGAGGCGGTGACGTTCACCGAAAGAGTCGTTCCCGGACGCACCAATTGCGCGCTAAAGGGGAGGGGGCGCAGCGTCGTGGAATCTAAAGTCGCTATACCTACGCCAAAGTGTTGAACACCGGAATTCGTATAAATGTTCTGCGTCACCGGAGCGGCTTGAAACAACGCTGCGGATGGAGCCAGCGTGATCGTCTGCGACGCTGAGTGGAAGCCGTCAGACGATGCGGTGACGCTTACAGATCCGTTGTCACTCAGCGATTGAAAATAGACCTGCCCGACCGGACTCGAAAGCGTGGTGGTAATACTGGCCTGGCCGGGGGTACTCGAATCGGGGGCAACCAGGAGGCGCGAAGGATCGCTCGACGTAATCGTAATCGGTATGGGCCGGGAAAACGGATATGAAAGGTTTGTGCCGAGCTGGCTGTTCGTCTGAAGATCCCGGCCGAGCGGACCGGATCCGTAGTACTGGATCGTGATAGTTGCCGCATCGATATTGATCGCGGCTGTTGCCTGGGTCGGATGAGAGACATAGCCGGCCGGCGGCGTCAGACTGAAAGTCGCCTGTCCCACCGATACGGGCCGATACGTGAAGCTTTGATACGAAGATCCGCCGGTGAACTCAACCTGCGGTTTGTCGATCGCGACGATGCCCGAATCGGACGACGCCAGAGTCACGACGATGTCCGCGCCGGGCCGGATGTTCCCGCCGTAGCCCTGCGTTACATATCCTTGGGGCAAGTCTTTCGGAAAGGCCACAGAGGACCAAATCTGCATCTGTTGAGGGCCGGCCTGTAAGAGCGCCGTTGTCGGGTTCGCCGCGGTAGCGGGGTTGTTGAACCCGAACAGTAGGTCGGTCAGAGCGATGTTAAAGCTGGTATCCGTGAAGCCCGGAGCGGTTACCTTTACCGGCACAATCCCGTTGTTCGTTAACGCGTGAATCATGATACCGGCGACATTGGTTTGTCCAGCGATGAGTGTGGAAGTGATGCTCGGGCCCGGCGTGCTGTTCGCATCCCGACTCAGCAGGACGCGCGAAGGATCGCCACTCGTAAGCGTTACGGTTACATTGGTCGCCGGCGGCTTGACGTTTTGGGGAATTCCGATTCCTGGAGTGACCGCGGTGTCCTTACCCATCAGATAATTCGACGTTATGAACGTGGGAGCTGAAACGAAGAACGTCAATTTAGAACTTGGCGCAAATCCCGGCGGCGGAACGACGCTGACGTCCGTTTGGCCGGCGCCGATAGGCTGAAAGTCAACGGTATTTTGCCCATATCCGTCGGTTACTAAAACAGGGCTTCCAATGATTTGACCAACTCCCGTTTGCGAACTGATTACTTGAACCTGCGGCGCCGCAACGCCGGGCCGGAATTGAACGATTCCACCTGACGACGAACCCATTGCAGCGAAAAGCTGGAGGCGGATATGAGTGTTCGGCGACTGCAACGTGGTGCTATATCCTCCGGAGACGGCTGTGGAGCCTCCGTTGAAGGTGTTGTCCACGCCGAGCGATACCGCGAGAGGGACGAGTGTCACCGTTGCGGTGCTGTCGTTGTATGTTGGCTCTGAAGCCGTGATCGTCACGGTACCCTGGCTGTCGAGCGCCTGCAGATAGATCTGCGGCCGATTTCCTCCCGCCGGGACGGTCACGCTTGCGCTGCCGGTAACGGTGGGATCCGACGATACCAGCAATTTCGACGGGTCACTGCTGGTGATGGTCAGGGGAGACGATGTGACCGGCGCACCCGAGAAAGAGAACTGCACAGGAGCCTGCGCGTCCTTGCCGATGCTGATCGAGGACAACTGCATGGCCGGCTGCGCGATATTGACGGGCAACTGCTGCCGAATGGAAGGCGCGGTGAAGCCGGGCGGTTGACTGATCTGCAAAGTGGCCTTACCCGACGCGCGCGAGGTAATTCCAATGGGCGACGGGTTCGTCGACGAGTCGAAACTCACTGAAGACGTAACGAGCGACAGGAGGTCCGGGTTCAGGTTGACGATGTTCACAGTTGCCGACACCCCAGGGCGCAGCGTCTGCGTTCCCACGGGCAGCATGGTGGCCGGATCGATAGCAAAGGCGGAGATCGCGGGCAGGAACGCGCCGCCTGCGTAGAGCACGGTGCTATAAGAATCCTGTGACCATCCGAATCCAGAGGGATCTACTTGCACGGTTGCGCTGACAGAGCCGAATCCTGGGACGTCAGCGCTGACCGTTGCCTGCCCCGAGGCGGCAAGGCCGTATATGTAAAAAGTCGCGGTGGACGAATATGTGGTCACCGGCAATGTGATCTGCTTCCGCCCAGTGGACTGGCGGTCGGGCGAGAGTAGGACCAGCGATGGGTCGCTGCTGGTCAAATTGATCGATAATGAACCGGAAGCTGCTTGCGGTAGCGTGATGGTCATTTGACCAACGAGATCTTTCCCAACATCGGCATCCGGGAGCCGGAGTGGTCTTTTCGTGACTTTGACCGGCACGGCTGTGGGGTTGCTTAATGCGACGCCGTCCGCCGGTTGCAGCGTAAGAGTGGCCGACCCTTCGCCGACTGCCTGCACGGCTATCGAGACACCGGTTCTCACCTCGGACAACGGAACCGTGGCTGCGGGAATACTCACCACCGACGGATCGGAAGTGTTCAACGTGAATTGAACAGGAGGACTTCCCGGAACATGGAGATAATTGGCAAAGTAAGGCGTGTCGCCTGCCGCACCGATCTGAACCTGGGCGCTGGAAATATCGCCTACGGACATGTACGGAGGTGGGCTGGATGGAGACAGCCGGGCGACCGGCGTCGAAAGATGTGCGATGGTGGACACATCATCGGCGCCCGTCATCGAAACCGTCACAGGAACGTCGCCACTCGACGCGAGCGCCTGAGCATAGAAACCCGTGCCTTGTTTTATTGCTATGGAAGCGGTTCCGGGCACGCTTGGATCGGTACTGAGGACGAGCTTCGCAGGATCCTGGCTGGTGGCGGTGATTACGTTGGCCGGATCCAGGTATTGACCTTTAGAAAGACCAAGGAAAAGCTGAAGCCCACCGGGGATTACAACGTTGTTGTTCACAAATTGCACCGCCGGAGTAACCGTAACGTGGAAGGTGTCAAACGGTCCGGCTCTGAGCGAAGGGGAGGAAAAGACCACGTCCGTTTGCCCGATTCCGGTGGGTGTAAATAAAACAAGGCCTTGACTGGTTTTTGAATCGAATGTAACCGAATTGACCGACGTGGTACCGACGCCTGGGTTGGTGTTGCCGATCTGCACCGTTATGGGACTGGCGTCGGGTCGTAGCGAAGAACCGATTCCGTACTTAAGAGTGCTACTCGGATCGTATGCGAATAGATAAACGAGAATGTCGAACGGGGAGTAGAGCTGCGTTGTCATCGAATTGACTGAGGTCGCAACGTGGGTTTCGAAACACTTGGCGCGTACGATCTTGTCGGGATAGCCGGGCGCGGAAAATGTCAGATCGGCGCCACCCTGACTGTCTAGACAATCCATATAGACGCTTTGTGCCGAACCGAAAATAGTGCGGTAGGGCCCGACCAGTAGTGTTTGGATTGAGGATTGTCCCGGGTCGGACAGATTGGCAGCCAGCAATACTTTGGATGGATCGCTACTCGTTACCGTCAATTGTGCTGAGGAAGCGGTGGGGCCATTACCGGAATAGATACTGACGGCGACACGCATATCCTTTCCACCAATCGCATCCGAGGTTTGGATGACGTTTGTACTTAAACCCGCGATAAAGCCGTCGGAGGAACCCTTCAGAACACCTTGTGCCGGATTCTGCAGCGGCAGGTCCGGAGAAGTCGTTTGACCGGCAATCCACGCGGTCAGATCATTCCCGGCCACGACGTTCAGAATCCGGTCGCTTTGGGAGCCTCCGAAGTATGTTGCCTGTTGCACTGTGCCATCAGGATCGAAGTGGACCAGAAAGCCGTCATCGGGGCCGCCGCCGTAAGTCGACTGGAAGGCGTTCCGGACGGGGAAGTCTGACGACGAGGTCCACCCGGCAAGGAAGATATTGCCAAGTACATCGGCCGCGACCGAGGTCGGTTCATCCGTTCCGGATCCGCCGATATAGGTGCACGAAATCAACTGCGAAAGGTCCCGCGTGAACTGAGCGAGGAAAGCATCGGAGGAGCCACCTCCATACGCCGGCTGCACAGCGTTCAAGAGGGGTAGATCTCGCGACGAAGTAACACCGGCGAGTACGACCGAAGGAATGTCGTAGGGTGTGCTCATGGCGACTCCGATGCCGCGATCGGTCCCCGAGCCGCCGAACAGAGTACTTCCCAGCAGCGTCCAGCCGCCAGACATATAGGCGATCTCGATCAGAAAAGCGTCCGAATCTCCGGTCCGTTGTGAATAGAGCGGATTCATCAACGGGAAATCGGGCGAGGTGGTTGTGCCCGCCAAATAGAAGTTTCCGCCGGAAGCAACCATTGACGACGGAATATCGTCGCCAGAACCTCCGAAATAGGTGGACGCAACGATAGAGCCGCCAGCGAACGGATAGGCGAAAGCTGTCATCACAAACCCGTCCAACCCCCCGGCCGGTGCGGGCTGCATTGCAGAAGCGCTCGCCTGGGCCAGACCGGCGCCGTTGGTGGTGCCGGCTAGCGCGAACGAACCGCCACCGCTCGACATTTGATTCACCACTGCAGTGATCTGATCGTCACCCGCGGTTCCAACGTAGGTTGCGTATCCAGGAATTCCAAATGTGTTCGAGGATCGGGAGATGTTGCCCACAATCAGAATGAACCCATCAGTGGCGCCCCCCGCGAAATCCCGTTGCCAGGGATTGTTGGCTTGCAGTGTGAACGGGTTCACAAAATTGGTCGGCAGATCGGTCGAGTTGGTATAGCCGCCAATCAGGATAGGCAAAGGCAAGCCACTGTACTGAGCTGTCGGATTTCCGAAATCGACAGAGGTGACCTGATCGTCGCCCGACCCACCGAATACGAGCGTTTGCCCGCCGGTCTGCACGAAGACATCCGCGCCCTTACGGCGCGCGAACGAAGCGCCCGGAAAATCGATGGACGACGTTGTACCTACGCTATTGCCCTTGCCGTCTGCCGCCACGACCTTGTCATCGGAGTTGCCTCCGAGGTAGGTGGATGACACAAGCACCGGGTCGATCCAGAGTGGCGCCCGGCGGTCATACTTCCCGAGCGCAAATCCAACGTGATTTCCCAGCAGTCGAAACGCACCCTCGATCTTACGCCCGGAACCATCGGCGGCGAACTGGTAGACCACCGGCTTGTGCTCGACCATCCGACCGTCCGGCGCCTCGATTTGCAGACTGCCGTCGCTCGCGATGGACAAGCTTCGCGCACCTTTGATCCGCACTCGAATGCGCGACGGGTCTGCGCCCGGCGCAACCACGAAATCATACTCGAGCCGGCTCGCGTTGCCGTAATACAGCACGTCAATTCCCGGATACACGTTGGTCCGCGCCAGCCGGCGATAATGCGGGACGGCTTCGACCCATGCCCGAGGATCGCGCCCGACGTAATACGACGTGGTTGCACCCGTCGCATCGGTGGGGCGCCATGGCGCGTGCTCATCTCCACCCGCCAACTCAAAACGAACTGCCCCGGATGTTCCGCCCAGGACAACTTCGCTGTCGGTAAAGAACACCACGCAACTGGAGGTGCGCGCGAAGTATCGAACGTCACGGTCGATCTGTCCGGAATTAGGCTCAAACGAGAATTCGGAATTGACGCCCCATACATCGACGGGACGGGTAGCGCCGCTGAGCAGCGCGGTAGTCAGTAGAGCGGTTCGAACGATGTGCATCATTGCACCTTGACGATCACCGTCGCTCCCGTTGACGGCGTGGAGAACCCGGCTGGCGCCCCTATGGCGAGCGTCGCCGTTCCGGAAGAGACGGCGGTTAGAGTCGCGGTTTGTCTCGAATCCCCGGACTTGAAGAGTATCGGCGCTCCCGGCGCGGAAACGCTCGGATTGGAGCTCGCGATCGTGATTGCAACCGGCGCGATGCCCGGCCTGAGTGCGCCGGGCAAATCGGGCGCCAGTGTTTGGGGGTTCAGGGAATAACTTTGGACTTGCAAACCGAAAGTGGAGCCTGAAAACACGATCGCGGGAGCCGCGAAGAAGGCGAATCCCGACGGCTCGAGCGTAACGCTGAAGCTCGAAGGATTCGGGGTAAAGGCGTCGGACGTCACTTTTATGGATGCCGTTCCCGCTGCTGCGAGCCCCACCAGGTTGAATGTCAGACTTGGCGAATCGGTGGAGAAAGTCAACGTCAAAGATGGAAGCGGCGTCGGATCTTTGGGTGTGCTCAGCAAAAGTTGCGTCGGATCCGAGCTGGCGATTGTCACCGCGACCGGATGTGCCGGCGCCGACGGGAGACTCAATGTCGCGGATCCGACGAGGTCCTTGCCGACGCTCAGGGCGCCGCTAAAGCCGAGTCTTGGCGAGATAACGTTGATCAACTGTTGGCGCTGCGATAGCGGATCGGAGAAGCCTGCCGGCACACCGAGGCTGAGTAGCGTCGTGCCCGCCGCGAGTGGCTGGAACGAGAATGACGTGCTCGCATCTCCCGGATTGAAGACGATCGGCACTGGCGCCACCGAGCCGATTGACGGATTTGACAGTGTTACCTGCACGTTGACCGGTAGAGCACCGGGCCTCAAAGCCTGGCTTGAGCCGTAGCTGTCAGCGGGGAATGCCGACAAATGAGCGGCCAATCCGAGCGGGGCCGAGAATGGAGTCAGTGTCGGGCCCGGCTGCTGTGCTGGAGTCAAAACAACAGCCGGCTGACTCAATGCAACCGTGGCCGTCGCCGTCTGATAACCGGGAGCGGACACGCTGACCAAGACTGTTCCCGAGTCGGAGAGAGCTTGAAGATAAACCGTCCGCTGTGTACCTGACAACGGCGCCACAACAGATGCCTGCCCGATTGCCGTTGGCGAGGTCGATATCAGCAAACGCGATGGATCACTGCTTGCAACGGTGACTGAACCGCCCGCTCCCCCATAAACACTAAAGTTCGTTTCCAGATTCTTACCCACGGTGAAGTTGGCGCCGCTCAGGGAAAACGTTTGCGCCAATACTTGCACGCTCAGAGGGGCGGGGGCGACGTATCCGTCCGGCACGCTGAAGCTAAGCGTCGCCGAACCAGGAGCCAGGGCCTGGATTAGCAGGTCTATGCCGCTGGAGCCGGCAGTGCCGGTCACTTGTGAGGGCGTCAACACGACTGCGGGATTCGAATTCTTAATGCCGATAGTCACACCTGACGATCCCGCACGAAACTGATACGTCGAAGTGAACAGAGCGCCGGCCGAAGGCGCGGGCCGCAGCCTCAGAGTGTAGCTTCCACCCGGCTGCGTCAGAGTCAGATTGCTCTGGTC
>Ga0070735_10002930_pt1 | contig 15132 bp, 15 predicted proteins | sample Coa_R1_FD_66443 | JGI IMG/M metagenome (GOLD analysis project Ga0070735, IMG submission 66443) | Surface soil microbial communities from Centralia Pennsylvania, which are recovering from an underground coalmine fire - Coalmine... | ecosystem: Environmental > Terrestrial > Soil > Unclassified ... | reverse complement strand
GGAACGGGCAGGCCGTAATCGACGGGCATGATGAAAATCGCCACGATGTACGCCAGGAGGACCAGACCGCCGCTACAGAAGAACGCCGCCACCGCCGCGATCCGTATCAGCGTGACGTCGACATCCAGGTACCTGGCGAGGCCCGCGCAGACTCCCGCCCACTTTTTGTCGTAAGCCAGCCGGTATAGCCGCCGGGGAGCCTGTCGCGGCGCCGATGCCGTCCGGCCCGTCTGATGGCCACACTCCGAGCAATAATTCGCTGTGTCCTGGAGCTGGATGCCGCAACTAGTGCAGTACATGGTGCCTCCTGTATGGAAGGATACGGATCAGCCGAGAAAAAGTTCCTAGATCAAACGGTCATATTCTGCATGTCCGCCGATCCAATACCAGACGGCCCGGTTCCCCTTAAGAACGGCAAGAGCGCGATATTCCAGTCCAATGCGCGCCGAATAGATGTTATCTTCGCCTTCGAGTTTCTTGAAATGCAGACCAGGGTGAGCGGGATTGTCTCGAAAAACGCGATAAGCTCGTTTTGCGTCCTCCTGAACGTCGGCCGGCAGATTGTTGAACGGCGAGTAGCCCGCGACTCGATCAAAGCAGATCGTCCAAGGGTACTGTCTCACCACGATCATCTTCTTCCAACGCTTCGCTGGCCAACCCCCTGATAACGTTGCGTTTCTCTTCGAAGCGCTTTTTCCAGCCTTCTTCATCGGCAATGGAGGCCAGAATCTGTGAGGCGATTGCGTCTTGCTGGTCGGGCGGGAGGGTGCTGACCTTCTCCAACGCCTTTTCCAGCAAGGTGCTCATGCCATCAGACTACCAAATCCAGCAAGAGATTCCAGCGAACACGCCGTTCACGTCCCTCACTCCGGCAACCCGAACGAGACAATATTCGTCCCGACCGCAATCGCGACGTACTGTTTGTTATCGAACATATACGTCATGGGCGACGCCTTCCACACCTGATTGGTCGGGAACTGCCACAGGATCTTGCCGTTAGCGGCGTCCACTGCCATGAACGATCCACTGTTTTCGCCATAAAACACCAGCCCGGAAGCAGTCGACATCACGCCCGCCGAAGCCGTTTGCGCGGTGGTGACTTGCGGGACGTCGAAAGCTACTTCGCCGGTCTGGATATTGACCGCACGCAAGAATTTTTCAAAACTCTCGCCAGGGGCCGGCCGCGCCGCTCCACCCATATAGCCCCGGCCCGCTTGCCATTCGCCATGACGCGGCGAAAAGTTATTGCAGCGCTCCAGCGCGCTGAAATAGTAGAAACCCGTGGCTGGATTGAACGACGTGGAATACCAGTTCGCGCCTCCCTGGAAGCCGGGGCACACGTAAGTATCGCCGTTGGCATCCTTGGACAGGTTCTTCATGACCGGACGGCCATCCTTGCCGATCGTCGGCTCGGCCCAGTTCAGCTTCTTCAGAAACTGCTTGCCGAGGAGAAGCTGGCCGTTGGTGCGATCCAGCACATAGAAGAATCCGTTGCGATTGGCTTGTAGCAGAAGCTTGCGCATCTCTTTTTTGCCATCTGGGCCCTGCCAGTTCGTATCGACCAGCACGGGCGGCTCCTGCGCGTCCCAATCGTGGACATCGTGCGGAGTGAACTGGTAATACCACTTGAGCTTGCCGGTTTTGGCTTCGAGCGCCAGGATCGAATCGGTGTAGAGATTGTCTCCTTCACGCTCGCTGCCGTCGTAATCGGGACCGGGATTGCCCACAGGCCAGTACACGGTATCGAGCGCCGGATCGTAGGTGCCTGTCATCCAGGTGGCGCCCGAGCGATGCTCGAGTTCTTTGCCCTTCCAGGTTCCCGAACCCGGTTCGCCGGGCAGGGGTACGGTCCAAAACCGCCAGACTTCCTTGCCGGTGTTCTGGTCGAAGGCCGCGACGAATCCGCGAACGCCTTCGTCGCCACCTGCCGTGCCCGAAATAACCAGATTGCCGACCGTGAGCGGGGCGGAGGTCCCGTTGTAGTTCTGGTGCCAATCCGCCATCTCGGTTTCCCACAGCAGCTCTCCATCGGAGCGGCTGAGCGAAATCATGTGGGCGTTATCGGTGAGCATGAACACGCGATCGCCGGCCACGGCGACACCACGATTGAATCCGCCGGCAGCGTTCCCCGAGATGCCGCGCGTGCGGTCGCGCTTATAGTGCCATAGGATGCGGCCCGTGCCGGCGTCGAGCGCCCAGCATTCGTTCGCTTGCGCCGTGTACATCACACCATCGACGACCAGCGGCGTGTTTTCGATGGTGGCCGCGCCGGGCATCGGGAAGATCCAGCGGGGCGCCAAACGTCCGACGTTGGATTTATCGATTTGGGTGAGTTTGCTATAGCGGTTGCCGCTGGGGTCGCCGTTGTAAGACGGCCAATCGGTCTGCGACGTGACTACACGGTATCGGCTGCCATCGGCTTTGCGCAGCAGACGAATCCTTTTGTCGTCGGTGCGAAGCTGCAGGTCGGTCATGCCTTCGGAGAGCACCTGGCCCTGGAGCGTCTGCCCATCGGTGGTTTGGATGGTGCGTCGTGTGTTCGGCGCCTGGGCGAATGCCGCGACAAGCATGATGAAATTGGCTGAGATCGACAGGGTTCGCATCCATCACACGATATCACCCCGATATCACCTCTGCGGGCTGTGCTAGTCTTGTCCAGAATCGGATGGCAGAGAACTCCGACAAGGCTAAGTACGATAAGGCGCGGCTGTTCCTGGTGAGCACCATGGCGCTGGCCAGCGCGGGCGTGGCGTATTCGATTCGGGCCAACACCGCCGCCGACCTGCAGCGTGTGTTTCTGGATCCCATCGACCGGGCGCATTCGGCCGAGATGATCGCAACCATCCTGGGCGTGCCGTTCCTGGCTTTCGCCATCACGATTGCGATCGGGAGCCCGCTGCTGGACGTGATCGGGATGCGGGTGCTGTTGCCGCTCTCCCCGATCCTTCTATCGGTCGGGATGCTGATGATGGCGTTCGCGGGGAACTTCGTATCGGGACCGAACATCTATTGGGCACTGTGGTCCGGGGCCCTGGTAGCCGGTATCGGCTGGGGATTGGCGGAGACCGTGATCAACCCGCTGATCGCGTCGCTTTATCCGGATAACAAAACAGCGAAGCTGAATGCGGCGCATGCGTGGTGGCCCGGCGGCGTCGTCGTGGGCGGATTATTGGGCGTGGGAATGTCGCGGCTCGACCTGGGCTGGCAAGCGAAACTCACCGTTGTTCTGCTCCCCGCGATCATGTGCGTGATTCTCACCATGGGCGTGAAGTTTCCGCCGACGGAACGCAAAGCCGCGGGCGTTTCGGCCGGCGACATGTTCAAAGAACTGCTGAAGCCGATGTTCTTCGTGCTGTTCTGCTCGATGTTTCTGACCGCGGCATCCGAGCTCGCACCGGGGCAATGGGTGGACCTGGCGTTGACCCGCACAGTGGGGATGCAAGGCATCCTGCTGCTGGTTTATGTAAACGGACTGATGTTCGTGATGCGGCACTTCGCGGGACCGCTCGTCCACAAGCTATCTCCCATAGGAGTCTTGTGGTGCTCGTGTCTGGGGGCGTCGCTGGGCTTGGTGGCATTGAGCTTCGCGAATTCGCCCGCGATGGGCCTGCTGGCAGCGACGCTCTGGGGCACTGGAGTCTGCTACATGTGGCCGACCATGCTCGCGACGGCGTCGGAGCGTTTCCCGCGCGGCGGAGCACTGCTGATGGGCCTGATGGGCACGGCAGGGACACTGTCGATCCAGTTCGTGTTGCCGATCATGGGGACCATTTACGATCGCAAGAAGATCGAGGTCGCCGGCGGCGAGGCAGCATTCAATGCGTTGCAACCGGGTCCGACACTGGAAAATATTCTGGGAATCGCGGCGCAGGCTTCATTTCGGGCCGTGGCGATTCTGCCCGCGGTGCTGCTCATCGTGTTCGGAGCCATCTGGCTTTACGATAGGGCATCCTACGGAAAGGGCGGATTCAAGCCCAAGAAGATCTGATGTTCACCAGGCTCGGTGTCATCGCAGCTATCTTTGTACTGTCGGCGCGCGCCGCGACACTGCACGAGCGCTTCAATGCGCAACAGGCTTACGCCTATACCGCCCAAATCGCCGGGTTCGGGGAACGCTGGCCCGGATCGCCCGGCCACAAGAAAACCGAAGACCTCATTCATCAGGTGCTGCAAAAGGACGGCGCTCGCGTCGAAGCCGACGACTTTACCGCCACTACGCCGCGTGGCCCGATCGCGGTCCACAACATTATCGGCAAATTCAACGTCAGCGGCGATTCCAAGCAGCAGATCTTCATCCTGGCGGGGCACTACGATACCCTCTTTCAAAAAGGGTTCATCGGCGCCAATGACGGCGGTTCCAGCACGGCCATTTTGCTCGCGTTTGCCGATGCGCTCGCCGGACAGAAGACGAAAATGCAGATCTGGCTGGTCTGGACCGACCTTGAGGAGGCGATCAACTCCTTCACCGGCGACGACGGTCTCTACGGCAGCCGGCACCTGGCGCAAAAACTGGCGGCGAATGGCACGCGATCCCGTGTCCGCGGATTCTTTCTGCTCGATATGATCGGCGATAAACAACTGGGCGTGGCGCGCGAGACGGAGTCCAATCGGCAACTGCAGGATTTTATCGCTCGGGCCGCGGGCCAACTCGGGTATAGCCAGTACTTCTTCCAATATGATGTTGCTATCATCGACGACCACGTTCCGTTTATAACCGCCGGCATTCCGGCGGTCGATGTGGTCGACGCCAGATTCGGCCGCATGGGTCTGGCGTTCGATTCGATGGGCGAGTTTCACCACGCGAATACCGACACGATGGATAAAGTCTCGCAGCAAAGCCTGGAAGTGGTCGGCAGAACGATTCTGCTTACGGTTGAACTCCTAGACAAGTAATTGTTAGACGTTCATTGGATCCTCATTTGATCCGCTGGCGGGTGTATAATCCCGGTTGACTATCATGCATAGCTTCCGATGGATCACGCGCATTATCGCGGCGGGCGGGCTCTTAACTTGCATTGCCCCCGCACAGTGGTTGAACCTCAAGACTCCAAACATCCCGCGAACTGCCGACGGGAAACCGAATCTGACCGCTCCCGCTCCCAAACTTCCCGACGGTAAGCCGGACCTGTCCGGGGTTTGGGACGCTGATCGCAGTTATCTGGTTAATCTCGCTAAGGACCTTAAGCCCGAAGCTGTCCAGATGCAGCCGTGGGCTGCCGCGATCTACAAAGAGCGTGCGGCCGGACTTCACGCGAATGAAGAGCCGGACGCAAATTGCCTGCCGCAGGGCGTTCCCAAGATCGATGCCGCGCCAGTGCCATGGAAACTCATTCAGATGCCGAACGAAGTCGTAATCCTCTATGAGGCGTTCACGCAATTTCGCCAGATCCACCTGGACGGCCGCAAGCTGCCTGTGGATCCGAACCCCATTTGGCTGGGCTATTCGGTAGGGCATTGGGATGGCGATACGCTGGTGGTGGAAAGCAACGGATTTAATGGAAAGGCGTGGCTGGATCAGTCCGGGCATCCCGCCACTGAGAAGCTGAAGGTAACCGAAAAATTCCATCGCAAGGATTTCGGACACATGGATCTGGAAATCACCATCGACGATCCGGGCGCGTATACCAAGCCTTGGACCGTCAAGGAATCGCCGACTCTCGCCGCGGATACCGAACTGCTGGAATTCGTCTGCGCCGAGAATGAACAAGACATCAAGCACATGGTGACGAAGAAATAATGTTTGCCCGAGTCATTCTCGCGTCAGTTCTGTTCGCGACGGCCTCCGCGTCCGCGCAGTGGTTCAAAGTCACAACTCCAGGAACCCCCCGGACGGCCGACGGAAGGCCGAATCTTTCGGCGCCCGCGCCGCGCGGCCCGGATGGCAAGCCAAGTCTCAATGGCATCTGGCAGATGAACGGCAAGTATCTGCAGAACATCGCCGCCGATATGAAACCCGGAGAGGTTCCGTATCAGCCCTGGGCCGATCAGCTCTTCAATGCGCGGCAAAACGGCGCCTTGGGCAAGACTGATCCGGCGGCACGATGCATCCCGGGAATGCCCAAGCTCGACGCGCTGCCCTATCCATTCAAGATCATCGAATCGCCGGGAATGGTGATGATGCTGTTCGAAGGGTTCACCACATTCCGCCAGATTTTCACGGATGGCCGCGAGCTTCCCAAGGATCCGAATCCCACGTGGTTCGGGTATTCGGTCGGCAAATGGGAGGGCGACGATTGGGTGGTGAACACGATCGGAATTAAGGAATCGACGTGGCTTGATAACGCCGGGAGGCCGCACAGCGACGCGCTGCATCTGATCGAACGTTTCCAGCGCCACGATTTCGGGCACATGGATATCCTGCTGACCATCGACGATCCCAAGGCCTACACCAAACCGTGGACCGTGAAGGAGGATGTGCGGCTGATTCCGGATACCGAGCTGCTGGAATACGTCTGTGTCGAGAACGAGAAGGATTACGGGCACCTTGTCGGCAAATAGGATCATCGCCGTTTTAATTTTCGCCGCAGCCCTTGCGTCAGCCCAGTGGGTGCGTTATCCGACGGCCGGGATCCCGCGAACTCCGGATGGCAAGCCGAATCTCACCGCGCCGGCTCCGCGCGCAGCGGACGGCAAGCCAGACCTGTCGGGAATCTGGGACGTGCTACACAACCGGCCTTGCCCGCCGGACGGCTGCGCGGACATGTTTATTCCCCAGGAGTTTCTGGACATTGGATACAGCCTCAAAGGAGGCCTGCCCTATCAACCCTGGGCGGCCGCGATCGTGAAGCAGCGGATGACGGAGAACCGTTTCAACGACCCGAATGCGCACTGCCTGCCGACGGGAATCATCAGGATGTACACGACGCCGCTGTTCCGCAAAATCATCCAGACTCCGGGGCTTGTGGTGATCCTGAATGAGCGCGAGGTGACGTATCGCCAAATTTTCACGGACGGCAGGCCTTTGCCCGTGGATCCGCAGCCTTCCTGGGTCGGCTACTCGACGGGAAAATGGGACGGAGATACGCTGGTGGTCCAGACCGCGGGCTTTCGCGACGGCCTGTGGCTGGATGCGAACGGCAGCCCGCTCACCGAATCGGGGAAAATCACGGAGCGTATCCGGCGCGTGAACCTCGGGACGCTGGAAATCGAGATTACGGTGGACGATCCTAAGGCGTACACCAGGCCGTGGACGGTGAAGCTCACGCAGCTTCTGAAGACGGATACGGATCTGCTGGATTATTACTGCGTCGAAAATGAGAAGGACGGTCCGCACTTAGTGGGCAAATAGCATGATGAAAATAATAACGACTTTGATGGTTGCGGCGGTGATTGCTCCAGCGCAGTGGCTCGACTATCCGACTCCCGGCGTCCCGCGGCTGCCGAACGGCAAGCCCAATCTCACGGCGCCGGCTCCGAAGACAGCCGACGGCAAGCCGGACCTCTCGGGAATTTGGACGACAAAAGCCGGCTACACCGGGAACATCGCGCGGGATCTGAAGCCCGGTGAGGTTTCGTTCACGCCGTGGGCGTCGGAACTGTACAAGCATCGGGTGGAGACGCAGGGCAAAGAAGATCCGCAGGCGTATTGCGTGCTGTCGGGCGTGCCCCGCGAACATGTGGTGCCATATCCCTTCAAGATCCTGAACACCTCGGGAATGATCGTGATTCTATACGAGGCCCTGCACAGCTACCGGCAGATTTTTATGGACGGCAGGAAGCTTCCCAAGGACCCGAACCCCACGTGGATGGGCTACTCAGTGGGCCACTGGGATGGCGACACACTGGTGGTGGATTCCTCGGGCTTCGTCGATAACAACTGGCTGGACAACAGCGGCCATCCGGGAACGGAGGCCCTGAAGTTAACCGAGCGCTTCCACCGCCGCGACTACGGCCACATCGATCTTGCGATCACTATCGACGATCCGAAAGCGTATACCAAGCCCTGGACCGTGAATCTCGAGTTCACCGCGACGCCCGATAGCGATTTGATCGAGTATGTCTGCGATGAGAATGAGAAGGACCTGAAGCACCTGGTCGGGAAGTAACAGCCGCGAATAAACGCGGATCAGCGCAAATAGAGCTGTGCGCTATTTCGGCCGCTTGGCTTGGAGATCGTCGCAGATTTTGCGCGCGAGGAAGTCATTGATCTCGCGGTGCCGGGGATCGATGAAGATCTACGAGCCGCACGGTTCACGTAAACCGTGTGCTCCCCTCCCTCCCGCAAGAACTCGCAGCCCTGCTGTTCGAGGTGGCGGATCAGATCGATCCGTTTCACGTCGGGGGCAGAGCGAACGACTCGCGGATGACCTCCGACCCCCCGATGGCCTGTTCGGCCAACGCCCTGTTCGCTTCGAGCACCATTGCGACGGCTTCCTTGAGATTCTGGCGAGCCTCTTCGAGTGTCTCCCCTTGAGTGTTCGCCCCCGGTAGTTCCTCAATAAACGCAATGTAGCCCTGGGGAACCTTCATGAACACCGCTGTCAAATCCGTCGGCTGCATATCGACCACTGTATCAGTAACGGAGTGTCACTCCCCCAACGCAAACGTCCACACTGAGCCGCCGGCCGGAACCGCATGCGCCGCATAGCGCGTGGCAACAATACCGCCGATTCCGGACGCAACGGTCACATATTGACGGCCCTTGCGGGTGTAGGTGACGGCTGTCGCATTGACGCTCGAACCGGTCTTGAACTGCCACAGGGTCTTGCCGGTATCCTGGTCCAGCGCGAGGAACTCACCGGTCATTTTGCCCGTGAACAGCAGGCCGCCGCCAGTGGCGAGCATCCCGGCCGAACTCGGAAAATCTGTCAGCGGAACCTGCCATTTCTTCTCACCGGTGAGAGGATTAATGGCCGCGAAGTAACCGAGGACATCGCCTGGCTTAGTTTCCGGAATCCTGGCGATTACCCCGGTCGAGTCCTTGCCGGGCACGACCGGCCTAGGCGGCGCGATCTTCTGGATGCGCGGGATGTTCCAAGTGCTCGCATAGATCAGGCTGGTCGCGGGATTGAAAGCGATGGGCGTCGCATTAGTGCCGCGCGACGGCCAGACTTCCACTTCTTCACCGGCGGCAAAGCGCTTGTAGACGTCCGTCAGCGCCGGCCTGCCGGTTTTCAGATCGATTTCCGTGGCCCAATTGACCTTCACGTAGGGGTGCGCGGCGATCAGCTTGCAGTTGGTGCGGTCCAGCACATACAGGAAGCCGCCCTTGTTGGTCTGAATCATCACTTTTCGAAGCTGGCCGTTCACTGGAATGTCCGCCAGTACATTCTCGTCGGTGGCGTCCACGTCGAACACATCGTTGGGTGTGTACTGAAAGTAACAGGCCATCTCGCCGGTCTTCGGCCGGATCGCAAGCACGCTGTTGGTGTAGAGATTATCCAGGCCTTCGCGAGTCCTGGGATCGTAAGGCTCGGCGTTCCCTGTTCCCCAATACACCAGATCGAGCTGCGGATCGTACGAACCGGAGCGCCACGTGGGACCACCGCCCTGGGTCCAGGCGTCGCCGTTCTTCGGCCACGTTTCGGAACCGGGCTCTCCCGGCGCCGGAATCGTGTATCTGCGCCACAATTTCTTGCCGGTATCGGGATCCCAGCCATCCAGGAACCCGCGCGTGGTGGACTCCCCGCCGGCCACACCTGAAATCAGCACGCCGTTGGCGACGATCGGCGCGCTGGTGGAATAGAAGCCGTCTTTGGCGTCCGCGAATTTCTGGTTCCACACTTCCTTGCCGGTCTGCATGTCTAGCGCCAGCACATGATTGTCGATGGTCACGCGAAAGAGCTTGCCGTTATAGATCGCCGGCGCGCCGCGGTTGATCGCCGCGCGGGTGATTCCCGGCTCGAGTTCCACGGCCGTGCGCCAGATCTGGCGGCCGGTTTCGACATCGAGTGCGAAGGTCCACTTGCCGTTGATCACGTACATCACGCCGTTGTAAACCACCGGCGCGGCCAGTTCGCCCTGATCGTTCATGAGGCTGGTGCTCCAGACCGGAACCAGCCGCTTCACGTTGGATTTATTGATTTGTTTGAGCGGGCTATAGCTCTTGCGGTCATAGCCCATGCTGTGGGTGGTGACGTTATCGGTGTTCTTGCCGTCATTGATCAGGTCTTGTGCCGTCTGGGCCATTCCCAACACAGCGCAAAAGCCGAGCAACAACGGCAAATGGGTTTTCATGATCCGCGTTAACTCGCGTTCGTTCGCGGCCGATTAGACTAAGTCCGCGGCTTTAATCGGCAGCATCCTCACGCGCTTTTTCGTCGCCGCGTATACCGCGTTCACCACCGCCGGGACGATGCTAGGCGTGCTCGCCTCGCCGATCCCGCCGGGATTCTCGTGGCTCGGCACGATGTGGACCTCCACCACCGGCATCTCATCGATGCGGATGGGGTCGTAGTTGTTGAAGTTCTTCTGCACCACGCGTCCTTTGTCGAGCGTGATGCCGAGTTTCGTCACCGTGCTTAGTCCGTAAACGATGCCGCTCTGGATCTGCGCCTCAATGATGGCCGGGTTGACCACCTGGCCGCAATCGACAGCGCATACCACGCGATGAACTTTCACCTTCCCTTGCGTGACGGAAACTTCGGCCACCTGCGCGTTGAAGCTGCCGATGTTGGCGACCACGCCGACGCCGCGGAAGTGCCCGGCCGGCAGAGGCTTGCCCCAATCGGACTTTTCCGCCGCAATATTCAGTACGTTCAACAGGCGAGGAGTCCCCGCCAGCAGCTTGCGGCGGAACTCGACCGGATCTGCTCCGGCCGCGGCAGCCATCTCGTCGAGGAACGCCTCCATGAAGTAGGTGTTCTGCGAGTAGCCCACCGAGCGCCAGTAGCTCACCGGTGTCCCAGTGTCGGGAGCCGTGAACTCGACTGCAACGTTGGGGATGGCGTAGTGCATATCCTGGATGCCTTCCACCGCCGTGCCGTTGCCGCCGAACGGCGGGCAGACCACCCGAGCGCTGAATGACACAGGCGTCCCTTGTGCGTCCAATCCGCCCGAGAATTTCACGTAAGAAGCGGGACGATAGGTATCATGCTGCAGGTCGTCTTCGCGGGACCAGGTGAGCTTCACCGGGGTCGGCGACATGGCTTTGGCGATCTCGACGGCTTCGGTGACGTAATCCGCGCCGCCGCGGCGTCCGAATCCGCCACCCAGATATTGCGTGTGAACCAGGCATTTGTTGGCGGGCAGGCCGGTGACCATCGCGGCGGTCTGCTGCGCCAAGGATTGAATCTGCGAAGACACCCAGATATCGCAGCCGTCCGGACGTACCTCGACGGTGGCGTTCAGCGGCTCCATGGGAGCATGCGAGAGATACGGCGCTTCGTAGACGGCTTCGACTTTCTTGGCGGCGCCGGCGAACGCTCCCGCGGCGTCGCCTGCTTTGCGCATCGACATGCCCGGCTTGGCGGCCAATCCCGCCCATTCCTGTCGCAAAGCTGGAGTGGACACGTTGGCCCACTTGCCTTCGTTCCACTGGATGACCAGCGCCTTGCGGCCTTCCATCGCGCTCCAGGTATTGTCGGCGATCACGGCTACGCCGTTCGAAATCTGGACGACTTTCTTGACGCCCGGCACGGCCATCGCCTTCGAGCCGTCGAAACTGGCGACCTTGCCTTCGAACACAGGGCAGCGCTCTAGCGAGGCGTACAGCATCCCCGGACGACGGACGTCGAGCCCGAATCCGATGGAGCCGTTCACCTTCGCCGGCGTGTCGAGGCGCTTGAGTGACGTCCCGATCACCTTGTACTGCGCGGCGGTCTTCAGCGTGATGCCGGTCGGCGCGGGCAACTTCGCCGCAGCTTCGGCCAGAGCGCCGTAGGTCAGCTTCGCGCCGGTGGCGGTATTGACCACGGTGTTGTTCTCGGCCCGGCACTGCGATTTATCGACCTTCCACTGCTGGGCAGCAGCTTGGATCAGCATCTCGCGAGCCGCGGCGCCCGCTTGGCGCAGAGGCTGCCAGGACGTGCGGATGCTCAAGCTTCCGTAAGCGCCCATCATCGGCGCGCCGTACACCGGCTCGACACCAGGGAACTCGGTGCGGATCTTCTTCCAGTCGCACTCCAGCTCTTCCGCCAGCAGCTGGGAGAGCGAGGTTACCGTGCCCTGCCCCATCTCGGATTTGTGGATCTCAAGGGTGACGGTGTCGTCGGTGCCGACTTTGACGAAGGCGTTCAGCTTGAGTGGACCTGCAGTCTGAGCTTGTCCCTTGATCGGCAGTTGGAAGCCGACGAGCAACCCGCCGCCTACTGCGGCTCCGGTCTTCAGAAAACTTCGGCGATTCACGCTCGTGACGGATTTCGTCTCATTGATTAAACTCATCGGACACCTCCTTTAGCCTGCGCCTGATATCGTGCGGCGAGATGTACCGCCTGGCGAATCGCCTGGTAGGTCCCGCAGCGGCACAGGTTGCCCTGCATGGCTTCGTCGATATCGGCATCGGAAGGATTAGCGGTCTTGGCCACCAGCGCAGCCGCCGTCATGATCTGGCCGGACTGGCAGTAGCCGCACTGCGGCACATCGGCCTCAATCCAGGCTTTCTGCACCGGATGGCTGTTATCGGAGGAGAGACCTTCGATGGTGGTCACGCTCTTGCCAGCAACCGTCGAAACCTGCGTGGTGCAGGATCGGGTCGGCTGGCCGTTGATGTGGACAGTGCACGCGCCGCACAGGGCCATGCCGCAACCGAACTTGGTGCCGGTCATACCGAGGGTGTCGCGCAGTGCCCATAACAGGGGCATCTGCGGGACCACATCCACCGTTTGCGATTTTCCGTTCAGGGTAAATTTGACTGCAGCCACGGGGCCTCCTTTGGATACGTCATTCAGTATAGCGACCGGGGATGGACGGGGAAAGGGCGGGCCTCGACAGTCCAAATGAGCATACCGTGGGATTATCGGAATGCTCCGATCCCCCTACACTGCTAGGCGGGAGCCGGTCCGGCTCACGGCGCGGTCGGCAAAAGCCGACGCATGCCCTCCGAGCTTCCGTTACGGTCTGAGACAATTTTAAGTGCCTCAAGAAATCGCTTTCCTCGCATGTCCTGTAAGAGCTGTTCCCAATGAACCCGGCCATAGACAATTCGCATGGCGTTGTCCGCCAAGCTGACGTCGCCTTCCCAAATACGCAGGTGAAAGTCCCTGAAAAACGGTAATGGTTCACTTTGGTTTACCGGCTTGCCTGCTGAACCGAGCATCAGGAAGACCGTGGCGTAGAACATGTGCGTCACCTGGCTCATGAGGAAGAATCGCGCGAGTTGGTACTCATCGGGCGGTTGGCCAAAATACTCCTGAAGATAAGCCCTCTCGTCTGCGTTGTTGGTGACCACGAAGTTCGCAACGACCGCGAGGTCGAAGTAGCGATCGTTCAGGAAAGCAGCTTGCCAGTCCACTAGCCATACGCGCTGACCATCGAATAGGATGTTTTCAGGCTTCAGGTCGCCGTGACTCGACACCATATCCGAATCAAGGCGTGGATAGACGGCGCACACTTGCTCGTAACGATTGAAGATTTCCTCGACCTCGCTCTTGGGGAGAAGACTCGCAGTCCGAAACCTCCAGATAAAACCATTGTGCGCCGTGACGTAGTTGAATGTTTTGGGGAATGGCGGCAGGGCATGGAGCCTCCGCAACATCCCGGGAATCCGAGCCAGCGCTTCCGTTACCGGAAACGGCACCGACTCCACAAAATCAGTGATCGAAATTCCGTCTTCGATGTTGGCGTGCCGGACACGCGGCGAGAGACCCGCTTCCGCTTCCGCCTTCATGGCCGCGAATATCCGCTGCGGGTCGTTCCTCTCATCGATACGCGTCATGATCTTCAATAAGAATGGAGATCCTCGTACGATGATGCGAAAGACAAGATCCGAGCTGAGGCCTTTGGGCATCGGGCAGATGTCTTCGATGGCAGTTGTGCCGAAAGCTTCGCTCAGACTGCGAAGTACTGCGTTGCTTTTCTCTGGCGGGATCAAAACGCCTCCAGTTCGGATTCGGAATTTGGAAACCCCTTTGCTTGCTTAGCCGATGTTACTCGGGTTCAGGGCTGAATAGCAGTTTAAGGGCTGTTTTAAATTGCCCTCTATCTCATGTGTTTTCTTCATGTTAGACTTTAGTTTCGCGGCTTTGCTAAATTGGAATTGGGGCTTAGTTCGTCACCGAGACCGAAATGGCTTTGGTAAACGTGAGCATCCTCCCCGTGTGCGATAGCTCGCCACTGACGGCGTAGCGTACACCGATCCTGTCTAGGCAAATTACCCTCAAGATTTCTACCAGTTGGTCCGCTCATCAATTTGCAATCTGACAGATTGCAGTGGGCCAGACCCGACCCACCGGGTATTCCGTGTAAACTGGACCGAGAGGAGAACTCTACATGAAAACTTCACGCATCGTTCTGAGTGCAGTTCTTATTGCCGCCCTGATGGCTCTGGTGGCGTTCGCCGCCGAGGCCCCCACTGCCGGAACCAAGGCTCCCGACTTCACCCTCAAATCGCAGGAAGGCAAGACCGTCAGCCTCCACGATTACAAGGGTAAATGGGTGGTGCTGTACTTCTATCCCAAAGATATGACGCCGGGCTGCACCATTGAAGCGCACAATTTCCAAGCCGACCAAGCCAAGTATGACAAGGCCAATGCCGCTATTTTGGGCGTCAGTGTCGACACTGTCGATTCACACGTAGAATTCTGCACCAAGGAGAACCTGACCTTCAAGCTCCTCTCCGACGAAAAGCATCAGGTGGTGAACACCTACGGCTCGACCCAGAAATTCGGGGCCAATGAAGTTGCTGCACGCAACACCTTCCTGGTTGACCCGCAAGGCACCATCCGCAAGGTCTTCCTGGGTGTGAATCCCGGCCCGCACAGCGCAGAAGTGCTCATGGCGCTGGCCGAGTTGCAAAAGAAGTAGCTAGGCTTCTTCCTGAATCTCGTAGCTGGTAACGATCTCCGCGGTGGGCCGCACGGTAGCGGCCACACCGCAGTATTTGTCGGTCGATAGCTGGATCGCCTGCGCCACCGCTTTCTCCGAGATTCCCTTCCCGCGCACGATGTGTTTCACCTCGAAGCGCCGGAAACTGCGAGGATGCTCCTCGCGCCGCTCCCCGCGCACTTCGATCTTGTAGGCAGTCACTTTCTCGCG
>Ga0070735_10002929_pt1 | contig 15135 bp, 12 predicted proteins | sample Coa_R1_FD_66443 | JGI IMG/M metagenome (GOLD analysis project Ga0070735, IMG submission 66443) | Surface soil microbial communities from Centralia Pennsylvania, which are recovering from an underground coalmine fire - Coalmine... | ecosystem: Environmental > Terrestrial > Soil > Unclassified ... | reverse complement strand
TCAGCATGGCGCGCACTGAGCGCTTCGAAAAGACTGGAAAGCCTCCCATCGTGATGCCGGCGACGATCCACGAGGATCTCCGCCGCCGCGACTTCACCATCAACGCCATGGCGCTCTCTCTGAACGAAGGCTCTCGCGGACTTCTCCTCGATCCCTTCAACGGCGTCGCCGATCTCGAAGCCAAGCTCATCCGTATTCTGCATAATTACGCGTTCCTCGAAGATCCTTCGCGCCTGATCCGCGCCACGCGTTTCGCCGCACGCTTCCACTGGCCGCTCGAAGAGCGCACGCAGGCCCGCTACGATGCCGCCAAAGAAGGGAAGTACATCGAGTACATTCTGCGCAGCTCGATCGGCCATGAAATCGCCGCGCTCGCGCACGAAGACGATCCGCTGAACGTCGTCAAAATGCTCGAGAAAGAAGGATGGCTGCAGATCCTGCACGATCACTGGACCGTCGCTAAGGTCGACGCCAACGGCCTCACGAACCTGATGAAGACGCGCCAGCAGATGGTCGACCTCGGCTATACGCCCGACGCCGGCCCCGCCGTCATGTATTTCCTGACGTCGCACTTTTCCGACAAAGATGTTTCCGACATTCAGAAGATGATTCCGCGCAAGGATCTCGTCGAGGCCTGGCGCGATATCGAAGACCACGCCAAGGAACTCGCGAAGCGGCTGATGGGCAAGGAAGCCGCAACGCCTTCGCGCACGTGGCAACTGCTCAGCTCCGCGCGTCCTGAAATGGTTTTGTTCCTCGCCGTTACGGCGAAGCAGCAATCCGTCGAGCAGAAGATCAAGAATTATCTGACGAAGTGGCGTCAGGTGCAGCAGAAGATTCCGCTTCCCGAAATGACGGAACTGCTGATCACTCCGCAGTTGCCCGAGTATCCGAAGATCGCGCATGACGTCTTCATGCTCCTGCTCGACGGAAAACTGCGCTCGCGCACCGAAATTCTGAAATTCCTGAAGCCCTTCGCGCCGCCACCACCACCGCCTCCACCGGCCCCGCGCCGTGGACGCGCTGCCAAAGCCGCAGCCGAAGCCGCGGCGGCCGCACAGGCAGCCAAAGCAGGCGCCAAACCCGGCAAGAAAGGGAAGGGAGCCGCGGTAGCAGCAGCCCCGCCGCAACCTCCTGCACCCGCAACAGCAGATCCAAAAGCGAAGGCCGACGTGAAATCAAAAGCCGCTGCGAAGGCAAAAGCGGAAAAGGCGAAGCCCGAGCCCAAACCGGCTCCGAAGCCAGCCCCCAAGCCGGCGAAGAAAGCCGCCCCGAAACCCGCACCAAAGAAAATCGCCGCCAAAAAGAAACATTAACCGCGCCGCTAACTCCACACTGTCATCTCGACCGTAGCATTGCCTTCCGCGAAGCGAAGGCAATGCGGAGTGGAGAGACCCTTTGTTCCGCGATGAAGCGAAGCAGAGTAGCGCTCCACGCTGCGATGAAGCGCAGGGTGGAAGAGCGGCGCTTCAGCGCCGCGTCATAGCGGAGAGAGAACAACCGGGCTTTAGCCCCAGAGTCGCAATTGCATCTTCCCCGCACCTGCATTACGATGAACCGCACTCTGGGGCTTCCACAAACGAAATGTCCAAACCTGGCCGAATCATCCTCGCCGTCATAGTATTTCTCTGTCTTCTCGTAATCGCCGCGATCACCCTCACCGTCGGATGGCGTCCCATTCTCGGACCCAGCAAGCGCGCCACTAACGACCGCCAATTCGAACGCACGCCCGAGCGCGTTACACGCGGCCAGTACCTGACGCTAAATCTGCTCAGCTGCACGATCTGCCATTCGTCCAGAGACTGGACGCAGTTCGGCGCCCCGCAAATCCCGGGCAAAGAACTCGCCGGCCAGATCCTATCGTTTCCCGGATTACCCGGAACCATCGTCGCCCCCAACCTCACTCCCGATCCCGCAACCGGTGCCGCCAACTGGACCGACGATCAGATCGCCCGCTCCATCCGCGAAGGCATCAAGCACGACGGCACCACCATCTTTCCCATGATGCCGTATCGCGGATACAAAAACCTTTCCGACGAAGATGTCGCCTCCGTCGTCGTTTACCTGCGCTCGCTGGCGCCGATCCACAATCCGCTGCCTGCTTCGAAAATTAATTTCCCGGTAAACTATCTGGTCCGCAGCGCTCCGGAGCCCATCACAACGCCGGTTCCCACGCCAGCCTCAGACCCAATCTCCCGAGGAAAATATCTCGTATCGGTGGGATGCGGCTGCCACAACGTCAATGAAAAACTGCCCTACGCCGGTGGAGATTCTCTCAGCGGACCCTGGGGATCGGTCACCAGCGCCAACATCACGCCCGACGCCTCCGGCATCAGCTACTACACCGAAGCAACATTCATCACCGCTCTTCGCACCGGCTACGTCGGAGCCCGCAAGCTGAACTCCATCATGCCCTTCGGAGAATTCAAAGGCCTCACCGACGACGACCTCAAAGCAATCTACGCCTATCTCCGCACGCTGCAGCCAATCAAGCACCGCGTAGATAATTCGTTGCCGCCCACGTACTGCAAACTCTGCAAACAAAAACACGGCGGAGGCGACCAGAACTAAGCGGAATCTTCAGACTCTCCGACAAACGTGCTGGTCGTTGTGTGGAAGCCCATAGCCCAGCGGAAATTCGTACTGACCTCTAACCAACAACCACCATCAACTATTCAGTAATCCCTAGCCCTGCCTCCCCCAGCCCCTACTCATACCGCAGCGCCTCAATCGGATTCAGCCGCGACGCCCGTATCGCCGGAATCATCCCGCTCACCAGCCCCACCATCGTCAGAATCGCGGTCGCCACAAAAACGCTCACCGGAGAAATAATCAGCCGGATGTCTCCCGTCTCTCCGTGCTGCGCCAGCGCGCTGTAAAACGTCAGCGTCCCCACCGAGAATGAAACAACGTAAGCCAGCATGATTCCCAGCCCCCCGCCGATAAATGTAATTGCCAGTGCCTCCGACAAAAACTGCAGCAACACATCCATGCGTCGCGCGCCCAATGCCTTCTCCACGCCGATCTCTCGCGTCCGCTGCGCCACGCTCACCAGCATGATATTCATCAACCCCACGCCCCCAATCCCCAGCGTCAGCGTTCCGATAAACGCCAGTAACACCTGCAATGCCATCGTGATGATCCGGAACTGCGAAAGCTGATCCATCAGGCTGAACACGAACAGTGCGCGCTTGTCGTCAGGTCGAAAATTGTATTGCGCCGCCAGCGTATTCCGGATCGACCGCTCCACCCCATGAAAGTCATAGCCGAGAAAATCCACCCAGATCACGTCCAGATAATGCGTGTCGCGGAAGTCGCTCATCGTCGAAAACGGAATGTAGACCACGCGGTTGATGCTGTTCTGGTCGCCTTGTTGCGGCCTCGCCTTCAGCACGCCCACAACTTCATACGGAATGCCGTTGATGCGGATCTTCTCCCCCAGCGCGAATCGCCCGGAGAACAACTTGTCCTTCGACTCCGACCCAAGCACGCACATCCGCGCGCGCAGTTGCACGTCCGCCGCGCTATAGAAACGCCCGGCATCCACCTGAAGATTTTCAATTTCCTGCAGCGGCGCAGTGCTGCCGCTCACCTGCCATGTATAGGAACGTCCCTCGTAACTCACCGGTGCCTCGTAGTACGATTCCGGCGCGATCCGGACAATTTGTGGAACATTCGCCAGCAGCCGGTCCATATCGTCCGCGGTCAAACGAATGCTCGTCCCCGCCTTGCTTCCCCCCGCCTGCATCGAAGTGCGGCCGCCCTGCACCACCATCGCCTGCATACTGGCAAAAGAGCGGAATATGTTGACGATCGCCGTCGAGAATCCGGTCCCATACGCCAGCAGCAGCACCACCGTGGCGATTCCCCACGCCATCCCCAACATGGTGATCGCCGTGCGCTGGCGGTTTTGCCGGAGCGCGTCGTAAGCTTCCTTGAGCACATCCTTCGGCAGGATCATTTTTACTCCGCGCGCAGCGCTTCCACCGGCGTCAGCATCGCCGCCCGGCGCGCCGGATACAGCCCCGCCACAATCCCCGCCGTGGCGAGACTTGCCATCGCAAGCGCGGCGCTTGCCGGATAAATGTGAGGCAGTTCGAATCCATCAATCGGCGGCGCAAGTCCGAAGAGCCTCGTTACCCCGTACGCCGCCCCCACTCCGATCGCTCCGCTGATTCCGGTCAGCATCAGCCCTTCCAGAAAAAACTGGAACAGAATGCTCCGCCTCGTAGCTCCCAGCGCTTTGCGCAGCCCGATCTCGCGCGTACGCTCCGCCACCGAGACCAGCATGATATTCACCACGCCCATCGCCCCCAGCGCCAGCGTCACCAGCCCGACTGCTCCCAGGAACGCATCCATCGCGTCAGAAATTTTCCCGATCATCTCCGCGTTCTCGATCGAATCCCAATCGTCAAACGCATCGGGCGTCTCCGGATCAAAATTGTGATTCCTCGCCACAATCGCGCGCACAGCTTTCCGCGCCTGGCCGTGCTGCTGCCGCGTGACCGGCTGGTACGCGACATACTTCACTGCGTTCGCGTTGCCTTCCCCCTTCATCGGAAAATACATGGCCATCGTCGTGTACGGCATCACCAGCCGCATGTTCTGGTCATTGTTATTTCCGTGCCCGATCTTCTGGATGGTCCCGATCACTTCAAACGGAATGCCATTAATCAATAGCCTTGCCCCAATCACCGGCCGACCGGGAAACAATATCCGCACGAACTCGCTGCCAATCACGCACACGTTATTGCGCTGCGCTTCGTCGGTCCAGGACAGCCAGCGTCCCTGATCCACCGGCTGATATCGAATGTCATAGAACTGCGGCTCCGATCCGTCGACGTATCCATTGCTGCTGCCATAGTCGCTGACCAGCCGAAGATCTCCGCGATAAATAACGGGCGCGGCATTCCGCACCCACGGTGATTTACGGATGTCGAGAAAATCCTGGTAGTTCAGGTAATACTGCCGCGAAGAAAGCTGGCTGCCGCCCAGCGCCGGCACCCGCCCGTTGTACATCTGCATGTAATCTTCGCCGAAACTCTTCAGCGCCTTGTCGGTTCCCGCGCGGAATCCTTCGCCGAGCCCCACCAGCAACAGCAGCGATCCCACTCCCCACGCAATGCCGAACATTGTGAGGAACGAGCGCAGCTTGTGCGCCCACATCGCGGCCAGCACCTGCCCGAAACTGTCGACAAATCTCCGCATAAGCGAATGTACGAATCCGCGATGCGCGAAGTTCCTGCCAGCACCCGGCATTCGCGCCCCGCAGCGCCTCAGCATAGATTGTTGCAACAGTGTGCGGCAGAGGATGTGACGAGAATCACGATTTGCCCGGCATCTGGCAGCGCAATCCCAACAAGACTCTCCGCCGCGGAAGAGTTTTTCATTCAACTATCAACATCCATCATTCAACAAAGAATCCAGCTGCACACAAACTTCCAACCCGCCCTCCACAAACCTCATCCTACGTTCCGAATGACAGAAAGAACGCCTCCCCTGCAGCCTCCTCTGATAAGCTAGCCCGTGACCTACTCTCTCAACTTCGCGCTACTTCTCCTCGCCGCCGCCTCGGTTGCCGGATTCTTTGGCGCACTCCTCGGTGTTGGCGGAGGCATCTTCATCGTCCCCGCCATGGTCTTGCTCTTCCATCTCCCCATGAAGATCGCCGTCGCCGCGAGCATCGTCTCCGTCATCGCCACCTCCAACGCCGGAGGCTCTTCCTATGTCGACCAGCGCATCACCAATCTCCGCCTCGCCATGTTTCTCGAACTCTTCACCACCACAGGAGCTCTCGTCGGGGCGATCCTCGCCATCTATCTCCACGACTGGGTGATCTCCTTCATCTTCGCCGTGATGCTCGGCTACATGGCCTACGCATCTTTTTCCACGCGCAACCTCGACGACGAGCGCATCGCCAAAGGATTATTCGCCAAGGCTCGGCCCGACAAAATCTCCCGCTACCTCGCGCTTCAGGGCAGCTACCACGACTTGGCCGCGGACAAAGAAGTCGACTATGTCGTCTGCGGCGCCAAAGCCGGCATGAGCGTCGCATCCCTTGCCGGACTCGCGTCCGGACTCCTCGGCGTCGGCGGCGGAGTTCTCAAAGTTTCCGGGATGAATAAGTACATGAACGTGCCGATGAAAGTTGCCGTCGGCACCAGCAAGCTGATGATCGGCGTCACTGCCGCCGTCAGCTCCATCCTGTTCTTCATCGCCGGACTTATCCACTTCATGGTTGTCGCCCCCGTCGCCGTCGGCACGACCATCGGCGCCAGCATCGGCACGCTGGTGATGAACCGCCTGCACAGCACCGTCCTCAAATGGATCTTCAGCGCCCTGATGGCCTATCTCGCCTACGAAATGCTCGCCCAGGCGCTAGCCAAAGGATTCGGGATCCATCTGCCCAGCGCCGCATGAAACAAGATCTCCAATCCGCATCGTCCCCGATGTCCGAAGAACAAAACGTCTACGCCGGCGTTTATCGCATGCTCGTCGCCGGAATGATCGTCTCCAACATTCTGTTTGGAATCGGCCTGATTCTCGCCCTCCGCCGCCCGCAATATTTCCCGCTCTCCGCGCGCTGGGTTCGCGCTCAATATCATCCCAGCATCGTCTGGCATGGACTCCTCCACGGCGAGCCCAACAGCTTCTTCCTGATCGGAACCCTTCTCCTGATCCTCACGCCAATCGCCCGCGTCATCGTCTCCATCTACGCCTTCTGGGTCGATCGCGACCACAAATATGTAGTAGTCACAGGCGCCGTCTTCATAGTGATCGTAGTGACGATCATCCTGGGCCTGCTAGGCATCCGCTAGATTCCATGGTGGCCAGGTCACCGCCTTCGTATGCTTCCGATTCCCCGGCCTCCGCCGCTCCGCATTCCCCATAAACAGTTCAACCTCTTTTATCCCCGTGCGCATCTCCCGACTGTCATCCCGACCGTAGTTTGCCGTTCCCGAAGGGAACGGCAAACGAAGTGGAGGGACCCTGTGTTCTTAGGTTTTGAGTAGCGGTAGGAACCGCCCAAAAACAAAAATGGCGCAAGCCGAAAAAGGCCGCGCCACGTGAAATTCTCTCTATATATTCAGAATATCAACCAGCCCACCTGAAAGGGGAAAATTTTCAAAAATTATTTCTCACTCCGAATCAGCAACTTACAAAGAATTGTGATTTAAAACCCCCTTGACAGCCATTTTCGCCCGGTGTTCGCCCAAAATGTCATGAGCCGCGTTTGAACTGAGTTCTGAGTGCCGAGTACTGACTACTTGCTGTTGTCGCGGGATTTTGCAGAATTCAGAAGCGGCAATCGCCGGTAACAGGAACAAGTGATAAAGTGCAGTTGATTCGCGCCCTACGTACGATGCAAGCCGCTGGGCATGAAAATCTCATAATATCGACAGCATCGTTCCCGCCCCCGCCAAAAACGCGAGTACGGGCACTCGCAGTCTCGAAACCGGGAAAGTAAAAACAAAATCCCAAAAGGCCGCGCCACCCGTCCCCTTGACACCTGCCCAATAATCTACTACATTGTGATACATGCAAAGTAGAAGAAATAGCAAAAACGAGCAATTGGGAGAGTTTGAGAGCCTAGTACTGATGGCGATCCTTCGCTTGGGCGGAGACGCCTACGGCGTCCGAATTCACCAGGAGATCGAGCAGCGTGCCAAGCGTCGAGTATCGATTGGGGCGTTGTATACGACCCTCGAACGTCTTGAGAACAAGGGTTACGTTTCCTCTTGGGTGGGAGATTCAACGCCAGAGCGAGGCGGCAGGGCAAAGAAGTTTTTCAAGGTGCTGGCGGCGGGGGCTTCTGCTCTACGGAGCGCGTATTCGGCCACGATAGAAATGGCACGCGGCATCGAGCCACTGCTGGAAGGAGCATAGAAAGTGACCCTCCGCAATATCTGGGAAGTTAGCCGTTTTCAGCTGTGGAGTATTTCCGAGTCGATTGCTGGCGCTACTCTTTACATCTGTTTGGAGAAGTGGGGGATTCCATCATGGGCTTCCATATCTGCGGGACTCGCAGCATTTGTTGCCCTAAATATTATCGAGTTGAAGATCGCCGCAGTGCGGAGACCCCGCAGCACGTTTTCAAAACTGATCGTTGACGTGCTTCGCTGCGCAGGTACGAAGTATCCCTCGGAAAACTCGGCGGAAGGATGCCCGCCTAAGACGGCGCGCTTTTTACTTCTTCTGGTGCCTATCAAGAGCCGCGAGCACTTGTTTGGCGACCTGGAGGAGGAGTATAGGACCGTCCTAGTCCCGGAGTTCGGTGTGCGGGTGGCGAACAGATGGTACTGGGAGCAAGTGCTCGCCAGCATCCTCCCCCTTTTGTTTCAACAAATGCGTCGACTCGCGGGTGTGTTATTTCTTTGGAGAATATCCCGCTAGTTGGATCTCAAATAACTCCTTCGTCACTTCTGCCTTGCGATTGAGATTACGCCAGCTTAGGAGCGACGGCATACGACAAAAGTGTCAAGATGGAATCAACAAGCAAGTCGATACCACTCGCGCCGAGAGCCACGCTCCCATTTTTCTACAAATATTCTGCTCTAGCGAATGCGGAACAAATAGAGCGTTTGAGAGTCATCATTCAGAACCATGAGCTCTACCTTCCTAGTTTGGAGCAACTAAACGATCCGGCTGATGGACGACCGCGACTGGCGCCCCTGACCGTTGAACAAATGATTTCATTCCTGTGTGACAAGTTAGAGGAGCGACGTCCAGACTTATCCGCAGCAGAACTTGAACGAGAGAGGCGAATCATCGGATACAACATCCCCCGATATCCAATAAACTCTTTAAACAGAATACTCACGGACGGCTTACACAAGGAGCTGAGCGGTTACCGTGTCTATTCGATGTCAAAGCGATATGACAATTTGAGCCTTTGGGCGAAGTACGCAGGTGACCATTCCGGCTATTGCATGGAATTTGAAAATATAGGTCCTTTATTCGAGAACGCGAGAGACGTGATATACGAGAGCTCGCTTTTCATGGATGTCACGAACCGAGAACACACGAATGGATTCTGGTTCTTCTGTAAGCGTCCAGAATGGAGCAACGAAGAAGAGATACGTCTGGTGCTTCCACGTGGAAAGGGAACCAAGTTTAAGATCGAACCACAATGGTTTACGCGGTTGATTCTTGGGAAGAACGTCTCAGAAGAAAACGAGCGGGTGATTCGGGCATTCGCCAGACAACGAGATCCTCAACTCACGGTTGTGAGGGCGCACTACGACACAGTCCAGCAGCAAGTTGTCCTCGGCCCCTAGTCCCACGCGCTAGCCGCACCGATGCGCCATTCTCGCGCGCTCTCACACCCTCACCCCCACCGGACGGGTGGCCCGGCCTCTGACTTTGTCGTGACCAGCACGACTAAGGGTCCCCCGTCCTCGCGTTTTTGGCGAGGGCGGGAACGATGCTGCTGACGTTAGGAGATTTTGATCTTAGGCCCGTCGATCTCGAAACGAAATCTTACCCCGCGATGAGAGCCACTCCCGCCGCGACCAGCGCCGCCGCGATCCATCGCCGGCGGTCCACTTTTTCCTTCAGGAAAATCTTCGCCGCAACCGCGTTCCCCAGAAACGTCAGCGACGCTGCCGCCGGAGCCACCAGGCTCACGTCCGCCCACGACAGCGCGAACAGCATCGCGAAAAATCCGCCGGTCATGGCAACAATACCAATCACAAAGTTCGCATTCCCCAGCATGCGCCGCACCACGCTCCACAATCCCGCGCGATCCCACAACTCATGCACGTCGCCCACCTGCTTCATCGCGCGCGACAAAACGATATCTCCCAGCACCGAGAAGAACACCAGAACGGTGATGCTGCTCCACGTCAGCAGATGCTTCATCGCTTCACCTCGCCGGCGCCGACTTCCTCTGGCTCTTCCTCCGGCTCCAACTCTTCGAACTCCTCCGGCTTGTCGTGGGAATGCGTTGTGACCAAGGGACCTCCGGCGACGAAACCGACTCCCGCCGAGATCAGGATGATCCCCGTCCAGCGCATCTGGCTGATGTGCTCGTTCAGCACGAAGCGCGCCATCAGCGCCAGCACGACGTATCCCATCGATGTGGCGGGGAGAACGTAAGTGAGGTCGGCCCACGAGAGAGCGCTCATGTACGCCCCAAAAAAGGCGAGCAGCAGCAGAATTCCGCCCGCCACCCACGGATTGAGCACCGCGAGCACAACGTCCTGCAAATGATGTATGGAGATGCGGCCGACTTGCTTCATACCGTGCGCCAGCATCGAGTCCCCAACTGCCCCAAAGACAGCGACTCCAGCCAGCACGAGATACTTACGCAAAGTCAAAACCAGGTCCCGAGTTTCTCAAAAGATACGTTATAGATGATCTTGCGAAAGGTACGGCTTCATCAGGCTGCAAAAACGGGAAGGGCACGAGTTTACTCGTGCCGCCATGCCGCTGAAATCTACCGGCGCTTTAACGCCTGAGGTGCGCTCTCCGCCAGCGAAGCGAGTTCGCCGCTCAATCCGTCATGCTCGGCACGCTTGAGCCCGCCGGAGTGGACGACGGTTTAGAAGATGACGACGCCGCAGCCTGCGCGTGTTCCTTCACCATCTTGTTGCGCGCGGCGCGCAGCTTGAGGAACGTTTTCGCTTCCTTGTAGAGGCGCTTGCGCTCACCACCATCGAACACCGCTTTCTTCAAGATGCGGAACACGGCCTTCGGACGGAAATAATATTCATCATAGAAGCGATGCACTGCGGAGAGGATTTCGTCTGCCGGCAGCCCCGGATACTGAATGTGCGCCAGCTGATGCCCGCCTTCGTCGACCATCTTGTTGTCGCCGACGATGAACCCGTTCTTGATCGCGAAATCATAAAGCTCAGTGCCGGGATACGCGTGTGCCACCGACACCTGGATCGTCTCCACGTCGAGTTCCTTGGCGAATGCGATCGTGTTGTTGATCGTCTGGTGCGTTTCTCCCGGCAGGCCCAGAATGAAATCGCCATGAATGACGAGCCCCAGCTTGTGGCAATCCTTCGTGAACTGGCGTGCGCGTTCGACCGTTGCACCCTTCTTGATGTTTTTCAGAATCTGCGGATCGCCCGACTCATAGCCGACGATCAGCAGGCGGCATCCCGCTTCCTTCATCGCTTTTAGCGTCTCGTAATCGGTGGTGACGCGCGAAGTGCACGACCACGTCAGGCCAAGCGGCTTTAGCTTCGCGCAGAGTTCAATCGTGCGCGCCTTCTGAATGTTGAACGTGTCATCGTCGAAGAAGAATTCCTTCACGTTCGGCCAGAATTCCTTCGCCTTGGCCATCTCCCGGGCAACGTCGTCGGTCGAGCGCTTGCGCCACGGATGTCCGCTGAGCGTCTGCGGCCACAGGCAGAACGTGCACTGCGCCGGGCATCCGCGCGTCGTGTAAAGCGAAACGAAGGGATACAGCAGGAATGGAACGTTGTATTTCGTGACGTCGAGATCGCGCTTGTAAACTTCCGTGACGTGCGGCAGCGCGTCGAGATCCTGAATCTGCGGCGCGTCCGCATTGTGAACCACCTTGCCGTCTTTCAGGAACGACACGCCGGGAATCTCTTCCAGCGGCTTGCCCTTGGCGTAATCCACGATCGAGTAGTCGAACTCTTTGCGGCAGATGAAATCGATCTCCGGACAATCGCGCAGCGATTTTTCCGGAAGCACGCTGACGTGCGGTCCCACAAAAGCAATCTTGATCTTCGGATTCGCTTGCTTGATCGCGCGCGAGATGCCCACGTCGCCCGGGAAACCCGGCGTCGAAGTAAACAGAACCAGCAGCTCGTAGTCCCGCGCAATCCTAATGGTTTCCTCCGCGGACACATGATGCGCCGGCGCATCCAGCAGCCGCGCCCCCTCCAGCATCCCCGCCGGGTATGCAAGCCAAACTGGGTACCAAAAACTCTCTATTTCGCGGGTGGCGGGCCAACGGGAGCCAGCGCCCCCGTCGAAGTTTTCAAACGATGGAGGGTTGAGGAAAAGCGTCTTTAAAGGCATAGTTGGTATTTTCGATATCTTAACATTCGCACAGGGTTGCACTAGGGAGGTACCCCGTGCTCGGGCAGGTTCCCCATGAATTGCAAAATTGGCCCTAAATGTTTGATTTAACTGTACTAGGAGGGTCCTGGAAAAGGAATATCGAGGGAGTAAACAGGGCCGGGGATGCAGCGAATGGCGAAACTGAGCGGTGAGCGGGGATGGAATTCCTGCTGATTATTGGCCTTGGTCGGCAGCGGGAACCTGGAAGGTGAGGCCACGGTCGTCATTGGCTTTTTGGGTCGCGGGCAGATCGAGTTGCGAGAGCGGAATCTTGTACGTGCGTCCTGCATTGAATTCCCAGAGCGTCTGGCCGACGATGGCGTAATTCTGGATGTCCTGCTTGTGCTGATCGCGGAACACCAGCACGGTCGGGGGAACTGATTCGGCTTCTTGTTTTACATTTTTGTGATCAGCCGCCGGGTCGGGCGCGGAAGCCGGCGCGCGGCTTGAATAGATATCCTGATCGCCGTCGGCTTGTTCTTGCCGCAGCATCTGCTGATCCTGCTGGTCCAGCATCTGCTGCTGTTCGAGACTCTGCTGGTTCATCTCGTTGGCAAGGGCGTACTGGTTGTAGTAGTCGTTGTCGAACTCAGAGTCATCGGCCGACCAATCCCAGAAGGGATCGTAATAGTCGTCTCCCCACCACGGATAATAGTTGTAGCCGTAGCCGTAGCAACCGTAGCCCCAGCAGTTGTTGCCGAATTGGTTGAAGCGATCGCGGTCACGCCAGCGGTCGCGATCGCGGAAACGTCCGCGGTTATCGAAGCGACCACGGTTACTGAAGCTTCCGCGATTGGCAAACGGTCCGCGATTACCGTATCGTCCGCGAAATCCGTTGTGCAGGAAAGGTCCGCGCGAGAAACCGCGATTAAACCCGCGATTACCGCGGAAGCCGCTGGAGAAATGAGATCCGCCGAAGCGGGATCCGCTGAAGCCGCGTCCGGCGAAGCCGCCCATGTGGCCGCCGCCGAAGTTGGCGTGCCCGCCGCCGAATGCGTGTCCGCCACCGAAGCCGCCGTGACCTCCGCCGCGTTGTGCGAACGCCGGAAAGCAGGTTAGCAGCAGGACTAACGCCGCAGTTATCGGCAGGCGTTGCATGGTCCTATTTTACGCCTGATTTGGGAGGGAGATCTGTCAAATGTTTCGGAGTTATGTGGCGGATGCACGCGAAGAGGCGAGACGTCCGCGCACTACCGGCGGCTAGGGGCAAGCCGAGGTCGCTCTGCGGGGCTCAGTCTTTTTCGATCTCTGGCAGCTTGTGCCTGGCGCGGCGCGGTGTGTTAGGAGGCGCTGGGACCGGTAACGGGATTTCTATAGTCCCGATGTGGCCGCTCATCTGATCTTGAATGCCGAGGCGCAGATAAGCTGCCTGAGTTGGAACATTGGCCTCTTCGTGCAGCACGAGTTTACCGCTGATTGCTTCTTTGTAGACGGAAGGCTGGAGATTGCTGATCCCGACATGCGAGAGGCCGGTGAGCATGGTGCCCTGGTTATTGAATGACGCAGCCATCAGGGTCAGGATGCTGCGGTAAGTGCCATTTTGTTCCGGGACAAAGTGGACGGCTGAGCCATCGAGTAAATAGTCGATCGCGTAATGTTGAACGTCGACCAGCGGCGGCAAGATTGGCTTCTTGGACGAGACTGGAATCACTTCGCCAATCTCGGCGTGATTCATCGTCTTCTTTCCGGCGGGGACGACTGTCGCCGAAAAAAGAATTTGCCGCGACGGCGGAGACGCGTGCTGCATGGCCATCATCCGCGTGCTGCGGGCGAGATCGGCGTCCGGGGCTTTGCTATTTTCCGGTTCCGCGAAATATCCCTGGCGGTAGTGGAGCGAGTATCCCTTCTGCTTTTGAGCCAGGGCGACTTTGATCTTCCGGAATTTTCCGTTATAGATCTTGTTTGTTGAAGTGTAGGAGAGCGCGTAGTAGGCCGACCCTTGCTCGATGGCTGTGGTGATGGCTCCGCGAATATCGTTTACGCTGAAAAAAGCCTTGCCTCCAGTGGCCTGGGCCACGTCGGCGAGAGTATTTCTTTCGGACACCAGTTCATCCAATTCGCCAAAACCTTGCGGAGTCTGTGGAGTCGGCGTGAGTATTTTCGCGGTGCCCACTGTGGAGGGATCGAGCGGAGGCGGGCTGATCATCGAGCCGGTACTCGAGGCCTCAAAGCCGCCGGCCACGAGTCCGCGAACGTCGACCGGGTAGACCGCGACCTGCGACTCGGCCAGCATGTTGGTCATGTGCCTGAGTTTTTCGCTGTAATTGCGGTTGTCGGCTGAAGTGTTGTTCACACTTTCAATGATTCCAATCGCGATGGGGAACGATTCGGAAAGCCAGACAAGATTCTTGCGGCCAGGAATTGCGGAAAGATAGCGGGCCAACTGGATCATCGAATCGGTAGTGATGTTAACCCGGGAATCAGTCTCTTCGACATGCTGGAGATCTTGCATGCCCTGCAGCGCGCCCAGAAGATTGCCGAAGCCGCTGGAGCGTCCGCCCTGGGCGAGGATTCCGACGGTGTTCACGGAATTGGCGGCTTCGACTCCCGCTCCCTGCCAGCGTGGCGATTCCGGCCTGCCTTTCTTGCTTCTGACGGCCGCAAGAAGCAACGCATCGTCAGGCGTGAATCCCTGAACCAACGTGAGATTCGACGCTCCGGAACTCAAGATGCAGAGGGCGAGTCGCTCGTCCTTCGGCTTCGCCTCGAGGAACTTGATCAGCTGATCGCGTGCATACATCTGATCTTGTGCCGGGGTGTTGAGCAGATCGAGAAGAATCATCGTTACTGCGCCGGGATCGGGCCCATGGATCGCGTTGGTAAAGATGTTCGTTCGCCTTGTTGGTTCGGCGAGCGGGGGTGACTCGGGCGCGGTAACAGCGCCGGAAAACTCACGGAAGGACCGCACGGATTGTGGCTTCCCGTCTTCGGTCAACTGGAAATCTTCCTGCGGAAGCCCTTTGACCGGATGCCCCTTGCCGTCGGTCACGACAACATCCACCACAACCGCTCGTGTACTGACCTTCAGTGTCAGTAGCGGCGCGGCCGTGGCTTCGGTCGATTGAGAAGGGGCCGATGCTGGGGAAGGTT
>Ga0070735_10002927_pt1 | contig 15141 bp, 13 predicted proteins | sample Coa_R1_FD_66443 | JGI IMG/M metagenome (GOLD analysis project Ga0070735, IMG submission 66443) | Surface soil microbial communities from Centralia Pennsylvania, which are recovering from an underground coalmine fire - Coalmine... | ecosystem: Environmental > Terrestrial > Soil > Unclassified ... | reverse complement strand
TGGAGGGTCCCGCGCGACCGGGCCTCGGCGCGTGCGTCCTCGAAGGCGTGGCGACCGAGATCGTCGAAGGTGACGGCACGCAGGAAGCGCGCGGGCACGATGCGATCGGTGTCCACGTCCTCGCCCCGCAGCGGGACCCCACGCCCGGTCACCCGTGCGATCGATTCAAGAGGCATCGGGGTTGCTCCTCGGTCGCATGTCGAACACGTCACGCGCGTCGGTCACGGCGCCGGCGATCGCGGCGGCGGCGACCATGACGGGGCTCATGAGCAGCGTGCGCCCGGTAGAGCTGCCCTGTCGGCCCTTGAAGTTGCGGTTGGACGCCGAGGCGCACGTCTGGTCGCCGACCAAGCGGTCGTCGTTCATACCCAGGCACATCGAGCACCCCGGCGAGCGCCACTCGAAGCCGGCGTCGCGGAAGACGGCGTCGATGCCCTCGGCCTCCGCTGCGCGCGCCACGCTCATCGAGCCAGGCACGACGAGCGCGCGCACCCCGCGCGCCACGCGGTGGCCCGACAGGTACCGCGCCACCTCGCGCAGATCGGAGAGCCGCCCGTTGGTGCAGCTCCCGATGAAGGCCACTTGCACGGGGGTCCCCGCGATCGGCGCGCCCGGGTCGAGCTTCATGTATTCGAGCGCCTCGCGGATGACGCTGCGGTCGGCGACTGTCTGCCCTTCGTCGGGGTACGGAATGCGCTCGTCGACCGCGATCGCTTGCCCCGGGGTGATGCCCCACGTCACCGTCGGCGCGATGCGAGCCGCGTCGAAGCGCGCGACCCCGTCGTACGAGGCGTCGCCGTCCGAGGCCATCGAACGCCAGTAGTCGACGGCCCCGTCCCACGCCTCGCGCGCGGGCGCGTGGGGTCGACCGCGAAGGAACGCGAACGTCGTCTCGTCGGGATTGCAGTAGCCGACGCGCGCACCGCCCTCGATCGCCATGTTGCACAAGGTCATCCGCTCCTCCATTGACAGAGTGTCGACCGTCGATCCGGCGAACTCGTAGGCGCAGCCCGCGCCCGCGGACGTCCCGAGGCTCCGGATGACGTGGAGAATGACGTCCTTGGCGTAAACCCCGGGCCCCAAGGAGCCGTCGACGACGATGCGCCGGACGGCGAGTCGGCGCGCGGCAAGGGTCTGCGTGGCAAGCACGTCGCGCACCTGGGTGGTGCCGATACCGAAGGCGATCGAGCCGAAGGCCCCGTGCGTCGACGTGTGGGAGTCGCCGCACGCCAGCGTCATCCCCGGCTGGGTGAGGCCCAGCTCGGGGCCGACGACGTGCACCACGCCGGCCGTCTCCGAGCCCGCCGCGAGAAGGCGGATGCCGAAGCGCTTCGCCGCGGATTCAAGCGCCGCCGTCATCCCCTCGGCCACGGCGTCGGAGAAGGGAAGTCGCCGCGCCCCCTCGCGCCGGCGCATCGGCAGATCCGTCGGCACCACGTGGTCCACCGTGGCGACGGTGCGCTCGGGCATGCGAACCCCGAGGCCGAGGTCGTCCAGCATGGCGAAGGCCTGCGGGCTGGTGACCTCGTGGACATAGTGCAACCCGATGAAGAGCTGCGTGCGCCCGTCGGGCAGCTCGCCGACCGTGTGCCGATCCCAGACCTTGTCGAAGAGGCTCCGTCCCATGGCTCCTGGCACCTCCTCGAGTGAAACTGACGCTCCCAGACGCTGAAGTCGAGTGAAACGATTTAATGGATCCCGTAAGTAATACTGCATGATCGATCCCGCCCTCGTTCCCCCTCTGCAGGACGTCCTCTTCGTCGCCCGCGTGGGTTCGGTCGCCGGCGCCGCCCGACGCCTCCACAAGACCCCCTCTGCCGTGAGCCAGCAGGTGCGGCGCGTCGAGACGCATTTCAGCATCCAGATCTTCGAACGGCGCGGGCGGGGAGTGGTCCTGACGCCGCAGGGCGAGGCGGCGATCGGCGCGGTCAACCGGCTTTTCGACGAGGCGGAGTCGGTCTTCGGCGCGTTGACGATGCTGTCGGCCACGCCCACCACCGTCTTGCGCGTCGCCGCCAGCGACTACCTCGGCCGGCGTCTGCTCCTGCCGGTGCTTCGCCGCCTGCTCGCCGAGCGCGTTCCCCTCCGTTTCGAGATCACCACGTCGCATTCCGCGGCCGCGCGCCGAGCGGTGGAGACGGGGGAAGCCGACCTCGCCGTGGTCACGGCATCGGAGGCGGACGTGTCGAAAGACGCGCTACGCGAGGAGATCCTTTGCGAGCAAGCCTTCTACTGGGTCGCGCCGAAGCTCCACGGCCGCCGTCGGGATCTCGTCCAGCGGATCGGCAGCGAGCCGCTCCTTCGCCTGTCCTCTCGCAGCGAGGGCCGTCGCGTGCTCGACGCGTACCTCGAGAGCCAGTCGCTCCGACCGCTCTCCACCATCGATGTCCCCAGCGTGATCCTTATGCTGTCTTACGTCCGCGCCGGCCTCGGGATCGGGCTCGCACCGGGCCTGGCCATCGGCACGCTCGGCGAACGCGTGCTCGTCGAGCGCGCGCGGATCGCGCCCCGTGCGGTGAAGCTGCTCACGCGCACCAACTGGCGACCCGGCACCGTCGCGGAGCGCGTCATGCTGTTGCTCTCGAGCGAGGCAGCGCGAGCGGGGCCACGGCGCCGGTCGCGTGAGCGATTCCCATAGTCGCCCCTTTTCGTGGGGGCGATAGGATCGGGTCGGACCTGCTTCGGGCCCTGACGAGATCGCACCGCTTCCCGCGACCTCACTCGTTGCGATCGTCGAAGAGCCCGCCGGCTGACTTGGCTGCCGGTGCGGCAGGCTTGGCCGGGGGGGCTTTCGCCCGTGAAGTAGTGGTGAGCGCCGGCTTCACCGCGGGCGCGTGAGTCGATTCTGGCGGGGCCACGGCCGACGCGGTCGCGGACGCGACGGCCGACGCCCCCGCCGGAGAGATCGCGCCCACCGTCGGCGAGGCACCCTCGCCAGGAGCCGCGCGGGGTGGCCCAGGCTGCGGGGCGATGGCGGGCGTGTCGGCCGTGGCGGCGACCGCGGCCGCCTTCGTCGGACCGCCCGCTTGCGCCGCAACCCGCGACGACCACGCAAGCCAGCCCCCGCCCGCAACGGCGAGCAACGCTGCAAGCGCCCCCCCCGGCCCAGACCATCCGAAGTGGGGACGGCGGCGAGGCCACGGACGGCGCCATCGTCTGGGCCGTGGCCGTCGACGTCCCGAGCAACGCGTGGCCGGTCGGGGCCGACTGGGCCAGGTTCGGCGCGGACGGCTGCGGGGGACGGACTGCCCGCCCGAGCAGGCGCCCGATCTTCGCCGTGGAGATGGCAGCGAGCTCGGAGCCGAAGGGCGCGATGGCGGCCGCAAACTCCGACACGTCGGCGTAGCGACGACTGCGATCCTTCTCCAGCCCGCGCAGAACCGCCGCGGCGAGGCCGGGCGGCACGTCGGGGCGCGCGGTCGCGATCGGGGCGGGCGCCCTCTCGAGGATCTGCACGCAGAGGAGGGCGAGCGTCTCCGCGGTGAACGGGGGCGAGCCGGCCAGGAGCTCGTAGAGGACCGCGGAGAGCGACCAGATGTCGGTCCGGGCGTCGACGTCGCGCGTCGACTTGAGCTGCTCGGGAGACATGTAAAGCGGAGACCCGAGCAACGCTGCCGTGCCGGTCATGGCGAGGCCGGCGGCGCCACCGGTTTGCTTCGAGATTCCGAAGTCGAGCACCTTGATGGTCGGAGAGCCGTCGGCGCCCTGGCTGAGAAAGAGGTTCGCCGGCTTGATGTCGCGATGCACGATGCCGCGCGCGTGCGCTTCGGCGAGCGCCTCGGCGCCCTGCAGCACGTAGTCGACCGCGAGCGCCGTGGCCACGCGCCCTTCTCGCTCGAGAACGCCCGCGAGGTCGCTCCCCTCGAGGTACTCCATGACCATGTAGGGCGCGCCGTCGTCGAGGGTCCCTACGTCGAGGACACGGACGCAATGCTCGCTGCGAATCTTGATCGACGCGCGTCCCTCGCGCAAAAACCGCTCGACGACCTCGGGGTTATTGCGCATCGACCCGTGCAAGCACTTGATGGCCACGCGCTCGTCGAGCTGAAGATGCGTCGCCGCGACGACGGCGCCCATTCCTCCCGCGCCGAGGATCCGCTCGATCCGATACTTCCCCAAGAGGACCGTGCCCGGAGTCCCGAGCGATCCGAGGTCGATGTCTGCCACTAAACATCAACGAGCTCGATTGTCGGTAGGCGCTACCACGCGACCGTGGCCGTCGCGCCGGCGTCCCGCGCGCCGATCGCGGGTGCCAGGGCGACCGGCGCGCCCGTGGGCGCCGTGACCCAGAGGACGACGCCTGCGGCTATCGCCGCCGCGCCGATACCGAAACAGATCGTCGAGATGTTGCCGTCGCTCACCGCCTCGTTGCGCAGGTCGTAGCCCGGCTGCCAGCAGCGGTTGCCCTGGCACGAGCTCTTCGCGTCCGCGTTCTTCGAGAGCGCCGTCACGCCGAAGTACGAGCCCACGCCCACACCCACCACGCCCAGGCCCCCGGCGACCAGGGCGATCGTTCGCGACGTTGCCCACGGGTGTGAGTCTTGGGCGGGCGCGCTCGGCGTCTCGGAGCTCGGGGTCCCCGGCGGGGAAGGCGCGGAGCTCGACGTCGGGAGCTCGCTTGCGGAAGGGGCGTCCGCCAGCGCCGGGACCTCCGTGGCGATCGCCTTCTCCGGCGGGACGTCCACTTCGGTCGTCCACGTTCGTTTGCTCGGCGCCGTCGCCTCGAGCTTGTGTTTGCCGGGGTCGACCGGAACCGCGCTGCCCCACTGGCCCTCCAAGACGACCGCGCCGTCCCGCTTCAGCGTGATGCCCGCGCCGCGAGCCGCGGCCGACACGTCGATCGTCAAGCGAGCGAGCTTTGGCTCCAAGGCATCCGCCCGCGCTCGCGCCACCTGCGCGCGGTCCGATCGACTCGCGCGCTTGGACGCGGCGGCGACCTCGAGAAAACCGGCCCACGCGCTCGCCGTCCGCCCTATGTGCTCGTAGCAGTCGGCGAGGTTGAACAAGGTCACCGCGGTCGGGTCGAGGCGCTGGCTCTCTTCGAGCTTGGGGCACGCGGCGGCGTAGTCGCCCCCCGCGACGAGCTTGCGCGCATCGTCGTAGAGCGATTGCGCCACGGCGGCATCCTGGGGTGAGGCAAACGCCGAACGGCAAGGGACTTGAACGCCCGCCGCCACGGCGACACCGAGGACCCACCGATGAAAGACGAAGGTCCGCACTTCCCCATCGTAACCGCGTCGCCCGCTGCGAGGAGCCCGAGTTGCGCCTGCCGAGCGCGCGGCCGCGCGGCCCACGGTGTGCGCCGCTGTCGTGCAGTCGTCCGCGCGGGCCGCGCTTGGATCGACTTCCGATGGGCCGTAGTGTTGGAGCATGCGGCAGACGTACGTCGCGGTCCTCGCGCTGGGGCTGAACGTGATGGGGTGCTCGGGGAGCGGGACGGGGACCGGGGCCGGCGCGACGGACGCGTCCGCGTCGACGGGGAGCGCCGGAGCGACGAGCGGCTCGACCGGCGGACCGGCCGGCGGCTCGGGCGGCCATTCCGGCAGTCCTTCGGGCGCCGATTCGTCGAGTGGACCGATCGACGACGGGGGCTCGAGCGGCTCGTCGCCGCCGCCGACGACCGACGGCGGCCTGGTGACGTACGGATCGGCGTACACCGACGGTCAGTACAACCTCGGCCCCGTCGACTATGCCGAGACGCAGTTTCACAACGCCTGCGCCCCCGGGACCAAGTACCCGGCGTCGATCCAGCAAAGCGAGGGGATGCTGCTGGCGGGCCTGTGGAACGGGATCCCCAACGTCGCCGGTTACTGCGATGCGTGCATCTATGTCACGACCGGCAAGGGCAAATCAGCGATGCTCCGCGTAGTCACCTACGGCGACACCACGACGGACAGCGTCGACGTCAGCCCGCAGGCTTACCAGATCCTGAACAGCGGCGAATACCCACGGTCGATGACGTGGCAATTCGCGAAGTGTCCGGACACGGGGGCCATCGTTTACGAGTTTCAGACGGGTTCGAGCCAATACTGGACGAGCTTCTGGGTCCGCAACGCGCGCGTCCCGATCTCCAACGTGGAGGTCAAGTGCCAGAGCCACGACTACGCGAGCGTCGCGCGAGGCACCGACGGAACGCTCACGGACTCGGGCGGGTTCGGTCAGGGGCCCTTCTCGATCCGGCTCACCGGGGCCGACGGCCAGCAAGTGATCGACACGTTCTCCTGGCCGTCAGTGGGAATCGCCGGCGCCATGCTCACCGCGCAGGGCAACTTCCAGTAGCCAAGCGGGAACCTTGCTCAAAAGTCGTTGTTTGGATTTCCGGGCAGGAGCACCCGTTTGGCGATTTCCAGCTGGGCGAGCGCCTCGTTCATGTCGTCCGTGGGGCGGGCGGTCGCCTTGGGCATCGCGTCCTCTAGGCTCTCTTTGGCGGCGCGCAACGCGATGAGCGCGGTCACGGTGGCGTTGGCGCTCAGGCTGGGCGCGTCGAGATCCCGAATCGCGTCGTTTGTGTCGTTGATGGCCAGAGTCAGGATCGTCGCGCCGCCGGCGGTTGCGTTCTGGGCCAGGTACTGAGCGCGCCTGCGCACCTGCGCGATGTTCTCGAGGGCGTTGATGGTCCGCAAGAAGGCGCCGATGTTCTGGATGCTCTGCGGCGTGAGGAAGGGGACGACGAAGTTCGCCGCCGGTGAGGCCAAGAACTCCGGGGTCTGGTAGAACGCGACCGCATCCTCGACGGTGGTGATCGCGCCGTTGTGGAAGAACGGCGGCGTGTCGGCGACTTCGAAGAGAGGCGGAGCGTTGAACGTGCCGTTGCCGAAGCCCGTGGCGACCGTGCCCGGAGTCCCGTCGAGGTGATTCAGTCCGAAGCCGCCGTCCTTCGGCATGTTCTTCGCCGCGCGGAACGAGATCGCAAGGTTCTCCACGCCGGTATCGAGGTTCGGATTCGCGTTCACGATGCCTTCCAGGTCCAGGTGGCAGAACGAGCAGGCGGCCTCGCCGTTGGCGCTCTGGAGTCCGGCTTGGGCGGCAGAATCCCCTAGCGTGAGCGCGAACGTCGTCGGGGTCGATTGGCGCCCGTTGAACATCTGGAAGGCCTCGAGCGCGTCGAGATCCTCCTGGGTGGGGATCTGAAAATCGACGCCGGGTTGGCGATTGAGCGTCTTCGTGTAGTGCTGGACGATCGCTCCGAACGCGAACTCGTTGAGCGTACCGCGGCCGGGCGCCCCGTCCCCGCTCCACCCCGTGCGCTGGTCGGGCGGCGGACCGTTGGGCGGGAACGTGACGTCGCTCTGTCCCAAGCCCGTGCCCACGACACCCAGCGAGGTGCTCATCGAGAGGGTATGAGGCACGCCGCGCTCGACGAAACGGTGGGTCGGATCGTCGAACCCGTCGACGTTCTCGCGGATGAGCGAGTGCGTCAGCATCGTTGGGTCCTCGAGACCAGCCGGGAACACGAAGAGCGGATCGGTGGGCGGCAGCGCGGCCACGAACGCGGGATCGATCGTCTGATTGTGCCCGAGCGGGTGGCAGGTAGCACACTTTCGCCCGTTGCCACCGAACGTCTCGTTCTGAAAGAGCTCGGCACCGCGCCGGACGAGCGGATCGTTCGTTTCGACGAAGTTCGCGAGCGCTCCCGTAACCGGATCGAGCCTGGCGTTCGCGCGCTCGCGGAAGAACCGCTTTTCGAAGAGGGTGCGCGCCCCCGTGGCGAGGATGGAGCTCGTCGGTGACTGACCGTGGAGGGTGACGACGACCATGTCGAGATCGAAATGTACGCCCTCCCTCGGGAAAGGCGCCTTTCCGATGTGCGCAGTCAGAACGTAGGAGTTCGATACGTTCGGGTCGGGCTCGAAAGTGCCGACCTTGAAGATCTGGTCGAACGGCTCCGGCTTCACGGTGCCCCTGCCCGGCGCGTTCTTCACGAAGTAGAGGTCGAAGCGGCGGCCCGGGGGACCAGCCAGACGAGCATTGACGTCGCCGCTGTCGAGCCCGATGGCGACCTGGCCGTTGACCGGATTCTGATTGAGCGTGAGCTTCTCGGTGCTCAGGCCGGGGTGGAAGCCGAAGCCGATGACGTAGACCTCGGGTGGGGGGCCGGCGTCGGGGAACGTTCCCGAATCGAAGGGCGGGGGAGGCGCCGCATCGAACGGCGGAGGAGGTGGGGCATCGAACGGCGGGGGAGGCGGCGCATCGAAGAAGAATGCGTCGTCCGAAACGCCCGCATCGACCGATCCGCCGCCGTCGTCGCCCACGAACGAGCCCCCGTCGTCGCCGCCGGCGGACGGTCCTCCGCCGCCGTCGCCGACAGGAAAGCCTCCCCCGTCACCCGACGGAGGGACGCCGCTGTCGGCGATTCCGCCGTCGAAAGGCGGGGGAGGAGGAGGTGGTGGTGGCGGCGGACCGCCGATCGCGCCGCCCTGCTGTAATCCCGCCTGAAATAGCGGTTTGAATATCGCGTATGCCTCTTTGAGGCCGTCCTCGGTCACGAGCTCCTGCTGCGACGTACTCACCGTCTCGGTCCGGGGCACGCCCGACGAACAACTGGCGGCCGACGCGGTGACGCCGATGACGCCGACGAGACCCGCTGTCGGCACGGTCACCGGAAGCGAAGTGAACCGCCACCATCGCTGGATCCAGGCCTGTTCCCCTCGCGCGCGAATCAAAGCCATTGTCGTCTCCCCCAAATGGAAGGCGCCTGCAGGTTGCAAGAGCCGAGTGGCCGCCCCCTATGGCGGCTCGGTTCAACCCCTATGGCGCTCGCGAGCCGAATCCGTCGAGCGAATCGAAATTCGGAGTTGCAAGGAATCCGAGCGCCGATCCATCTAGGCTTGATCCGTGCAGGGGTGCGCCCATCCGTGGTCCGTGGAGAGGAGTGACGGATCCGCCGCGACGCTGCGCGCAGCCGTCGGGCGGCGGCGGTGCCGGGCGTCAGTCCTGGATGACCGCGCCCGTGTCGACGACCTCGAGGTCGGTCGCCGTGATCTGCGTGAGCTCGGACTGCGAAGACGAAAGGGCGCTCTGAAGTTGCGGGTCGTCCGACCCGGTGATGTACATCGGCGAGTGGCTGCTGCCGTTGTCGGCGAGTAGCAGGCCGTACTTCTGGAGCGCTCTGAGGAGCGCCACCGTGGTCGGGGCGAAGGAGTGAGCCGTCGGGTCGTAGCTCGCCTTCAGTCGGACGCGCATGCCCATCGGCGGGTAAGTGGCGTCGTGCGGATCGGCGGGGACGCCGCTACCCCCCGAGCTCGAGGCCGACGCGCGGGCCGGCGCGATGTGCCCTTGCTCGGTGGCGGCGCACGTGAACCGAAGCGCGTGGCGAATTGCGCCGGCGCCGATCAGCTCGTCGTATCGGATGAGCAGGGGGATGATGGGCAGCCCGGCCGCGTCCGACCCGCTGCCGTTGCCCGGGTCGTCGAGGGTGCTGTCCCAAACGGTGCCCGAGCCTCCAGCGAAGGTGGTCATGCCCGACCCCCAGACGAAGTTGTAGACCTCGTAGAGCTTGCAGTTGCCGACGTCGAACGCGAGGCAGTGCATGTCGCCCTGCTCGATGAGCGCCTTGGTCGGGAAGGGCCAGGGGTTCGGGTAGGGCTTCGAATTGTAGTCGAGCTGCGTCGCCGTCACGGTCGGCGTCGTCCCGGCGACGATCTGGTACGGCATGCTCAGATCGATCTGCAGGTGCGGGTGCCCCGCCGCGCAGTGGGTCAGCCAGTCGCTCGAGTGCGAGCTTACGCTCAGCCCGTCGACGGCCGTGTTGATAGGGTTGTCCGCAGGGAACATGCGGTACCCCTTGAAGTCCCCGTACTGACCCACCTGCGCCACGCTGCAGGAGCCGGGGCTCGCGTCGCCGCTCGCGCCCGCGTCGCCCGCGCCCGTACCCGCGCCCGCGCCCGCGCCCGCGCCCGCGCCCGCGCCCGTACCCGCGCCCGCGCCCGTACCCGCGCCCGCGCCCGCGCCCGCGCCCGTACCCGCGCCCCCCGCGCCCGCGCTCCCACTCCCGCTCGACGATCCGTGCGCCGCGTCCGCGGGATCCTCCCCGCTCGCGCCTCCCCCGCACGCCTGCGTTGCCGTCGTGAGCAGCGCGCTCGCGGAAAAAACTGTGACGAAGCGGAAACCGTAGGTATCCAGGCCGCGCATCACAGAAGCCTACGCGCGTCGTCCCCCGGAATCGATGGATGCGCGTGTCGCACATGGTCCATTCGTCAGTTCGCCCACGCGGGCGCGATCCGGAACCAGCACTCCCGAAGTGCTCCGCACTGGGGGCACTGCAGGCGCGCCACCCTCAGCGTCTCGCCGTCGTGCGGGATCGCGACGTGCTCGACCAGACGATTGGCTCCGCCGCACCTCAGGCACGCGGAGGCGAGAGCGTGGGGTTCGATCTGCGAGGCCGACTCCACGGGAAGGGGCCGCGACCCGGAGCCGCCCGGTTCGAGGCTCGCGAGCCGTTCTCGCGCGTCGGAGAGCTTGGCCGCCGCGCGCTCTGCCGCTCGTCGCGCGGTCCGCTGGCGCATCGGTTTCTTGCCCACAGTCCCTATCCTAGCGCGACGCTCGAATGCGGCGCGTACCCCGCAGCGCGACGCTCGCGTCAGAGCGAGGCCGAAACGTCGACTGCGCGGAGGGTGGCCATGACGGCTTCTTCGTCGGGACGGGCGGTGAACGCCGTCGGGCGCCTTGCCGGTCCGCCGACGAGGGCCAGCTCCGACGCGAGCCACGCGTCGAGTTCGAACAGGCGCGGCAGGCGGGCCTGGAGGCGATCCTCACGCGCGTCGCCCAGCACGCGGCGGACGATCGTCAGAGCCTCTCGGGCGAAGAAGTCCGCGACGCAAGGCTTTGGCCGTGGAAGCCGCAAGGGCGCCTCCGCGGCGTATTGGGTGTCGATGCGCTCGAGCTTCTGGAGGATCCGCGGCGCCCTCGCGGCAAAGGCGCGCGGTGCCTCCACGCCGGGATAGAGCACGGACGCCCAAACGATCTCGCCGAGGCGCGCGATGATCTCCAGATAGGCGCTCGAGACCACGGCGTCGCGCACCGCGAGGGCGCGGTCGTCGAGTGACTGCCGCTCGCCCAGCCGGCTCGCCACGAACGTCGCGATGGGCAGCGTCTCGCCGATGGTCGCTCCGTCCCACGTCAACGTCGGCAAGCTACCGTGGGGGCCGGAGAACCCCGGGTCGGCACGCTTCGACGGCCAGTCGGTCGTCGAAATCCGAACGTCCTCGAACGCAACACGCGCGCACGCGAGCGCGTCGCGCAACGGTTGCGCCCTGGCCGTGACGTCGAAGTAGCGAAGCGTGACCTTCATCGTCCTCCGATCGTGGGCTCCAACTTCGGCAAGTCCAGTGCGGATTCGTCGAGCGGGGTCACTCCGTCGGCGTCGATCACCGCGGCGCGCTCGACCACGTCGCGATGGAACGTGACCGCGACGACGGCAGCCTGCGCGTCCTGGCTCGCGAGACGCTGCACCTCTTGCAGGGGCGCGCACGCGAAGCCATTGCATATCCACGCGCGGTGCTCTCGCGGGATCGCGCAGCCAGCGGCGGTCTGGTACAGGCAGGCCCCCTCGACGTGTCGCTCGGGCAGGAGCTCGAGGTACGCCTCGGCTGCCTCGACGGGGCTGCTGCCCGGGTGCTTGTCTTGCCACTGCTGGAGCAGAGTGCGGTCCATGAAGGCGTGCCACCCGGCGCCGTGCGCGCAGCAGCGCCCGCGGCATTGCCCGCAGAGCCCCGCGCCCTGCGGCGCTCCGTCGTCGGCCGTGGGCGAGGCGAGGCGCAACCGGTCGATGACCGTGCCCTCGGCGACCACTGACTCGAGATAGCGCCGGTGGTCCCGGCGATCCTCGGCCGTGACGTCGACCATCCGGGGCTCGTAGTGCTCTAGCCAGACCACGACCGTGGGCGGCCGCCGCAGCAGTGGAAGATGGACGCGGGCGGCGGCGATGGCCGAGACGCTGAGGCCTCGCTTGAGTTGCTCGGTGTGCGCAAGCGCCTCGCGGTGCAAGCACGCCGCGGACCGGCAATGTCGTCCGCCCATCCGTCGGGTGTGCGCGTCAAGCTCCTTTCCGCAGTGCTTGCAGTGCTTGGCGGGGACTGCGGGCCACATGGTCACCGCTCGAACGTCAATGGCACGACGTGGTCGTGGCGGCAGGAAAGGAGTACCCGACGCTCATGCAGAGGTCGTTCGACGCGTTTTCGCCCAAGGTAATCGGCGTCGCGCCGCTGTTCGAGTAAGCGCATTGATAGGTGAGCGTGTCCCCCGCGCCGATCGAGAGAAGCGACGGCGCGTTCCAGGTCCCCACGTTCGGATGGCGACTCGAACGTTGAGACGACGGACTCTTGCGAGGACCAGCTCATCGATGGCCGCGCGAACCGTCGACGCGAAGAGAACGAACGCGAGCGCGGCGACCCATGGGTGGCGCCTGACCCGGCGCAACGCGCGCCCGCCGAGGTTCAGCGGGCGCGCGCGAACCGGCTGTTCCGCGAGAAAGCGCGTGAGGTCGTCGGCCAGGTCACTGCCAGTCGCGTAGCGTCCCGCCGCGTCCTTCTCCAAGCAACGCATGCAGATCGCTTCCAGGTCCGGGGGGCAGCTCGAAAGGGGCCGGGGCGGCTCTTGGGTGACGCTTCGAACAAGCTCGTCCCACGACGAAGCGTCGAACGGATGCTGACCCGACACAAGCTCGTACAGGATCACTCCCGCGCTCCAGACGTCCGCGGCGGTGGACGCACCTCCCCGCTCGTCGCGAAGGATCTCGGGCGCCATGTACGCAGGCGTCCCCGCGCCCGCCGGGGACGCGCTCCCTTCGCGCGCGGCCAGGCCGAAATCGGCGACGAAGATTTGCCCTGCCGCATCCACGAGCACATTGGCGGGCTTGATGTCACGGTGCAACGTCCTGTGCCCGTGGGCAAACCCCAGCGCCGAGGCGATCGCCAGCCCGATCTGCGCCGCGCGGCGCGCGTTCGGCGCGGGCGTCCTCAGAGGGGCCCCGTCCACGTACTGCATCGTGAAATACGCGATACCGTCGTGTTCTCCGGCGTCGTAGACCCGCAGGATATTCTGGTGTTCCAGCGCAGCCGCGATTCGTGCCTCGCGCACCAGGTCGTCCAGTGCCGGGAGGGCGCCGGTAAGTATCTTGAGCGCGACCTGGCGTCCGAGTAGGGTATCGGTGGCCTCGTAGACCACGCCCATGGCGCCCCGGCCGAGCACGCGGCCAACCGCGTAGGGACCGAAGCGCTCTCCCGTCAGGTCCGGTACCTGGGAGCCATGGAGCGCTCGCTCGAGCAGCGCTCGCGTCCGAAATGCGTCGTCAGAGCGCATCGTCGTCGCGCCACACGTCGAGAAGATCCCGGATTTCGGCGTCGACGTCCTCGGCGTCGACCACCGTGTCAGCGACCTCCTCACGTACGATTTCGGCGAACCGCTGACGCAGACGAAATAGGATGACCTTCGCCGAGCCGGTGCTTACGCCAAGATCCGCGGCTACGTCCCGGAGCGCGCGCGGCTCGTCGTCGCCCACCAGCCGTTCCTGGAGTGCATGGAATCGTGCACCTTTTCCGGCGCGGACCTGTTCATCTGAAAGTCGAGCGAGGGCGCGATCGAGCAGCGTCCGCGACCATAGCCGGTCGCACAAGCGCTCGGCGGAGGGAGCTCCGCTCGCGAGCTCATCGACGCCGGCGTCGACCAGCCGCGCCTTGCGCTTTTGGGCGTTCGCCGCGTCGTGGACGTTGATCGCATAGTGTCGGAGCGCGGTGCGCAAGAAGGCCCGAAGGCGCCCGCGCGTCGGATCGGCGGCGCTCACCAAGTCGCGTTCGACGAGCCGCGCGAAGAATCCCTGAACGACGTCCTCCGCCCGCTCCGGATCGGCCTCGAAGTGTCGCGCCCAGGCCACGAGCGGTGGACGATAGGCGCTACATAACTCGGCAAGAGCTCGACGCGAAGCGTCTGTCCGCGGGCCGCCCGCCCGCAGGACCAGGCTCCACCGCGTTTCTTGGAGGCATGCTCGTCTCGCGTACATGCGTCCCGTCCGGACTCTATACGATCTACCGGACGTGGAACGGTGAGGTTATGGGCTTGGTTCTCCGCGTAACCTTCTCGCAGATTTCATGTACGACCCAAGAGGAGTCGTCATGAGGCCCCAGTTTGCCTCTCCGGTCGCACCTCTCACGGCGGGAGACGTCGGTGCGCGCAAAGGCTCACCCGTCGCAGCGGCCGCCCTTCGCGAAGGGTCCGCCGACCTGGACGGGTCAGTCGTCGAAGGGGTGGTCTTGCCCCGCAACATCCCGGGAGGAGCGGTCTTGCGCGTCGATATCGAGCAACACGGCACCCAGCAGTGGGACTCCGAACGCCGCTGCTGGTCGCACCGCTGGTCCGAACGGGCTCGGCGAATTCGGGCCGAGCCGTTCGAACTGCAGCTCGACTCAGGAGCGGTGGTTCGCGTCTTGGTCTGCGATGACGTTGAATTTGAAGGCGACCTCGCCGGCATCATCCGCGCTGGACCGACGACTCGAGTTCGAGTGGCCGAGCTGCAGCCTGGCGTCCGGGCGTATGTCTTCGGCGTGCTTCGAGGAGGTGGTGCGCCGGGGATTCATCCGTACAGGCACGGGGAGGAAGAGAGTCTCGAGCGGCCGAAACACGGTCGGATGCGGATTGCCATTCGTCCGCCTACCCCGGATTTCTCAAAACGAGCGGCGCCGGGGTTTCGCAAGGCCGGGTGGATCGCATCCGTTTTCGCTGGACTAGCTCTATCCCTCTGCACGTACATCCTCCCGCCCGCAGAGGAAGCCCTCGTGGCTACCGCGCTCGTCGTCATGTTCGTGGCTGTCGAGTCCCGACCACGCGGCGTAGAGCCGCTCTGGTACCAGGGGGCCCCACTCATTGAGCACGGGGTGGGCACGCTGCACTCGAGCTATTGGTCTCCCGAAGGCTCGACGTCGACCGCGAGGCGAACATGAGCCCAGGATCTACGTCTTGTAACATCGCTCGCTTGGCCTCCGTCATCGCGACCCTCTCATTGATGATGCCCATCATGGGCGCGGTTGTCGCGTGCTCGGCAAGCGGTACATGGGAGTATCACTCTCTCGACTACGGTTTTGCGTTGACGTTGCCCTCGAGGGACTGGAGGCTATCTTCGAAGAAGGTACATATCGTCGACTTCTGGGC
>Ga0070735_10002926_pt1 | contig 15145 bp, 22 predicted proteins | sample Coa_R1_FD_66443 | JGI IMG/M metagenome (GOLD analysis project Ga0070735, IMG submission 66443) | Surface soil microbial communities from Centralia Pennsylvania, which are recovering from an underground coalmine fire - Coalmine... | ecosystem: Environmental > Terrestrial > Soil > Unclassified ... | reverse complement strand
CGTATGGTCGGCAATCCGTCCATTACTTTTTGTAATCTTCGGCGCCGGTCCGCCTTATATGGGATGGCCTGCTGCCCTGCTGCAGGCGGTAGATAGTAGCCCGATAATTCGTATTATCGGAATATAAGCCACGGAAGCCCCGCGCTGCACGAGCGTCTTCCGATCCGTCCTTATCAGATGTGCGTTCCGGCTATTCGCAGCCCCGTCCCAGAGGTTCTGTCGCACAGTACGAAACCGTCCCCGGTCGGCCAGATGGAAGGTATTTCCTCGCCCGCGCAACGACGATAACGACTATTCTGGGGTTGTCGGTCGGGTTGAGCTTGGCTTCGACCCGATTTAATCGTCGAGCCAGGGTTCTGCCGCTCATCAAGCGCCCCTTCCGGTTCCCTGGTGTTCCATGCGCACTTGGCGAGCGCGTAAAATGTGGTCGGCAATCGTGCGACAGCTGGTGTAGTCGGCTGCCGGCAGATCTTCCTCGGGCTGACCACTTTCTTCTAGGCGTCGTCTCCTCGCCATAATCGATTCGGCCATGGTCTGGCCAGCCTGGACTGGAGGCTTTGCGTCCTCCAATCGGCGCAACGTCGGATAATCGCTTTCACTTATCTACGACCGCCCGCAGGTAAGGCCCGCTCGAGTTCGGATACCCGCGCTTCGACGTCTTCAATTTCGATCGCCTTCGCAATGTGATTCAATATGCTGTCCGCAGCCCTCACTCTGGTCGACGGCGGTGTGGACGAGTCGAGCATGATTTTGCCCAGGGTCGAAACGGCTGCGCTGGATAGGTGATGCAGTCGGGCAATCGATTGCCCGAAGGCAGGCGCAACCGCCAAGGAGCTGATGAGAGCCACCGGCTGGCAGCCGCATTCCGTTCGCGGGTTCCTTTCTGGCACGGTCTCGAAGAAGATGGGGCTGGCGGTGGCCTCCACCAAGGGCGAGGATGGGGAGCGAACCTATTCCGTTAAAGGCTGAATCGCTCGTCCAATTCCTTTGCGCCGCCGGGTTTCGTCCTGGCGGCGTTTTTCGTTCGCGCGTCTTCATGCTGCCTCCTTTCGGTCCCTGGGATCCGTCTTCGTGCGCAACCCACAACTCTGGTGCGTGATCACCATGGTTTCGCTCGCGGTGCCGTCCCCTTCAATGAGCTGGATGTGGTGCACGATTGGCTCGACCCGATCAGAAATGCCCATCGCTCGCTCCAAATTCGCGATTCTCCGATGAACCTTCAACATCTGGGCGCCTCAGACATTCGCTTTCGAGGATCCTCAGCTCGGCGTGCCAATCCGCATACGCGAGCAGCAACCCCATGACGTCGGGATTGCCCGAGCGCAGCTCTGCTTCGATGGCGGCGATCTCCCGGAGGCAGCGTTCCATTCACGCTGGAACTCCTGCACGCTCCTGGGCGATTTCCTGGAACGTGCGGCCATCTCCATCGAGCGTGGCCGGCTTGCCCGAATACTCCTGATATCGCTGAACGATACAGTCTGCGTACCGTAGATCGATTTCCATGAGCCGCGCCTTACGGTTCCTCCGCTCGCAGGCGATTAGTGTGGAACCGGAGCCACCGAATAGGTCCGCGACAACGTCGCCCGACTTGCTGCTGTTCAACAGTGCGCGTTCGATTAACTCAACGGGCTTGGCGGTTGGATGTATGCGGTTCGCCGCGGGCTTCTTCTCCTGCCAGAGGGTCGACTGAGATTTGTCCCCGTACCAGGCATCCTTCTCGCCTGCCACGTGGGAATAGAACAAAGGTTCGTGCTGAAATTTGTAACGTCCGAAACCCCAGGCAAAGGTGTTTTTGGCCCATATGATCTGGCAGCGGACCTCGAACCCGGCGGCTTCGACTGCGTTCTGGAACTCGCGCTGCCAGGATGACGAGTGGCAAAGGTACATCGAAGCTCCTGACTTCACGATCGCGCGGTACGAGCGGAAGGCGTTCTCCAGGAACTGCTTGAAGTCGGCATCGGACATCCGATCGCCTTTGATCTTTAGGTGCTCTTCGGTGTAGCCCTCGTAATCCACGTTGTAGGGCGGATCTGTAAAAATGAGATCCGCTGCTTCCCCAGATATGAGCTTCTTGACATCGTCCCGATTGGTTGCGTCGCCGACCAGGAGCTTATGGTGCCCGAGAATCCACAGGTCACCGGTGACTAGCTGGCGTCTGGGGGAGTTCGGGAACTGCATCTTCATCCGTGAGCCCATCAGCCGCATCCTGCTCGGCGAGCATGCGAGCCAGTTCATCATCCTCGAAGCCGATGAGGCGAATATTAAAATCGTCGTTTTGCAGGGCCGCAAGCTCAGCCTGGAGTAGTTCCTCATCCCAGCCGGCGTTGAGTGGGAGTTGGTTATCCGCGATGATGTAAACCCGCTTCTGCGCTTCGGTGAGGTGATCCAACGCAATCACGGGAACTTCGGCCAGCTGCAGCTTCCGCGCGGCGAGCAGGCGACCGTGGCCGGCGATGATGCCCGCCTTCGTGTCCACCAGAATCGGATTGTTGAAGCCGAAGGCGGCGATACTGGCAGCGATCTGAGCAACTTGAGCGTCTGAGTGGGTCCGTGGGTTCCGGGCCAACGGAATTAGCTTCTCGATCGGCCACAACTCGATGTGCGTTGCCATCGCGAGCGAGTTCATGGAGGTTCGTCACCTGAATATCAGTTGTGGATTTCAGTCGTCAACAGAAAAGCGCAAGGTGGCGGCCCATTTTCGCAGCGCGGAATCTGTCGGGTTTTTAGCGTAGTCTTGTCGGGTTCAGTGTCGGGAAATTTCGACTACCCGACAAGGGTTGATCTAATGCAGTCAGTCACTTCGACGATAAATATCGGGAATGTCGGGTTTCCATAGGAGGAGAGAGCCTCCAGGAAATCAGAACTATACGTGCGGAGAACTCGAACTCGCTCCACTGCGTCCATTTTGGACTCCACGTGGACTCCAAGGACGGAGTTTCAGAAGCTCTCCTGGCTGTAAGTCTTTGAGGGGTTGGTCGGGCTGCCGGGATTTGAACCCGGGACCTCTTGCACCCCAACTGTCATAGCGGGCCCTCACCGAAAGACACGACGCATCACCGAAAGGTCGGAATCTGCTGACGCGAAGAGACTTCCCTGAGGTGGCCTGTTCTCGGTGCCTCCCCGAGATCCTCGGTGTCGCTCGGTGAAATGTGGCTTTCCGGGAGGGGTTGCGTCACAATCCACGTCGCAATCTTCGTGGGGTTCCCACGCCATGCGGAAGATGGTCGATCAGCGCGTGTCACGCCGGAGCCTGTCAAGGAACGGCTCCGCCCTGGGAGGCCAGCTTCCGTTCCAATCGCTCAGTCCAATCGCAGTCCTCGCAGGCCCAGGGCTCGGACCCGTTGTGGTCCCGGCGTTGGCGGCGGTCATGGGCGTCTTGAACGCGAGTTAATTCGAAGTAACGCTCCCAATAAGGCCGCTCCTCTTCTAGCGGTGTCGGACAGTAGCAGACAGTCAACCCGGCGGGCCCTATTATCTGGAGCAACCTAGTCTGATCAAGTCGGACCACCGTCAGTCGAGCAAGCGCCCAGCTTCTATGGCAATCCCTTGGAGAGCAGAATCCAGGTCCGTCAGAGATAGTTCTTGGATCTTCCCGCAACCCCGGCAGTTCAGGGCGCTTCCTCGACGGATTGTGACGATGTCGAGGAACTCCTGCGTCCTACGCGTGAGCTCCTTGTATCGAGCCTCTCGTTCAATCACTGCCAGATTGAACAGTAAGTCAGGGAGGATCAATCGGTTGTTCACATATTGACGCATGGTCTGTTCCGAGTCCGAAAGGTGGCTCAGCGGCATGATCTCTTTCAGGCTATGAGGATATCCCTGAATCTGGTTGTACCAAGCCGTGGTCAGTCGGCTGATCTCTCGAACTGACATCTGGTAAAACTGCCTTCGGTCATGAAGGCGTTTCGCATAAAGCGTAAAAAGACAGCCGAGAAAGAACGTGACAATGGGTAAGATCGTTTTTGCAAGGTCCATGCCGTCCTCCTGCTCACGAATTCTACTCCTCAGAAGCATCCACTCGGCAAAGGGGATCTTCCGGCCCTGCCGCGTGCACAGATTACCAGCCAACATTTCAGCAGGCCGTCCAATTCTTAGATGACGATGTCGGCTGCGCGGATGCGTGCAGACGCCGCAAAATTGAGCTTCCTTCGTACAGATGGAGATCCTGATGACTTCGGCCATCCGGAGCGCGAGGGCAGTTGCGGCTCAATCGGGCGGGCGACCTTCGTTCACATGGGCTGAGTGGCCGATGCTAACCACCTCCAGCTGCTATCTCCTTTGGACCAGTGAGCATTCGCCATCGCCGCAGGCTTGCCTTTGCTTCGTCTGCGAACCCCGGTGACGTTTGGATGTGGCCCTCAAGGCCTTGGGCGATGACCCCGTCAACCGATGCGACGATGGCATTGTATCTCTCTTGCGCCTCCAAGCGAGGTTGCAGCCGCCAGCCGTGGGCAGCAACGACCGTCTCCCTAAAAATGACACTATCTTGGGCAAAGTGATGCTGATGGCTCTGTTCAATCAGATACGAAAGACCCTTGGTATGTTCCACCGTTCTAACTAGCCCGGCGTATGCCAATTCACGGTTTCCATCCAACCACGGATCGGAACGGCCGCTCAAGGCCTGTGCTAGTGGACCAGGATGAGGGGGGCTGGCAATGAAGCTCTGCCAACGAGGTGGCTTAGAAAAGAAAATGAGTGAAGCAAAAGCTTGCCCGGCGGCGCTGAAGGCAAGCTCGGCGGCCATCTGAGCTGAGAGCTGTACGAGGGTTCGAAAAGCACTCGGCTTGTCAAGCTTGGGACGCCCCTGATTACTTGCTGACTCACGCAGCTGTTGCGCGGTTTCAATCACATGTTGGGGCCAAATAGCTAGGTTCTGCAACAGTTCGTAGGAGATTTGGATGCCGTCGAAAAACCTTTGAAGCAGCTTCGTTCTCGCAGCACTTGGGCAGATGTCCGCCTGGACATACGCCTCAAGCCACCCGTAGCACTCTAGGAAAGTGCTGGCGGCAAGCGCCTTCTCCATCTCGGATGGAGCACTGCGAAGCAAAGCTGCCGTGGGTCGCAGCCAGACGCGGGCAAAATTATCAACGCCGTGCAGAACTACTCCTTTCATAGTTGACTCCCTGACTCACAAACCACAGGGGCTCAGGGTACTTCGGATTCGGCTTACAGATAGACTCGTGGTCGTGACCTGGGACAATGCGTTCAACGAGATCGCACCCATAACGCCCCGTGTAGACGATGTCGCTCGATGCGAATAGTAGATTTGCGGTTAGTGCGGTCATCCAGTCGTACTCACTCGCAAAACGCTCTGTATCATTCTGGAGATCCAGCAGCCTCTGGGAATCTTTCCTCAACTCCTGAAGGGTCTTAAGGCTCTCGAAAGCTGCACTCAGAAGGGGGTGGGTCGCAGCATAGTGGTAAAGAAATCCTTTTACGCCTGTCGGCTGGAATCCGCGTATCGCCGGCGAGAACAAACGGACGTTTGCCGTTAGATACGATTTTGCCCACTCACGCTGCGAGGCCTGCATTTTCCAAGTCGCTGCACAATCCAGCAGCGCCTGCCGAATGACTACGCCTCCAAGTGAGTGCCCAACCAAGAACAACGATGTATACCTCGCAGGAAGCGTCGGCTCCTTAGTTGGCACACCAGGAGCCAGTATCTCTCTGATCTCGGGAAGTACACCCAGCTCGAAACTGTTCATCGAAGGCGTCGGAAACACGACATCGAGAAACCCTCGGAGTTGCTGACTCAACTCTGAAACGTAGTGTCCGAAGGAGTCGTAGCTGTAAAAATACAGGTCGCATCGATCCCAGAAGTATTGAGATACCTCGTCCCGGTCAATTAAGGTCTGAAACTGCCACCACGTCGAAACGGCATCTCCAAACAAGCCATGAACAAAAACCACGGCACAGGTCCGTTCTTCGGGCTTGGCCTCGGAAAAATGAGCGTACGATCTTCCGTACGGCGGCGCCAGGAGGATCATGTCTTGCGCATGTGCCATGGAATTGAATGTTTCTTAGTGTAGCGAATCCGAATGCAACTGGCGTGCTACACTTGCGCCTCAAGCCGTGCGGACTCATGTGTGGAAACAAGCCGGACGACCTTGGATGTTTAGGGCGTACAGCGAGGCTGGGCGGCTTTTCAAACCTACAGCCCCAGCTTGCCCGCACTATTCTCCCGAAACAGACTTCCCTCCCGAATGTAGCGCCTAACCATCTGCACCGACCGGTGGCCGGTCTGGTTCATAATCGACCGCTCAGACGCTCCTGCAATGGCCGCGCTGGTGGCGTGTCCGGCCCGTAGTGAATGGCCCCCATACTTGGCTGGGTCCAGCCCGGCGCGTAGTGCGAGTTTCTTAACGATTCGTGCCACGTCGATACCGGACAACCGGCCGGGTTGGATTCTCCCGTGGCGACTCATTGAGCGGTACACCGGCCCACTGGTTACGCCCCCCTGTTCAAGCCACACCTGGAGAATCCGTACTGGACACGTCTCAGGATTCGAGCCATAGGGGATACCAATCTTACGACCGTGTCCCTCCTGGTCGGTTTTCGACCGGCGCAACGTGACCGTTAGGCCATCTTTGCCGAAGGCGCAATCTTCCACGCCGAGTCCAACCAGCTCCGACCGTCGAAACGCCCCTGCGAATCCAAGCAAGATCAGCGCCCGATCCCGTAGGCCAATTAGTCCTGAGTCTGTCGAGTCCACCATCGCCCGGATGTCATCCGTGAGTGCAGGGGCCTTTTGTACCGCGGCCGTCCCTAATGTGCGCTTGATGCCCTTCAGCGTATTCCGTACGATGCCGGCCGCAGTGGGAGAATCTAGCCCTACTGCTTTGTGAGCCTCCGCTATCGCGTTTAGACGCCTCTGGATGCTTCCGACCTTCAACCGGCCCGCACACTCGGCTATGTACGACGCGACCACCTCAGGGGACGCTGGAAGGGGACCCCGGCCGTTCCTTTCACACCATCCGCAGAAGTCCCGCCAATCGCTACGGTAACCTCGCAGCGTATTCTCCGCCTTGCTTAACCGAGCGAATTCCCTGGCTTGATCGAGGGAGGGCGGAACGACATCCGCCCCCGTCTCGTTTTGTGGGATCAAAATGACCACGGATTCATACAGCTCGTTATGGTCCTTCATTTCGCTTTCGTCCTCCATGTCTTGGTCTTCCGCCGGAAGTGGCCCTGCTCCACTCGGAGGATGATCAGGAACAGGACTATCCCAATCACGCCTTCAAACACCCAGATCGGATCGAGATTCATGCTGCGACCTCGTCATCAGCCCACTGGGATTCATCCGTTAGGCCCGGCTTGAAGTGTTGCCGCAGGCCACTGAGTAGTTCCAACTCCCGCCAGTACTCCAGCTCCGCCCGGAGTTGCTCCTCTGCCATGGCGCTCAATTCGGCATACTGACCGCTACGGCGACGCCAATACGTCGTGTGGTTGTTCCGACGTTCCCGGTTCTCAGGTAGGAACCATTCCGCCTCTTGCACACGAACGGCGCACACTTCAGCTTTCAGCGGTTGCGGGATGACGTGCCGCGGCGTGGCTTCGGGTTTCCCCTTACGGACTGGAGTTCCCGAAGCGGTTATCAGTATGTGCGGATCATCGCCATCCAGGGTGAACGTCACCTGATAATCCAGATGGTCGTTAGCCAATAGTCGGCATGTGTTGATAAACAGCGACCATCGGCGGGCCGTGCGCTTCTCAGGCTCCCAGGTGCGCCAGGAGGCGAGATTGATCTTGTATCGCCCCGTCATGCGGCTACCTTCGCGTCAGCGGTCAGCCTGAGGGCTCCATGGCAGGGACACGCGCAATACTCGGTCAGCAGGACTTGGTCATGATCGCCTTCGGAACAAGCCCTACAGATTACGTGACTCTGGATAGTGTTCGTTGTAGAAGTCGGCGGAGCGTTTTGGCATTCGTTAGGCATTCATCCCTCCACAATCCGCTTGATGATCCGTACCGCACGACGCCGACCTAGCCAGTAATCGAGCAGGCGAATGCTGGCCATTCCCAGTGCATACACGCCAAAGCAGGATGCAATGGTGGTCATGCTGCCACCTCCAACGAAGGGGCCGTTACCCCGGCCCGCTGCATCAGCCAATCCGCAGCCTGTTGCGCCTTAGACGCCGCGGTGAAGATGGCCCGTTTATCGGCCTTGAGAACCTTCAGCCAGGACTGAATGTACTGAGCGTGATCCTCCCGCGGTTCAGTAGTCAGTCCCAGCTGAGCGCAGGTAAACGCCGCTCCCAGTTCTGCTATCAACTCTTCCGCGGCATACGCGCTATCGCCGAATCGCTTGCCTAGCTCCCGATTGCATCTGGCCGCATTAGCCGTCCAATGGGTGTGTTCATGGGCAAGCACAGAATAGTACGAGAGGCCATCCCGGAACGCTGCAAACGGCGGCATCTGGACGTAATCACCGGAGGGCGAGTAGAACGCTTGGTTCCCGCCGTGGCGGAGATCGGAACCTATGCCCTTAAAGAAGGCCTCCGCTTGCTCGATCCGCTCAGGCGTGGACCGCTCCGCGTCCACCTTGGGCGTATAGCCATCCACCTGGGCCGCATTGAACACGGAATAGCCCTTGGTAAACAGCAGACGGGACCCCGAAGTCTGTAAACTATCGTCGGCACTGTCTGCATCGTCGGCACGGTTGCCACTATTGGCAAACTTCCAGAACACCACCATCGTGGCCTTCTCACCCTTGCGGACCTGTGCTCCGCGGTCCTGCCATTGCTGGTACGTTCCCCATTCGCCTAACTCGTACCCCTTGGACTGTGCCGCGGCCCACAGGCATACCGTGTTGATACCCCTGTACGGCTTCTTACTGGCTACATTGATGGGCGAGAAGGCGAAACGGCCGGAAGTATGCCAAGGCATCTTCCAATTCTCTACGCCTTGCTCGATTGCGTTGATGATTTGGGCCGTCACGCTTGCGTAAACGTCCCGTTTCTCTGGTGCGGTAGATTCAGTACTAGACATCGAAGTTGTTCGCTCAACTTTGCTGTTTAGGGGCCGTGCCAAGTTAGCGCTTGACGCGGTCCCGTTTCGCTCTAATGTTCGATTCGCTTTGGTAATCGAACACCAGAACCATGGTCAGAATAATCCTCAGCGCTTAGGTAGTCAATAGGCCGCGGTCACTTTTATTCACCTAAGCGGTAAGGAACGTATAATTGTTGTATGGAAACGTTGTCTCGCAGTTTGATTCGGAAGGCGATGGCTCAGATTGGTGCGAAGGGTGGAAAACGCAGTCTCGAAACCATGACTCGTGCCGAACGTGTAGCGCGTGCGAAGAAAGCATCACTGGCAGCAGCGAAGGCGCGAAAACAGAGGAAGAAAGTCGATACCAAAGGGAAGGCGAAGTAGTTGTCTAAGGGGTACGCCGGGGTGGGTGTATGCGTGCCTGAGGTGGCGGCCGATTTTTTTTAAAAAACAAAATGTAGGCGGGGGCGGATCATTCGTTTGCTGGTCGCTGAGTGAAATCCGAGCATCACGACTTCCGACAGATCTGCGAGGACGGCTACCAGGTATGTTCACAATTCTGACTTCGCAACTGCCCGTCTCGCGCTGGCACGAGCAGATCGGCGATCCGACGCTGGCCGATGGCATCCTAGACCGGCTCGTTCACAACGCCCGTCGCATTGAGATGCGGGGGGATTCGATGCGCAAGAGCCGGGGCAAAAAGGAAGAACGCTGACCAGCTCAGGGTTATTGCAGCGGTTCGGCAAAGATAGCGATAGGATGATGATTTGGATCAGGAGAGTGAGATTAATGTGGTCCCGGTGACGGCCAGAGTGGCTGAACTACGCCGGTTGGGATGGCCCCTCCTTTGCGTTATTTCTTTCTTTTCCTTTGCGTCCTGGATTGGTTTGTATGGGCAGGGAGCGGACTCGCAGTCGAAATCCACCCAGTCTGAAACTCAACCGTCGGCAGAGATTATATCGAGTGCCGGTTCCTATACCCTCGTATGGCGGCAACACTACCAACGACAAAACGGCTTGGTGCCGATTGGGATTGCGGACGACAGCGGCACACTGTGGCTAATTACGCATGCTGGGCCGGGAAAGCCGGAGGAGTCGCTAACAAGGATCAATCCGGACGGGCGGTTGATCGGCAACTACCAGCCGGTACTACCCCTGAATCCGATTGAGTGGGTTGCTTCTTTGGCTCCGGCTGCCGGTGAACGGAGTGTTGGCCTCCTTGCAAGCATTGCTTCAGGTGGGCGAGATCAAACGTTTGAAGGCGCGTTCTTCGTGCCCGTTGGAGCTGATGGTCTTGGTAGTCCAGTACGCATTGCAGGTCGCGGTCCTCAGTTTCCGACAATGATCGGTGCGGGTGTCGATTTCATTGCAGCCGGTGACCAGGAGCCGCTTACGCTCGTGAAACTGGAGTCAAGCGGAAAGGTCCTGTGGCGACGCGCTTTTTCACCGAAGCTTGTGCTTCCCACCCTCTCGATAGGAAGTTCCGGCTCGGTATTCGTACTCTCTCAGGAAGGTAATGATATCCGCCTCCAGATGCTCGATTCGTCAGGCCTTCTCCTCCGGTCGAAACGGATTGCCGCGAAACAGGGTGTTATCGTGGCGGACCCCGGAGGAGGCTGCAGCGTTTTGTTTAGCATTGGCATTGGCGGCAAAGACAACAAGGTCTTTCTGATGACCCTGGACCCTGAACTTCGCCAATTGAGCCGGGTGCAGACTCCGCTCGTGGCATGGACAGGCCGAACGTACCAGTTGATCTCCACTCCAAACGGACATCTAATTATCGGACCTGGTCCAGAGCCGAATCCACAAAAAGTCGTCCCGAAGAAAATACTGGCCGAATTTGACAGATCCGGGACGCTCGTTTGGCAACAATCAATAGCGTCCCTTGAGACTCCACTCCTGGCTCCGTTCCATTCAGGCTTTTACCTCGTGCGAGAACTCTTTGAAGGTAAAGGCATGGACATCGAAAAGTACGCTTATTGATTTCCGATTGGAGCGCTTCGCGCTCCGGGTCATTACGTGCTGAGGCGGGGACAAGGGCTGCCGCTCCCTTCCTAGTCGTCAGGAAAGTGTCTTAATACCTATGTCTCACTGGCCACCGCATCCCTGACAGCTTCACATTTGCAGCCTTCAGGTCAAACTCATCTATGAAGTGACCGCCCGCCCAACGGACGTACTGCTTGTACTCTTTGTGAGCCGAATCGAAAATGATTTCCAAGAATTCCTGGTAACCGTGAACGCCGCCTACGTCTTCCGGCGGGCAGCGTCGCTCACCCGCAAGGCAGACGGGACGGTTTAGTGGGTTGTCCCCCGGGAGTATCTTTTCTAGCAGAATCATGTGATGCCAATCGTCACCAAAGTCGTACCGATAGACCATTGATTCGCCTTCCGTTTTGAGCACCTCTGCAAGCCGCGTCTTGCCTTCGTCGATCAGGTCGAATTCTTCCAACTCATCCCACTCCGGGACGCCCCAGTTCTGGCCATCCCTTTCGAATTGGTGAAGATGATTGTCGGTCCAGCCCATGACGACTTGGAATGCGCTGTGGAGGCAGCACATCCGGATCGAGCCAGGAACCTCGATGCACCGCCAGATCGGAGGGGATATTCCGGTGAGCGCAATCTTCAGTTGGTAGCCGGAGGACGGCGGCTTCTTGGGCATAAAGACATTGTGACGCCCAGCCAACGCGGAGGGAGAAGGTCCTCACCGCCGTCCGCATGCGACGCGAGCAACGCAGCCCTGGGCTGAGCTGGCCGGCCTCCGCCGCAACTACGTCGGCGGCGTCGAGCGCGGCGAACGCTACGTGGGCTTACTGAATATGGTCGGGCTCGCTCACGCCCTCAAGGTCAGACCCGCCAAGCTTATCGAGCCCATCCCGTGAGCGCTAGGCTTGTTCAGGATGGTGCGCTTTGTTGTCCCGGCTTGCCGATTTGCGTCAACTGGCCCAGCGAGTTGTAGCTGCGCGTTTCATTGATTCCCGTGTTGAGCGACACGGGGTAAGGGGTCGTTGCCCCGGATCGTCCCAGACCGAATTGCTATTCGGCTTCGAGCCGATACAGTTTTCCCTCACTGGCGAGCCAACACACGTTCTCGGCGCAAGAAACATTGACGATCCGTTCGGGAAGCTCAACTCTACTCCACGTCTTCCCGCGATCGGTTGTTCCAAATAGCTCGCCGGCTCCACCCAAGGTAAACCCAGTCTGCGCGCTGGTAAAATATACAGTACCCCATGAGCCGAATCCTTTTGCTTTCGACCAGATTGCGCCGGATTTCACGATCTCCTGCCAGTGCTGTCCTCCATCAACAGTGTGCAGGATTTCACCACCGTCGCAACCGATCCAGCCTTGGCGGCCCCGTAGCTGTAAGCTGACGACGGTGTTGATTTTCTTGGAAGAGTGGATCGTACCCCGCTGCCAATGCCTTCCGCTGTCTTCAGAGAACAGAATCGCGCTACCTGCGATGGCAACCCCTCGAAGCTTATCCAAAAAACGGATCATGGACACCGGGCAACCGTTTTGTACCGGTAGTCGCTGCTCTTCCCAGTTCGATCCTGGTGCTGGGCGAAAGTAAATTGTGGGAATCCAGGTGAAGCCTGTGACGCGCTGCGGACACTCCATCTCTTCAGCCGGCGCGTCGCGTTCTTGCGAGACCTGCCCGCCCAACCATAGTGGCCCTTTCGGTTCGTCGGTAGCAGAAAGGCTGTCGAAAAACCAAGCCACGCCTGGAAGAGCTTCTTCTTCCCAGGTCACTCCGCCGTCATGAGTCGACACGAACTCCAGCGCAACGCCTAACCGCTCGTCGAGCCCATTGCCGCGTGCCAGCTTGACCCATGCTGCCCGGGCAGAGACGAAGTAGGTACCGCGAATCTCAGCACCTGTATCCCTTCCATGGATTATGATTTTCACTGGCTTCCAACTCGAACCTCCATCGACAGTGCGAAGCAGTGATGGCCCTGCGCCTATCGCCCAACCCTCCTGTCTATCGAAGAACCTTGTTGAGCTGACTTTCAGTTCGACCACCGTGGTTATTCGCGGCGCAGCACTCGCGAACAGAGCCACGAAGATCCCGGCCACTATTCGGAGCCACGGACGACTCCTGCTTGCGCAAGTCTTGTGCCCATTGAAGCTATTGTTGTTAATTGTTTGGCAGCCCATAGAAGCTATTGTTGTTAATTGTCATTATCAACTTGCCGACGTAGCTCGGCAACGGGCCGTATCCCTTCGTGTACCAAAAGAACACTGACGTATCGACCGAGCCCGTTGTAAGTACCTGCTGGATAGCCTTTTGTGCTGTCGATATGTCGTTAAGAAAGCTTTGGCAGCCCGCAGAGTCCAGAGGGAGATTAGCTTTCGCCTGTATCAAATTTGAAAGATTCGGATAGCTGTAGCTCGTCGAACTGGGGTTGCCGGCATACTTCGCTTGATTGTCAATGCTTCGACTGTCTTGTCCATTATTCAGATTACCTGCTCCTGGAGTCGTCGCTCTGTTCTGAAGCACACTTACAATGTATAAGTCCTCTTGCAATAGATTGCTCGCACCCAGCCCGTAGGAATTCTCGTTCAAAACCCGGGCGAGAACGTCGTAATGCGAGGCATTTGTCAGTTGGGGCGTAAAGGCCGATGCGCAATCAGGTGGCGGCGCTGCGTATCCGACAGGTTGAGCCTGTATGCCGCAATTGACGCCCGGTGGTGGACCTGTTCCATCCCAAATGTCAAAGGTATCCACGGTTCCTCCGCAGGCCATGGCAATAGTGGCGTTTTGCTCGTCGATCGCGATCAGTTCGGCAAGACAGCTCGATGGATCACTGGCCTCAACACAGTCGCCGGTGTTACCGTTGCATTGGTCTGAGAGGGGCACACCATTCTCGGAAAGGGAATCGATTGCGCAGAAATCATTGCCCCTCCTGTCAACCCGGTTGACCGGATCTCCTGCGGTGTATGAATACTTGTTCCACGTGCCTGGATCGGACGGATGTCCGCTCTTGCGGTCCGGCGTCATAAACCGCCCCATCCCCGGCTGATGGTAGCGATTCTGAGCGTAATCTAAGCCAGTCTCACTATCCCGGAAGTAGGTCGCGAACTTTTCCTTGCCGTCCGTCGTGGCCGAGGGCCGCTCCTGGCCGTAGGGGAAGTATTTGCCGATCGACCCGAGACGATCCGGGGTCACGTACCCGCCAGTATTCTTGACGAGCTTGCCGCCGAAATAGTAATTGGTCCCCGTCGCCGTTGCGACCAGTTGCGGAAGTGTATGGTTGTCGCCCGGCCATGGCTGATATTGGCTCAACTGGTATGTTTCGAGTTTCTGTCCGCTGGTGCTCCAGAAGGTCACCTCGTCCACGGTCTGCGTGCCGCTGCTCCAGACCCCGCGCCATACGCGCTTGTTGCCCGGAGCGTAGGAATACGCCCACGCCGTCGGCGATCCGGCGCTGCGCACCAGCCGGTTCTCCACATCAAAGTAGTTCCCGTTGGTGCAGTTGGTTGCCGAGTTGATATTTCCATTGGCATCGGCGCACTCGCCGGTTTGCCGATTGGTGGCGGGATCGTAGGTGGTACTCAAAGCCGGAGCCGTTCCGCTAGTGACCGTCTGATTGGTCAAGTTCCCGAATCCATCATAACCATAATTCTGTCCCCAGCCGTAACCGGAGGCGCTGGCCAGGCGGTTCAGGGAATCGTAGGCATAGGTGACAGTTTCGCCGGAGAGGGCATCGTACTGAGAGGTGATCTTGCCGTTGTTCTGCGTGGCTGGGTAGTTGTACTGGACGTTCAGAGTCTGCGCACACCCGTACCAGCTAGGGCACGAGGTCAAATTCGTTAGCTGCCCGATGGAGTTGTAAGTCCGGCTCTCAGTGACGCCCGAGGCTACCCCACCCGTCATCGTCAGCAACTGGCCCGCCGGGTTATAGGTGGCATTCGAGATGATGTCGCTCGATGCGCCAAGGTCGGTGAGCTTTTGTAGACGGCCCATGCTGTCAAACGTGTTCCCGAGATTTGGACCGGCAGACCACGAAGCCCCGTTCCAAGAGGAGGGATACTGGGTCGCCGTCATGCGACCTTCGTTGTCGTAGGTGTAGCTGGCGTCCAGGTTCATGCTGACATTCGTAACCAGATAGTAATTTTGAGCAGGAGCGGAAACTTGAAGCCGCTTCTTCACTACGCCTCCC
>Ga0070735_10002925_pt1 | contig 15146 bp, 14 predicted proteins | sample Coa_R1_FD_66443 | JGI IMG/M metagenome (GOLD analysis project Ga0070735, IMG submission 66443) | Surface soil microbial communities from Centralia Pennsylvania, which are recovering from an underground coalmine fire - Coalmine... | ecosystem: Environmental > Terrestrial > Soil > Unclassified ... | reverse complement strand
GCAACCAGCGCGCGGCCGCTCTCGTCCGGGACGCGGAAAAGCCCACCAAACCCACCGATGGCGTCGAGTTGCAGCGGGTGACGCCATGCTTGCATCACGTCTTTGTAGCGCGCGACCGCCTCGTTGCCTGCGGCGATGTCGACCCCGGCGGCCGCGTAGGCATCTTTGCTCACGAACGGCCTCGATGGCCCGGAGGGCCGAGTCGCACGGGGGGACAAAACATCTGGTCTGCCATCACGGCCCTACGTTTCACCCTAGCGAAAGGTTGACCATGCAAGTTCGTATCGTTGCCGATGCGCCCGCGGCCGGCGCCATCGGAGCGCTGGTAGTCCCCGTGTCCTCAGGTGCTTCGCTCGACGGCGTCGCAAAAACGCTGGACGCGGAGCTGAACGGCGCCATCACCGAAGTGCTGTCCTCGGGAGAGATCAAAGGGAAGTTGAGCGAGCTGAGCTTGCTGCATACGCACGACCGGCCGTACAAGCGCGTCCTGATCATCGGCCTGGGCGAAGCGGACAAGTTCGAGCCGTGGATGCTTGCGCGGTACGGCGGTGCAGCCGTGCGCCATTTGGGGCGCAAAAACGTGCGCGAGGTCGCCTTCGCTCTTCCACCGCAAGTGAAAGGCAATGAAACGGCGTGCGCGTCGTTTCTCATCGAAGGCGTAACCGCCGGAGCGTTCGACACGTCGGTCTATCAGAAAGATCCCGACCGCCGCAGCGGCGCGGAGAACGTGACGATTCTCGCGCAGGGCTTCGACGAAGCGGCACTGCGCAAAGGTGCGGAACGCGGACAAATTCTGGGTGATGCGGTGAACTTGGCTCGCCGTCTGGCGATCACGCCCGCCAACGACATGACGCCCACGCGTCTTGCGGATGAAGCGACGAAAGCCGCGAAGGACAGCGGTCTGCAGATTGAAGTGCTCGACGAGAGTCGTTGCCGCGAACTGGGCATGGGTTCGTTCCTCTCCGTTGCGCAAGGCAGTGTGCAGCCGCCGAAATTCATCGTGATGACGTACAACGGCGATCCGGGCAGCAAAGAACTGCTCGCGCTCGTCGGCAAAGGCATCACGTTCGACTCGGGCGGCATTTCCATCAAGCCCGCCGAGCGCATGGAAGAAATGAAATACGACATGTCGGGCGGCGCGGGCGTTATCGCCGCGATGAGCGCCATCGGCAAGTTGAAGCCGAAGCTCAACGTCGTCGGCATCGTACCAGCTACGGAGAACATGCCGGGCGGCAAAGCCACCAAACCCGGCGATATCTTCACCGCGATGAACGGCAAAACGATCGAGGTGATCAATACCGACGCGGAAGGCCGGCTCATTCTCGCGGACGCACTCTGTTATGCAAACAAACTTGGCGCGACTAAGATCGTCGACGCCGCCACGCTGACCGGCGCGTGCGTTATTGCGCTTGGGCATGCAGCCAGTGCCGCGGTGAGCAACAACGATGACTTCGCTGCGCAGTTTCTCAACGCCGCAAAACCTACCGGCGAACGCTACTGGCAACTGCCGCTGTACGAAGACTACAGCACCGCGATGAAGAGCGACATCGCCGACTTGAAGAATACCGGCGGCCGTCCCGCCGGAACCCTGACCGCGTCGGCATTCCTCAAGGCATTTGCAGGGGATACGCCGTGGGTGCATCTGGACATCGCCGGCACTGCTTATCTAGACAGCGAGTCGGCATGGCAGGCAAAGGGTCCGACCGGTACGCCGGTGCGAGCCTTTGTCTCGCTCGTCGAGCAGCTCTCCGGCTCACCCGTGATTCACACGAATGGAACTGCCAAGGCAACTGCTTCCGTTTAAATTTCAACCGCTTCCGAGCGGTTGGGCAGAAACACAGGGCTTCGCAACTGCGGGGCCCTTTGTTTGTGTTCGCGACCCGCTGTCATCGTGAGCTATCGACGACTTGTCATCGTGAGGTATCGACGTCATCGTGAGCATTTTGTCGTGCGCGCCCCTCGACTGCGCTCGGGGTCGTTCGATACCTCACGATGACAAAAGGTGTCGCCAGCGACTACGAACACCCTGTTCTTGCGCTGCAAAGCCGCCATGCGCTACGCTTTGACGATATGAAACCGCTCGATCTTTCAAAGCATCCTCCGCGAAGCCCACGTGTGATGCTTGCCGGGTTGCTGATGATGGGACGCACCGTCGACAAGGCGCGCGCGCTTCTTCCGGGCGGAAACCCCGGCCAGTATTACGTCACGCCGGGGATCAGCGCGTGGATCCTGAAAAGACTCGGGCTGAGCGAAGCGGAGTTCATCGACGTGGTCGCGGCGGCCGACGATGACGCGGCGGTCGAGGCGTACATCGCTCCGCGGGTTACAGACGAGCGGAGGCAGAAAATCAACGATTTTGTGTCGCGCTTCACGATATTGGACGTCGGCGACGAAATGCGCGCGCTTTTCGAGCGGCATCACCCGGGATTTGCGGAGGAAACGACGCCGATCATCGAATTGCTGGAGCGTGACGACGTTCGCCGGTTCCCAACCGTTAGGAGTATGGAATGATCGCACGACATTGGCGCGGCTGGACGACACTGAAAAATGCGGACGCCTATGAGGCACTTTTGAACTCGACGGGTCAAATTCTTCGCGCGCCCGACGGCGGCGAGATGGAGTTCGTCGTCATCGACTACTTCGAGTCGCTCGAAGCCGTCAAATGTTTTGCGGGCGAAGACTATAGCGCGCCGGCGTTCGAGCCCGAGGCTCGCCAATGAGCGTGACAAAGCGAATCGTTGCCTCGCTCGCATTAGTGCTTTGCATGTGCGCCGCTCCCGCATCTAGCCCGGCTGACTATAATGCTTTCGGAATAACCGCTCTGCAGCAACTGACTGCGCAGTCGAACAGTGAAAACGTCTTCATTTCGCCCGTCAGCATCGGCGTTGCGCTCTCGATGGCCGCCGAAGGCGCAAAAGGTGCGACGCGCGATCAAATCATTCACGCGCTGGGTACCGGCGAATCCGATCTCAACGGTTCGAATGCGGCGCTTATAGCCGCTCTGACGCAAAACACGGATGCGTCGGTCGGACTCGCAGACGCCGTATGGACGCGCAGCGACGTCAGACCGCGTCCGGAATATCTGGCGGCGCTGCAACAACACTATCGCGCGCAGGCACAAGCGCTGAAGTTCGGCGATCCGTCGGCGGCGCAGACGATCAACGACTGGACGAAGGCGCACACGCTGGGTCTCATCGATCGCATCGTCGACCAGACGTCACCGTCTGATTTTCTGTATCTTACCAACGCGCTGGCATTCAAAGGCACATGGTCGCAGCAGTTCAAGAAAAGCCATACGCATGCCGCGCCGTTCACGAACGCGGACGGCAGCAAGAGTATGGTGCAGATGATGTCGCAAGACGCTGACTTCGAAACGGTCGACGCGCGGAGCTTTCGCGTGCTGCGCATGCCGTATGGTAACGGTGGCTACGCCGCGTACATTTTGCTGCCGACCGGCGATGACGTCTCGCCGCTCGTCAAAGACCTGAGCGCCGGCGGTTTCGACACGATAGTCCATGGCTTGCACTCGTCCTACATGTCCATCTCCGTGCCGCGTTTTACGGCGAACTATGCGCAGGACCTCGTTCCGCTGCTCAAGTCCATGGGCATTACGAACGCGTTCACGACGCAAGCCGATTTTTCAGGCATTCATGCGGTACCGCCGTCGCTGGCCATCAATTCCGTGAACCATGCAGCGTACGTGCGCGTCGACGAAGAGGGAACTACTGCGGCTGCCGCAACATCGGTCGGAATCACGATGACCGCCATCCGCATCCCGCAGAAAACCTTCGTGGTCGACCATCCGTTCGTTCTCGCGCTGCGCGACGAACGGACGGGGTCGTTGCTCTTCATCGGCGCCATCCGAACCTTGAAAGCCTAAGCACCCTGCGTGTACACTTGGAAGGCACGCCAGCGGAGGTGAACGATGTACGAAGTCACCGTCGAAGAACTTGCCGAACTTCTGCGCGACGCTGAGAAGGCGCACGCGGAGTACGAGAAGTCGCTCGGTCATCGCGATGACGATTGGGCGTCTTGGTATGCCAAGTACGTCTTGGAAAACTTAGAAAAAGCCGTCGTCGAATAACGATCCGTGCTGCGTCACACGGCCCATCCCACCGAGTCGCGCTATGAGATCCTCGGCCTCTTCACGACGTCGATGATCGCCGCGTCGCTGGTGGTCATGGCCATCGGCACGCTGCTTCCGTACATCGCGCGGGCGTTTCCGCAAAGTGCGGCACATATCTCGCTGATCGTTACGGCGCTGCTGCTCGGTGATGCCCTAAGCAATGCGCTGAGCGGTGCTGCAACGGACCGCTTCGGTGACAAGGCCATATTGATCGTTTGCGGCGCGCTCATGGGGATCACGCTCATCGCTGCCGCGACGGTGCAATCGTTCTGGTGGGTCGTGGCGTGGTTTTTCATTTACGGCGTAACGTTCGCAGCGATGAATCCCGTAGGGAGCCACGCGATCCTCTTTTTCTTCAAGCCCGAGGAGCGCGGTCTAGCGATGGGTGTGCGGCAGATGGGTATGCCGCTGGGCGGCGTCGCCGGTGCGATCATTCTCTCGACCGCGGGTGAATACTATGGCTACCGCGGAGCGCTCGTAATCGCGGGAATTCTCGTGTTCATCGTCACGCTCGGATGCGCCGCGTTGTACCGCGAACCGTCAGCCCTTTACGGAAAACCCGTCAAAGCCGGTGTGATGTTCGAGGATATGCTGCGCATCGGCCGCGACACGCGGTTGATCTTGCTGACGCTTATCTCGATCATGCTGTTCGCCGCACAAGTTGCGCTCATGAGCTTCTTTCCGTGGACGCTGGTTCACCAAGCGCATATGAGCGTGGGATTCGCAGCGCTCGTTTTCGTCGTTACGCAATTTGCCGCGGCGGCGGGCCGCATGGTATGGGGCTGGGCCAGCGACCGGCTCTTCCAGGGACGGCGCGTTTTGCCGCTCCTTATCACGTGCTTGCTGTGCGCGCTATCGGCCTTCGCCGTTGCACATATCGGTTCGATGCCGGCGCCCGCCCTCGCCGGCGTTGCGGTTGCGATTGGCTTTTCGGCGGAGGGATGGTTCGGCGTAGCCGTCGTGGCGATGGCCGAAGTCGGCGGTACCGAGCATGCGGGCAGTGCGCTCGGTTTCGGTCTGACGTGGGTTATGCTCGCCGGCGTATTCGTGCCGGCTGCGTTTCAAGCGCTGATGCAGAGTGTGGGCATTCCCACAGCATGGTACGCGGTGGCGTTGCTGTGTTTGCTCGGAACGATTCCCTCAACGGCGGCAATCATCGGTTCGCGCAGCGCGGCTGCCGCGCGGGTGGCATGACGGGAGGCGCCGAAGGGCGCCCCGTGAGCACCGTTACACCTCGTCCCGCAACCGACGCGCGAGACGCGCGCCCGTATGCTCCCGAAAAAGCGGGGTCGGTTCGTCGCGTTACCGCAGGAACGATCAAACGCCGCAAGAGCAAGACGCTGTTCCCGATCATCACCGCGTACGACGCGCCCTTCGCCGAGTTCGCCGAACTCGCCGGCATCGACGTCATTTTGGTGGGCGATAGTTTGGGCAACGTCGTGCTCGGCTACGACGAAACGACGCCGGTCACGCTCGACGACATGATTCATCACGCGCAAGCCGTGTGCCGCGGCACCTCGCGCGCGCACGTCATGGTCGACATGCCGTTCGGCTCGTATCAAGTCAGCGACGAGGACGCAATCCGCAGCGCGATTCGCTTGGTCAAAGAAGGCGGCGCGTGTTCGGTCAAGATGGAAGGCGGCACCGAAGTTTCGCATCGCATTCGCGCGATTTACGGCGCCGGCATTCCCGTCGTCGGTCATATCGGCGTGATGCCGCAAACGGCCGGCATGGGCCCCGGCTACAAGATGCGCACCAATCGCGAGCGTTTGCTGGCCGATGCGAAGGCCGTCGAAGAAGCCGGTGCGTACGCGATCGTCCTCGAAGTCATCAATCACGAAGTCGCGCGCGAAATCACCGAGTCTCTGACGATTCCGACCATCGGCATCGGCTCGGGCCCGCACTGCGACTCACAGGTCCTCGTGCTCTACGACGTGCTCGGGATGTATCCGAATCCGCCGAGCTTCGTCAAACAATACGCCGAAGTCGGAAATATCGCGACGAAGGCGCTGCGCGCCTATGCCGACGACGTGCGCGAACGCAAGTTCCCGTAAGGACCGCTTTGTCATGGCGGCCACGTCTATCTGGCTTTGCGCAAGTCTTCTTTTCGAATCATGAGCGCCGCAACGGCGGCGCCTGCCGCAATAAGCAGCGCGGCAACCCGCATCGTATTCGCGAAACTTTGCACCCACGCCGCACGCGTGTCGCGTGAAATCTCGGGGAACTCCGGCGATTTTTTGATGCGCGGCGGAGCCTGACGCAAGCCGCTGCTGCCAGCCTGCGTGCCGGCTTTCTCAATCGCGCGCACGATCTTGGGCGGCAGGTCGTGTGCTTTCACCGCCGTGTTGTACTGCGCAGTCAGAAAAACGCCGAGCAGAGCGATACCGAATGCGGTTCCCGTTTGACGGCAGACGTTGATGATTCCGGACGCAACGCCGGCCTTTCCGGGCTCCGCCGAACCCACGGCGACCGTGTTGATCGGCGCATTCGCGCTGCCGATTCCGATACCGATCAGGACGAACGACGGCACGAGCACCGTCCACTGCGCCTGCCCGTCCGCCGGCGAGATTCGCGTGACGAGGTATGCGCCCACGGCTCCCAGCGCAAGACCGAACGTGATGATCCAGCGCGGCCCCACGGAATCGACGTATCTTCCGGCGATGGGAGCGCAGATACCGACCAAGATCGTCATCGGCAGCAGATGAATGCCGGTCTGCAGCGCGTCGAATCCGAGCGCGTTCTGAAGATAGAGCGTGAGAAAAAAGATAAACGCAACCAGTGCCGCCGACAGGCAAAACACCGAGATCGCATCGCCGGTGAAGCTTCGATTTTTGAACAGCCCGAGATCAACCATCGGGTGCTCGATTCGCCGCTCGCCGAGCATGAACGCGATGAACGCGGCGATGCTGATCAAAAACGGCCAAATCGTCTGCAGGATGGTTTCGGCGTGCAGATTGTCGAGGCGTATCAGTCCCCACACCAGCGTAAAGAGCAGCATGGAAAGCGTCGCGATGCCGAACAAGTCGACGCGCTTCGGCGCGCTCTCGTCGCGGCTTTCGTCCATCGTGTGGAAGCTTGCGGCCACCGATACGATGCCGATGGGAATGTTCAGGAAGAATATCGCGGGCCAGCCGACGGTGACGATCAGGAGGCCGCCGACAAGCGGCCCCGCGGCCAAGCCGAGGCCCGCCATGGCGCCCCACGTGCCGATGGCGATACCGCGCTCTTTTCCTTCGAACGCATGCGATACGAGCGCCAGCGAAACCGGCATCATGACCGCTGAACCCAACCCTTGAATTGCGCGCGCCCCCAGCAGCGCGTCGATTTGCGGAACGCTGCCGACGTGAAACGTGCCCGATAGGCCTGCAAGCGCGGAGCCGAACGAAAAAATGCAAACGCCGATCACGAAGAGCCGCCTGCGCCCGAAGATATCTCCTAAGCGGCCGCCGGTGACGATTGCGACGGCAAGGGCAAGCGCGTACGCATTGACGACCCATTGCAACGCTTGAAATCCCGCACCGAGTTCGCGCTGCAGCGTCGGAAGCGCAACGTTCACGACGGTCACGTCGAGCAGCGCCATCAGCACCGAGATGCTCGCGTTTGCCAGAGTCCACCAGCGCTTGCTTTCGTCTCGCATCAAGCAAGGTGTACCCTCCGCGAGGCGAATGAGCGCTAGCGGCCCCTTTCTGTCCGAGGAGTTTGAACTTGGCCGAAGTGAAAATCGAGAACGGCACCCTGAGCATCAACCTGTCGCTCTTCGACAAGATGATGGCCTTTCACGGCTCGTTTCACATTCCGCTCTCGCACGTCACGAACGCATTCGTGAGCGATTTCGAGGATCTCGAGCTGCAATACCGGCTCGAAGGCACGAATTGGGGCCTGGTCAAATCCGCCGGCGTCTTCGCGAATCCGCAAGGGTTGATATTCTGTGACGTCGCCGGCCAAGGCGACTGCTTGGTCATCGAAACGCAGGGGGAGCGATTCGCTCGCATCGCGGTGCAGCTGCCGAAGGGTGAAAACGCGAACGCGCTCGCGCACGAGATTTGCCGCGCAATTCCCGACAGCGGACCGGTGGAGTAAGTGCAGGCTTAGACTAAAACCCGCGGTTTGTGCGCCGCGGGCACGTTCGGGTACACGCCCGTGAGGCAGCCCAGGCACATCTCGTTCGCGTCGCGTCCGGTCGCTTCGACCAACCCTTCGAGACTGAGATAACCTAACGAATCCGCGCCAATCTTCTCGCGGATTTGATCGACTGTGAAATTTGCAGCGATGAGTTCGTCATACGTCGCCAAATCAACGCCGAGGTAGCATGGATGCTTGATCGGCGGAGAGGTCACGCGAACGTGCACTTCTTTCGCGCCCGCGTCGCGCAATAATTGCACGATGCGCGGCGTCGTCGTTCCGCGGACGATCGAGTCGTCGACGACGACGATGCGCCGTCCGGACAAATTTTCGACGAGCGGATTGAACTTGAGCTGCACGCCGCGGCTGCGCATGCGCTGATCTGGGCTGATGAACGTGCGGCCGATGTAGCGGTTCTTGATGAGTCCCTCGATGTACGGCAGATCCGCTTCATCGGCGTAGCCGATACCGCCGGGCACGGCCGAATCGGGAATCGCCATCACCACGTCGGCTTCCACCGGATGCTCTTTGGCGAGTTGCCTGCCCATGCGATAGCGTGCCATGTAGATCGACTCGCTGCTGAGTTGCGAGTCGGGGCGCGCGAAATAGATGTACTCGAACATGCACAGCGCCGGCGGCTCGCCGATATTGACGCGCGCACTCTCGATGCCGCTGTTGCTGATGCGCAGTATCTCGCCCGGCTCGAGTTCGCGCTCGTAGGTTGCGCCGATGGTCGAAAGCGCGCAGGATTCCGAGGCGACCACCCAGCCGTTGCCGTAGCGCCCTAAACAGAGCGGACGAACGCCCCACGGATCGCGAAACGCGTACAGCTCGTCGGCCGTGCACAGGACGATGGAATACGCGCCGCGCGCTCGATGCAGCACGTCCTTGATGCGGTCGAACATCGAACCGTCCGCCTCGACCAGCAGCTTCGCCATGACTTCGGAGTCGGACGAGGCCTGCAGCGTCGTGGAGGGCGAGAGCGTTTCGCGCAGCTCGTCGGTGTTCGTGAGATTACCGTTGTGCGCAAATGCAAAATCGCCGACGTCCGTGCGTTCGAGCAGCGGCTGCGCGTTGACGACGATCGAAGAGCCGGTCGTGGAGTAACGCGTATGCCCAACGGCGATGTGGCCGCCGAGTTCCGCCAAAATCTCTTCGTCAAAGATGGCGCCGATGAGCCCCATCTCTTTGTGCGAGCGGATCGTGCCGCCGTCTCCTGCGGCGATGCCGGCCGACTCTTGCCCACGGTGCTGCAGCGCGTACAACGCAAAGAACGCGAGGCGCGCCGCGTCATGGCCGGGTGTGAAGACGCCGGTTATGCCGCACATGAGGCTTTTATTCTACAGCGGCCGGAGCGTTCCGGCCCGTGGTTTAGTCTCTATTCCGGTTGCCGAGGAGCGAGAGAATTGCCAGAAAGATGTTGATCGCGTCGAGATAGATTTGCACGGCCAGCTGAACAGGCGACAACCCGTCTCCACCGGCGCGGATGCGCGCGAAATCGACGAGCACCAGGCCCGTGAAGATGAGCAGCGTCAGCCAGGAATACGTGGCCGGGTGAATCCAGTGCGTGAAGACCGAGATGATGCCGACGAGCACGAGGCCGATGAGCGCGGCGAACAGATAGCCTTGGAAACGGCGGAAGTCGATGCCGGTTGCGTACACGATGCATCCGAGCGCAAGCATTCCCAGGCCCGTCGTCGCTGCCGCGTCGACGATGACGCCGCTGCCGATGGTCGAGACGTAATAGTTCAGGGTCGGCGCAAGACCGATGCCTTCGAGCAGGGCAAACGCGTAAAACATGCCGAGCGAAAGCGCCAGATTGTTGCGTGCGAAATTGATTCCGATTAACAGCAAGAAGCCGACGATCATCGCCAGCAAGCCCGCGCCGTAGCTGACGCCGTGGAAGAAATACGCAGCCGCCGCAGTGATGAGCAACCCCATCGCGGTGATGCCGAGCACCTGCCCGAGCAGCGACTGAACCGGAATCGCCGGCGCGTATCCGTACGAACGCGGCGGCGTTTGGAAACGCATAGCCATTCTGATCTCCATAACCTCGGCCCCGGCCGGAAGTTTCAATGCCCATTGACTCGAACATATGTTCGATGTACCCTGGGAGCGTGCGTGGGGTCGAAGTTATCGAAGCGCCGGCCAAGTCCATCCTGAACCGCGTGGTAGGGATGCCGTTTCCTTGGTCGATTAACCCGTACCGCGGCTGCTACCATCAGTGCGTCTTCTGCTACGCCCGCCGCACGCACACGTTCCTCGACGACGACGGCGTCAATCGCTGGGGGAGCCGGATTTACGTCAAGGTCAACGCGCCGGCCGTGCTTCGAAGCGAGCTCGCGAAACGGTCATGGGCGCACGAGCACGTAGCCATCGGAACGGTGACCGATCCGTACCAACCGCTCGAGGGACGCTATCGCCTCACGCGCGGCATTTTGGAAGCACTGCGCGACTACGACACGCCCGCGAGCTTGATAACTCGCTCGCCGCTCGTCATCCGTGACGTCGACGTGCTTGCGCAACTTGCGCGCGTTGCCGGCGCAAGCGTATCCATTAGCGTCGCCACGCTCGATGAACGCGTCGCGCGCGCGATCGAACCGACCGTCGCGCCGCCGAAGAAGCGTTTGCTGGCGGTGCGTAAACTAGCTGACGCTGGAATCAAGGTGCACGTCGCGCTGGCGCCGGTTCTTCCGCACATCACCGACTCGCAGGATAATATCGATGCGGTCGTACGAGCGGCGCGCGAAGCCGGGGCCCACGCGGTATGGCACAATACATTGCATTTGCACGAAGTCACGCGCGACGCGTTTTTCGGGTATTTGCGAAGCAATCATCCGGACCTCATCGCGCAGTACGCTTCGTACTATCGCGGTAAGTACGCGCCTCGCGAGGTTCACCGGGCCATTGACGAGCACGTGAACGACGCACTCCGCCGCTTTCCGAAACGCGTGTCGCCGTTTATCGCGCCGCACGGACCGCGGCAACTCAGTCTCATTTAGGCTTCCGCAGAACAGGCGATCGGCCGCTTTTCGTCAAAAACAAGCATCTCGTTGCTGCCTTTGGAGAATCCGTATGAAGCGGGTGTTTTTTGCATTAGCGCTGAGCGCAGCGCTCGCGTCGCCGGCGCTGGCCGCATCCAACGACAAGCTCGATGCGCCGCCGCCGGGCATAACGCCGACGACCGCTACGCTTGCGCAGGTTTTGAAGGCCTATGATGCCGCTAAGGGCCACCTAGCACCCGGCGCTGCGGATACGCGACAAGAAGCGTGGACGTTTACGAAAGCCGGTATGGCCGGTACTGAAACGCTCGTTCGCAGCGGACTCGATTATTACTCACGTATCGTTCGCGGACCGTTCGTGGATGAATACGGTCAATTTTTCGGACACGGCTGGCATCGCGGTCCGAACGGCGTCGTCTCGCCGGTCAGTTCGCCTCAGTACACGAGCTTCGAGATGCTGCTTTTCATGCGCAATCTCGATGACGCGGCAGATCCGAAGAACGACGTCACGGTTTTGGGCGAAGTGCAAACGCCGAAACCCGCTTACGTGCTGCAAATCAAGCCGTCCGGCGGAAAACATCCCGAGTTTGCCTTTTACGATAAGCAAACCGGCCTGATCGACCGATTCGACTTCGTCGTCGACGACACGCGAACGACGACAATGTACGATGATTACCGGACGACCGACGGCCTCACAGCGCCTTGGCACGTGCATTTCACCGACGGCACCGCTCCGCTCGACTACGATTTCGTACGAACGTCGTTGACGATCGGAAAATCGATCGACGCCAAACAATTTGCTATTCCCAGCTCGACGTTCGGGTTCGTCTACTACAACGGCGAGCAATCACTGCCCGTAAACATATACACCGATTCTTGGATGCTCAACATCGGCAGCAACCGTTATCACATGGTCCACTCTCCGACCGTCATCGTAAGGCTGAACGTGGGCGGAAGAGGACTCGATTTTGCGCTGTCGGCTGCACAACCGCGTTCCCTTATCGACTTCGAGGTCGCTCAGGAGTTGCACTTGTCCTCATATGGGCAGGTTATTCATGCAAACGGAAGCGACGTGTCGTATGATACGGTAATTCCGCAAGCCGATTGGGGCAGCCAGTTGCTGTTGCGGAACTGGGCCGTTCGCGCCACGCCGTTTCATTACCACCTCAAGGAAGGCACGAAGATCGTCGGTGTCATCGGCTACGATGTTCTCTCATCCGGCGTGTTCAAGACTGACTACGATAACGCGCGAATGAGCGTCTTCCCTCCGAGCGCGTTCGACACGCCAGCCCCCGAAGTCAAAAACGCGGCAACGATTCCGATCTCCATCGATTCGGGACTACCATTCTTTACGGGTTTCGTCGCAAACCACGAGACGCCGAATATACTCTTTGACAATGCCTTTGAACTGTCGCTCATCTTCGGCGATTTCACATCGGAATATCCCGACGCTGTAAAAGACGCAGTTACGGGGCAAACGCACGCGGTCACGATGATCCCGTTTGCTGATTCCACCGGCTACGGTAAGGATGTTCATGTGTGGTTAGGACAAGTTCCTGACCTGAACTTCGGTCCCGCGCACTTCATGAATTTCCCCATCCTTGCCTCGAACGCCACAATCGATTTCGGCCCGCACGACGTGGATGCGGTGATGGGCGGCGACCTTCTGAAGTACTACGACGTCTACCTAGACTATCCGCACAACCGCATTTTCTTGCGTCCGAACAATACCTTTTTCAGAGTATTTCAGTTCGAGCCGCAAAAGTGAAAGGTTCGGTCGTTCCTATCCTGCTCTGCGCGCTGGCGTTCAGCGCGCGGCCGGCATGGGCCGACCGCGATCCGGCAGCGCCTCCGCTCGGCATACAGCCGGTTTCAACCATTACGCTCGCACAGATCGTTGCGCGCCATCGCTTAGCCGTTGGAAAACCCGATGCGCGGCCTCAAACGCGCGTCGAGCAATGGACGTACACGGACGGCACTCGCTCCGGCACGCAGACCACGTATCGCTCCGGAAACGATTACCGCGAAGACCGGTCGCTCGGACCGTTTCACTACGCCCACGGTGAGCTCGGCGGCAAAACGTGGGAGCAAAATTCGAACGGTCTGACACGCTTCTTGAGCGGGATCCACGAGCGTACCGACGTGAATGACTACGCACTCGCGCACCTGTTGCTCGCGTCCAGCGGCGCGCAGCTTCTCGGCGAGGTGGCGTCGCCGGTTCCCGCCTACGTCGTCAAAGTAGCCCCGCAGAACGGTTACGTCGAATACGCGTATTTCGACGCGGCGACGTATCTGCTCGTGCAAGATGAACGCGCCGAATCGGGGCAGCGCGTCGTTTGGACGTATGACGATTTTCGAACCGGCAACGGCGTTCGCACACCCTGGCATATCCACGAAAGCAATGGGCTGCCGAACGACGACCAAGATTGGAAGCTTCAAAGCGCGACGATTGGGCAACCCGTCGATCCTTCGAAACTCGCCGTGCCGGCGAGCAGCGATCCGGTTTCGCTCACCGCGTCCACCGTTTCTCTGCCGGCGCGCATCGAAGCGGACCGAATCATTCTCACTGCGCAAATCGGCAAGCACAAGGTCAATTTTCTCATGGATTCCGGATCGTCGGGCATTTTGCTCAATCGCGACGTTGCTGATGCGACCGGTGTGCAATCGTTCGGCACGATGACGGAAATAACGGCCGGCCAGTATACCGCCTCGGACGCCATGATTCCGAAAATCGACTTCGGCGTCGCGACGATGACCAATGCATCCGCTGAAACGGCACCCTACTCGGAATGGACGTCCAGCGGTACGCCGATCGCCGGACTCATGGGTTACGATTTTATCGCGGGCTCCGTCATTCACGTCGATTACGAGCACGGAACCGTCCAAGCGATTGCACCTGGGTCATTTACGCCTCCGGCAGGCGCCGTGGCGCTCCCGATCCGGCTCGACGACGGCGTTCCCGTCATCGCCGCGATGATCGGCAACGCGGCCGGAACCAATTTCCTGGTCGATACCGGCGCGGATCGCAGCATGATATTCTCGACGTTCGCGCGCGCGCACCCGGGCGATGTTTCGGATCAAGGCCTTGGTGAGGAAATAACTGATTCACTCCCGTTCGTGCATCACATCGACGGCGTCGGCGGCAAGGTTGAGGTCCGGCCAGTTCAAGTATCAGCGCTGCAAATAGGCAGCACCCGCCTGCCGAACTGGCTTTTCGACGTATCGCAAGACGCGCCCTCATTCGAAGGCGACGACTACGACGGCATCATCGGACAGGACGTTTTGCGGAACTTCGATGTGTATTTCGACTACCAACGCTCCATGCTGTACTTGGTTCCGAACGACCGTTACAGGCAACGCTGGGGCGGCTAGGAGCTACTGAATTTCGAGTATGTCGGAGCATCTTGCGGCTGGACTATCTTCAGCATGTGAGAAGGCACGATCCCTCCGAGCGCATCTGGCAAGCACTCAAGCATCTCGCGCAGCGCGAAAAGCGCATCATTTCCCTCGCTGAAGCGATCAAGCGAGTGAAAGTAGTCGCTCGCCGTGAGGGCGCACCGGAGATTCCCGAGAGCGCAGTCCGATTTTATGCCGACGAATATCGCGAAATGGTCGCGCGGCAGCTCGCCAACTAACCGGCTGCTCCTTACACGCGTGCGATGTCGGTGCGGTAAGTCAAGTCGCCCGACGATTTGATGCGCGCTGCCAAATCGTGCACGGCGTCGTATGCGCGCAGGCGAGCAGCGACGAGATCGTTGCCCAATCCCGTAACGGTGAGCACGCGGCCGCCGCCGGATGAAACGCTGCCGTCGGTGACGGACGACGTGCCCCAAAAAACCTGCGCATCGAGGCCGAGATCGACGTCGGCCGGCAACCCGCCAATCGGCGTGCTGCTA
>Ga0070735_10002923_pt1 | contig 15149 bp, 15 predicted proteins | sample Coa_R1_FD_66443 | JGI IMG/M metagenome (GOLD analysis project Ga0070735, IMG submission 66443) | Surface soil microbial communities from Centralia Pennsylvania, which are recovering from an underground coalmine fire - Coalmine... | ecosystem: Environmental > Terrestrial > Soil > Unclassified ... | reverse complement strand
GCAGACCGCTTCGCCGAGGCGTTCGCCACCTATACGCACGCGCGCGCGCGCGAGGACTGGGGTCATCCGGACGCGGGGTCTGTGTCGCCGGCAGATCTCCATCACGAGAAGCACCGCGGCATCCGCCCGGCGTATGGGTATCCGGCGTCGCCGGATCACAGCGGCAAGTTCGAGCTCTTCAGAGCGCTGCACGCGGAGCGGCAGGGGATTGCGCTGACCGATCACGCCGCCATGACGCCGGCCGCGAGCGTCAGCGGACTCTACTTCTCGCATCCCCTCGCGAAGTACTTCAACGTCGGGCGCATCGGCCGCGATCAGGTCGAGTCGTACGCCAAGCGGAAAGGCGTCTCGATCGACGAAGCAGAGAAATGGCTCGGGCCGAATCTCGCGTACGAAACGTCCGAATTTGCGACCCGGTGTTCGTGATCGTTCGACGGATGCCGCCTCGGCCGTCCGACACGTCCGGTCGTGCACGCCCCGAGTTGCCGGTGCGCACCGGCGGGGTTGATCGGATCGCGATCCGCGCTATTTGCCCGCGGCGCGGATCTGGGCGACGAAGTGAGTGACCGATTTCGTCAACGCGTCCATGACCGCCGCCGCATGCGCTGACGGCGACCCGCCCGCCATCCCGCCATCATGCAGGAGCTGGATCTCGACCGCGGCCACCGTGCCCTTCAGATACGGGAACGTCGCATCCGCGTGCGACACGAGTGACGTGTCGTAGCGCGACACGCACGCGCCGTCGGGCAGCTTGCTCGTCGCGATGCTCACCAGCACGTACGCGTCTTCTCTGCCGATGGGCGCCTTGTATCCGGCGTCCGCGAGAATCTGCGTCACCGATGATTTGATCTTTGCCTGGTCGAGACCGCACGCCGCCGCCGGGCCGCTGAGATCCTCGACCTCGACGGCGATTGCGCCGAGACCCTTCAGCTCCGACCCCGGAGGCAGCACGCCGGCGCGTGGACCCGCCGCCGGCAGCGTCGCGTCCGGAACGACCGGCGTCGCGGGCCGCTCGCCCGCCGGCGGTGACGGCGGGACCGGGGGCATCGGCGTACCCGAGAGCACCTCGCGATCGTGTTCGTCCGGCGTCTCGTAGGTCAGTTTGACTTCGTCGCCTTCGCGGCCGTTCTGAATCAAGCGGATGTCGACGAGCAGACGCGCCGGCTTCTGCGACGGCGTGAGCGTGTAGCGGATCTGCCGGCCCTTGGCGACGTCGAACAAGACGACGAGCCCTCCGGACTCCCAGTGCGCGACCGTCGGAAGCGCGACGGTTCCGATCGTCAGATCCTCGAGCTGGCCGTTGGGATGGAATGTACGCGAATGGCCCTGATCGTCGGCGATCGACACGGTGCCGGATTTCTGCACGATCGTGATGTGCTCCGGCGGCGTGCGCGCTTCCATCGTGAGCTGCTGGACGCGTGTGCTGTCGTCCATGCTGTCGCTCGCCGCCGGGGAGGCGCTCACCCCGCTGCCGCTCGACCCGCTGCCTCCCCGACGCCCGCGTCCGCCGCCGGACCGCGCGCCGCCGCCTTCGCCGCCCGGCGCCCCGCTGCGCGCCCAGTCGGGCGTGAAGCCGATCTCATCCGGCTTCACGGTCAAGGCGGGGTTCAACACCCAGACGCCCGCGATGTTCGGCGTGTCGGACTGGATCGCCGTAACGGCGCTGAAGAGCAGGGAACACACGACCCCGAGCCACATGATGACGAACTCCACTCCAACCGTACCACACCGCCGCCGGCGCGAAATCCGCCGTCGCAATTTGGTCGTACTTTCGCTATCGACTCGCCACACCCGGAAGGTCTGAGCCTTGTGTGACGGCTACGGCGGCCAGCGCTGTACCACAAGGAGCCACTATGAAAGTCCGTTCGTTCGTGATCGTTCTCTCTGCATTGGCACTCGGTTTCACGGTCGGGGCGTGCAGCAACACGCCGACGTCCGCGTCCACGGTTACGAGCGTCGCTGTAAGCGGCGCGATTCCGGCCCTCGGCACGTCGTCACAGTTCGCGGCAACGGCGACGCTCTCGGGCGGCACGACGCAGGACGTCTCGAGCACGGCGACCTGGACCTCCTCCAATACCGCCGTGGCGACGGTGTCGTCGACGGGGCTCGTGACCGCCGTAACGGGCGGCAGCGTCACCATCACCGCGACGTACTCGGGCGTCGTCGGGAACGACGCGATTACCGTGCAGTAACGCGGACAACGTGTTCGCGCATCCAGGTCGCCAGCGGCCCGGACCGGTCGCGCGCCGATCCTCTGGCACTCGCAGGCCGCGCGTCCGGCGCGGATCCGGATCGCGCCGGGATCGTGCACCGAAGAGGCGGATGGTGCCGTTCCGAGAGTCACTTAACCATCACGATCGGCAGGGACTTAGGGTATTCTGAACGGCGGCCAACCATCGGGCCTCGTTGGCCGTCTGATATCCCGGGTGCGCCAAAGGTTCGCCGTGTCCACTCGCAAGAAGTCCCTGCTCGCCCTTGTGGCCCTGGCAGCGCTCGCCGTTGCGGCCGCGGGACTATCGCTGCGCGCGCGCGGGCCGGAACCGCAGGCGTCCGGCGGCACGAGCACGACCTACACAGTCGCGCGCAAGGATTTCGTCAAGACGCTCCGTCTCAGCGGTACGGTCGAAGCGGTCGAAGCCACGAACGTGTCCGCGCCCCGACTCGCGGGGCAGAACACGAACTCGCTTGTGATCACGCGCCTCGTGCAGAACGGCGCTACGGTCAAGCGCGGCGACGTGCTCGTGGAATTCGATCGCCAGGATCAGCTGCGCAACGCCCTCGACAGTCAGGCGCAGCTCACCGATTTCGAGCAGCAGATTCGCAAGCGCGAGGCCGACGAGGCGGCGGCGCGCGCCGCGGACGACAGCAGCCTCGAACAGGCGACGAGCGCGCTGTCGAAGGCCAAGCTCGAGCTGGCGAAGAACGAGCTCCTGCCGAGGATTGAAGCCGAGAAGAACACGCTTGCGTACGAGGCAGCGGACGCGCAGCTCAAGCAACTCCAGGAAACGTACGGACTGAAGCGGCGCTCCGCAGCGGCCGACATCAAGCTGCTCGACATCAGCCGCGCGCGCGCCGAGACCCAGATGAAACAGGCGGAGGCAAACGCCGAGCGCATGCTCGTCACGTCGCCGCTGCCCGGCGTTGCCGTGATCCGGACGACGTGGAAGCAGGCGGGACTGCTCGAATACGTCGAAGGCGACGAGGTCCGCACGGGCCAGCCCGTCGTACAGGTCGTCAATCCTGCGGCGATGCGCGTGCGCGCCCGCGTGAACCAGGCGGACATGAACGACATCCGCGTGGGCCAGCCGGTTCGGGTTGGCCTCGACGCGTATCCGGAGCTGTCGTTCACCGGCGAGGTCTCGCAGATTTCACCGATCGCCGCGCAGTCGACACTGAACCCGAAAGTCCGCACCTTCACGGTCGTCATCCTGGTGCACGGCTCTCATCCGAACCTCATGCCGGATCTGACGGCGTCGCTCGACGTCGATCTGCAGCGCGTCCCCGGCGCGCTGGTCGTCCCGCGGGAGGCGGTCGGCCGCGACGAAGGGCAGGACTTCGTCGAAGTGCGCCACGGCGGGCGCGTCGAGCGCCGGCCCGTGACGCTCGGCCCGAGCAACACGAGCGACGTCGTCGTGACGAGCGGTCTGCAGGAGGGCGTGACGGTCTCTCGCGCCCTGTCGGGGGCGCCACGATGAGTCTGCCGCGCCGCGCCGCGTTCCTCGCCGTCGCTCTCATCGTCATCGCCGCGGCCGTCGGCATCGCGATGACGACGGGTGGTGGCGCGGCGCCGGACGTGACGACGCTCCCGGTCGTCAAAGGCGACTTTATCGACTACATCCAGATCCGCGGGGATATTCGCCCCGCGAAGTCCCTCGTCCTCAACGCGCCCCTGCAGTCGGGCGGCGACCTCCTGATTACGAAGCTCGTGAAGAACGGCGCGGCCGTGAAAAAGGGCGACGTCCTCGTCCTGTTCGACGCGACGACGCTCGAGCAGCGGTTGCAGGAGCGGCAGTCGGACCTGAAATCCGCCGAGGCCGACATCCAGCAGTCGCTCGAACAGCGAAAGGTGAACGACGAGCAGGATGCGACCGCGCTGATGAAAGCGCGCTACGACGTGGATCGCGCGAAGCTGGATCTCGGCAAAAAGGACATCGTCTCGCCCGTCGAGTTCGAGGAAACCAAGCTGGCGCTGGCCGACACCGAGCAGAAGCTGAAGGAAATCGAAGCCAAAAACGCGTCGAACCGTGCCGGCTCCGATGCGGAAATCGTCGGAAAGAAGCGCAAGCGTGACAAGGCGAAGTTCGACGTCGATCGCACTGCGGCGTCGATCGCCGCGCTCACGCTCCGCGCGCCGGCCGACGGGACGGTCAACATCCTGGAGAATCCCCGCTCCGGCGGCCCGTTCAGCAACGGCGTCGAATTCCGCGAAGGCGATCGCGCCTGGGCCGGCGCGTCGATCCTCGAGCTGCCCGACCTGTCGTCGATTCACCTCGAGGCGCGGCTCGACGAATCGGACCGCGGTCGCCTCAAGGTCGGCCAGACCGCCACCGTCAAGATCGAAGCCGTGCCCGGCAAGGACTTCGCCGCGCGCGTCGATCTGATTTCCGTGCTCGCGCGCGTGGACTTCTCGAGCGGCTGGCCGCCGGTGAGAAACTTCGATCTCGGCCTCGTGCTGCAGGATCGGGACGCGCGCATCCGGCCCGGCATGACCGCGACCGCGCGGATCGCGGCCGATCGCCTGCCCAACATGACGCTCGTGCCGGCCGAGACGATCTTCCAACACAACGGCCGGCCCGTCGTGTACCGCCTGCGCGGCTCGAAGTTCGACGAGCAGCCCATCGAAATCGCCCGCCGCGGCCGCGAGCAGGCGGCCGTCAGCGCCGGCGTCGCGCCCGGCGACAAGCTCGCGTCGCACCGCCCCGACGCGGCGCTGATCCGGACGAAATGACCACGCGACGAATCGCCGCCGCCGCCGTCGTCCTCGTCATCCTCGTCGCCGCCGCGGCGAGCTTCGTGAAGGCCGGTCCGGTCCTGCAGGATCGTCGTTCGCTCGTGCCGACCGCGAAAGTCGTGCGCGGGCCGCTGAAGCTGACCGTGTACGCGACCGGCGATCTGCGCGCGGGCCGCACGGTCAACCTGATGGCGCCGTCGGTCGGCGGGCAAATCCGAATCGTGAAGCTGCTGACCACCGGAACCCCGGTGAAGGCGGGCGACGTCGTGATGGAATTCGATCCGTCCGACCAGCAGTTCGCGCTCGAGCAGGCGCAGGTCGACCTCGAGAGCGCCGAGCAGCAGATCGTCAAGATGAAGGCCGACAACGCCGTGCAGCGGTCGCAGGACAAGCTGAACCTCGTGACGGCGCAGTATGACGTGCGGAAGGCCGAGCTCGATGTGCTCGGCAACGAGTTCGTCGGGGCGATCGACGCGCAGAAGAACCAGCTCACGCTCGACGAAGCGAAGCACCGGCTCCAGCAGCTGCAGCAGGACGCCGCGTCGCGGCTGGCGACCAGCGCCGCCGCCCTGGACGTGGTCATCGAGAAGCGCAACAAGGCGGATCTGGCGATGAAGCGGGCTCAGGGGATCATCGACAACCTCGCCGTGAAGTCGTCCATCGACGGCGTCGTCAGCGTCAAGGAGAACCGCGACGGCCAGATGTTCTATTACAACGGCATGACGCTGCCGGAATACCGGGAGGGAGACACGACCTTCTCCGGGCGAAACGTCGCCGACGTAATCGAGCAGGGCAAGATGGAAGCCCACGCGAAGATCACCGAGACTGACCGCGACAATCTGCAGCAGGGGCAGTCGGCGGTCATTCAGATCGACGCGCTTCCGGGCAGGACCTTCGAGGCAAAGGTGGGCGCGCTCACGGGGAGCGCATCGCGCGGGAACTTCTTCGAGACGAGCGCGGTGCGCCAGTTCGACATCGCGCTGGCGCTCGACCACCCGGACCCGCAGATGCGCGCGGGGTCGTCGCTCCGCGTCACGATCGACGGACGCGAAGTCAAGAACGCGGTCCACGTGCCGCGCCAGGCCGTCTTCGAAAAGAACGGCAAAAACTTCGTCTACGTCCAGGTTGGCGATCGCTTCGACCGCCGCGACATCAAAGTCGAGAACGCGACGGAGAGCCGGGCGATCGTGTCCGGGTTGACCGAAGGGGACGTGATCGCGCTGGTCGATCCGGATCTCGCGCTGCAGAAAGGGAAGGCGTCCAGCGGTCCCGTCTCGGGAGTCGCCGGTAAATGAGCTCCCTCACCGACACGCGCGGCCACCTCTGGTCCACCGATTTTCTGCCGGAGCTCCGCCTCGGGCTGGAAAATCTTCGCGCCCACAAGCTGCGCTCGCTGCTCACCATGCTCGGGATGATCTTCGGCGTGGCGGCGGTGGTCGCCATGCTGTCGATCGGCGCCGGCGCGCAGCAGGAGGTGATGTCGTTCATCGAGCAGCTGGGCGTGCGGAACCTGATCATCGAAGCGAAAGAAGCCCCTGACGGGCAGACGTTGCAGAAAGTCCGCAAGCTGTCCTCGGGTCTGTCGTTTCAGGACCTGCGCATCATTCGGACGAACCTCGACGGCATTTCGGCGGCGAGCCCGCGCAAGCGCTTCACGCCGTCGAAGCTGCTGCCGCGTCCGCTCTCTACGGACCTCCCGGTCGTCTACGGCGTGACGCCGTCGTACAAGACGATCGCCAACCTCCAGGTGGCCTCCGGACGGTTCTTCGACGAAGCCGAAACGACGGCCGCGGCCCCGGTCGCCGTGCTGGGCGAGGCCGCGACGGCGACGCTCTTCGGCGCCGACGATCCGGTCGGCAAGTTCGTCAAGGTCAACGATCAGTGGTTCCGCGTGATCGGCGTCGCCGGGCCCCAACTGACCGTGCAGTCGGACGTGGCCGGCCTTCCGGCGCAGGACCGCAACAACCTGATCTATGTGCCGCTGTACTCGTCGGTCTTCCGGCTCGAAGACGGCCAGAGCGCGCAGAAGGACGAGATCGACGGCATCTACCTGCAGATGAACCAGGGCGCCGACATTACGGGCGCCGCCGCGCTCATCCGCGGCATCCTCGACGTCGCGCATCGTGGCGCCGGGGATTTCACCATTGTGTCGCCCGCCGAACTCCTCGCCGAACAGCGGCGCACGCAGCGCATCTTCGAGATGGTCATGGTGGCGATCGCCTCGATCTCGCTGCTCGTCGGCGGCATCGGGATCATGAACATCATGCTCGCGAGCGTACTCGAGCGGACCCGCGAGATCGGCGTCCGCCGAGCCATCGGCGCGCGCCAGCGGGACGTCGTCCGGCAGTTCCTGATCGAGACAACGATCATCTCGCTCACCGGTGGCGTCGCCGGCATCCTGCTCGGCGTCGGGTTGTCTCAGTTGATCGGCGTGCTCGCGGGATGGTCGACGATCGTGACGACCGGCTCGATCGTGCTCGCGTTCGGCGTCTCTGTGTTCATCGGAATCGTGTTCGGTCTGTATCCGGCCGTTCGGGCGTCGCGTCTCGATCCCGTCAAGGCGCTTCACTACGAGTAAGCCTCGCGCGTCGTGTTTCGTATTCCCGGGCGTTCCGCGCGGAGGCGACGATGTGTGGCGATCCCCAGACGACCGTTCCGGCCGCTCCAGTCGTCGCGTCCGCGCTGAGCACCAGCCGCCACACCACGCGATCCGGCCGATAAAATAGACTCAGCTTCCAGCCCGCATAGGCGGAGAGGTCGACGCTCAGGGCCCTCCACGGTGTGTCGGGCGTGAGCGTCGCGGCGGCGAGCTGTTCGTAGATGCGCGCGTCGCTGATGCCGACCCGCACCCGGACCGGCGCCCCCGCCGCGGCGACCTGGGCTTCGAAGCGGGCACGACGCGGCATCGGCAGCGTCCAGATCAGACGGCCCGGTGAGGGGCCGGCAAGCGCGGGCCGCCCGGTTCCGCCGGCGGTCCACTCGGTGATCGTGTACGCGGACGGATGTTGTTCCGCGCGATGAGCTTCCTTGATGAAATCAACGACCGGGACGGACGCGGACGGCGACGCGGGACGGCAGCCGGCGGCGAGCAGGCACGCGAGCGCCGTGCGCATCGCATGCGTAACGATCGCGTGCGTGCTGGCGGCCAACCTGCTGGTCTCGATTCGCCGATATTACCATCCGGGCACCGGCTTCACGGCGCTGATCGGATTCCCCGCCGCGGAGGACGAAGCGCCCGGGATGGCGGGCGTGCCGCACTACGACTATCCGGGCGTTGGGGTGTACGACGGCCAGTTCTACGCGCAGCGCGCGCTCGATCCCCTGCTGCGCGATCCGCTGACCGATCGCGCCATGGATCTTGCGCCGTTTCGCGCGCGGCGGATCCTGTTCAGCTGGACGGCGTATCTCGCCGGCTTCGGACGCCCGACCTGGATTCTCGAAGCGTACGCGCTGCAGAACGTCGTGGCGTGGCTCGTGCTGGCGGTGCTACTCGCGCGATGGCTGCCCGTGTCGACGCCGCGCGGCCTCGCCGCGTGGACCGGGTGCGTGTTCTCGCACGGCGCGCTCTGGTCGGTCCGGTTCGCGCTGCTGGACCTGCCGAGCCTGGTGCTCACCGTGTACGCGGCTTGGCTCGTTGAACGCGGCACGCCGCTCGCGTCCGCGGCCTGCGTCGGCATCAACGGGCTTGCCCGGGAGACGAATGTGCTCGGTCTTCTCGCACAGCCGCTGCCGCGCTCGCGACGCGATCTGGTGCGGTGTGGGTGCGCTGTCGTACTCGCGATTCTGCCGCTCCTCGTGTGGGAGGACTATCTGCGTTCGATCTACCGGTCGACGATCTTCGCGGCGAGCGGAAGCCAGACGGCCATGCCCGGCGTCGCGTTGAGCGCGGAATTGCTATCGAGCGTGCGCCAGGCGTCGCTGCCCGCGCTCTGCATTCTGGGATCGCTCGTCGTGCAGGCGGCCTACATCGTCGCCCGCGTCCGCCGGTATCAGGATCCGTGGTGGCGAATCGGCGCCGGCTACGTGCTGCTGCTGCTGGTGCTGGATCGCGTGCTCGTCACGCCCGCCACCGGCGCGATCACTCGCGTGATGTTGCCGCTGACGGTCGCGTTCAACGTGCTGCTGATGCAGGAATCCCGGTCCTGGCGGTTCTGGCTGATGCTCCTGGCGGGAAACGCCGACGTGATCCCCGGGTACGGGGTCCTGTAGTCAGGGTTTCTTCTTCGCGGTTTTCGTCCGTTGGCCGGACGGCGCCGCGAGATTCAGAGAGACGCCGCCCGAGATCCCGAGATTCGTGCTCGTCGCTTCGTGCGTCGAAATCGTCCGTCCGATCGAGCCGAACACGATCCAGGACGGCCCCATCGCGTAGCTCGCGCCGCCGCTGACGTCGGCGCGACTGCGCGGCAGATCCGCGGGCTCGTTCGGCAGCATCTTGGTCGCGAACGAGTCGCTCAGGGTGCCGGTGAGCGTCAGCCGCGTGGTCACGGGCCGTTCGATCGCGGCGCTGCCGAAGAGCGAGCCTCGTGAGAAGTAGCCGCCCGACGCATACCAGCGCCAGCCCGCGCGCCGGACTTCGATCGTCACCGGCACGGCCCAATTCACCTTGGATTCGCCTGCCAATGGCGTGCGCGTCACCTCGACGATCGGCACGATGGCGTAGCCGACGCCGTCGAGGGACCACTCGGGATCGCGGAGCTGAATCTTCCCGTGCAGAAAGACGTCGCCGACGCCATGCGTGTTCGCGCCGCCGGTGGTGGGCGTCAGGCTGTAGACCGGTACGGTAAACCCGGCCTGAACGCGCCGGGTGAAGCCCATGCCAGCATCGGCGACCGGCGCGTCGAATTCGTGAAACAGATCCGTGTCGTAGTAGCCCGTCGACACGGTCGCCCAGCCGCCCCCCGGCGCCGCAACCGACGCGTCGTCGAGCCACACGCCGAACGTGCGGCTGCCGGTGCCGGAGCCGGGGAGCGGCGTGGCGTCCGCCGCCGCTCCCGCGGTGATCCCCCCTTGATGCGCGTTGCCGTGCCCGGCGCTGTTGCCCTGGGCGGCGGCGCCGGCCGCCGTCAGCAGAGCCGCGGCGGCGAGCGCGATCGTGCGTGTCATTTGCCGTCGCTGTCCATCAGCCTGCGCGTCTGCGTTTCGGCGCGCTCGACTTCCTGCGTGGAGTTCGCCGACGGGCGCAACGCCTGAATCGACTGGCCGAGGCTCATGTTCTTCTTGACCATGTCGGTCTTGAGCTGGCTGAACGGAATCCCGAGGTTGTGCGAGACGTGCACCGCGGCAACGAACTGCCCGAGATTCCGGAAGCCGCCGGCCGCCGTCACGACGTTGGTGCCCGACGGAAGCAGCGTCTGGAGCTTGCCGGCGAGCTGGGTGTGCGACTGTACCTTCTGCTGCACCGGCGACAGCATCGAGCCCGTGCCGCTCGTCGTGCTGCTGCTGCCGGTGGTGCTGGTCGTGGTGGTCGCGCCGCCCGTCGTTGTCGAGTGAGACGAGGACCCGCCGTGCGCGGCCGCGCTATTGCCGTGCTGCCCGCTATTGCCGTGCTGGCCGTCGAACGCGGAAAGATTTACACCGAGCGCGAGCCCGACGACGGCCGTAAGGGTGAAAACACCGCGGACCATGAGACTTCCTCCCGGGCGCAGGGTGCCCACGGGCTCAACAGGGGCAATTCCGGTGCCGCCGTAACTCACACGGATCCCCGTTCCCGTCGAGCCGCGGATTACAATTTCTTCCGTATGCTGTTGTTTTTGCTGCTGCTCGCGCAGTTCAGGACGCCGCTCACGCCGGCGCAGATGACGAACAAACAGGCCGTCGTCCAGACGAACCTGGGCACGTTCGTGATCGATCTGCGTCCCGACCTCGCGCCGAATCACGTCGGGTATTTCATCAAGACGGCGACCGACGGCGGCTACAACGGGACGATTGTCCACCGCATCGTCCGTGACGGCATCATCCAGGGCGGCGACCCGCTCACGAAGGACCGGTCGAAGACGGCGCTCTACGGCACGGGCGGCCTCGGCGTGCTGAGCGCGGAACACAGCGCGGAGCCGTTCACGCGCGGCGCGGTGGCGGCGGCGCTGCGTCCCAATCAGCCGAACAGCGGCGGCGCGCAGTTCTTCATCTGCGTCACCGATCAACCCGCGCTGGCCGGGCAGTTCAGCGTCTTCGGCCGCGTGAGCGACGGCATGGACGTCGTCCAGAAGATCTCCGAGCTGGAGGCGGATGCCAAGGGCGCGCCGCTCGATCGGGTGACGATCGCGTCAGTGACGATCCGCGATACGCCGCCGCCCGAGCCGGTGCCGTTTGCGAACGACACGCCCGAACAGCTCGCCGCGCATCGCGCGGTCATCGAAACCTCGGCCGGCTCGATCACGATCGCGTTCGACGCCGGGAAGGCACCCGAACACGTCCGCAACTTCCTGCAGCTCGCGCAGGCCGGGGTCTTCGACGGCACGTCGTTCCATCGGGTCGTCCGGGGATTCGTCGCGCAGACCGGTGCGCTGAACACGCGATCGGCGCCGCTGACCGATAAGCAGCAGAAGCTCGTCCATCGCCTCCAGCCCGAGTTCGGGGACACGAAGCACGTCCGCGGGATCGTCTCGATGGCGCGTGGCGACGATCCCGCGAGCGCGACGACGTCGTTTTTCATCGTTCTGGGCGACGCGCCCAGCCTCGACGGGAAGTACTCGGTGTTCGGTCGCGTCGTGGACGGGATGGACACGGTTGCGAGAATCGAGGAGGCGCCGCTGAACGGGGAGAGTCCGGTGAACCGGATCGACATCCTGCATGTCAGGGTGCTTCAGTGAGATAATGGAGCATTTGGGGGAGTAAGCAAGGTTTTGGCAGATACACGACTCAAAATTGCAGTATTCATCGATTTCGACAACATCGAGATCGGCGTCAAGAACACGCTCAACGCACAATTCGACATCGGGGTGGTGCTCGACGCGCTGAAGGAACGCGGCGACGTCGTCTCGAAGACGGCCTACGGCGACTGGACGCGCGCCGGCGACTACAGCCGGTCGCTCACACAGCACGCGACCAAGCTCGTCCAGCGCAATCTCACGCCGGGCGGCGACAAGAACGGGGCGGACATCAATCTCGCGCTCGACGCGCTCGAGATGGCGTTCACGCACCCGCATATCAGCGCCTACGTCATCGTCGGCGGCGACAGCGATTTCATCTCGCTGGTCGAGAAGCTCAAGCAGTACGACAAACAGATCTTCGTCGTCGGCGGCCGCTCGTTCACCAGCCAGGTGATGCAGCGCAACTGTCACGAGTTCGTCGCGTACGAGAACCTGATCGGCGGACGCCGGTCGGATCGCGGCGGGCGCGGCCCCTCGGGTCCGTCCGCGTCGCAGGCGCCGATCGATCAGGTGATGCCGCTGCTCAGGCGCGCGATGAAGGTGCTGAGCGATCGCGAAGTCTCGCCGCAGCTCGGGCTGCTCAAGAGCACGATGCTGCAGCTCGACTCGACCTTCTCGGAGCGCACGTACGGCGTCAGCAGCTTCCGCGATTTCGCGGAGAAGCTCGCGGCGGCCGGCTACGTGACGCTGAAAGAGTCGGGGCGCAACGTGCTCGTCGAGCTGAAGGAAGGCACGGAAGAGCGTCCGCATCCCCAGCAGCAGTCGGCGTCGCCGCACCAGCCGGCCGCGCCACACGTGGCGGCGTCGCCTCACCAGCCGCCCGCGCCGCACCAGCAGCGCGACACTCATGAGGCTCAGCCTCGCGTGGCAGACGCCGTTACGGAAGTGCGGCGTCTGTTCCAGGCCGCGCAGCAGCCGCCCCGGTGGCCGATGTACGTCCGTCAGGTGAAGCAGTATCTTCGCGGCGTCGATCCCACGTTTGACGAGCGCAAGTTCGGCTTCCAGGGCCTGAACGATCTGCTGCGTGCGTGTCAGCGCGAAGGACTCTTCCGCGTGGAGCGGGATCGGCAGGGCGTCGTCCGGTTCTTCCAGGGCAACGTCATGAAGGCCGACGAAGCCGCGGCCGCGAGCGGCATCAACCGCGCCGACATCGAGGCAGCAGAGCGGCTCGCGCAAGCCGCCGAAGCGGAGCTCGCTGAAGCCGAAGCGCGTCAGGAGGTCGTCGACGGCGACGTCGTCCGCGAGGTCGAGCCGCAGCCGATCCTGAACGGCGAGTCGGCGGGGGAACAGGGGGCGACCGCATCCGCGGGCGAGGAGCCCGCGAAGACGTCGCGGCGCAAGCGCGCCACTCCCCCGCGCGCGGCGAAGGCGAAGGAACCAGGCGAGAAGAAAGCGTCGCGCCCCCGTTCGAGCCGGCGCAAGGTCGCCGTCGCCGCCGACGCCTAGCCACCGAGACGATGCGTCGGGAAGGGGCGCGTTCGCGCCTTCCCGGTCGTGCGATTCTTCTCTGTCCTCCTGTTTCTGGTCGCCGGCACGTCGCCGCTGCTCGCGCAGTCGGCGCCGCCGGTGCGCAGGTCGGCTGTCGAACTGGCGGCCGGTCTCTCGGTCGCGCATCGCACGGCGGACGCCGTCGTCGAGATCAGCGGAAACCTGACACAGAACATCGCCGTCGCGTCCGAGACCACCACGTCTCAGAGGGCGCGGTGCTGCTGGCTGGCGTGCGCGTCGGCACCGGGTTCTGGTACGACGGCAACGCACCGATACCCGGCCGTTTCTTCGCGCAGATCGTGGCCGGCCGGTCGATTGCGCGGCCGGGTGTCGGCGCGGACCTCCTCGTTCTGCCGCACACCGGCATCAGCGTCCGCCGGGCGGCGGACGATCGCCGGATAAGGGACGCCACGCCCGATCGCCCGGGCGTGCCTCGTCCTCGCCCGTCCTGATCGGACCGCGAACCTAGTCCGGTCCCTCCTCCCCCGTGGCCGATCCATCGAATGGCAGCAGCGGGTCCTCTGCGTCGAATGGCGCAGACGGATCCTCCAGGTTGTGCACGCTCACGCCGAGCAAACGGACGGGCCGCATGGCCGCCGCGGTCCGCTCGAGGAGCGCGACGGCGCGGGAGGCGATGTCGTCGCCGTCCCGCGTGGACGGCGTTTTGGAGTGGCTGCGCGTAATCGTCGTGAAATCCGAGTAGCGCACTTTGATCGTGACGGTGCGACACAGGAGCTGCTTGCGCGCGAGCCACGCCGCGGCATCGCGGGCCATCTCGTCGACTTCGTGCCGGATCTCGTGGATGTCGGTGAGGTCCTCGTTGTACGTCACTTCGCTGCCGGACGATTTCGTTTCGCGATTCGGCTCCACGGGACGCTCGTCGATGCCGTTGGCGAGCTGACGCAGCCACTCCGCCAGACTGCCGACGGCTTCGCGCAGCATCTTCTCGTCGGTCGTACGCACGTCGACGAGGCGGGCGATGCCGCGCTCGCGCAGACGGGCCGCCGTGACGGGTCCGACGCCCCATAACGCGTCGACCGGCAGCTTCTGGAGGAACGGCTCGATGCGTTCCGGCGCGATCACCGTCAGTCCGTCCGGCTTCTTCCAGGCGGAGGCGATCTTCGCGAGGAACTTGTTCGGCGCGACGCCCGCCGACGCGGTCAGGCCGGTCGCGGCCTTGATTTCTCGTTTCAGCCGCAGCGCCACGGCCTGGCCGAGCGTTTCGCCCCACGCGTTTTCCGTGACATCGAGATACGCCTCGTCGAGCGACATTGGCTCGACGAGCGGCGTCACCGATCGGAAGATTTCGAAGACCTTCTGCGACGCGTCGCGGTACCGCCTGAAATCGGGACGGACGATGATCAGCCGCGGACAGAGCCGGACCGCGCGCGACATCGGGATCGCCGACCGGACGCCAAACGCGCGCGCCTCGTAACTCGCCGCGGCGACGACCCCGCGCTGATCCGGTTGTCCGCCGACGGCGACAGGCTTGCCCCGCAGCTCCGGCTTGTCGCGCTGCTCGACAGACGCGTAGAACGCGTCCATGTCGACGTGCAGAATGCGACGCACAGCGGCAGTATAGTTAAGGACGATCGGAGGTGCCCCATGCCATCGGCGAAGGACCTCGTGACGGTGCGCGGCGTGGCGCTCGCGGTCGCGGGCGCCCTCATATTGATCGGCTACATCATCGCGCGGCTGCGCGCCGCGTGACGATCGTGCCGGACGAACAGGCGAAGGTCGAAGGCCAGGCCGGCCTGAAGTGGATACGTGGCAGCGGCGTGTGCCGCGACTGGAACGGCATCCGGTACAAGCTCGGGATGTCCGGCAAGAACGTGGGCGCG
>Ga0070735_10002922_pt1 | contig 15156 bp, 12 predicted proteins | sample Coa_R1_FD_66443 | JGI IMG/M metagenome (GOLD analysis project Ga0070735, IMG submission 66443) | Surface soil microbial communities from Centralia Pennsylvania, which are recovering from an underground coalmine fire - Coalmine... | ecosystem: Environmental > Terrestrial > Soil > Unclassified ... | reverse complement strand
GGCGTCGGCGCGTATGCTGGGGGCAAATTCGCTGTCTTGAAAGCTCTACACGCGAATGCCGGATCCACACATAGCGATTACATCGAACTGCTAGTCGGCGTTGGTGTATTCGGAACGGCAATGTTCTCCTTTGCGGTCTTGTGGACCTTGTACACATTGTTCACACAGTGGAGAGACGAGACCAATACCCTGCTCGACCGGCAAACCAGCATGGAGTGCTTCTCTGTAATGTTCCTGTTGTTCATTCACTCGTTCTTCAACGTGGAATTGACCTGGCACGCTCCGATGTTTTTCCTGGTGTGTGTCGGCTGGGGAGAGTTCCTGAGACGTAAGCGACAGAAGGCAGCAGAAATCGCGTACCGGCAAGCTGTGTCGCTGCCCTATCGGCGACCGAGTGCGGTGATCTTCAGTCCGAATTAAGGTGTGAGAGCTTAGAAAAGACTATCGCCTCCCCTAGAATCAGCGAACCAGCAATCATGAGCACCAAGCAAGTCGACCTCAATTCGAGCAGTGTCTTACAGGATCGGCCGGCGGAATACGCCTCTGTGGCCAGCCGTTACCCCGTGCTCGGAATTGGTGTGTGTGCGGTGCAGATCCCGCAGGTGATCGACATCCTGGAACGCTGGATTCTGGAACGAAATGGCTCGCACTATGTAGCCGTGACTGGAATGCATGGCGTTACCGAGGCGCAGTACGATGCGCAGTTCCGGGCAATTCTGCAGCGAGCCGATCTCGTAGTTCCCGATGGAATGCCGTTGGTGTGGATCGGGCGTTGGCGCGGTTTCCGCCTCAAAAGGCGCGTGTACGGTCCCGAGCTGATGGCAACGTTCTTCCAGCAGACCGGCGATCGTTACCGCCATTTCTTTTACGGTGGCGCGCCTGGGGTGGCGGAGCGTCTTGCCGAGGTGGCCGGACGCCGTTATGGAATTCGCGTTGTCGGCACTTACTGTCCGCCCTTCCGTCCATTAACCGCAGAAGAAGATCAGGAAGCGATTCGAACCATTGAAGACGCGCGGCCTGACTGCTTGTGGATCGGCCTCAGCACTCCTAAGCAGGAGCGCTGGATGTACGAACATCTAAGCCGTCTTTCTGTACCGGTGATGCTCGGAGTGGGTGCGGCGTTCGATCTGAATGCGGGAACGCTGAAGCAGGCGCCGAGTTGGATGCGTGAGAACGGATTGGAATGGCTTTTCCGCCTAGGCGCTGAACCTCGTCGGCTGTGGCGGCGTTACATGATTCTCGGATCGAAATTTGCGTGGAATGTTTCATTGGAACTACTGGGTTTGAAAGTCTTTGAGTAAGGCATTACTCTGACCAGCTTCTTTTGCACTGGACAGGCACACATTACAGGAGAGGACACTAGCATGAAGGGGAAACGCATATTAGTCACAGGTGCTGGGGGCTTTATTGGCCATCACTTGGTGAGTCGTCTGAAGAAAGAGGGAAACTGGGTTCGTGGCGTCGACATTAAGTCGCCGGAATATCAGGAGTCCGCTGGTGATGAATTCGAGGTTCGCGATCTTAGAAAATGGGATGAATGCCTCATGGCGACCCGCGGCGGCATCGATGAGGTCTACAACCTTGCTGCTGACATGGGCGGAATTGGCTACATTACCGCCAATCACGCCGACATCGCGCGTAATAACATCCTGATCAATGCCCACATGCTAGAGGCCGCCCGTCAGCACAGCGTGAGCCGGTTCCTTTTCTCCTCCTCCGCGTGCGTTTACGCCCAAGGCAAACAGAAAGACGCCGACGTCACGCCACTCAAGGAAGAGGATGCCTTTCCGGCAGAACCAGAGCCTGGATATGGATGGGAAAAACTCTATGCGGAAGAACTCTGCCGCTACTACTGGCACGACTTTAAGTTTGAAACGCGCATCGTCCGCTTTCACAACGTCTATGGCCCGCTCGGCACCTACGACGGTGGCAAGGAAAAAGCCCCTGCTGCCATCAGCCGCAAAGTAGCGATTGCCCAGGACGGTAGCGAGATCGAAGTCTGGGGCGACGGCGAACAGACTCGTTCCTTCATGTATATCGACGATTGCGTGGAGGGCTTAGTTCGCATCATGGCCTCCGACTATCGGGATGCGCTCAATCTGGGAACGGATGAATTGGTAACCATCAACGAACTGGTGGACATCATCTCTGAGATCGCCAGCAAGCAATTGGTCAAACGGCACAATCTGAGCGGTCCGCAGGGGGTTCGCGGGCGTAACAGCGACAACAGTCTTCTCCGTCGCGTGTTGGGCTGGGAACCTAAGATCCTATTACGTCAGGGCCTCCGCTTGACGTATCCATGGATTGAGGAAGAGCTACGGAAAGCCGGCCGTATCAGCCAGGCCAAGGAAGTCCTCGTTTAATCGAGCGAGAAGCCGGGCAACAGGCCCGGCTTCTCACCTCTAAAGGCTCTTTTCGAATGAAGAAAAATCGCTTCTTGCGCGGGCTCGGCTGGTTTGTCGGCGTTTGTATCGTACTGGAATTGGTTCTGCGCCTCTTTGGTTACGGCAATTATGTCCAGTATCGGCCTGATTCCCGGCTGCTTTGGGTACCTGAGCCCGGCCGCAACCTGCACACGCAAGTCAATCACGACGGCATCACCATCAATGATGAGGGATTCCGTTACCCGGTCGATTTGGGGCCAAAGCGTCCCGGCGAGTATCGCATCTTCACCTTCGGCGATTCTGTCACCATGGGCTGGGGTGTGAATGACAGCTCTCATTACAGCGCAGTTCTCGAAAAACTGCTGAATTCCAGTGGCTGCCATAGCGAACATTTTGAAGTTGTGTCCGCGGGCGTCAATGCATACCCGAACTCGCTTGTTGCTGAGCGCGTAAAAGCGGTAATGGAAAGCGATCTTCAGCCGGATATGGTGGTGGTCGCCTACAGCTTCAATACGGGCATGGAGAACCTTGCTCACCTGCAGGGCGCGGCCAAAGAAAAAATTCTGCGCGGCGTGAAGTTCAAATCATTACTGCGACGAAGCGCGATCTACGATTTCCTGATCGAGGATGTGCTTCGCGGCCTGGCGTACTACCGCTTTCGCGAATTAATGATTCAGGGTACATGGAACACCAAGTATCAGAAGCCCGATGACCCGGCGGAAGGCTTCGTTGCGGGCCTGCAGAATGTTCTGGACGAGTCCCGTGCTCACCACGTTCAGATGGTGCTCTTGCTCTTGAGTTCCGAAGATCAGTCCTCCCAGCTTCATCCTTACCAGCAAGCGATGATTGATTTCGCCCGTAACAACAACGTTCCGATCGTGAATATGTTCAACGTCTGGCGATCTGTCGACCGGCATGGATTGTTCATGGACCACGTCCACCCGTCAGCGGTTGGTCATGCGCAAATTGGTACTGCGTTGGAACAAGTCGTTCGTACTCTGCCGTCGTACACAACTGCGTGCCAGACTGGTACGGAAACGAGCGTGGCTGCGAAATGAGTTCGGTGTCGGAGCCGTTGAACGAAGTGGTATCGACGCAGTTCAAGGTGGGCAATAGCGGATCCGCCTTCGTGCGCGACCGCGGCCCGTTATTCGTCGTTGGCATGTGGCGTTCGGGAACGTCTCTGCTTTACAGGCTCATCAACCAGCACTCACAGATTTCGCTTATGTATGAGGGCGACCTGGCGGTACTCCGGCCTCTGTTCCTATGGTTCACCCGCCGTCCCAATTGGACGGAGTATTGGGACTTCTGGAGCGGTGCGCTTCGACGGCATTCGATTGATCCGGCTACGATTCCGCCTGACCTCAAGGATTTGAAGACGGCTATTCATACCATCTATCGCGCCTACGCAGGAGGCGCAATCTGGGGATGCAAGTCGCCCAATTACTACGACTGCATGCAAGAACTGCACACCATGTTCCCGGATGCGCGCTTTATCGTGATTTGGCGAGATCCTGCGGATGTTGTTCGCAGCGCGCTGCGTGCCGGCCAAATCAGCTATTCGTGGTTCAATCGACGCGGCATGTTCCATCGCGCTTTGTTCGGTCATCGTGTCCTGCGATCGGAGACGCAGGCACTGATTCGACACGGCGCCCGTGTCCACCAAATCCAATATGAGGATATGGTCAAAGACACGGAAGGCAGCATGAAGCAAATTTGCGCCTTTCTTGATTTGCCGTTTGATCCAAAGATGACGTCGCTCACAGGATCTGACCACTCGGCGATCGATCCGGCCGGGCAACATAAAAAGGTGAAGAGCGACCGGATTCTGGCACAGGATGAGAGCGAAGAAATTCTGAGCGATGCTCAACGGCACAAGCTGGCTGCGTATATCCGGCTCTGGCAGGCAAAGTACAATGGCTGGCCGCGCATTCGGGAGCCACTCGACAATCGCACCAACAAGCCTTCCCTTTTTGAGCGTACCCTCGATTGGTCGATTTACCGTGCTTTCCGTACATTGGACACAGTGCGGAAATGGATTTATTGTCTGGCTCCCCTATGGCTGCTGAATGCCTACCGAATGGTGGCAGGAAAGCCAGCCCTGCTTTTGCGCCAGAAGACTACGACTGATGAAAAGTCGAAGGCTTCGGCGGTCTTGTAGAGCGGAGTCAAGAACACCATGCGAATCCTCGGAATCTCGTCGTTCAAGCGTGATGGCGCAGCGGTACTGCTGCGCGATGGGCAGGTCGAAGCCGCAATTGAAGACCGCAAACTGCTGCGCAGCCGCAGCCGTGGTATGCCCATTACCGCAATCGAACATTGCCTGAAAGCGGCAGGGATGACCTGGCAGGAGCTTGATGCCGTTGCCGTCGCAAGCAAGCCTCTACAAGGTTGGTTGCAGCGCTCTTGGACCCGCGCCAAGGTTTCGGCTTTCTCACCGCTTGCCAATGCCTACTACGAAGCTGATGACACCGGTTTTGCTGCCCAACAGATGAATCACATGCGTCGCTTACGGCGACGCGTTCCGGGAGCCGATAAGGTTGTCAGCCTTGATCATCATCTTTGCCACGCAGCTAGCGCCTACTTTTGCTCGTCATTCGACAAGTCACTCATTGTGACGATGGACGAAGAGGGCGACGGCAAATCCGCCATGGTGGCCGTCGGCGAAGGGACAAAGATCCGGGTTCTGCGGACGATTCCTTTCCCGAACTCTCTGGCGTGGGTTTACAGCCTGATCACCGATCTGCTTGGATTTGTCCCGCGAGACGATGAGCACAAGACCCAATGGCTGAGCCTGGAAGGCACACCGGACGCGAAGAATCTTTTCCTGAAGATGCTGCGCAGTTCGAACGATCCGGCGCCCAAGATCGACTTCAGTTATTTCACGAAGGGCCTGGCTGGTGGACTACCGCTCTCTGCGAAATTCTTTCGCGAGTTCGGGCTCCCGGCAAATCCGGCCGAAATCACGCGCGAACAAAAACGCGTGATCGCGTCCAGCTTGCAACAAGCCTGCACCGAAATCATCGGCGATCTGGTTGAATCGCTGCGAAAGAAAGAAGGCGTCGAGCAAGTCTGTTTCGGCGGCGGATTGTTCTTGAATACCCTGCTCGTCTCCGATCTGGAGAAGCGCTTGGGACTCGGCAAGGTGTTTGTGCCACCGGCCCCCGGAAACGCTGGCACATCTCTTGGCGCAGCACTCCTGCAATGGCATAAATTGTCTGGGAAGCCGCGGGCAGAAGTCTCCAATCACGTCTTCTGGGGACCTCGCTTCCGAGAACAGGACATCAAAGACGTGCTCGACAATTGCAAGGCGCGCTATGCACTGCATAACACCGAGGACCGAAAGATCGACGCCGCCATGCAATTGCTTTCTGCGGGCAAGATCGTAGGCTGGTACCAGGGAGCAACCGAGTTCGGACCACGCGCCTTGGGTCATCGAAGCGTGCTTGCGTCTCCGTGGGCGCCATACGTCAAGGAAAACCTCAACGATTTCATCAAGCACCGCGAGTGGTTTCGGCCGTTCGCATTGGCAATCACCGAAGAAGATTGCGAACGATTTTTCGAATGTTCGCCGTTGTGCGCTTCAATGAATTCTCTCGCGTGGGCTCGCCCGGAAGCGAACGTTCTTCCCGAAGGGCTGCTCTTTTCCGACAACCGCGTTCGCCTGCAGATCGTGAGCCGCCAAACGAATCCAATGTTTTGGCGACTGTTAAAACGCTTTGGGGAACAGGCTCCGGCTCCGATGCTGGTCAACACGTCCTTCAATCTCTTCGGCGAACCGCTCGTCGTGAGCCCCCGGGATGCGATCCGCAGCTATTTCTGCTCAGGTGTCGACGCACTTGTGATTGGCAACTTCGTGCTTTCCAAGGCCGGTTTGACTCAGTTACAATCCCGCACTCAATCAACCCTCCATCCAGCCGGCGTAAACGCCTAGTCTGACCGTCGCTGCCCTTGCACCGTCCTCTTCGCGCAGTGCTTAGCGCGCGAAGGAAGTCGCAACAGTTCCCCGCACGGCGATCGTCCAAACTCCTCTTACTACTGACGATTGTCCTGCGATTCATCGCGCATAACGAATTGTCGTGGTACGATGCTGCCCCAAGAATTGTCTACTGCAGTACCCACAGGTGACAGGATGGCCACTTTCAGATCTCGGGTTCTGACATACGTTCGCCGATTGAATCCTTCTCTCTCCACGCCGTTGGTCGCGTTCATCGTGCTGAGCGCGAGTCTTGCATATACACAAACTCAGTACAACACCCCGTTTCAGCATGTGATTGTGGTGGTTCAGGAGAATCGAACTCCCGACAACCTGTTCCAGGACCAGGTTCTCATCAACAAGGGAGCAGAAGTTGCGCAAAATGGCCTTTGCCACGGCACAGTCATCCCGCTCACTCCATTCGAACTTAATGCCTGCTTTGATCCTAATCACAGTCATCAGCCTGGTTGGCTCAAGACGTACGATAAGGGCTTGATGGACGGCGCTTGTGACACTGTCACCGAATACAACCCGGGATGTGTCGTGCCTTCATGTTCGGACACGAAATATCAGTTCTGCCCGCAATACACTTACGTCCCAAACACCAAGTACGACGGAGTACACGGAATTTTGGATCCTTATTATCAAGTTGCCGAACAGTATGGTTTCGCCAACTACATGTTCCAGACCAACCAGGGGCCCAGTTTCCCAGCTCACCAGTTTCTCTTTACCGGCACATCGGCTCCGGCGCCGTATCCCAACAATTACTATGATTGGTTCGTCGCCGAGAACCAGATCTATCCCAAAATTAAAGGTTTGCAGGCGAAAAATGACGGATGTCTCTCGGACCCCGGTGGAATCGTCCTTGATATTGATCCCTCCGGCAAGGAATCGGCTGCTTTTGCGCCCCCGCCAGCTCTCGATTCGGGGCGCGGTCCCGGATTTCCCTGCTATGACCACCAGACGATGCCGGATTTGCTCGCAACCGCCAACCCTCCGATTACTTGGCGCTACTACGGCGCTGTCGAGGCCAGCTCTCTGTGGAACGCTCCCAACGCCATCTCGCATATCTGCGTGCCGTACCCTGCAGTTGCCGGAAATTGCACCGGGCCGGATTGGACCAACGGAAACGTAGTGACGACTTCGGGTCAGGTACTCAACGATCTTCAGAACTGCACCCTGCCACAAGTGAACTGGGTGATTCCCGATGGAAATTGGTCCGATCATCCGGGCGGGGTCAACGGCGAGCCCGCTGGTCCATCGTGGATTGCAGCCATTGTGAATGCCGTGGGCAACAGCACCTGCGCGTCGCCGGCCGCTAACTGGTCTAACACTGCGATTGTGATCACGTGGGACGATTGGGGAGGCTTCTACGACCACGTCAACCCTATCCAGCAAGTTGGGCAGGGATATAAGGGCGGAAATGGCAACGGAAAGCAATATGTCTATGGCTTCCGTGTCCCGCTCATCGTCGTTTCAACCTATACCAAGGGTGCAGGCGGGGCTGGATACATCTCCAACGTCAATCACGACTTTGGAAGCATCCTGAACTTTATTGAATATGCGTTCGGGCAGAATGGGAAGCCAGTGGGTATGATTGGACCGACTCAGTACCCCTATGCTGACTACTTTGCTCCCGATGGTCCATTCAACGATCCATCGAGTCCGTATTCGCTTTCTGATTTCTTTGATTTTAGTCATTCACAACCTTTCGAGCAGATCAACGGCGCAAAGTATGCTCCGAGCTGCTTCACAAATCCAAAGAGTTGCTTCAAGAATTTCCCGACCGACCCCGACAACGATGCCGTTAGCAGTCAAGAGGAGGACGATGACTAAGTAAATGGGAGCGGTGACGGTCCGGTGGCCACGGCTATTTCCTGTCATAGCCGAGTGCATTCTGGGTGATTTAGGATGTCAACACCCCAGTGAATGACTAACGCTTCCCCAGCAACCACATCGGCGCAAGTGCGAGAAGTCGAAATCGCGGATTATCCGCAGATCGCTTCTCTCGAGGCCCGCTATGGTTTGCATGCCAAGTCGCAGCACGAATGGCTTCATCTGTGGACGGAAAATCCAGCTTACGTCGATCGCCAGGGATGGCCACTGGGATGGGTGCTTGAGAACGAGAGTGGGCACATTGTCGGATATGTCGGCAATATTCCTTCTTACTTCAAGCTAGCTGGTCAGCGGCTTCTCGCGGCCAGCGGTCGCGGTCTGGTGGTCGACGAACGCTACCGCAGTTATGCGTTCAGTCTTTTCAGCCGGTTTATCAATCAACCCAACGCCGATCTCATCGTCAACACCACGGTCAATGCGCAGGCCGAAAAGCTTCATGAATTGTTCCGGTGTGCGCGAGTGCCGGTTGGAGATTGGGATCACTCCTTTTTCTGGATTACAAATTATCAGGGCTTCGCTGCCAAGGCCCTTGCCGCCAAGAAGCTACCCCTGTCAGGAGTGCTGAGCTATCCGGCTGCCGCAGCTTTCGCGCTGAAAGATGTGCTTCGACCGTCAAGCCCGGCTCCTACCTTGAACGGCGGAACCGTCGAAGTCTGCAACGCATTCGACCAACGATTCGATGAATTCTGGTACCAACTTGAGGCCAAACGCCCAAACGTCCTGCTGACTATTCGCTCATCGCAGGTACTGAACTGGCATTTCAAGTATTCCTTGGCGCAGGGTCGCGCGTGGATTGCGACCGTTTCGGCGGGCTCCAGCTTGCAGGCGTACGCCATTTTCGTACGACAGGACAACTATTTGACCGGGCTGCGTCGGGTGCGTCTGGTCGACTTTCAGGCCCTTGATGAAGACCTCTCCTTGCTCGCCCCAGTTTTCAGTTCAGCCTTGCAGCGCTGCCGACAGCAGGGTATCCACATGCTTGAGGTGATCGGATTTTCTGCCCAGAAGCGAGCAATCCTTACCAGATTCGCTCCCCGGCAGCGGCAATTGCCATGCTGGCTGTACTTTTATAAAGCCAAGGACAAGGAACTGTCCGAAACTCTGAAAGATCCGCGTGTTTGGGACCCCGCGCCCTTCGATGGAGACGGCGCTTTGTGACACTCGCGACCGTGCTTAAGCAGCGTTTAATCAATAACTTATAAGCGTGTTACCAAGTGTGCTCTGGTTTTTCTTTTGTCATTGGACCGGCAGCACCGTGTGTTAAACTTTGATGTAATTTAGTTCCCCCGTCCGAGACGGAATCTTTGACCCCCCTTACAGTTCTTGATCTCGTAATGAAATTGCAAGGTCGAGGCATAGATATCGCCACATCGTCGGCAGGCGTTTCGAGGCCCAACCTTTGATCCAACAATTAAGGTGCGAGAGCAGCTAACCATGTCAATTGAACGGGACGTTCGAGCATTTGTCGTAGGAAACTTTCTCATGGGCAGAGGGGAAGATCTTGGGAATAACGACTCATTCCTGGAAAAAGGAATCTTCGATTCCACTGGTATTCTGGAGTTGGTATCACACCTCGAGAACACCTATAACATTCGACTGGAATCTGACGAACTGATTCCCGAGAACCTTGATTCCATCACTTCGCTTGCCCGCTTCATTGAGCGCAAGCTGACGGGCGTGAACGCACCACCCGAACTGAACGCTGTGCCAGACTTGGCGCGTCCGCGCGCTTAAGTTTTGTTGCTATGAACGCGCCCTCCACCGTGTTGCAGGATGTGTTGAAGATCGATGCCGCCGCAGAAAGCGATCGGATCGCAGAGCACATTCGCCTTACCATCGTCAAAAGATTTCACCGAAAAGGGGCGGTGGTCGGGGTTTCCGGCGGAATTGACAGCGCGGTTGTAGCTTTCCTTTGTGCTCGAGCATTAGGGCCGGAACGTGTCCTGGTTCTGTTTACGCCCGAAGCGGATTCGTCTGAAGACAGTTTGCGCCTCGGCAGGAAAGTCAGTGAGGCGCTCGGGTCGCCCTCTCACCTCGAAAATATCACTCCAATTCTTCAGGCTGCGGGGTGTTACGAACGCCGCGACGACGCCATCCGCCAAATCGTTCCTGAATACACTGCTCAGCACAAGTGCAAGCTTGTTTTACCCGATCTGTTGTCCGTTGATCGCTACCCGATTTTTCATCTGGTCGTGCAGTCGCCAGACGGCAAGACCAAACAGGTGCGCCTCACGGCCGAAGCCTACATGGGGATCCTGGCGGCAACGAACCTGAAGCAGCGAACTCGCAAGATGGTCGAGTATTACCAAGCCGATTTGAAGCACTATGCCGTGGCCGGAACTCCCAATCGGTTGGAATATGACCAAGGATTCTTTGTGAAGTACGGTGACGGGGCTGCCGATCTCAAGCCAATCGCACATCTGTACAAATCGCAGGTGTACCAGCTTGCTCGATTTCTCGGCGTGCCCGAAGAAATCCAGAGCCGGGTACCCACCACCGACACTTATTCTCTGGAGCAGTCGCAGGAAGAATTTTATTTTTCTTTGCCTCTCGAGAAAATGGACCTGTGTCTGTACGGCAAGAACAAGGGACTTCTGCCCGCTCAACTGGGGCCGTTAGTCGGCCTCTCTCCTGCACAAGTCGAGCGTGTATACATGCTGATTGAGGGCAAGCGCAACGCCACACGCTATCTTCACGACGCCCCTATCTTGGTGGAACCCATCAAACTCGACTGATCCGATAAGAATTCCGCAGACTCTGTTGCGGCTAAAAGGGTCCGAGACTGAACCATCGAACTCGGGGACGGTGCGGACGAAAACCTCTCGGTTCGCCGTTTGTAGAAAGCCCGCGAATGGGCAACTGGTATTTCGCAGGCGATCGCAACCGCCAGGCTCAAGAACGGGTTCACCGATTGATTTGCGATCCCTGGAATTGGTGGGCGCGGAATTTTTACAATACATCCCTCTCCGAGAAAATAGACGTGTTTTATTCGCAGCCATTCTCTGCCAGACACAGCACGGTGGAGGAAGCTCGTCCGATTTTAGGACAGCTTTGGAACCTCGGCAGGTACTCTCCATGTATCGGTGCTTTTGACATCCTGCGTTTGTGCGCCAGAGACCGACCCTCCCCTCCACACAGAAACTGGAGCGTTTTGTGGAGCAACAGCCCGACCGGCGCAAACATCGCCGTTTCGTTTTGCAGCAGACAGCTACTGTGCAGTCGGTGAATGGCCCCACTAGCGAGGTGGCGGCCATTACGGAGAATGTGTCTCTTGGGGGCGTGCTGCTCTCGGTCGATGCTGCAATTGCCCACCAATCCGAAGTGAAAGTGCACATCCGCTTACAAAGGAATGGTCTTCAGGATGTCTCGCTTCAAGCGTTGGGAACTGTTTTGCGCGTCGATCCAAGTGCTTCCGGAAAGCACTTAGTCGCTATCGAACTGGAACGTCCGCTGTCTGCGACGCAACCGAGAGACTAACCTCCGACAGAATTGCAGCTTGCATTTTGGGTGGCGCTCATAATCTGAGCGTCGCCCTTTTTCTTTAGGATGATATGTTTAGGAGATATCCCTCCTTAAACGCAGCAACTTTTTTGAAGTAGACGGGTTACAGCAACTACGCCGCTCATCTAAGGGTTCGTGTTGAGGTTGGATGTTGCAAGGTAAGTCCTCAATCAATCGCCGAATTTCAGCTTTCATCTGGGTTCTTCTGCTGCTCGGACTAGCGGGGTGCGGAGGCGGTAGTGCCAATCCACAAAGCAGCAATCCGACCACTCCACCACCTCCTCCATTACCACCAGCAGCGAGTTTCTTCGCGCTGAATATCAACAAACTTACTGATCCTTGGCCCACAACTTTGGGGGTAAATTTTGGAATCTGGCGGACGCTAGGGGCGGACCTGATTTGGAGCCAGTTGGAACCCTGCCAGCCCGCAGATGAGACCAATGTCAGTGACCCCTGCTACGCGTGGAATACGAACCCTCACTTTGACGACTTCATAGCGAGCGCGACCTTCAATGGGCAGGAAGTGCTTTACACCGCGTACTACACGCCCACGTGGGCCTCGCAGAATCCCAGTGACAGCTGTGCCGGCCTGCTAGGTGCTGGCGGTTGCTGGCCTCCGGTAGATGTTGCCCAAGGCGACAGCCACTGGAAGAACTTCCTGGCCGCGCTATATCAGCATGTAAGCAGCCTGCCAACGGTCGGCAATCGACAACCTCACATCAAGTATTGGGAGTGCTGGAACGAACCGAACGTCAACGGCGAATATGCCGGAACCATGGCCGAACTCAATACTCTCTGCCAGGATTTGCACGACACGATTCACGCCTTGGATTCCACAACCTTATTCACCACCCCGCCTCCCACAGGACAGATCGGAGCAGCCGGGTGGATGCAAAGGTGGATCAACAACGGCTATGCCAACGAAGCAGACTACATCGCGTATCACGGCTACGTTTGCAAGGGGTGCGAAGCCGAAACCGAGGTCGCGCAGATCATCACTCCTCTGCAAAGTCTGCTGGCCGAAACTGCGATGACTTCTCGCCCTCTATGGGACACCGAAGTCGGTGACGGTACTGATAACGGCCTCCCTAACTCTGATCAGCAAGCTGCATTTGTTGCCCGTATTCTGCTGCTGCACCAATCTGCCGGCAATGTGTTCTCAATGGCTTATTTCGGCTGGGATTTCGACAACATTGCGTTGATCAATAGTCCCGGAAGTTCCACTGCGACCTTGAACGCCGCCGGCGTAGCGTGGCAGCAGATCTATAACTGGACGGCCAACATTGGCGCAAAATATACCGCATCTCCCGGCTGTTCAAATAGCAGCGGTACGATCTGGCAGTGTACCTTGAGCGCCAGCGGCACGAACTACTTGATCGTTTGGGATGCATCGCAAAACACTTTTCCCTGCCCGAACACGCAAGCCTGTGGTTCGACCTCATTCACCGTACCTTCTGGGTACACGCAGTACGATGATCTGACCGGTCAATCACACACCATCTCAGGTGGCGCCGTGCAGGTCGGCGCGTGGCCGATTCGTTTGCACTAAAGACCAACTATTAACCAAGTCGTTATTGTCCGTATTCCTCTTAGAAGCCGCACTGCGCACAGCTTTTGCTCCATTCGGACATTTTTCGAACACACCAAAGGCTTACCTAAACGGAAACCGTACATGTCACCTCCGACATGCTGCCTGACTTCGATCCGAACGCCATACTTGTCGGCGTATCGAGGGAGAGGTGGTTTCCAAAATGCCCCAAGACAGACTTTCTATTCGGCATTGTGCAGCGGTTACGCTTTTGCTCGCTCTGTTGCTAGGTCTCGTGGCCTGCGCCGGTGTCAGCAATGGCAATTCCCCTACTACCAGCAAAACCGGTAGCGGTGGTAGTGGCACTGGCGGCAGCGGGAGTGGCGGAAGCGGAAGTGGGGGCAGTGGGAACGGCGGCGGCGGCACAGGCGGAGGTGGCGGCGGTACCGGCGGGAACGGTGGTGGCGGCGGTGGTGGGGGCGGCAATCCACCTCCAGGACAGCCGAATCTTACGTTCTTCGGGATGAACATCAACAAGCGAAGCGACCCTTGGCCGACTCAACTTGGTGCGAACTTCGCAATATGGCGCACCTTGGGCGCGGACCTCATCTGGGCCAAGATGGAACCTTGCCGCCCGGCGGACGAGACAGACGTTAACGATCCCTGCTATGCGTGGAATACGACTGCCATGTTTGATGAGTACATGGCGACTGCAACCCAGAATGGTCAGGACGTTCTCTACACCGCCTACTACACTCCAAACTGGGCGTCAAAGGATCCGAGGGATACCTGTGCAGGAACACTGGGAGCCGGCGGGTGTTGGCCGCCAACAGATGTTGAGTCCGGTGACCTTCATTGGAAGAATTTCTTAACCGCGCTCTATAAGCACGTCAGCACTTTGCCCGCTGTCAACGGCGTTCAACCCCACATCAAATATTGGGAGTGCTGGAACGAGCCCAACATTCCGACAGAGTACGCAGGCACTTTGGCGGACCTCAACATTCTCTGTCAGGATCTACACGACACAATCCACACGCTCGACGCCAATACCAAGTTCACAAGTCCTCCTGCGACCGGACAGCTCGCGGCAGCAGGGTGGATCCGCGATTGGATCGCGGCCGGCTATGCCAGCGAAGCTGATTATGTTGCTTTCCATGGCTACGTCTGCAAGACTTGCGCAGCCGAGACTGAAGTTCCGCAAATCATTACCCCGATTAAAACCGTGATTGCCACCACTCCGTTGGCGTCGACGCCGATGTGGGATACTGAGGTCGGCGCTCCCAACGCCAGCGGTAATCCTGATCCCGACATTCATGCGTCTTTTGTTGCTCGCATCCTACTGATGCATGAATCTGCCGGCAATATTTTTTCGATGGCTTACTTCGGGTGGGATTTCGACAACATCGCGCTAATCAACAACGTCGGAAATCTGAATGCGACGTTGAACCCAGCCGGTGTTGCCTGGGAGCAGGTCTACAACTGGACGGTGAGCGCAACGCTCGTTGCGCCGGGTTGCTCAAACACAAGCGGTACAATCTGGGAATGCTCGCTCACTGACGGCGGACAGAACTCAATGGTTGTTTGGGACACCTCCCAGACTTCATTGCCGTGCCCCAACGCTGCGTGCGGCACGACCACCTTTGACGTGCCTGACGGATACACGTTATTCGACGATCTGATTGGTGACACCAACCAGACCATTACCGGCGGCACAGTGCAGATTGGAATGAAGCCCATTCGACTTCACCAATAGAACTGCAGATTGCCAACAGGCCATCCCTTGCGCTGCGCTTCCGAGAGTGGCGCAAGGGAATCCAGCCGCTCAGCTTTGAATCCTCATGTTGTAAGCTATCGTAAGTTCTCTCGAGAGG
>Ga0070735_10002921_pt1 | contig 15159 bp, 15 predicted proteins | sample Coa_R1_FD_66443 | JGI IMG/M metagenome (GOLD analysis project Ga0070735, IMG submission 66443) | Surface soil microbial communities from Centralia Pennsylvania, which are recovering from an underground coalmine fire - Coalmine... | ecosystem: Environmental > Terrestrial > Soil > Unclassified ... | reverse complement strand
ATGGGGGACGCCGTCCTCGCGGCGCAAGGTCTCGCGGGGGCGCCGCCGTCGGTCACCCCGGTCGCGGCCTGGGGTCCGGGCCGCGTCGACGTCACGACAGCCGCGGGGACGGAGCCCGCGAGGATCCCGGACTTGAGGCCCGCGCGCTTTCTCACCTTCCTGCAGCAGGACGCCACCGTGCGCGCGCGGAACCTCGTCACGCTGGCCATCCGGATCGAGACGCTCATCATCACGTCGAACGAGAGCGCGGTGCGTCCACCGCGCCTCGTCTGCCTGGCCCTCGCTGTGTACGTCGCGTCCCTCGCGGACCAGCTGCCCTCCGGGGAGGCGGCGTCGACCGCGTCGCCTCACGGCGCGGCGGTCTTCGCGTCCGAGTGCGCACGGTGCCACGCGGGCCCGGGTCTGACGGGGGATCCTGTGCCCCTCGCCATCGTGGGAACGGACCCGACGCTCGGCCGGTCGGCGAGCCGCGGCACGGGCGACTACCGCGTCCCGTCGCTCCACGGCGTGGGGACGCGCGGCCCCCTGCTCCACGACGGGACGCTCGCCTCGGTCGACGCGATGTTCGATCCGGCGCGACTCTCGCCCGACTTCGCCGGGGGGCTCCACGGAGCAGGCGCCGTGGAGGGGCACCCGTTCGGCCTCGATCTCGACGCAACCGATCGCGACTCGCTGCTCACGTACTTGCATGCCCTTTGAGAACGACACCAAACGAGCCCGCCTCATGAACAAGCGACCACTCCTCTCCGGACTTGCGTTGGCCCTGGCCGCGTGCGGCGGGCAAACGTCCTCTTCGACGCCCGAGCCCGACGGCTCGACTCCCGCCGCGAGCGGCGCCGGTAGCGGCAGTACCGCGGAGAGCGGCTCCGCGAGCACCGGCTCGACTTCGAGCGGCACCGATCGCAGAGCCTCGACCGGAGTGGCCAATAGCGGGGCGACCAGTGGAGGTGCCACGACGGGAGCCACGACGGGAGCCACGAGCGGCCAGACCTCGAGCGGCAGCGGCTCGACCTCGGGCGCCTCGACGGGCGCGCCGTCCGACGCCGGGTGCCTCGCGACCTTGTACGACGGGGGGCCCCGCGCTGCTCCGGCGCAGCACCGCGCGACGGCGGCGGCGTGCGGACCGTCGACCGGATGCATCCCGGACGCGGGCGGCGGACAGTCCTGCAAGACCGACACGGACTGCGTCCACGACGGCGCGTACGACCCGTTCTCGCACTGCCTGCACGGCCGCTGCGCGATCGACCAATGCCTCGCCGACTCGGACTGCCCGTCGACGCAGGCCTGCAGCTGCTCGGCGAACTACTACGGCGGCAACAGCTGCATTCACCCGAACCTCTGCGTGCCGGCGGCGTGTCACGTGGACGCGGACTGCGGCCCCGACGGCTTCTGCTCGCCGACGGCGGGCTACTGCGGCCTCGTGGAGGGCTTCTATTGCCACAAGCCGAGCGACCCGTGCTTCGACGGCACGGAGTGCGGCCTCGGCGGCGCTTGCGTCTACACCCCTGCCGCCGGGGCGTTTTGTTGCGGGGCCGGCGCCGGCTGCGCGGGCTGATCCTTGTCGTCCTGGAGAACACCCATGAAGGCGCGGCTCTTCGTCTTGATCGGCACGCTGGTCCTGGTTCGGTGCGGTGGGCAAACGTCCTCCTCGACGCCCGGGCCCGACGGTTCGGCTCCTGCGACGAGCGGCGCGGGCACGGGCAGCTCGGCCCCGAGCGGCGCGAGCGGCGGCAGCTCGACGGGCGCGGCCCCGGGCGCCGGGTGCTTCGCGGACTCCACGTTCGACGGCGGCCCGCGTCCCGCGCCGGCTGATCACCGCGCGCTGCCGAAGACCTGCGCCACGTCGCCCCTGTGCACGAGCATGGACGCTGGTACGGGGCACGCCTGCTCGACCGACGCCGACTGCGCCGGCGTGGACGGCTCGTTCAACCCGCTGTCGAGCTGCCTGCGCGGTCAGTGCAGCTTCGATCAATGCCTCGACGACTCTGACTGTCCCTCGAACCAGGTGTGCAGTTGCTCGGCGGATTCCTACGGCGGCCTCGGTTGCCATTCGAACGCGTGCGTCCCCGCCACCTGCCACGTCGACGCCAACTGCGGTCCCGGGGGCTTCTGTTCGCCCGACACGAGCGGTCACTGCGGGTACATCGTGGGCTACCATTGCCACAAGCCGACTGACCCCTGCTTCAACAACGCCGAGTGCGGGCTGGTCACCTCGCCCGGAGGCTGCGTGTATTCGGCGCCGCTCGGGCAGTTCTGTTGCGGACAGGTGTCCGTCTGCAACGGCTGACGCGGGCCTGTGCTTACTGCCAGCTGCCCTCGAGGCACGTTGCGTCTTTGTCGGCCAGCACGAACGCCGCGAAGATGCACATCTCGTCCGGAAACGTGATCGTCTTGCTTCCGTCGTTCGCCCAGGTGCACGTCGTATGGAGCGTGCTTCCCGCGGGGATGAGCCTGGGCGACTGCAGCGGGAACGTCGTGTAGTTCGGATGGAACGCCCACGAGGGATCCCACACGGGATCGACCTGCAGGGGCGTGACCGTCCCGTCGGCGCCGATGAGCTCCGTCGTCGTCGCGTCGAGGACGCTTCGCCCCTGGATGGGCGTCGCCCCCGCGTTGATGTAGTGCGACTGGATGAGCAACGCGCTGCCCTTCGGCGCGCGGAAGACGACGCCGGCGGGCAGAGGGATCGCGCTGTTACCCTCGCCCCCGATGCCGCCGAGGGTCCTCTGCGTGAGCTGATCGGCCTGCAGAAAAGCGTGGTTCGAGCCGACGGCTCCACGTCGGTCGTCGCGTAGAGGTTCGCGTGGTGGCCTCCCGCCGATTGCTTGCCCGTCACCTCGACGACGTCTCGGTCGCCGTCGAGGGGCGGGGCGACCCACTCTTCCCAGAGGAGGTCGCCCCCGGGGAGGACCATCACGGGCTGCGTCTCGTAGCGAACGAAGCCCGCCGCGACGGGCGGCATCCCAAGGTCCGAGCCGGGATAGCTCGCAGCCTTCGGCTCCGGCGGCTGGGCCCGCGACGGGGGACGGGGCGGCGCCCGAGCCGCCGCACGCCGCCAAGAAGAGGAACGCCAGGACGGGTCGGGTGGCCGGGGCCGGGGATGGCTCGTTCATGCAGCACCTCGTGCGTGCCGTTTACCCCGGAGCGCCGTTGTTCAAATCGGACTTTGGCTGGCCGTTTCGGCCAACCGTTCTCTCGCGTGACCTTCCCTGCGACCTCGAGCAGCCGCAGGCGCGGCTCGACTTCGAAGAGTTCGGTCGGGTGCTCTCGGCCGCGGTGGCCGCGACGGGCGACGAGGCGCTCGGCCTTCATCTGGCGGAGCAGATGCCGGAGGGCGCGGCGGATCTGCTCGCCCACGTGGCCGCGCACGCCCCGACCATGCGCGAGGCGATCGAGACCTGCTCGCGATTCGCGGCGCTCGCCATGGACGGCCTCCTTCTATCGACGCGCGACGAGGGACGGACCTGGGTGGTGAGCTACGATTTCCCGCGCTCGAATCCGCTGACGGATCGCCTGCTCGCCGAGTTCCTGATGGCGGGTCTGGTGCGCCTGGCGCGCACGTTCCACGGCCCGGGGGTTCTGCCGCGCCAGGCTCGCTTCGAACACGGGCGCCCGAAGGACGCCCGCGAGTACACGCGCGTGTTCGGCGATGGTCATCGATTTCGCCAGGCCGCGACGTCGATCGCGTTCGATCGCGATGTGGCGGATCGGCCGCAGATGCACCGGCACCCGGAGCTCTACGACTTGCTTCGCGAAGAGGCGCAACGCCGGCTCGACCAGCTCTCGACCGAGGGCCGGTCCGTCGCGAGCCTCCGCCGGATCCTCGGTGCGCTGCCGCCTTCGCGCATTCCGGCCATGGCGACGGCCGCCCGCCGCCTCGGGATGAGCGAGCGCTCGTTGCGACGGCGCCTCGCCACCGAGGGCACGTCCTATCGCGAGGTCGTCCGCATCGCCCTCGAAACCACGGCGGGCCGCATGCTCCGCGATCCCGGACGCAGCATCAAGGAAACGGCGTCGGCGCTGGGCTTCGCGGACTCGGCAGCCTTCCACCGAGCCTTCAAGCGCTGGACGGGCGTGACGCCCCTCGAGTACCGCCGGCGAGAGCGAAGCGAGAGAGCGGACTAGCGACTCCGCGCCTCACGGCGGCGTCGCTGGCATGCAATTGAAGGGCGACTGGCTCTGCAGGCCGCACACGTACAGCATCGCGCCGTAGACGCACGACTGATAGATGCAGCCCTCACCGTTCTTGCACTCCGACGAGACCTTGCAGAGCTGACCGGAGGCCTGGGTCGAGGTCTGCGGGTGCGGGCTGCAGAACCCGCCGTCCGGGACGTTCTGGCAGACGGTCTGGACGACGCCCTGAATCGTGTTCTCGACTCCGCAGCACACCGTGCCCGACGGGCAATCGCACGCCTGACTGCAGTGCAGGGTGGCCTGATTGGACGGGCACGTCGCGTTTGCCCCCTTGATGCACTGCGTCTGCAGAGAAAGCGAGACGCAGCAGGTGTTCGAGCGCAAGTCGCACGGCGTCGTCCCGCACATCGGCGCGACGTACGGACCGCACGTCGCGGGCCCGTCGGTGCTCGAGCCCCCCTCGAGGCTGGAGTCGTCGCCGGCGTCCGTCGTCGCGTCCGAGGTGTCGCCGGACGACGCGCCGGAGGAGGCGCCCGAGGGTGCGCCCGACGACGAGTCCATGTCCGACGCATCGTCCGTCGCGCCCGAGGCGGCGCCGCTCGAGCCCGAGCCGCTGTTTCCGAAGGGATTCGTCGGCGCCATGAGCTGACCCGACGACGCCGACGTGGGCGCGCCGCCGCCGCCGGTGACGATCATGACGAGCTGGACGCCCCCGTCGCTCGGTGGGGCTCCGTCGGTCTTCGTGGCCGAGCTGGACGTGCCGCACGCGGAGAGCATGGCCGGGGCGAGGAGGGAGCCGACCCCCAGAACCGTGATCAGTGCACGGACCCCGTTCGCGAAGCGGGCAATCATAAGCAGGCCTCCTAACGAATCCCCCGCGCTACGGTAGCACGCTCTCGCCGCTTTTCTCGCCCCCACAGAGGAGCAGAGGAGCCAGGCAACCTGCGCGCGAACTTGCGCAGAGTCGCGCAGAGTTGCCAGTGCGTAGTCTCGCGCAAGTGGCCATAAGCGCCGCGCCGCGGCGTCTCCTTCGAGCTTCAAACGCGTCCGAAGACGCCCCGGCAGAACACTCGGTGGCCCGCCGCGACTCCTCGACGAAGAAGTCGGCGTGCGGTAGCGTCTCGGGCATTCTCTTGCGGAAGGGGTCGACGACGTGAGCTTGAAGAAGCCCCTCGTAGCTTTTGGGAGGACGGTTGGAGCTTGCGTGGTGGGGGCCGCGCTCGTGGCCTGTTCGGGGGCGTCCAAAGGCACGCCGTCGGACGCGGGTGTGGGGAGCGCGGAGGCCGGGGCCATGGTCTCGCCGGGCACCGCGGCGTCGCTGCCGGTGTGCACGGATGCCGGCCTGGCGATCGCCTTCAACCCCATGTACTCCGCGTTCATCGACGACGGGATGCACACGTTCCAGATCCCGGCGATCGTGGTCGGCTCGAACCAGTCGGTCACCTGGATCGCCGACGGGACGATGGTCGGCATGCAAGCCGACATGGAGCGCCCGAACGAGGTGCTCATCACGATGCTGCGCGCCGGGAACACCACGATCGCGGTCCAGAGCATGGACGGCAAGTGCGGCTCGGCGACGCTGACTATCTCGAGCGCCACGGAGTCCGATTGGCAGATCGGCAACGCCCGCTACAACGACGGCAACTCGCTTCGCTTGCAGGGCGGCGCGACGGGCGGAACGGGCAGCCCGCTCGAGCTGATGGCGGACGGGGGCGGCCCCGCGTGCACGAACTGCCACGGCGAAACGGCCACGAACGGGCCCTTCACCGACGTCTCGCATACGCCGGAGCAGACGGGCGGTTTCAGCGACGACGAGATCCTCAACATCGTCCTTCATGGCACGTTCCCGGAGGGCGGTTACTTCGATCCGACCATCGCGCCCTACGCCGCCTGGCAGAACTTCCACCGCTGGGCCGACATTCAGCCGGACCAGCAGCGGGGAATCATCACGTACCTGCGATCGCTGACGCCGGCACCCCAGAAGGGTCAGGTGAATTTCGGCGCGTTCGCGCTCGACGCGTCGATGGGCGTCGCGGGCGACACGGACGCGGGCGCGGACGACGCGGGCGGCGACTGACCGCGGTGGCTGTGGGGTCCTTCGGCGCCCGGCCCGGAATGGCGCCTCAGGACGACGGCAAGTCGTGCAGACGGCGGTCGAAGTAGCGACGTTCCATCGGACTGCGCGCGACGGCTCGCGCGGCGCGGAAGTGCTCTCGCGCCGCTTCGCGTCGCCCGCGTCGGAGCTCGAGCTCGCCGAGAGCCGCCGCGTAGAAGGGTGACCCCGACAGTCGCTCTTTGCCCTCGATGGCTTCGATGGCCGCGAGGCCACGCTCGGGTCCGTCGCGTTCGCCCAGGGCGATCGCCCGGCTGAGCGCCGCGACGGGCGACGGGCGGATGTTCATCAGCGTGTCGTAAAGGCGGACGACCGCGTCCCAGTTGGTTTCGCGGGTGCTCGGCGCCGTCGAGTGCGAGAGCGCGATGGCCGCCTCGACGTGGTACTCGCTGAGCTCCGGGCCCTCGGCGGACAGGTCGAGCAACCGCTGCCCCTCGGCGATGAGCTTCGCGTCCCAGCGCGTCCGGTCCTGCTCCCCGAGGGAGCGAAGCTCGCCGGACGCGTCGATGCGCGCGGGGAGTCGAGCGGCGTGCAAGCACAGGAGCGCGGCGAGCGCGTACGTCGCCGGCGATTGGGAGACCGGGTGGTCCACGAGCAGCGAGGTGAGACGCACCGCCTCCTCGCAGAGCTCGATGCGCACCGCCCGTTCGGCGCACGCGCCGTGGTAGCCCTCGTTGAAGAGCAGGTAGACGGCGCGCCGCACGGCCGGGAGACGCCCGGCGAGCTCCTTGCGATCGCCGAGGTCGAACAAGCGCTTCGATCCGGCGAGGACGCGCTTCGCTCGCACGATGCGCTTCTCGATCGCCGCGTCCGAGGCGAGAAACGCGCTCGCGATCTCCCCGACGCCGAACCCGCACAAGATGTGGAGCATGAGCGCCACCTGCCCCTCTTCGGCGAGGCGCGGGTGACAGCACGAGAACATCATTCGCAGGAGGTCGTCCTGGATGGCGGGGTTCTCGAAGATTTCCGCGACGGCGGGGACGAGGGTCCACTCGCTCTCGAGCAGCCGTCCGAGCTCCGGGGCGAAGGTCCGCGCCGTTCGTTCGCGCCGGAGGACGTCGAGCGCGCGATTTCGCGCCGCCGTCATCAGCCAGGCGCTCGGGTTCTCCGGGATGCCATGGAATTTCCACACCTCCAGCGCGCGGCAGAGGGCGTCCTGGACGACGTCCTCCGCCAGCGCGAGGTTGTGCACTCCGAAGACACGAACGAGCGACGCGACCATCTTGCCCGCCTCGCGCCGGAAGAGGTGATCCGCCGGGCCCGAGGGGGCGGCCCTTTCTTCCGGGCGCTGCGGGGGGTCGCTCGTCCGCACCGAACTCACATCTTCATGACCGGACGGACTTCGACAAGACCCCCGACGGCGAAGATCGGACACTCCTCCGAGAGCTCCACGGCGTGGGCGAGATCGCGAGCCTCGACGAGCGAGTATCCCGCGACGAGGTCCTTCTCGGCGTAGGGGCCGTCCGTCGCCGTCTTTTGGGGGCCCCGAGCGATCTTGCCCGTCCGGTCGAGGGGAGCCCCGCCGTCCTTGAGGTTGCCCTGCTCGCCGAGCTTCTTCAGCCAGGTCATCCAGCGCTGCATCTGTTGCTGCATCTTCTCCGGCGTCGCCGGTCGCTCGCCGCCACGGTAGAGAAACATGTATTCGCTCATGGGAATCACCTCTCGAGGCCTGCCCGAAACCCGGCCGGCCAGCGCCTCGGTCCTTTCAGCGCCTCGACGTTCGGGCGGCCGCCGCCCGGACAACTTTTTTTCCTCGGGCAGGAGCGCTACGCCTCCCCAAACCCGCGGGCGGTGACTATGGTCCTCGCCTCGCGGCGAGATGCAAAAGTTAGTCGACGGCGTCCACGCCTTCCGGGCTCAGTACTTCACGACGCACCGGGCGCTCTTCCGTCGCTTGGCCGAGCGGGGTCAGCAGCCGGAGACCCTCTTCATCACGTGCTCCGACTCGCGCGTCGTCCCCAACCTCATCACGAGCACCGAGCCGGGCGAACTCTTCATCGTACGCAACGTCGGCAACGTGGTTCCCCACGTGACGGTGCCAGGCGGGACGGCGGCGGCGATCGAGTACGCCATCGAGGTTCTCGGCGTGACGAACATCATCGTGTGCGGCCACACCCACTGCGGTGCGGTGAACGCCATCCTGAACCCCGAAACGATGGACCGGTTGCCGTTCGTCAAGCGGTGGCTGGCGCAAGGCGAGCGCCTCCGGGCGATCGTCGCGGAGCGATACGCCCACCTCGACGAGGCGGCCCGCATGCTCGCCGCCGTCGAAGAGAACGTCCTCGTTCAGCTGGAGAATTTGCGCGCGTTCCCGAACGTCGCCGAGCGCCTCGACCGGGGCGAGCTCGCGATGACGGGATGGGTGTTCGACATCGCCACGGGATCCGTCTTCGAGTTCGACCCGGGCAGCGGGCAGTTCGGGCCGATCCGCCCCGGCTCGCTGCCTCCGCGAAAGCCTCAAACCCCGTGACTGGCGATCACGCTCGCGTGTGAACCGCGGTTAGCGATGGTGCCCGTGGCCCCCTCCCCCGTGGAACCCTCCGTAGTGACCGCCGACGTGCACGTTCAGGTGGCCGACCACGGCCGGATGCGCCACCCACCGGCCATGCCAGCCGTACGGGTGCCACGGATGCCGGAACCAGAGGCCGTAGTGATACGGACCCCAGCCCCACGGCGAGACGTACCAGGTCCACCCGTAGAGCGGCGTGTAGAAGTACGCGTAGGGGACGCCGTCCTCGACGACCGTATCGGCGCCGGCGGGGACCCAGATCCAGCCGTGGTCGACCGTGTAGACCCACTGACCTGAGGGGTACGACTGGACCCACGTGGTCTGATCGGCCGCCTGCGCCGGGGCGGGGGCGGCTGCCGGCGGGGGGGACGCCGGCGCTTGCGGTGCCGCCGTCGCGGGCGGCGCGGGCGCCTGGCTCGACGCGGTCCCATCGGGCCCGTACGGCTCAGGCATGGGCGCGGGCGCCGCCGCGGGAGGCGGAGGAGGCGGCGGCGGGAGTTGCGGGGTTTCGTACTCCGATTCCGCGGCGCACCCCGTGAGCACGAGCGCCAGCAACGGGCCCTTCCATGGCGAGAGAGAGCGGACGACCCACCCGACTTGAGCGACCATGCTCTGAGGGTAAGCACGCGCCGGGCCAGGTGCAGCGCGACGGAGCGGAGAAAAGTCGGGTGGCGCAGGCCATCCGGCGGGCGGGGCCCCGAAGCCTACGAGCGGGGCGGCCCGACCGGCGCGGACGCAGGGATCTCGATGGTCGCTCGCGTCCCTCTCGGCGGATGCGGCGCGATCGAAAGCACCCCCTGGTGACCCTTCACGATCTCGCTCGCCAGCGCGAGGCCCAACCCCGTCCCCTGCCCCGCCGGTTTCGTGGTGAAGAACGGCTCGGCCGCGCGAGCCACGTGCTCGGGGCGAATGCCGACGCCGTCGTCGGCGACGACGAAGACGACCCGGCCGGCTTCCTCGCGCGCGCTCACCTCGACTTTTCCCCCCGGTTCGCAGGCATGGCAAGCGTTGAGCAACAGGTTGACGATCGCGTGCTCGAGCAGCGCGCGATCGCACGGGACGGGCCGCATTCCGTCGGGCAGATCGATCTCGAGACGGACGTTGGCGCCGACGAACCGATGCTCGACGGCGCTCGCCGCAGACCGCACGAGGTCGCCCGGGAGGGCTTGCCCGAGCGAGGGCGGTCCGCCGCGGGCAAGGTCGAGGAATCGTCGGACCGTCGTGTGGATCCGGTCCGCCTGCTGGAGGATCGCCTCCGTCGCACGAGCCGCGCGGTCGTCGTCGCGGAAGCGATCGCGGAGCTGCTCGGCGCGCCCCACGATGACCCCGAGCGGCGTCGAGACCTCGTGCACGATGCCCATGGCGAACGTCCCCATCGCCGCGACGCGCTGCGCCTCCGACAGCTTGCGGTCCCGCTCGCGGCGGGCCTCGGACAAGGCCAGCTCGCGTTCGAGCTCGAGCTCGCTCCGCTGTCGAGCGAGGGCGACCCCTCCGAAGGCGAGCACGAGCCCCGCCGCGACGATCACGCCAAGAACGAGGCGCGCTCGCGCGCGGCGCTGGCGATCGCGCTCGCGGGCCGCAGTGGCGACGGCCGCCACCCCCCACCGCGCCGCCGGCCAGGCGAGGCGCGCGAAGCCGGCGACCGCGGTACGTTCCCTCAGGCCCACGGCGGCGGCCTCCACGCGGCTCAACGTGGTCACCGTCGCGCCCCGGTCGAACGCGTCGCGCAGCGCCGGGGAGACGACGCGGCGCCCGTCCGCGCCGTAGAAGTCCGGGCCATCCGGATCGGCGAGGAAGACGAGCAGCTCCCCGGGGCGCTCGACGTCCGCGGCGGACTCGAAGAGCGTCGCCGCCCGCGATGCGGCGGTGGCCTCCGTCGTCCCGGGGAGCTTCGCCGCAAGGACCCTCGCGAGGATGGAGGCGAGCACCGACTGCTCCTGGCCGAGGTCATCGAGCGCGGCGCGGTCCTCTCGCTGAGCGTCCCACCATGCGAGCGCGGTCACGACGGCGATCGCGGCCGACATGCAGGCGACGAGGGCACGCCGCGAGAGGCCGGGCAACTGAGTCGGGCGTGTCGTCCGAACTCTCGCTTCGCTCGAGCTTGCGGACGAGGTCCTCACGCCCGCTGCAACCGCACCGCCGTGCCGTAGCAGAGGACCTCGGTCGCGCCCTGGACGAACTCGGTCGCGTCGTAGCGCATCGCGACGATGGCGTGGGCGCCGATCGCCTGCGCGTGCTGCACCATCTGGACGAACGCGTCCCGCCGCGCGGCCTCGCACACGTCGACGTACTGGCTGATGTTGCCGCCGACGATCTGCTTGAACGCCCCCACGAACGACTGTCCGATGTTGGGCGACCGGACCACGATACCGCGAACCACGCCGACGTACTCCGCGATGACGTAGCCGGCCACGTCGTTCCCGGTCGTGACGATGACTTGAAAGGCGTGTTCGCCACCCCCTCGATAGGGGTCCGCTGCGCTGGGTTGGGTCACGGGTCTGCCGGGCGATAGAGTACGCGGGTCCGGAGGCGGCGGCGGCCCGAATTTCTTCGCCTTCGCGGACCGAATCTGTCCGCGAGGGATCCTATAAGCATTCCCGGCCCGCCGACGCCCTTCGGGCGTACCGAGCTCGGCTCGAAAGGAACGTCCCTATGCCCATCGTCTTCTATCAAGCGCCCATGTCCAGCGCGTCTCCGGTCGCCGTCGCGCTCGCGGAGCTCGACGTCCGTCACGAATCGGTGAAGGTGGACTTGTCCGCCGGAGACCAGAAGAAGCCAGAGTTTCTCAAGCTCAACCCGAACGGCAAGGTGCCGACGATGGTGGTCGACGGCACGCCGATGTTCGAGGCGCTCGCCATCATGCTCTTTCTCTCGGAAAAGTACGGCGTGGAGAAGAAGCTGTGGCCAGCCGCCAATGACCCGGCGCGCCTCGAAGCGATGTCCTGGAGCACGTGGGCGTACGTGACGTTCGGCCCGGTCGTCCACCGGCACCAGTTCGCGGCGTCGCCGCGTGGTCCCGCCGAGCTTCACAACCCGGCGTGGGCCGAGCACGCGCGCAAAGAGGCCGCGAGCCTGTTCGCGATCCTCGACGCCCGGCTCGCGGACAAGCCGTACATCCTCGGCGCTTCGTATTCGATGGTCGACCTCATCGTCGGCGGCCTCGTGGGCTATGCGTCGATGACCGGACTTTCGCTCGCGGAGAGCCCGCACGTCCGCGCGTGGATCGAGCGCGTCCAGGCCCGGCCCGCGTTCAGGACGGCGATGGCGGCGCGGTAGCTCGCACGCTCGAGCGTAGCGAGAGATGGGACACCGCTCACCCGGGATCTACCTCGAGATCCCCTTGAGGCCGAGTTGTCCCTTCGTCGGGGCGGGCGCTCCGCGAGCGCGCCGCCCCGGCGGACGGTCGAACACCGTTCTTCCGCCCCACTCGCGCGATCGAGCCTCTTCGCTCCCGACATGGCGGTCGAAGTCGAACGTGACCGCCGCATCCTTCTCGAGCCGCCGGGATGCCTCGTCGAGCCGGCGCAGCGCGGCCAGCCGATCGTCCACGCCGATTTTCGCGCGATCGACCGCACGGCGCAGGACGCCGATCGTCTCGTCGTAGACGCGGAGGGGAACCGGATACGGATGCCCGTCCTTTCCCCCGTGCGCGAGCGAGAAGCGCGCAGGATCGGTGAAGCGCGAAGGGGCGCCGTGCAGGACCTCGGCGACCTGAGCGAGCGCGAAGACGGTGCGTGCTCCGACTCCCGGGACGAGCAGCAGCTCCACAAAGTCGACCGGCATGCGTTCGTGGGCGGCCGCGAGCGCGCCGACGACGCGGCGGCCGACGATGTCCTCCCCGCGCACGTCGTGGTGCGCGGGCATCGACAGATGCGGCAGGGCAGCGGTGCGCGGCTCGAGGCGCGCGACTCGGGCGAGCTCGCGAAGCATCACGGCGGGGCCCTCGCGCACGAGCTCGATGCCCGCCGCACGGGCTCGCTCGGCGCGACGATCCGCTAGGTTCACGATGTCGCCCTGCGGCTCGCCCTCGATCGCCGCGTGGGGATCGTCGATGAAGCTCGAGAGCCCCTCGCCAAGCCAGTGGTATCGGCGCGCGGTTCGCGTCTCCGGCCGCATCCCCTGCTGCACGACGGTCCACGCGCCGTCGGCCGTGACGACGAACCCGTGCAGGTAGAGCTCGAAGCCGTCCTGCAGGGCGGCGCTGTCCACCTTGGCCACGAGGCGGCTCGTTCGCGCCAGGGCCGCGCCGTCGATCCCCGTTGCGTCGCCGACGCGCAGCAGCTCGTCCGGCGTCTTGCGAGAGTGGCGCCCTCGCCCTCCGCAGACGTAGATGCCGAGCTCCGGCCCGACCCCCGCCAGCCCGCGCTTGAGTGCGCCGAGGACGCTCGTCGTGATGCCCGACGAGTGCCAGTCCATGCCCATCACGGCCCCGAAGGACTGGAACCAAAAGGGATGCGCGAGCCGCCGCAGGACCTCGGCGCGGCCGTATTCGAGGGCGATGGCCTCGACGATGACGCGCCCGAGCCTCTCCATGCGCGACGCCAGCCACGGGGGGACACGCCCCCCGTGCAAGGGCAGATCGGCGCTACCGGTGCGGGCGGCCATGGAGGAGTCTAGCTGGGCGCGGGCGCGGGCGCGGGCGCGGGCGCGGGCGCGGGCGCGGGCGCGGGCGCGGAAAAAGACTACCTGCGTCTTCACCACGCGCGCGCCGCCACCGTCAGCATCCACGCGACGAGGAGAAAAAGCGCCACCTTCTCGATGACCACGACGAGGGCCGTCCCCTCGACGTGCGCGGCCAGGTGGTGCACGTAGAGGGCGAGGTCGGCGAGCGCCGACGCCCAGAAGGCGGCGCCCAGGCCGGCCGCGACGCGTGGACGAGGCTCGTCGAGCGCAAGGGCCCCGAGCGAGAGCCCCGCCGCGCCCAGGCCGGGCAGAGAAGCGGCGATCACCATCACCCCATGCAGGGGCCCGAAGCGCTCGCTGGGCATGAGGACCGTCGCGACCGTCAGCAGGGCCGACGCCAGGCCGAGCGCGACCACCGCTCGACCCACGCGTCGGTACTTCGGGAAGAGGGCGGGAAGGACGAGCCAGAGCGGCACGAACGACAGGACGAGGACCAGCATCGCGGCCGTCGCCAAGCGCGACCCCGTCGGGTTGGGCTCCCCGTCCAAGGCCACCCGCCACTCGAGATCGCACAGGAAGTTCTGCCAGAAGCGGTGCCCTCGCGCGCGCGCGTCCCACCAGGTCCCCCCCGGGTAAAACGCCATGGCGGGGAGCTCGAGCGCCCAGAACCCCGCGACGCCCGCGAAGATCGCCACGGAGGCGGTGCGGCGGGGGGCGGGGGCCACGGGCTCGAGGCTACGACACCCACGTTTCCTCAGGCATTCCCGGATCGTGCGTTGGGTGCGTCGTTCCGATCTCTCGCTTCGCTCAAGCGGGCGGACCGTTCCCGTCACGCCGTCCCTTGACGGACGACCGCCTCGCCCACAAAACTTCGCACGCTAAAGATCTACCGAGAGGGCTCTGCCATGTCCGATTTGCGCTTCGACAACCGCGTCGCCATCGTCACCGGCGCGGGGAACGGTCTGGGTCGTGCCCACGCGCTCCTTCTCGCGTCGCGCGGCGCGAAGGTGGTCGTGAACGACCTAGGAGGGGGCCACACGGGCGGCGGCAAATCGTCGGCCGCGGCCGACAAGGTCGTGGAGGAGATCAAGGCAGCCGGCGGCTCGGCCATCGCGAACTACGACTCGGTCGAGGACGGGGTCAAGATCGTGCAGTGCGCGCTCGACTCCTTCGGGCGGGTCGACGTGGTCGTGAACAACGCGGGGATCCTGCGCGACACGAGCTTCCCCAAGATGTCGCAGGAGGACTGGGACCTCATCTATCGAGTGCACGTCCTCGGCTCGTTCCGCGTCACGCACGCCGCCTGGAACCACATGCGCGACGCGGGGTACGGGCGCGTCATCATGACGGCGTCCGCCGCCGGCTTGTACGGCAACTTCGGGCAGGCCAACTACTCGATGGCCAAGCTCGGCCTCCACGGGTTCGCGCAGACGCTTGCGATCGAGGGGCGCAAGCGCGGCGTCCACGTGAACACCATCGCGCCGATCGCCGGCTCTCGCATGACCGAGACGGTCCTGCCCCCGGACGTCGTCGCAGCGCTCAAGCCGGAGTTCGTGTCGCCCCTCGTCGCGTGGCTGTGTCACGAGTCGTGCGAGGAGACGGGCTCGGTCTTCGAGGTCGGGGGTGGGTTCGTGGGCAAGCTCCGCTGGGAGCGCGCCGAGGGCGCCCTCTTCCGCCTCTCGCGCCCGATGACGCCCGAGGGCGTCCAGGCCAAGTGGAGCGTCATCTGCGACTTCGGGAAGGCTACCCATCCCACCAACGTCACCGAGTCGATGCAGCC
>Ga0070735_10002920_pt1 | contig 15175 bp, 12 predicted proteins | sample Coa_R1_FD_66443 | JGI IMG/M metagenome (GOLD analysis project Ga0070735, IMG submission 66443) | Surface soil microbial communities from Centralia Pennsylvania, which are recovering from an underground coalmine fire - Coalmine... | ecosystem: Environmental > Terrestrial > Soil > Unclassified ... | reverse complement strand
CGCGTCGATGCGTCTTCCACCTTGCGGTTGAAGTCGTTCATGGTACTCCTCGCGACAATAGGGCGTGAAATCGTTCACGCGTACAGCGGATGCCAGGCTCGGTTATTATTTCGTGCTCTGCAGCAGGGGTCAATGGCGGTGGCTGACTGGCATGGTTCCGAGAACTGCTAACCCCCAGTTCAGTTTCGGTTTTCCTAGTTGCGGTAGAATGCAGAACTCCACCCATGAGTTCCTCACAAGCCAAGACTCAGGAACATCTGCCCGCGGATCGGTTTCGCGAACGGCTACTTGCCTGGTATGACGCGCATGCGCGCGACCTGCCGTGGCGCAAAGACAGGGATCCATATCGTGTTTGGGTTTCCGAGATCATGCTGCAGCAGACGCGGGTGGCCGCGGTGATCGAGCATTATCACGAATTCCTGAAGCGGTTCCCCACAGTGCAGAAGCTGGCAGCTGCGCGAGAGGCCTCAGTTCTGTCAGTGTGGAGTGGTCTGGGCTACTATCGGCGAGCAACAATGCTGCATGCGGCTGCCAAGGTAATCGCGCACGAGCGGACGGGCACGTTTCCCGGAACGGCGGAAGAATGGCGTACTCTGCCGGGCATTGGGCGATACACCAGCGCCGCGATCTCCAGTATCGCCAGTGAAGAACCTGTCGCGGTCGTGGACGGGAATGTCGAGCGCGTGCTGCAACGGCTTTTGGGAAGACGCCTGCGCGGAGAAGAGTTCTGGGCGAGCGCTGAGAGCCTGCTGGATCGTAATCGTCCCGGTGACTTCAATCAGGCAATGATGGAGTTAGGTGCGACGGTGTGCACTCCACGTGTGCCAGCGTGCCTGACGTGCCCGGTTGTGGAATTATGCGCCACGCGTGGTGAGTTGGCCTCCGCCGATCGGGTCAAGAAGCAGAACAAACGCGAAATCGATTACGCACTGCATCGCCGCGATGGAGAAGTCTTTCTGGTGCGGCGTCCGCGCGATGCTCGGCTGATGGCAGGAATGTGGGAACTGCCGGAGATCGAGCTACCGATTTCAGCAGAAAAGGAGATTCCCCGCTCCGCCCGGAATCACAAGCCTAATCGTGGAACCAGGAAGCCGTTGTTCTCGGTGCGCCACTCGATTACGGTGACGGATTACACGGTGCGGATCTGGGAATGCGCTCCAACCCACACCGGTTCGGGAGAATGGATCTCTGGCCGCAAGCTTTCGAAAATGCCTCTGACCGGCCTGGCTCGGAAAGTTCTGCGGAAAGCACGCGTTCTGGGCTAAGTTGCATGCAACTCGAGAGAATCGGCCAGGCAGGCAGCATCATCTAAAATTGTGTTGGAGTTAGCTTTCAGTTCGAGTTTGGGGAAGAACGATGACAGCTTTGGCCACGGGGGTGACGGCCCCTGATTTTGCATTAAAGACTTTGGATGGAAAGCGTTTCTCGCTGAAGGATGAACTGACTCACGGGCCGGTTGTGCTGGCCTTCTTCAAGGTGTCTTGTCCGACCTGCCAGTACGTGTTTCCATTCTTGCAAAGGCTCTATAAGGCATATGGCGACAAGGGCGTGAAGTTAGTGGGAATCTCACAAAACGACGCAACCGAGACTGCGGCGTTTGCCAAAGAGTTCGGGGTGACATTTCCGCTGCTGCTGGACCCCATCGGCAATTATCCGGCGTCGAACGCCTATGGGTTGACCAATGTTCCCTCGATCTTTTGGGTGGCGGAGGATGGTGAAATCGAAGTCTCCAGTGTGGGGTGGGTGAAAGCGGATTTCGAGCAGATCAACCGAAAGATGGCCGAGCATCAGAAGATATCGGCGGCTACGATGTTCAAAGCCGGAGAAGAGGTCCGCGATTTCAAAGCTGGTTGAGGGTCCAAGAACTAGCCGCCGGTCGGCGGCTTTCAAGAACATCCAGCCTATCACTTCGGTACGCCCGGGCGGTCTTCCGTCCTGTCCTTGTTCCAACGGTCGGTGCACTCTCGTGCAGAGTAACGTCTAAATTCCCGCACAACTGGCGGCTACTGGGTCCTTTACAATTCTGCTTAGAACTGAGATTAAGACAAAGCCTTCCAGCGGGCGCCGCTTCGTTGGGGGAGAAACCGAATCATGCAGCGAATGGCCAAATTTGCCTTGGTGTGTCTGATCGTGTGTGCTGGCCTGTTGGTTTGGGCTGATGGGGGAGCCGGTGGCGGGTCGAAGAGCCAATCCGTCAGGCTGCCGGGCGCAGCCTTTGCCGCGCTAGAGACCATTAATCCTGAGCACATTCGCTGGCACGTTCGCTTCCTATCGCACGACCTTCTTGAAGGACGGGGCACAGGGCAGCGGGGAGGCGACCTCGCCGCCGAGTATATCGCCACCCAGTTTGCCGAGTATGGTCTGAAACCGGCGGGAGATCATGGTACTTACATGCAGCGCGTTCCGCTGGTAGGAATTACGACTCTGCCGGAGACCCGGTTTTCGCTCGTTCCGAAGCGGGGCGAGACCATGAATCTGAAGCTTCTCGATGAATACGTCGCCTACGATCAGACGGAGCAACCTGAGTCGGACGTGGACGCGGAGATCGTATTCGTTGGCTATGGGATCGAAGCCCCCGAGTACAACTGGGACGACTATAAAGGTGTCGATGTGCGGGGTAAGGTCCTGCTGATGCTGGTAAACGAGCCGCCGTCAGAGGATCCGAAGTTCTTCAAAGGCAAAGCGCTAACTTACTACGGACGTTGGACCTACAAGTACGAAGAAGGCCTGCGCAAGGGCGCAGCGGGCGTCATCCTGATTCATCAGGCGGACATGGCCAGCTATCCCTGGGAAGTGGTGCGAAACTCGAATTCGGGCGAAAAGTCGTTCTTGAAGTTGGAGGGTCCGGCGCTGAAGGTGGCATCGTGGATCCATCTGGATGCAGCGACCAGATTGGCATCCGCATCAGGGATGAACCTCGACAAGATGATGCAGGCGGCGCAGTCGCGGGATTTTCATCCGGTCAGTTTGGGCGCACGTCTGAAGGCGCACATGGTCAGCAAGGTTCGGAGCTTCGAGTCGAATAACGTGCTCGCCGTTTTGCCTGGCACCGATCATCGCGTCTCTGACGAGGCCGTTATGTATACAGCGCATTGGGATCACTTCGGCATTCGTCCGGACATGCCGGGGGACAATATCTTCAATGGTGCCGACGACAACGCCACGGGATGCGGCATTCTACTCGAAGTGGCACGCGCCTTCGGAACAGGCGCGGCGAAGCCCAGGAGATCGATTCTGTTTGCGGCAGTTACGGCGGAGGAGCAAGGGCTGCTGGGCTCGGAATATCTTGGGAAGCATCTTCCTTTCAGTAGCGGCAAGGTTTCTTTGGACCTGAATTATGACGATGTGAAGCCGCTGGGCGCACCCGAAGAAGTCCAGGTGGCCGGGGCAGAGCGCACCACGTTCTATCCGGTGGTCGAGGCGATGGCGAAGGACTTTCGGCTGGCAATCCGTCCGGATGCGCGGCCGGAAGCAGGGCACTTTTATCGTTCGGATCACTTCAGCCTGGCCCGTGTCGGTATTCCTTCCTTCTCGATCAACGAAGGCACGAAGTTCAAGGGACACCCGGATTCGTGGGGAGTCGAGCAGGAGCACGAATACGTCGAGAAGCATTATCACCAGCCGAGCGACGAATACCATCCGGAGATGGATTTTGTGGGCGACGCGGCGATGGCGCGATTCGGATTCGCGCTGGGATGGGAAGCCTCAAGCCTAACCAAGCTGGTCGGATGGCAGAAAGGCGATGAGTTTGAAGCGGCGCGAGTGAAGAGCCAGCAGTGATCTGCGACGAAGGAGTGCAGATATATCTGATTTTTCATGTTGTCGCCTACCCAGCCGCGTATAGGTCGCCCGCTTTTTTGGCTTTCGATTGCTGCGGCCGCAGTTCTAGCGTTGAAACTCCCAACAGCGTGGATCGCATACAGCGATCGGCAAACACATAGCCCTAGCTTCCTCAACTTTCATCCTCTGTTAGCGGTTTTGTACGTCCCCCTAGCATTCGGACTGATCTGGCCGATACTGATTCGAATCGCAGCTTGGGTGAAGCAGCGCCCTAGTCAATCACTGGTGTGGCCGGCAAGACCTGCACTCATCCTGTTCACCCTTTCGGCGTCCATCTCTATTCCGTTCATGATCCTTGAATATCGCAGCCTTATGCATGGGCTGCAAAGGGTGCAAGCAGAACGGATGCGTTTGGAACAAATCCAAGCGGTGGAAGAAACCGAGAAGGCAAAAGCGCTGGCGGAACTGCGGTCCAACGGCATTGCCTCGCTCAGCGAACCACTCACCGGACCCCAGACAGCTGCCGTCAACAGCTATCTCGACAACGTTTCCCAAAACACTCTCGAACTTGAGAATGCAAGCCGGCACTATCGAACCAGTGTGCACGTCATGAAGCATCTCTCCGAAATGCGGGAGTGCCCTTCGCAGGCTCTAGAAATTGTCTATGACAACGTTGTGGAGCTGCAAAAGGATCCGCAGATTCCGGACGCGGGCAATCTATCCGAGGTTTTGTACAACGTCGCTTGGCATCCAAATGTGCCAGTGTCAGTACTGGTTCGGATGTTAGACAACCCGGACTGGAGGGCGCAAAGAGCGGCGGCGGCGAATCCGAGAGTGCCGAAGGAAGCGACGACCGCATATCTCGAAAAAGCCACAGCTTCACGGTCATTTTCCGAGCGCGAGCATGCGGCGGGCAGCGCCGACGCTACGGCCGAAGAACTCGGTCAGATGCTGGGGGATGAGAATTTTAGAGTGCGTGAGGCGGCGGCCGCCAACCCGAACACTCCGAAGTTGCCCAAGATTGCCAATCTGCGAAAGGCGGCCGTTTCAGATAGACTGTGGGACCGGATCCAGGCCGCGCGGAGTGCGGATTGTCCGCCAGAGGAGCTGAAGAAACTGTCGCTAGACCCCGCAACAGCCAAGTATGTTGCATCCAATCCGGCTACTCCGACAGAGTTGCTGCAAACCCTGGCAGACTCTGACGATCCGGAGACGTGCCGGCGAGCGGTCGCGAATCTGACAAAACGCCAGCAGACTAAGCAATGACTTTCGAAGAACCGGGATTTCGGTGGTCTCTCCCAAAAATGCGAATTGCTGTTTCGCGGGTCTTTCCGCATGATTCTGCGCTACTTATTCGCCCCGTAACCTAGGTAACTTTCGCCACCTCCGGCGGCCTGCTAGCCTCGTTATTTAGGTTTGAAATCAGCAACTTCCGAATAGATTCCAGCAGGAATGCCGAGAATACCCATTTTTCGCCTCGGAGGCTCACCGGATAAACCGGCGCTGCCGAATTTGTCTGCCTCAACGCCATTCGTTTCACTCGAAGGGCTGATGGTCGGAGTGGACAACTTACGGCATGACGTTGTGCTGAGTCCACGATTTGTGGAATTGGCGCGAGCGCAGATCACGAGACTGATCGCACGCCACGGCGAGTTGGAAGGATTATTGGGGGCCGAGGCTCCGACCGTTTCCCAAGCGCCATCATGGATGCGGCAACAAGCGGGCAAGCCGACTAAGGCAAAACTGGATCCGGCGGAGTGGAAGTCAGCGCTGACGGGAATGCAAGTCGCCTCGCTGAACCGGGCCAAGAAGGAATTCAAGCTCTCGGTCGATCTGCTGGCGAGGCTCGCCGTGACGAAGTTCCTCCGCACGGAAATGAACCACCAGTTTGCGCAGGTGGTGGAGCGTTGCCGCGTACTGCTGAAGACCTTCGACCATTCGCGCCAGCAAAGGGCGCATGAGTACCGCGAGAAGATGGCGGCGTTTCAGGTTCGGAAGAAGATCATCCTGCGCAAAGCCGGGCAGGAGATCTTTGAGACTCTGCGCGAGGTAGAAAAAAGCACGCTGGCGCGTACCCGGCGTTCGCTGTTTGGCGAGGAGACCAGTGGCGGAGCTTACTTCACGTATCCACTTTTTCTGAATCGCCTGCTGTTTTCTGAAGACGGCCGCGATGATTATCTGTGTGCCGAGCACTATGTGATGCTTGGCAATTGGGATCGCGATCCTGACCGCTACGGGCGCATGCGAGAAATTGTTTCCGGCTTTTTGCGGTCGCTCTACGGGGAAGAAACCAGCGCTGAGACGATGGATGCGTGGATGAACGTGCCTGAGAATGCGCGTGAGTTGGTGGGCACGGGAACTCCAGAAGATTCGGAAGAAGGCGCAGCACAGCAGGAACGTCTGGCGACGTGGGTGCGGCTGCTCGAAGATGAGCGGGTGATGGAAAACGTGATTGCGTCGTATTACGTCGTGCCGCTTCTAAGTGAATACGCTCCAAGAATTAATCCGCAGCAGCTCAAGAATGCCCTGACGGACCGCACGGATTGCGACCGCGTCGAGCGCATGATTCAGGAAGGTGGGAGGCTTTCACCGAATAGCCTTTACACAGCGGTCGCGAAGGTTGCGAGTTGCCGCGGCGCAGAGCGGGCCAAAGTGGCCGCGCGGTTCCTGGGAGACTTCTTCCACTATCACCGCGACTTACGCCGTCTCGAGGTTCTCAATTCTGCTCTGGACTCGGTCAATCTGGTAGGAAACGAGCGGTTGCAGGAACTTTCGCGCGTGAATGGAACGCTCTACGAGTTCCTGCTTCCGGAAGAACAGGGCGAAACAGAATCAGATCGCGTGCTGCGGCACGTCGTCCTGAAGGCCGACGTGCGCGATTCGACTCGGCTGACGCGCATGATGATGGAGAAAGGCCTCAATCCAGCGTCGTACTTCAGCCTGAATTTCTACGATCCGGTAAATAAGCTGCTCGAAAAGTACGGGGCACAGAAAGTCTTTCTTGAGGGCGATGCCATCATCCTGGCAATTCTCGAGCGCGAAGGCGAGCCCGGGCTGGCGGTGAGCCGGATGTGCGTGCTGGCGCGCGAGATCATCGAGATTGTCCGCGGATATAACGAACTCATGCAGCGATCCGGTATGCCGCAACTGGAGTTGGGACTGGGCATCACGCTGCAAGAATCCGCGCCGCTCTATCTGATGGATGGCGAGCACCAGATCATGATCTCGGAAGCGCTCAACGAGAGCGACCGTCTTTCTTCCTGCAACAAGCGGGTGCGCAAAGTGATGGAACCGCAGGCTGGACCTTTCCACGTCTATGCCTTTCAGTCCGCGGAACTGGACGCCGACGGAAATCCGGAAGACGTGATCCTCAACTTCAATCTAGGCGGCATTCGCATGAATGAAGCAGCCTTCCGCAAGCTGCAGCAGGAGATCACACTCGAACCACTCAAGGTGAAACTGCCGGCGGCATTGGCCTCGTCGGATAAGGGCGAGTACAAGCTGTTTACCGCGACTGTGCCGGTTGATCGGGACATCTTCCGAAAGATCGTGATACGCGAGAGCCGCATCCCGCGAATCGATTCAATCGACTTCTCCGTCAAGGGATGGACGGACCGGTCCTACTATGAAATCTGCACGGACCAGGGAATCTATTCAGCTTTGGAAAGACGCAAGGGAGCAGGCGGCTGAGGGATGACCGATGGTCGCGATTCGTTACAGCCTGACCCGCGAAGACTACGACGAGCTTGAGCGAGAACGTCGTGGCGGAATTGTCCGGCGGGCCGTGAGAATTAGTTTCGGATCGGCTGCTGGGTTGGTTGGCGTATTCACGATTTGGCAAGCCCTGTTCGTTTTTCCCTGGAATCATCCACGCGCGAATCTGTTATTTGCATGCATGGGCCTGGTGTGTGTCTGGGGTGGGCTGGAGATGCCGGGCCTGGCGCTATTTCTGAGGTGGATCTCCGATCCTTATGCGCTGTGCGAGCTACGAATCGACGATGGCAATATCACTTGCTTCCGTGGTGGCAAGTCGCAACAATTCCGATGGCGCCCCAGTCGCGGATTCAAGGAGAAGGAGAAGTTCTTTTTCTTGCGAGCTCTCAGGGATGATGCGTATTGGGTTGTCCCGAAACGCGCAGTTACGCATGAGCAAGAGTTGAATCTCCGGGAAATTAGTGAGGAGAGCATCCGCTGAAGCGTAAAGCGTTGTCTCGTTACTAGAAGCTCGTGCCGAGCTTTGTCGGCCTGAACGGAATCTTGAAGGTCGCTTCCACATCCACTGGCACGCCATTCTTCGTAGCAGGTTCGAACTTCCACTGGGAAACTGCTTCGCTCGCAAAACGATCCAGACGTTCATCCGCGCTGCGCAATACCCGCACGTTCCCCACGCTGCCGTCGGCGTGAATCACGGCATAGAGAATTACGGTTCCCGCCACATTCTGACGCATAAGCTGCGTCGGGTAGGCCGGATCCACCTCGCGAGTGGCCATCGGCTGTGAGAGTTCGGGTGCCGGGGAACTGGAATCATGCGGGCCCGACTCGTGATTGAGTTCGGCAAAACGAATCACCCAGCTGCCTCCACCCGAATTCAAATTGGGCATGTTGAGCATGACCGAATAAAATTTTCTCCCACCAAAGACGGAGCGCTCGGCCTCGGAAAGCTTGGCGGAGTCGTCCGGCTGCATGAGGCGACCGGTATTGACGCGGGGTGGCCGCACACTGGCGATGAGGTTCGGATTCACCGTATCGCTCGCGGCTTTTCCTGCAGGATCGCCCGCGGCAGCAGTTGGTTTCGCGGGAGGGTTGCCGACATAAAGTCCGGACGGAACAGTGTTGTTCGCCTTTGCGCTGGACGAGGTTGCTGCTGCGCCAGAGGCAGACCCGTTAGTTGAGCCGGGCGTGCCAGATGCTCCACTGTGTCCTTCGGGTGTGGCTGCAAAAGCGCCACGGCGGTTTCCCGCAGACGGATCCGGCGGAGCGCCCACGGTGGGATGAAGATTCAGTGCGATGAGGCGTCCCGGCGATCCTGCCGCTCCTGTTGCCGAACCCGAAAGCGAAGGTGGCGGAGGCACTATCTGTGGAGCAACGGCCCCAGTCAGCCTTCCACCGGGAGCCGTTCTCTGCGCCTCCACAGGCAGTTGCGGCGCGGGGGCAATTACAGAACCGGGAGAAATATTCATGTTTCCCAGCCGCCGTACGGATGCCGCGTCTACCATCGGCGGCGGTGCGATCAAGTCCGGTTGCAGGCCCAGCAGGGCGGCGTGCGTGTTCGATGCCTGCATATCGGGCGGCGGAGCTACTACGGAGCTCTGCATTTCGGGCGATCTGCGCCGATCAGCAAGGCGGGCGGCATCCGGAGGCGGAGTCACGACAGCTCGATCCAGCCTAGGCGCGAGGCGGGTGATGTCGGAGGCCGGAGTCAGTGGCGCATCGAGAATGGCGAGTCGAGGTTTTTGGGTAGCATCCCTCCATGCGATCACGTTCGGCATCGCCATGTTGCGCTTCAGCTTGATGCTGGGAGGGGCGACGATCGTCTGGGCGGAATTATCCGCTTCGCGCGGAACTGAAATGATGGGCTGCTTGGAGAGTTCTGGATCGGCCTTTCTCGGCCTCGCAGGTGGTTCCCTCCGAGTGTCGAGCGATGGAAGATAGTCGGAAGCCTGGTAGTAAATCACCTGCGAGTGATCGAACGTCGGCTTCTCCACGACCCGCGGCTGCATCGCGAAGAGGTGAGCGAGTCCCACGAAAATCGTCCCGGCCAGCACATGGTAGACGGCGGATTGGACGAATCTGCTCCAGGGCAGGCTTCGTTTCACGAAGACGTCGGGCCAAAACTCTGCCGGCGCCGAATCAACTTCCAACGGTGCAAGGCGCGGTGGGAGAATCAGATCATGGAGATTGCTGAAGAAAACGCGGGACCGCGAGGGCAACTCGACCAGAAGTTCCGGAACAGGCGCGGAACTTGACGTTTCGATCATCGGCCCGTCGATCATCGGCTGCGCCGCGGACATCTCTCAATACTAGATGCAGGCCAACGCTTTGGTATAGCCGGAAGGGCATGAAAGCGTGCCGACTGCGAGTTCTATCAGTCCATTTTCGTTTTTCGAAGTCAAGTCTGGAGTTGGAAACCGTTTATAATCAATAGCTCGGCATACAGCCATATTTCTTACTGTAAGGACACACTTTGCTCGATTTCCTAGGGGATCTACGACGTACCCACATGTGCGGAACGCTGCGCGCATCTGACGCCGGCAAGAAGGCCGTGCTCATGGGCTGGGTGAACAAGCGCCGCGATCATGGCAACCTGCTCTTTATCGATCTGCGCGACCGCACCGGCGTGACTCAGATCGTCTTCAACGTCGAAGGCGATGCGGGGATCCACGACAAGGCTGGAGCTCTGCGCAATGAATACGTCATTGCGGTGACTGGAACGGTGAAGCTGCGCGACGCCAACACGGTGAACAAGAACATGCCCACCGGAGAGGTCGAACTGGTGGCCCAGGAGTTGCGGATTCTCAACGAATCGAAACTCCCGCCGTTCCTGCCCTCAGATACCGCGCTGACGAACGAAGAAACGCGGCTGAAGTATCGCTACATCGACCTGCGACGCGATGTCATGCAGTTCAACATCGAGACGCGACATAAGGTAGCCAAGGCGATTCGCGACTATCTGTCGGCGCAGGGATTCTTCGAGATCGAAACGCCGTTCATGACGCGATCGACTCCGGAAGGCGCGCGCGACTATCTCGTACCCAGCCGCGTCCAGCCGGGGACGTTCTACGCTTTGCCGCAGTCTCCACAGATGTTTAAGCAGATCCTGATGATTTCGGGCTTCGACCGGTATTTCCAGATTGTCCGCTGCTTCAGAGATGAAGATTTGCGCGCCGACCGGCAGCCCGAGTTCACGCAGATTGATCTGGAGATGACATATCCGCAGCCGGAGAGCGTTTGGGATGTGGTTGAAGGCTTCTTGAAAGCTGCATTTCACGCCGCCGGCGAAGAGATCGAGACCTCGTTCCCGCGCATGGATTACGACGAGGCGATCCGATTGTACGGGATCGACAAGCCTGATCTACGAATTCCTGCGTTTACCGACGTTCGCGATTGTTTTTCGGCCGAGAATCTGCAGGAGCTGGCCATCAATCCGAACCTTCCGCTAATCGCGATCCGCACACCGAAAGTCGGCGAGTTGTCGCGCAAAGAGCGCGATGACATTAAGCCGATGTTCCATTCCAAGGGAGGAGCGCGGGTTTACGAGGACTTCAAGCGCATCGGAAACAAGTATTCCGAAGCTGCCGCCGCGATCGCTAAGAAGAGCGCGATGGAAGAAGGCGATCTGATCGTCCTGGTCGCTGGATCCGCGCAAACCGGGCCGCAGACGGCGATGCCTGCTCATCGCAAAGTTACTCCGGCCGAGTTGTCGATCTACGCCTCTGCGGGACTGCTGCGGCTGGCGCTGGCGCAGAAGTATGCCGACCGGCACGGAATCTTCAAAAAGACGGGCGATCCGGCGAAGGATTACCGCTTCCTGTGGGTTACGAACTTTCCCATGTTCGAGTGGGACGAGGGCGAAAAGCAGTGGATGGCGGCGCACCATCCGTTTACGTCGCCGCACGAAGAAGATATGGGCCTGCTCGAGCAGGGTGTGGAGTCGGTTAACGATCCGCAGTCGACACTGAGCGCGGTGCGAGCGCTTGCTTATGACGTCGTGCTCAACGGGACTGAGCTTGGCTCGGGATCCATTCGTATTCATCGTCAGGATATTCAGGCGAAGATTTTCAAGGCGCTTGGCATGACGGACGAGGAAGCGAAGAAACGCTTCGGATTCTTCCTCGAAGCGCTGGAGTACGGCACGCCCCCGCATGGAGGGATTGCGCTGGGGCTGGATCGCATCGTCATGATTCTGGCGGGAGCCGAGAGTCTGCGCGAGGTGATTCCATTCCCGAAGACGGCGCGGGCCGTGGACTTGATGGTGGATGCGCCGACGCCGGTAGACGAGCGACAGTTGAAGGACTTGGGAATTACGATCAAGAAGTGAGATATCGCAGTGAGCCGTGAACCTGCCCCAGCAACGTACGTCCGATGAAAAATGGTGCAGTATTGGCGCTGTTTTCTTGCGCAATCATGATCGGTGCCGCTCAGCCAGGTGAGCCTGAACAGGCCAAACCGTCGGATTGTGATGGCCAGATGACCTCTTCCGGGGACTGCGTTATCCCACCAAGGCCAACCTATTCTCCCGATCCTGTGTATCCAGTAAAGGAGAGAAACACAGGTCACGAGGGATCAGTCGAGTTGCTCCTCGTTATCGACGCCGACGGCGTGGCAAACGACATCACAGTTTCACGCTCGCTTAGCCCTAGCTTTGACGCGGCAGCCTTGGAGGCAGTGAAGGGGTGGAAGTTTGCACCCGCAACGAAGAATGGTAAGCCCGTTAGAGCAAAACTTGAATTACAAGTGGAGTTCCATGCTACAAGTCGCAGATGAGAAGAATTGTGGTACCCACGGCTTAGGGGCAACGCTTCGCTAACAGCTCCACTAACCGCACATAGCAACGCTACGAGAGGTCCCACGTCCACGTGCTGCGCCGTCGCTGTTTGCCAGGGGATTTATTGCTTCCCCTTGTCGATGTCCGATAGATATCTCTTGACCATGCTTATATCGTTCGGATCGCTCGCGAATTTCAGGTATTCGCGCAATTGGCCAGCCTCCCGGGTACGGTCACCTTTTGCTTCATATATCTGAGCCAGTAAGAAGTGCACGCGCGGATCGGTATTGCCCTTATCGATTTCTGCTGCTTTAAGAGCGCTTTTTTCCGCTTCGGACAAATTATGCAGGTGGAGATTGGCGGCCGCGTTATAGTCGTAGGCCACTGCGACGGTCGTGGAGTCAATTGCCAAAGCCCGAATGCTGAGCGATAGCACTTCGTCCCAATGTTGTGCACGAGCAGAAATATCGGCCAAGCAAAGATAGGACGGCAGGTAGTTGGGTTCGTCAGTCAACGGCTCAGAACAGGCATCCTTAGCCGCTTTAGGTTTTTGTTGGACTTCAAGCGTTTGACCTAGCACGACCCACGCCGCTGAATATTGCGGCCACCGGTTGACCGCTTTCCGGAAATGATTCTCGGCGTCAACTATCTTTCCCTTTTCGAGAGCTGCACACCCATCATCGTGGTCCCGTTTAGCCTTGGCTGGAATCCGCAAATCTGAAAGTGCCACTGAAGCCGGTGTTAATCCACTCAGCGGAGGAAGAAAACAGCTATCGCCCTTTCCCGTTTTGGAGGAACCCTGCTTGCCGTCCTTGCCGTAGATCAGATCATTTTGGTCCCAAGGATTGTTCGCCGACGCACCATCAGGAGGTTGCGGCGTAGCCGGAGAAGCTGGCGGTGGGGGAGCTGCATGCGTGCTCTGTCCTCCCTGCTGAGCAATGGCAGGGAGTGTGCTGAAGGCGAACGCGGCTAGCTGCAGGCATCCGAGAATGCAAACTCGGAATAGACGGGAAGCCGACAGGCAACTCATTGGATCGCTCTGAACCCTCTAAGCATTTCAAGTCAAACGGACTTCTGGCGAAAATCGCCATAGCTCCTGTTTTCTCGCGCAGGGCGAGCCCACGAGCGCTCCGTTGATCACGTTCTCGACTGTTGCCATTTGCCAGCGATTGGCCTCATGTCTGCCGCGGAGCCGGAGCTTCAGGTAGTTGTCGGTTAAGGCTTCGGTGAATTCACCGACTTCATCGCTCCCGACTACATTCAGCGTGATTGCTTCTACTGCCTTGCCGATGAAGCTGCGCATGAAGGCTAGCTTCTTTTCCGCTGCCAACTCCCGCAGAATCCGATTACGTTCGCGTGCGATGTGCACCGGGACTTGATTCTTCATTTCCGCCGCTGGTGTTCCGGGCCGAGCTGAATACGTGAAGACGTGCAGATAGGTGAACGGCAGGTCTTCGATCATCTGGCGTGTGGCTTCGAATTCGGCTTCGGTCTCGCCAGGGAAGCCGACCATCACGTCAGCACCGATTGCTGCGTCGGGCATAGCTGCGCGGATCTTGTCGATCTTCTCGCGGTAGTGCCAAGGACGGTATTTGCGATGCATGCAGCGCAGTACTGCATCGCTGCCGGACTGCATGGGCACGTGCGCGTGCTTGGCGATGCGCGGCGAGGAGGCGACCAGTTCGATTAATTCGTCTGACCAGTCCATTGGTTCGACGGAGGAGATGCGGAGTTTCTCGAGTGAGGTTTCCGAGAGGATGGTGCGAATTAGATCTACTAGATTCGCCTCTCGGGAAGAAAGAGTCGCCGGCGAGCTATGCTCGCCCAGACGGCCGGGAGTGGCCGTCCCCACACGAGTAGAGGAGCTCTCCAAGTCTCTTCCCCATCGTCCTAGATTAATTCCGCTGATGACGACTTCGCGGTATCCCGCATTTACCAGCGTGTTTACTTCACGTACGATACGCTCGGTTTCGAGCGAGCGGCTCTGGCCACGAACGTAGGGGATCACGCAGAAGGAGCAGCGATTGTCGCAGCCGTCCTGAATCTTTAAATTCGGGCGCGTGCGTTCGTTGGCCGCGTCAAAGACTGGAGCAGCCACTAGTTCCGTATGAGCGAAGATGTCGGAGACGAAGATTGGGCCTCGGGCTTCGGGCTTCGGGTTTCCGGCGGAGAGAACTGATATTGGGATGAATGATGGCAGCTCGCGGCCTAAAGTCCCCTCCGAGCGACCTTTTGGGTCAACGCCACCAACAATCTCGGCTAGTTGATGTTTATGAGAGTTTCCAACAACGATATCGACGCCGGGCAGCGACGCGATTTCGTCCGGCGCTCTCTGCGCATAGCATCCTGTCACAACGATTCTGGCTTCGGGATTCTGGCGACGGACGCGACGAATGGCCGCGCGGGCGTCCTGATCGGCTCCCGAGGTGACAGTGCAGGTATTCAGAATGACGACGCCTGCATTTTTGGCACTTGAGGCGCGAGAAAGACCGCGCTCCTCGAACTGGCGTTCGAGGGCTGCGCCATCCGCTTGGGTGGCGCGACAGCCAAAGTTCTCTACGAAAAATCCGGGCACGCCTTATGGTATCGCACGTCCCGGATTCCCGGTGCTACGCCTCAGGCTGTGGCCTGTGTTCTCCGCGATTGAAAGCACTCCCGGCAGAACACCGGACGTCCTTGTGTCGGGCGAAAGGGCACAGTCGTCAGCTTGCCACAACCGGAGCAGGTTGCCTGCGTTTCCACCTTGGCATAGCGGTAATTCTGTCCAGCTACAGGAGGTGCACCGAGGACGGCGATCCGTTTGCTCTTGCAGGCCTTGCAGCGCTTAGGTTCGTTCTTGAACTGCTTATCGTGGAAGAACAGCTGTTCCCCAGCCGTGAAGATAAAGTCAGTCCCACAGTCGATGCACTT